>ERZ1699650.216-NODE-216-length-10823-cov-3.202916_pt1 | contig 10823 bp, 12 predicted proteins | sample MGYA00581512_ERZ1699650 | MGnify/ENA primary metagenome ERZ1699650 (study PRJEB42348, sample SAMEA6618698) | metagenome | isolation source: Polyester-degrading enrichment culture growing on monomer terephthalic acid, Te | collected 2019-05-17 ... | reverse complement strand
GAACTCTTCGAAGCGGGCGTAACGGCCGGCATCAAAGCCCGCGGGGCGCAGCGCAAAGCGCGGCAGCGTGTCGGCCCAGGCGCGCTTGTTCAGCTCATCCTGCAGCTCGGTCGAGGTGGCGGAGAAAATCTCCCAGCTTTCCACCGGGTTGTTAACGATGAACTGGGTTGCCAGCTCGGTCGCGGCCAGGAAGCGTTCAACCTTGTCCGCGTCCATGGTTTCGGGGTTGGCGACATAGATCAGCTCGTCATAAGACGGCACGCCTTCTTCCTCGATGTAGAAGCAGGTGCCGGGGCGGCCTTCGATGTCCATCTGGTTCAGCTCAAAATTGCGGTAGGCGCCGATCACCGCGTCGACCTGGCCGGTCATCAGCGACGGCGACAGCGAGAAGTTCACGTTCACCATCTCCACGTCAACGGTGCTGACGCCGTATTTGCCCAGCACGGTGGAAAGGATCGCCTCCTCCACGCCGGCAACCGAGAAGCCGATCTTCTTGCCCTTCAGATCGGCCGGCGATTTGATCGGGCCGTCTTGCAGCACCAGGAGGCAGTTCAGCGGGGTGGCAACCAGCGTGCCGACACGCTTCAACGGCAGGCCCTCGTGGATCTGCAGGTGCAGCTGCGGCTGGTAGGACACCGCCAGATCGGCCTGACCGGCCGCCACCAGGCGCGGCGGGGCGGAGGGATCGGCAGGGGCGACGATCTCGACCTCAAGGCCCTGATCAGCGAAATAGCCCTTTTCCTGGGCGACGATAATGGGCCCGTGGTCGGGGTTGATGAACCAGTCCAGCAGAACGGTCATCTGGTCGGCCGCAGCCGCGGGCGAGGCGGCGGCGATGGCCAGGGCGGCAATAAACTTCTTCATGGTCTCACGTTTCCCTTGTCATGAAATTGCGGCCGCGGCGAGGGCGATCTCTCCGGGCCAATCCTGTTGGATGCGGTCCGCCGCGCGCCAGGAGCGCAGGCCGGTCGCACAGCAGAGCACAAGCCGCCCGTCCCCGTCCGGCAGCGCGCCGGGCAGGTCCTCGGGCGCAATGCGCGCAGCATTCGGGTGGAGCGGTTCCGGGGCTTCGTCCGCCCCCCGCAGCTCGATGATCGTGTCGCTGTACTGGGCCTGCGCCCGCCTGATGAAGCGGAAGGGCGCGTCCGGCTCGGGCGCGCGGTCGAAGCGGAACGATGAAAAGCGGAAGTCCCGCGCGCCGATCTGCACCATCTGCCCCAGCGGCGAAGGTTTCAGGCCCAGCAGCACCGCCAGCGCCATCTGCGCCTGCAAGGCGCCAATCATGCCAACAACCGGGCCAAGCACGCCGGCCGTGGCGCAGCTGGCGCCGCTGTCCGGCGCATCGGGGAACACCGCCCGCAAGGACGGCGCGCCGCCGCAGAACCCGCCGCAATAACCGGTCATCCCCAGCACCGAGGCGCTGATCAGCGGCTTGCCCAGATCAAGGCAGGTATCGCTGAGCGTATATGAGGCGGCATAGGAATCCGCGCAGTCCAGCACCAGGTCCGCCGCCACCACCAAGTTGGCAGCATTGACCGGAGTCAGCGCTTCGCAGCGGGTCTCGACGGTGATCTCGCTGTTCAGCGCGCGCAGCCGGGCGGCGGCGGCCGCTGCCTTGGGCATGCCGCAGTCGCTTTCGGTGAACAGTGTCTGGCGGTGCAGGTTGGTGACATCCACGGTATCCGCATCCAGCAGCGTCAGGTGGCCCAGGCCGGCCCCCGCCAGCACCGGCAGCACAGGCGCGGCCAGCCCCCCTGCCCCGACCACCAGCACACGGGCGGCGGCCAGCCGGACCTGCCCTTGTGTGCCCACTTCGGGCAGGATCATCTGACGGGCGTAGCGGTTCACCGGGTCGCCTCGATCCATTGTTTCACGCGGGTTTCCGGGTCGTCGTTCAGTGTAATGTCGGTGACGGCAGCAACGATGTCCGCCCCAGCTTCGAACACGCCGGGCGCGCGCTCGACACTCATGCCGCCGATGCCAACCAGCTGGATCTCCCCGGCACGCTTTTTCCATTCCGTGACCCGCGGCAGCCCCTGCTGGTGCCATTTCATCTTTTTCAGGATGGTCGGATAGACCGGTCCCAGCGCCACGTAATCCGGCTCCATTGCCAGCACGCGGTCCAACTCGTCGCCGTCATGGGTCGAAACACCCAGTTTCAGCCCGGCCGTGCGGATCGCTTTCAGATCGGCTACGTCCAGATCCTCCTGACCCAGATGAATCCACTCGCAACCGGCCTCGATAGCCTCCTGCCAGTAATCGTTGATCACCAGCGTGGCGCCATATTCCCGGCAAAGGCCGCGGGCCGCGGCAATCTCGGCCCGGACGGTTTCGATGGGCTGGTCCTTGATGCGCAGCTGCACCAGCTTGACGCCAAGCGGCAGCATCCGGCGCAGCCAGTCCGTAGTGTCGAAGATCGGGTAGAAACGGTCGAGCGCCATCACAGGAAAGCCTTTCCAATCACCGGGGTGGAGGCTTCGGCCATATCGCGCGCCTCGATCGGGCCGGCCTCATGCGCCAGACGGCCCGCTACCACCGCCTGCGCCATCGCCCTGGCCATCAGCACCGGGTCGCCGGCGCGGGCAACGGCGGTATTCAGCAGCACCGCGTCATAGCCCAGCTCCATCGCGTGGGCGGCGTGGCTGGGCAGGCCGATACCGGCATCCACCACCAGCGGCACTTCAGGGAATTCGGCGCGCATGGCCCGCAGGGCGTATTCATTGGTCAGGCCCCGGCCCGAGCCGATCGGCGCGCCCCAGGGCATCAGCACCTCGCAACCGGCTTCCAGCAGGTGCTCGCCGACGATCAGATCCTCGGTGGTATAGGGGAAGACCTGGAAGCCGTCTTCGGTCAGGATGCGGGCGGCCTCGACCAGCTGGAAGACATCCGGCTGCAGGCTGTCGGTATGGCCGATCAGCTCCAGCTTGATCCAGGGCGTGCCAAAAACCTCGCGCGCCATATGGGCGGTGGTGACCGCCTCCTTCACCGTGTGGCAGCCCGCCGTATTGGGCAGGATATGCACGTCCAGATCGCGGATCATCTGCCAGAAGGCCTGACCGCCGCCACCCGCCCCTTCGCGGCGCAAGCTGACGGTGGCAACACCCGCGCCGCTTTGGCGGAAGGCCTGTTCGAGGATCGCCGGGCTGGGGTATTGCGCGGTGCCCAGCATCAGCGGGTTGGGCAATTCGGTTCCGTAGAAACTCTTCATCTCTCAGCCTCCCTGCATCGGAGCGAGCACTTCGATGCGGTCGCCTTCGCTTAAGCCATGCCCTGCGCGCAGGGCGGCAGGCACAAAGTCCTCGTTGACGGCGGTGGCCACCTTGCCGCTGAACCCGCATTCCGCCAGCAGCTCTGCCAGATTGGCCGCGCGGACCTCGCGCGGCGTGCCGTTAAGCACGATCTTCATCGACCATCTCCGAATGCTTGTTGTTGAGCGCCAGATCCGCCACGCCTTTTGCCACCGCAGGCGCCAGCAGATAGCCGTGGCGGTAAAGCCCGTTGGCATAGATTGTCCGCCCCAGGCGGCGGATGCGCGGCAGGTTGTCGGGAAACGCGGGGCGCAGATCGACGCCGGTTTCCAGCACTTCCGCCTCGCCGAAGGCCGGGTTCAGCGCATAGGCGGCGCTGAGCAGTTCCAGCATCGAACGGGCGGTGATGCGGCTGCTGTCTTCGGACTCAATGGTGGTCGCACCCAGCATATAGACGCCATCGCCGCGCGGCACGATGTAAAGCGGGATGCGCGGGTGCAGCAGGCGCACCGGGCGGGTGATCTCCACGTCCGGGCAGCGGATCACCAGCATTTCGCCCTTCACGCCGCGCAGATCATAGAGGTATTCGCGCGCCGCCAGCCCGCGGCAGTCGATCACATTGTCCAGCCCCTGCGGCGCGAAGCCCTTGTGGAATCCGGCACCCTTCTCGGCCAGGCCCCGGAACAGGTCCTGCAACGCTTTGCGCGGGTCCAGATGGGCCTCCTGTTCAAAGAACAGCCCCCGGCCAAAACCGTGCAGGTCCGGCTCCAGTTCCGCAATCTCCTCGCGCCCCGCCTCGGTGAAGCCTTCGGTGCGGCGGGAGAACCGGCGCAGGTCCGGCAGGTCGCGTTTACTGGCCACCACCAGCGTGCCGCGTCTGGTAACGCGGGTTCGTTCCGCCCACCAGGAAATTGCCTTCTGGCCCAGCCGCAGCACCGGCTCCTCGGCGTTTTCATATTCGCACCAGGGCGCCAGCATGCCGCCGGCCCACCAGCTGCAGCCATGCGGGCCGGGCGGGCCGGCCGGGTCGAAAACCTGCACCTTTGCGCCGCGCTCCGCCAGTTCCGTGGCAACCGCCAGCCCGCAGACGCCGGCCCCTATGACGGACCAGGTGGTCACGCTTGCCACTGCCGGTGGAAATGATGCACCGGCCCGTGGCCATGGCCGACGCCCAGGCCATCGGCCGCAGCAATCGCCCCTTGCAGGTAGTCATGCGCCTCTGCCACCGCCTGCTGCAGCTCCAGCCCCTTGGCCAGCCCTGCCGCAATCGAGGACGACAGGGTGCAGCCGGTGCCATGGGTGTTTTTCGTGTTCAGCCGCGGCGCGGTGAATTCACCGATAATGCCCTCGCGGGTCACCAGCAGGTCATGGCAGGTGGAGCCAGTGCCATGGCCGCCCTTCATCAGCACCGCTTGCGCCCCAACGGCGCAGAGCGCCCGGCCCTGCACTTCCATGCGGGCAGGGTCCGTTGCCTCCTTGCCGTCCTTCAGCAGCTTCGCGGCCTCCGGCAAGTTCGGGGTCAGCACGGTGGCGAGCGGGATCAGCACTTGGCGCAGGGTTTGAACCGCCTCTTCCGCCAGCAGCGCGTCGCCGGACTTTGCAATCATCACCGGGTCCAGGACGATGGGACCCCGATAGCCCTTCAGTGCGGCGGCCACCGTATGGATGATCTCGGGCGTTGCCAGCATGCCGATCTTGACCGCGCCGACGCTGAGGTCGCTCAGCACCGCATCGATCTGGGCGGTGATGACATCGAGGGGCACCCCATGCACAGCGGTCACGGCTTGGGTGTTCTGCGCGGTAATCGCGGTAATCACGCTGGCGCCATATACTCCCAGCGCCGATATCGCTTTCAGATCGGCCTGAATGCCGGCGCCGCCGCCGCTGTCGGATCCTGCAATGGTGAGGGCAATCGGCGCCATGTCTTTACTCCGCTACAAAAGGGGCAAAGGGTTAAGAGACGGAGTCTGCGCGTAACAGTGTACCGTTCCCTACGCCGGAATTGCCCGGATCAGGTTCGATGGGTCAGCGCGGAACGCGCCTCTCAGCCCTGGCGGGCACCCCAACGGTTTGCTGCGGCCTAGCATTTGCCCGGCCTGGCGTCAATTCTGATTGCCGGCCGGCCCGGCGGCCGGGCAGCCGGTGGTGGACAGACTTCGCGCCAGCCCGTAAGCCTGCCCCATGACAAAGACACCCGGAAAACCAGGCTGCTGCCCCAAGGCCGGCCCCCGCGCTCCGCTGCCCCCGGTGACAGAGATTGCCTGGGACGGGGTGATGCGCGTGGCGGAAGACGCGGTGCTGATCCCCGGCGGCAAGGCCGTCCTCGGCACCCGGCAGGCCGGCATCCCCGATGACGGTGAAGACCCGCTGCGCAGCGCCCGGCTGAAACCCTTCCGCATCGGTGCCACCACGGTCACAAATGCGCAGTTCAAAACCTTCGCCGAGGCCACCGGTTACGTGACTGAAGCGGAGCGGTTCGGCTGGTCCTTTGTCTTCTGGCAGCAGGTCCCGGAGCACATCGGCATGACCCAGCGCGTGGCTCAGGTGCAATGGTGGCGCAAGGTCGACGGCGCCGACTGGCGCGAGGTGAACGGGCCGGGCACCCATGCAGAAGCCTGGCACCCGGATCACCCGGCGGTGCATATCTCGTGGCATGACGCGCAGGCCTATGCGAAATGGGCCGGCGGGCGCCTGCCCTCCGAAGCCGAGTGGGAACACGCCGCCCGCGGCGGGTTGGGCGAGGTGAAATTCCCCTGGGGCGAGCAGGAGCCGGACGACAGCGGCTATCAGCCCTGCAACATCTGGCAGGGCCGTTTCCCGGACCTCAACACCGCCAAAGACGGCTATGCCGCCACCGCCCCGGCCCGCAGTTTCGACCCCAACGGCTACGGGCTTTACAATATGTGCGGCAACGTCTGGGAGTGGACCGCCGAGCCGTTCCGCATCAAGTCGCTGAAGAAGAGCGTCAAGCAGCGGCTGGCCGGCATGAAGGGCTACAAGCTCCTGAAAGGCGGCTCGTTCCTGTGCCACCGCTCCTACTGCTACCGCTACCGTATCGCGGCCCGCACCGGGAATTCTCCGGACAGCACCACGACGCATCAGGGGTTCCGGGTGGTCTGGCCCGCGGACTGATTACCGCGCTGCTGCGTTCAGGATCGCCGGCAGCCGCGCCTCCAGGTGGCGGCCCGGACAGGCGGTGGCGGTAAAATGCCGGTGCGTGCCCACATCCGCCGCGGTCAGCCCGTGGTCCTGCATCAGCCGGGCCAGCAGCTCCGCCAGCGCCTGCTCCTGCGCCTTTGTGGGCTTTTCCACCTCGAAATTGCCCTCCAGCGCGATGCTGATATGGCCGGCCGGGTCGTAGTTTGTATTGGTGTCGCCGGCAAAGCGCAGGTCGCGGCCTTCAGCCACCTGGCCTGCCGCGCCGATGTAGAAATGATAGGGCACATCCGGCCAGACGGGCTTGCGGCGCCCGTCGGCCAGCAGCTCATCGCTTTGTGAAAACCGCTGCAAGCCGCGCATCTTAGCCGCCAGCGGCCGTGCCGGATTGGCGCGCACCGCCGTGTGGTGCAGGGTGATCCGCTGCACGGTGTGGGCCTGCTGCCCCGCCAGCGCGGGTTTTGCGCCCCACCCGGCCCGGGTCAGCATATCCGCCCCGGCGGGCGGCGCCAGCAGCACCGCGGCGGCAACGGCCAGCGCGGCTTTAATGCGCTTTCTTGATGTAGGCATCAGATGCAAACCCGCGCGCCTGCGGCAGCGCGGCCGCGGCTTCCGCCTTCGATCCAGCCGCCAGAACAACGGCATAGAGCCCATTGCTGAGGTTGCCGTAGTCCGCGGTGTCGATCACCCCCGCCGGCAGCCCCCAGTCCACGGCGCGGCTGGCCAGATCCTCGGCCTGGGCCCCGGCGCTGAGCGGAAAAGACCCCAGAATGATGAACCACGGATCGCGGTAACCAGCCAGGTCAAAGACCGGCACCGGATCATGCACGCCGGCAAGGTCTTCCTGCAGCATGGCCAGCTCTTCTTCGGCCAGCGCCTTGTAGGTGCCGCAGGCGGTGTAATCCGCGATGTATTGCTCCAGCGCCGCCTGCGATCCGCTGCCGCGGATATCCTGCCAGACCTGCCGCGCCTCGCTGCAGGGGCTGGCGGATGCGGTCGCGGTGTCCTCCGGCCGCGGGGCAGGACCCGGCGCCGTGCCGGAACAGGCGCCGGAGAGGCAGAGCTTGCCGTTGATCTGGTCGTAATAGGCCGGGTTCTGCAGATGCCCGCCGTATTTGCGCGCATCCTGCGCCGTGGCCATCTGCGCGTCATTGATGGCGTCCTCCAGGTAGAGGCCCGCCTCCAGCCGCGGCAGGAAGTGGCGGGTGAACACCGACAGCTGCTGGTCCGGCCCGTCATCGGGCAGCCGGTCGAGCGCCTGCTCTCCCGCGCCGGCGGAAAAGATCAGGAAGGCCCCCTGCGGCGCGCGCTCCACCGCAAGGCCGCGGCGCATGCCAAGGCTGCGGGTGCCCTGGCCCGCAAAGATATTGTTGCGGCAGGCGTCAATGATCGCCACCTGCACCGCCGCGCCGGCCCCGCGGATCTGATCGACGATGCCGTTCACCCCGTTCCGCAGCGGCACCGACATCAGCTTGACCCGCCGTTCCGAGCTTTCGGCCCGGACGTCGGTCGGCAGGATGTAGTTGGTGGTCCCGTCCGACCAGCCGTGGCCGGAAAACACAAAGACCGCGGTATCGCCCACCGCGATCCGGTCATAGAAATCCGCCAGCGCCCGTTCCAGCCCGCTGCGGTCCAGGTCGCTGAGCAGGGTGACGTCATACCCCAGCCCGCCGAACACATCCGCATAAGCCCCGGCATCGGCGAGGGTATTGGCGAGCGGATCAACGTGTGTGTAGGCAGAGTTCCCGATGATCAGCGCGTGGCGCGCCTGCGCCGATACCGTGGAGGCCTGGGCGGCAAAGATCACAACAGCGGACACGGCTGCCCGCAGAAAAGTTGAAAAGAAGTTGTGTTTTGTCAATGTTCCGGCCCTGCACAATTGCAAAAGATGAAACAGGGGCCGCGCCGCCCTGTCAACATGGATCCCCCGGCCTGCAGGGTGGCCAGCCATTGCCCGCGGCGCTGTTCTTCCCTTGCGCGGCCTGCCGCTTGGCCTGGCCTGTTGCCCGGAAACGCGCGGCCCCGCGAAGGACCAGCGCAGGGGGATCCGGCCAGCCGGCCCGTTGGGGTTTACGGCGGCCGCTTAGATTTGAGGAGCCAATACCAGATGGCAATCAAGAGCATTCTCTGCCCCTATTCCGGCGAACACAACAGCGCCGCCGCCCTGCGCTACGCGCTGAAAGCCGCGCGGCAGCACGACGCCTGGGTGACCGGCGCGCTTGCGCATGGCCCGGGCTACGTCGAACGCCAGTTCGCGCCGATGGTCGGCAAACAGATCCTCACCCTGCTGCGCGAACAGAGCGCCGAGGTCTACAAGGCCATTCAGGCGCGCTTCGGCAAGGAAGTGGCGGCGGCCGGCTGGGCGGAGAAATCCGAGTTCGCCGAATTCGAAGACCAGGAGCATCAGGCGCTGTCGGCCTTTGCCCGCGGCTTTGACCTGGTGATCATCGGCGCGCATTCGGCCAGCGCCAATGACTCCCACATGTCACCGCACCCGGACATTCTGGCCCTGCAAAGCGGCCGGCCGGTGCTGATGATCCCGGATGCCTATGAGGGCAAGGAGCTGGCCAGCCACGTGATGATTGCCTGGGACGGCAAGCGCGCCGCCGCCCGCGCCGTGGGTGAAGCCATGGTGATGCTGGAACAGAAGGGCAAGGTGACCCTGCTGACGGTCGGCGCGGATGCCGCCGCCAATATCGACGGCATCGGCGGCATCCGTACCCTGCTGACCCGCCACGGCATCGACGCGGAGCATCTGCATCACGACGAGATGTCCGGCGGCATCGGCCGCCACATCCTGCAGGCGGTGGACGAGGTTGCGGCGGGAATGATCGTCATGGGCGCTTACGAGCACAGCAAATTCAGCCATGAATTCTTCGGCGGGCCGACCACCCATGTTCTGAAGAACAGCAAGGTTCCGGTTCTGCTGGTGCATTGACAGCCGGCCTGCCGTCAATCCCAGCCCCTGCCCTTGCCGCCGCATGGCCTGACGTCGGTTCCTGCAGCGGCGGGGCATGACATGGATCAAAGCACCAGGCTGTTCTCCGGTCATATTCCGAATATGGAATTTGAATCGAGAGGACGGACAATGAGCTGGCAGGAAAAACTCCGCGAAACCCGGAAGGGGCTGCGCAATCTGAACGGGGCAATGCCCGAGACCGCGCAGGCCTTTGGCGGGCTGGGCAAGGCGGTCAAGGAAGGCGGTGTGCTGGACTTCAAGACCAAGGAATTTGTGGCGCTCGGTATTGCGGTTGCCGGCCGCTGCGAGCCCTGCATCTCGCTGCATGTGGAAGCGCTGGTGCGGGCAGAGGCCAGCCGCGCGGAGATCGCAGATGTGCTGGGCATGACCATCCAGATGGGCGGCGGCCCCGCGATGATGTATGCCGCCAAGGCGCTGGAGTGTTTTGACGCGCTGACCGCCTGACGCGGCACCCGGATTTTTCGAAAAATCCGCTCCGGAAACTTCGAATTTCCGGGCGCCTGCGGCGGCCCGTGCAGCGGGTGCACTCCGGGCGGCATGGCCGCCGCGCGGTCTCCGCCGCGGCCGGCGCCGCACAAAGCGCCAAGGGTCTGGAACTCTGGCACTGCCGTTCTTATCTGCGCAAGGAAAGCCGCCGCGCAGCCTGCAAAGCGCACTCCGGGTAACGATAGGAACATGTGCATGAAGATGATCAAACCGGCGGTGACCGCCGTCTGTCTTTTGGCCGCCTCCGGCGCACAGGCCGGAGGCGGCAACCCGTTGCAAGGGCTGGACTATGACGGGGACGGGACCGTGACCCTGGACGGCGCGATCGCCGCCCGGATGGAAAACTTCCTCAAGGCGGACACCGACCGGGACGGCGCGCTGAACACTGCGGAACACAAGGCAATGATGGATGCCGTACGGGAGAAATACGGCATCCCCGAGACAGAGCCGGAACGCGGTCAGGTGGACCCCTTCACCTTTGCCGACAGCAATGCCGACGGGCTGGTCACCGTAGAAGAGTTCAACGCCATCAGCGAAAAGATCCTGCGCAGCCTGGACAAGGACGGCGACGGCGTCATCGACCTGGAAGCGGCAGCGACGGGTGACGGCTCATCGCCTGTCCTCCGCCGCTGCCCGGTACAGGCCCCGTTTCAGCGGCCGTCCCCGCGCGGCCTGGGCCAGAACCGCCGCGGTCAGCATCAGCAATGCCAGTTCGGCAAGCGGGCCGGCGGCCCAGATACCTGCTTCGCCAAAGGTTGCCGCCAGCGCAAATGTCAGCGGCAGGCTGAACAGGTAGGGTTTTGACAGGCCGAGCAGCGCCGCCCGTCCGGCATCGCCGATCGCTTGAAAATGCATCGCAATCATCATCAGCGGCCCGGCGGCAAAAAACATGGTGACCATCACCGGCAGGATCCGGGCAACTTCGGCAGCGACCGCGGCGTCCTCGACAAACA
>ERZ1699650.215-NODE-215-length-10955-cov-22.792936_pt1 | contig 10955 bp, 9 predicted proteins | sample MGYA00581512_ERZ1699650 | MGnify/ENA primary metagenome ERZ1699650 (study PRJEB42348, sample SAMEA6618698) | metagenome | isolation source: Polyester-degrading enrichment culture growing on monomer terephthalic acid, Te | collected 2019-05-17 ... | reverse complement strand
CGCCACATCTTCCAACTGACTGGCCGCCGCCCGGTCCAGTACCAGCGTGGCTTTGGGGTGCATCTGCAAAATAGACGCCGGGCACCGCGCTGCGAGTGGGCCCTCTACCGTCGCTCGCACCGCCGCCGCCTTGTTCTCACCCGTCGCCAGCAGCAAAACCTGCCGGGCTTCCATAATGGTCCCTATGCCCATGGTGATCGACAGATGCGGCTGAAACTCACCGACATCGAAAAAGCGCTGGTTGGCTTTCACTGTATCCGGCGTTAGCGTCTTAACCCGAGTGCGCGACGCCAGGCTGGAACTGGGCTCGTTGAAACCAATGTGGCCATTGCGACCAATGCCCAACAACTGCAAATCGATACCACCAGCGGCCTGAATCGCGGCTTCATACGCATCGCAGGCGGCCAGCGGTTCCTCTGTACCGGCCAACCCCAGATATTCATCCAGATTAAAAGTACGAGCTTTGGCAAAGCTCAATTCGCCGCGCTGAACTCGTGCAATCAATGCGTTGTACAACGCAATTGGGGTTGAGCCGGTGGCCAGGCCCAAAACAGAGTCTGGCTTGTTGTTTAACTGCTCTGCGAACCGGCCTGCACCATAGCTGGCGACTTGTTCGGGTGTGTCCAGAATTACGATTTGCATGTCAACGGCTCGAAGATGATTAAATGAAATGTTTGATACGAGTGAGACGGTTACTAAGGGTTAGAAATTCGTACGTTTCAACCAATTACAATCCAAGGATCGCCGGGTGTGCCTACTGAAGGTCGTGAGACAGCATGGATGCTGTCTTCGAGCCCCCATTGACGGGTTAACGGCGTACCTTCAGTAGGCATGCCCGGTGATCCGGCCGGCACAAAGGCAACAGCAACCACCTGAAGGCTCAGAGCGCCAACCGACTACCAGCCCGCCAGAGCCCTTTCACGTTCATGCCGTCATCGAACCAGGTCAGATCGGCCATGCGCCCCGGCCGCAGGCTACCGAAGCGGTCGTCGATGCCGAGATATTCGGCCGGGTAGCGGCTGGCCATCGCAATGGCTTCATCGACCGGCACCTGCAAGTGCTCGCAGCAGTAACGCACCGCATCGACCAGGGAAATGGCACTGCCGGCGAGTCGGCCCGCCGAATTGACAAGCCGGCCATCGATTTCGGAAATCCACTCGCCATAAAGCCGGAATTGTTTGTCCACCGAACCAATGGTCGCCATGGCATCACTGACCAGATAGACCTTACCTCTGGGCTTCGCTTTCAAGGCTAATCGCAATGACGCCGGGTGTACATGAATGCCATCGGCTATCACACCACACCAGGTCTCATCACTGGCCAGAGCGGCACCGACCACACCGGGTTCACGACCGGTTTGCGGGCGCATGGCATTAAACAAATGGGTAAAGCCGGATAAACCAGCACTGATGGCTGCGTTTACCTCATCAAACACCGCATTGGTATGGCCGGCGCTGACGCGCAAGCCCAGCGACGCCATGCGTTGGATATCTGCAACCGCCACCTGCTCTGGCGCCAGCGTAACGATGCCAGGTATGCTCGCTGCTCGCTCCAGCCACTGCCAGTCGGCTGCCTCCAGTTTGCGCAACTGATCCTGCTGATGCACCCCATTGCGTTCATTGCTGAAAAACGGGCCTTCAACATGGATACCCAAAATGCCGGAATGCGGGTCTGAACTGGCCAGCACGGCAGCGTCCACTGCCTGCTCAGTCACCTCTCGGGTGTCGGAAATCACCGTCGCCAAAATGCGCGCTACGCCTTTACGGGCATGACCCTCAGCCATTGTTTTCAGCGCAGTCTGGCTTGGATCGTTGTTCAGCAATGCGCCGCCACCGCCATTGGCCTGAAGGTCTAACAGCCCCGGCGCTAGCAAGCCACCTTCGAGTGTTTCTGTGGTGTAATGCGATGGGATATCGCTCGGTGATACAAGGCCGACCAGCGTGTCATTTTCAACTAATAGCGCACTCGTTCCCAAACGTTCAAAACCGTCAAACACAGCTGGGGCAATCAAGGCCGTTAGCATACTTTGTGATTCCTCATGGTAGAAAAGGCTATCAATCAACAGCCTAGCCTTGGTTTCCTGTGCCTGACCCCGGGCCTCAAGCCTCAATTCACGCATTCAGTTAACCAATGTGTTCAATGTCTCTACTGGCTTTTCGCGATAGGTAACTGATCCAATCAAGACGTTAGCGAATAGCTGTATCGTTAAAAACCAACATCACCATTCGGTTTACCCATGGATACTCTGAGCGTTTGCCTGACTATTTGGCTCTCATTTCACTCAAGAAGTCATACCGGTCTCCCCGATAGGCCGACCGGGTATACTCGACGCAGCGTCCATCAGACAAGTAACCTCGCCGTTCAATTCTTAAAACGGCCGCTCCTTTAGCCATATCCAACAGCTGAGCTTCTTTCTGGGTCGCCAGTGATGCCGTAATTCGTTGCAGACCACTAACCGGTTTATTGCCAAGCCGATCGAGTGCCGTATATAACGACTTGTCGACCAATGACAAATCCGGCAGAAACTCAACGGGAATAACAGCCAACTCAATAGCCAGCGCCTCGCCATCTGCAGTACGCAATCGTTCCAGACGGTGAATGTGCTGGTTACTGCTAAGTCCTAGCGCAAGCGCCTCCTCCGGTGAAGGGGTGCCTGTTTTTCGCCCGATCCATTGTGAGTCAGACTGCCAGCCCCGACTGTCCATATCTGCCGAAAAGCCAGTAAGTACAGAGCTGGGTTGTTCGATATGAGGTGCTACATAAGTCCCGGAGCCCTGTTTTCTGGAAAGCAGGCCTTCCTGTATCAGAAGCTCTATAGCCTTTCTGACGGTGACCCGCGACACACGAGTCATTTCTCCCAGTTCACGTTCAGGGGGTAGAGCTTCACCAATCTGCAAACTGCCATCCCTCACCTGTGTCCGGATAGCATTTGCCAACCTCATATAGATTGGTGTCGCATCATCGCGTTGCATGTCGGTCCCACGAAACGGCATTAGTCTATACCGTCCAGTGCATCCCGCAGATTACCGTTAGCACGCGTCAGGGCAGCAGACGCATCGCTGGGGTCTTCTCCACGGGCGATAAGCACCGCATTCTTGATGTTCCACTCAGCAGCCTCCAATGCGGCACTAGCCTGCTCCGCGGTTGCACCAGCGATCACCTGCACCATGCCAACGGCTCGCTTGCGAAGCTTTATATTCGCTGGTCGCATGTCAACCATCAGGCCGCCATAGACACGACCCAATCCGATCATCGTCTGAGTCGAAATCATATTCAGTACAATTTTTTGCGCGGTACCCGCTTTCATACGAGTGGAACCGGATATCACCTCTGCCCCGGTATCAACGAGTACTGACACCTCGGCAACGTCCAGCAATGGGGACCCCGGATTGTTGGCTATGCCTATTGTCAACGCTCCCGCTGCACGAGCGGCTTTCACGGCGGCCACTGTAAACGGCGTATGCCCACTGGCTGCCACACCGATTAATACGTCATCTTGGCCGAGTTTGTTTTCAGCCACTTGCTCTATGGCATCCTCAGAATCGTCTTCTGCACCTTCGATGCTGTGGATCAGTGCCCGGTGACCACCCGCTACCAGGTAAGCCGTGCGCGCATCAGGCCAGTCAAACGTGGGGCCAAGCTCGGTGCCATCCTGCACAGCCACTCGAATCGAAGTACCCGCGCCGGTATAGGCCAGTCGACCTGAATCCGACTGACTTAACCTGGCGACAGCCCGATCCACGGCACAACTCAATGATTCGAGCGCCGGTCCAATCGAACCCACCGCCGCCAATTGGCTTTCCCATATCGCTTCAAGCGCGACTCTCGTTGGCCATGTATCAATATCTTTGTAACGCGGATCCGCGAACTCAGTCATTATCGTCACTCTTTGTTATGTTGTGCGGTCGATGGAATGCGCTCACCATTGGCATCAAAATGAAAGGCCCTTGCGCTATCGGGTGTGACAAAAACAGTTTCGTCGATCGCATACTCATGCTCGCCAAATAGCCGCACGGTAATCAGCCCATGGACATCGGTGTTAACATAGACCAGCGTCTCACCACCGAGATGCTCGACATGACTGATAGTACCCGACACCAGCCCCTCGTCTCTGCTGATCTCAAGATGCTCAGGACGAATGCCCAATATATCGCCGGCCGTGCCTAGCGGCTTTGCCTTCAGGAAGTTCATTTTGGGAGAGCCGATAAACCCAGCCACAAAAAGATTGGCAGGGTTGTTGTACAACTCCATAGGGGCGCCGACTTGCTCCACACGACCGCCGTTCAACACCACGATTCTGTCAGCGAGTGTCATAGCTTCGACTTGGTCGTGGGTCACATAAATCATAGTGGCCCCCAAATCACGGTGTAACTTCGCAATTTCTATTCGAGTCTGCACGCGCAGAGCAGCATCAAGATTTGATAGCGGCTCGTCAAAAAGAAACAGCTTTGGTGTACGGACAATCGCCCGGCCAATCGCCACACGTTGCCGCTGACCACCCGATAATTCAGCTGGTCTGCGGGTTAGGAGCGGGTCCAACCCGAGCATTCCCGAGGCATGCGCGACTGCCTTTTTAACCTCTGCTCCAGGCGTTTTAGCTTGCTTTAAACCCAGGCCCATATTGGCCGCAACGGTAAGATGAGGGTAGAGCGCGTAAGACTGGAAAACCATAGCAATCTCGCGCTTCGACGGAGGCGTATTATTGACCTTTACCCCGTCAATATCGATGTCGCCACTGGTAATGTCTTCCAGGCCGGCGATCATTCTCAACAAGGTTGACTTGCCGCACCCCGAAGGCCCGACAAAAACGCAAAACTCACCATCATTCACTTCCAGGTTCACATCCTGGATTACGTTCTCTGCGCCGAAGGACTTGCAGATATTCGTAAGGGTCATTTTCCCCATTGGTGCGGCTCCATTACAACGTAATTGGTTTACCTGTACGGACACTTTCATCCGCTGCCAGGCATATTTCGAGGGACCGGACAACATCTGACAGGTGTCTGGTCAAATCAAGGTCCAGGGTGATGGCACGAGCTACAAAGTCGGCTTGCAGGTTGCACAATCCCTGATGGTCAGGGCTATCGTATTCATGCGCCTCTTCGTATTTGCCTGCGGCCCCTACAACGAGTAGATCGGCTGACGTATGTCCTTCCAGATCCGACGATGCACGCCCGGAAGGTTCACGCAACGATACAGACCCTCTAGGCGTCACTACGTCTTTCACGAAATGAGCGGTTTCCGAAATCATCGGCCCCCAGCCAGCCTCATACCACCCACAGGAACCATCAGAAAACAGCACCTGAAACTGCCCGTAGTTATACATGTCCGGTGCTATTTCATCACTTAGCCGTAAACCCATGCCGCGGACCTCTACGGGGTCGGCATCTGTGATCTGGCACATGACATCAACATAGTGCACGCCACAATCGACGATCGGAGAGGTCTTCTCCATCAACCGCTTGTGAACTTCCCATGCCGATCCGCTTGATCGTTGGTTCAAATTCATCCGAAACACATAGGGCCCACCAAACTCCCGGGAGTGACCGATCAAAGCCTGCCAGGTTGGATGATGACGAAGAATGTGTCCGACAACCAGTTTTCGACCCGTCTCAACCGCGACGTGCGCTACCCGGCGCGCATCGGCCGCCGTCGCGGCAATCGGCTTTTCAACGAATACGTTTGCACCCGCCTTCATCGCGGCAATAGCTAGGTCAGCGTGACTGTCAGAGTAAGTGGCAATGGACACAAAATCCGGTTTTAGCCGCCTTAGCGCCGACCCGAAGTCGGTGCCGATGTCATACTGATCAAGAGGCGAATCGAGCGAGATCGAACTCCGGTTTATCAGTCCCACAATCTCGAAACTTGAGTGTTCGTGATAAGCCCTGGCATGGCTTTGCCCCATCTGCCCCATGCCCACAACGAGTGTCCTGATCATTTCACTGCCCCTGCAGTTATGCCTCGAATAAGCTGCCGGGAAAACACCAGATAGAGAACCATCACTGGCAGTATAGCCAGCGTGAGAGCCGCCAGAACCGCATTCCAGTCAGTCACGTATTGACCCAGAAAAATCTGACTACCCAGAGTCAGGGTTTTGGTTGCTTCTGATGGCGCGAGAATCAACGGAAACCACAGGTCGTTCCAGATCGGTATCATTGTGAATACTGCTACCGTTGCCATTGATGGCCGAACCAAAGGCAAAGCAAGCGTGAAGAATATGCGGTACTCAGACAACCCATCTATTCGGCCGGCATTTTTCAGATCATCCGACACTTGTCGCATAAACTCCGTAAGAATGAAAACGGCCAGCGGTAACCCCTGGGCGGTATACACCAGTACTAGCGACGTCAGGGTATTGACCAGACCTGACGCGACCATAATTTCGAGTATGGCAACTGTCCCCAGTCGAATGGGAATCATAATTCCCAGCGCCAAAAAAAGCCCCATCAGCAAATTACCCCTGAACCGGTACTCCGCCAATGCAAATGCAGCCATGGCGCCAAACAGCAATACGAAAAACAACGATGCGACCGTTACGATAAAGCTGTTTTGAAAATACAGCAGAAAATTCCCTTGCTCCAAGACCGTGGTAAACCCAACCGTATCAAAGGTTTCCGGAGTCGGCAGCGCCATCGGATCGTTAAAGATAGCCCGGCGAGATTTGAACGAGTTAATAACAATCAGCACCACAGGAAACAACGCCAGCAATACGTAAGCTATCAACAAGCTATGGGCAATAAGGGATCTGGGTAATGAACTTTGTGCTTTACTCATGCCTATACCCCTTAAAACTGATAACGGCGAAGCCGCGTCTGGATGCCGAATAGATAGATGGACACACCGGCCAGAATCATGGCGAACATGACTGTAGCCACTGTGGCACCCATATGCGGGTCACCGAGCTGCAGCTGGAAACCGAAGAATGTTCTGAACAACAGAGACCCTAAAATATCAGTACTGAAGTTTGGACCGGCCAGAGCCCCTTGCGTTACATAGATCAAATCGAACGCATTGAAATTACCCACAAAGGTCAGGATGGAGATGATTCCAATAGAAGGTAGAATGAGGGGTAACTTGATCTTCCAGAATTGAGCAGAGCCCGTCAGTCCGTCCATTTCACCCGCCTCAAGCACTTCATCAGGGATCGATAGCAGTGCGGCGTATATCAACATCATCGGAATACCGACGAATTGCCAAACCGATATCAGCGCCAGTGTGGTAAGTGCACTGCGCTCCAGCCCGAGCCAGGGCTCAAACCAGGCGCCCAGACCTATCGCGTCCAGCATGGACGGCGCAACTCCCCACAACGGGGATAAAATGAGTTTCCAGACAAAACCGACAATAACAAAACTCAAGATAGCCGGGATAAAAATGGCTGTCCTGTAGAATGAGGCAAAACGTAGCCGGGGAGACGAGAGTATCGCTGCCAAAGCAATACCAATCGGATTCTGAACCAGCATATGCACGACAAAAAACCAGAGGTTATTAGCCGCCGCGTTCCAGAAACTTTTGGATAAGTATGGGTCCCCAAACAGTTTCGAAAAATTATCGAGACCCACAAAAACTCGTTGCCCTTCTTCATTGATATTGAAAAGAGACAGGTTCAGTGTCGCAAAAAGCGGGATAATCATTATTACCGTGTAAACTAAAACAGCGGGGGCGAGAAACCAGATGATGTGCCAGCGAAACTTCTTTTTATCTGAGTTTCGCTGAGCACTCGACACAGGCACAGGGGGCTGTTCAGACATGGGCATTGGTCAGCTCCGTCTTCGGAAGGGCCCTTTCGCGAAGGGCCGTATCATGATTGAAACGCCGAGCCCGGCTCATGCAACCCTGGCTCATATGGCCAGAGTTGCATGAGTCAGTTCGAGTTACTGCTGAGGCGCATACCAGGACGACAACCCGGATTGCATTGCCTGCGCGGCTTCTTCGGGTGTTGACGTTCCTCGCATCACGTTTGCCGAAGTATTCCAGCTTTCATTAGACAGGTTGGGCGTACCACGTGACAGAATTTGGTGGAAAGGTCTGATCGAGCTTTCGCACTCACCGCGCCAGCTGACAAACTCCTGAGCTAAGGAGTCTTCCAGTTCGAAGTCGGCATCCGACAGCGGGAAGAAGCCTGGAACTGCGTTAGCGAAAAGCGTGGCGAACTCAGAAGAACCCATCCAATTCAGAAATATTCTGGCCTCTTCCTGGTGTGGCGAGTTCGCATTCAAACCCATGCCCATATCGGTATGGTCAGAAATATAGCACTCCTCTGCGCCGGCCTTTACCGGTGGAGGAAAAGCGCCCATTTCGAAATCTGCTTGCTTGCGGAACCCGGAGATTTCCCATGACCCAGCAGGGAAAATAGCAGCTCTGCCCAGAGTGAACAGATTCTGACTATCCGGATAGCTCTGAGATTCGAAACCACGACCCAGATAATCGGTCCACTGTGCCAATTGACGGAATGGTTCCACCCATTCTTCATCGGTCAGCTTAGCGTCACCACTGATCAACGCCTTACGACCTTCTTCACCCTTCCAGTAATTCACCCCGATATTGGCATAACCCATTGTCGCGGCTTCCCACTGGTCGTTGATGCCCATAGCCATGGGTATATAGCTACCGTCTTCCAACAGCGTATCCAAAACTGCGTAAAATTCAGCTTCAGTTGTTGGCTCTTCCAGGTCCAACTCTTCAAAAATATCTTTGTTGTAAATAAAGCCGTGAATCACAGAGGCCATCGGTACGCAATACGTCTGGGATCCGTCATCCGTAGACCAGGCTGACCGGGCAACGTCGGAATAGTTTGACATGGAGTCGAGGTCACTAAGATCCGACAACTTGCCGTTCAAAAACAATTGCAGAGAGGCATCAAACGCTCGACACGTCACCAGGTCACCGGCAGTGCCTGCATCCAGCTTCGAGTTCAAGGCTGAGTTGTACTGCGTCGGAGCGGTCGGCTGGAAATCCAGCTTTATGCCAGGGTGTTCCGCTTCAAACGCAGGAATAATCTGGTTACGCCAAATTGAAATGTCATCATTACGCCAGCTTTCAATTTGCAGCGTGACATCCTCTGCCAAAATTGAACCACTTGTCATAAGCAGTCCGGCCATTGTCAAAACAGTTGTGCTTTTTTTAATCATCCTGTCAACCTCTTAATCTGGTTGTGCCGGGCTCTTTGGTGACCCGATCGCATCTACTGTAAAGGTCTCCTGGCTATAGAATCGACGCGAACCGACCTATGCCTAACCAGATCCCCTCGCCAAACATAATGCCTATTCAATACCAATTGTCCACATTTTTTTTAGATTGCTCCAAGGAAAGCATTCAGTCCCCGATCGACTCACGCATTTTCGGCCACAAACTTCTTTAAAAACAGCCTAAATCCTATTAATTTCGCTGTTTTACCCGTGAAAAGGCGTCGCTGATGGGCCAGAAGCCACAACAAACACCGCCCCCACACGGCTATGCCTGACTTTCTATCCAAATCCATCGCTGCCTATTTGGTATTGCTATGGTATCTTTTTTAACTGACCAACGGCCGTGCAGACAGAACATTGATCGAATCGTGACGTTGCAAGCCGATACACTCATGACAGCGAGATAACTCGACATGAAGACGCTAGGTACGCGGAGGGGCAAATGACAATATTTCTCGGACTGGATGGTGGAGGTACAGGGTGCCGAGCCGTTGCCGTACAGGCAGATGGTACCGGCACTGACGTGTTTGCTGGTGGTCCCGCGAATATTTTTTCAGGAGGAGACACCGCCATTCAGAACATCCAGGACGTCGTTAACCGGACACTCGGTGCCCTTGCTCCAACCGCCGACATCGATCAGATCAAGCCCAGCGTTGTTGCAGTTCTGGGCCTTGCGGGTGCAGTTGAAGTGAATGCTGGCGAGCGCATCAAGCAGACACTGGGGTTAGGTTCGATAACGGTGGTGGGCGATGTCGAGGCCTCACTGAACGGCGCATTTCAGTCAGGCAATGGTGTCATGTCCGCTATTGGCACCGGAACCGTCCATGCGTCCAAACTCAATGGCGTCATGCGCAGAGTCGGTGGTTATGGTTTCTTGTTAGGTGATGAGGGGGGAGGTGCATGGATGGGGCGTGAACTGCTCTCACATGCGCTGCATGCCCGGGATGGTCTTATTCCCCACTCAGACCTGACCAATGAAGTCTGGTCGGAAATGGGCGACCTGGGCTCACTTCTGACCTTTGCCCGCCAGTCAACTCCCGCAGAATTTGGATCCTATGCACCGCGCATTATTGCTGCTGAGCAAGCAGGAGACTCAACAGCGAAACGGATCGTGGAAAAAGCCACCCGCTGGATTGAGCAATCTGTGCAATCCTTGCAGCCAAACGGAACGCCCATGCCAGTCGCATTTACCGGTGGCCTGGGCCCGTTCTTCGCAAATCGCCTGGCAAATCGCTGGTTACTCACCGAACCCAAGGGGTCAGCCCTGGATGGGGCTCTTTGGATGGCCCGCCAAACAGCCCTTAAACCAAGCTGACAGGGTAGGGCCATTGCGGCCCCGTCTTGAGGCGGTGCCCAACCAAATGAATCGTACGGGTTCTTTTGGCAACTGAGGTTCCGCCTTTTTCGCAACCAGGCAGAAGGCTCTTCCCGTTTCAAACACACGTCTACCCCCTTCCCCGCTCAGATAATGATCGCTCTACCCGCCAGACTGCCTCCGTACAAATATTCACACCGTTATATTTACACCGTATATTTCTAGTGATAAGTTTTCACCGTAAACTTAACACCATAAATATACCGAGTGATCAACACAGGAGCATGACAATGAACGGATTGATACGGGGTTGGGCACGATGGGTGGTGCGCTGTCGCTGGGCTGTACTGGCGTTGGTGGCTGCGGCAATGGGCCTGGCCTTTGTGCCGATGGGCAACCTCTACTATGACAACTCCAATGAGCGATTCTTCCTTGAAGATGACCCGAACCTGGCG
>ERZ1699650.213-NODE-213-length-10966-cov-8.820181_pt1 | contig 10966 bp, 11 predicted proteins | sample MGYA00581512_ERZ1699650 | MGnify/ENA primary metagenome ERZ1699650 (study PRJEB42348, sample SAMEA6618698) | metagenome | isolation source: Polyester-degrading enrichment culture growing on monomer terephthalic acid, Te | collected 2019-05-17 ... | reverse complement strand
CAACTCAAGCGACGGAATTCTGCGCCCGCGAACGTGTGTTTTTCCACGGAATCGGGCGGACAGCAGACCTTCGCTGCGCCAGGCGCGAATGGCAGTGAAGTGCAGGTAGCAGACATGGCGGTCTCGCGACTGATCTTGCGACTGTATTGTGGACCTGCGTGAAGCGTGCGGGCGACCAAAGTAAGCTTGTTCCTGCCAGTGATATTTTATCGCTGGCCATCGTTTAGACATCTTAAACCATGATGAGGAGCTTCACATGTCCAAACAGCGTCCTGATAACGGTCCTTCCACTACGCCGAATCCTTCGGGTGGCGGTCGCGGCAACAATCCGCCGCGCACAAAGTAAAATAACCCGCACAAAGAAAAGGGCGCAGGTCGATCATCCGACCTGCGCCCTGATAAACAGATTTCCAAGCACCATGAAAAAAATCCCAAATGCTGCCCGCTTTACCCTTGCAGTGGCATCACATTTCCATTCGCCAGAATGGCAAGCCGCAGAGCGTAGGCGCTTCGAAACCTACGGATTGCGCATTGAAAAGCATCTCGAGGCATCACTCGAACTGATCGACAGCGTGCGCGAGGCGTTGTCGCTTTCTGGCCAAGAGCCGGTGTGGCACGATGCTGCTCACCAGTTTTTCCACTTTGCCAGCACGTTTGACACCTATGCACTGCACGTCGCCGCATATGGCGGGCACGAGCGGCACATCCTATGGGCCATCGGAACCGATGCAGCAGGCGCGCTTGGCCGGACTTGGGCCTTTTGGTGCCTTGATGAAAAAATCTTGCCCGACCTTCCCGATGGCGACCTGTGGTTCCTTCCGAGGCCCGACGCCAACGATCCAGGTCGGCTCGTTCTGCCGGTTGAGGTCATCGCGCGATGGTGGGCCGATCAACTGGATGGGCCCCGGGAAAATGTCTGGGCGGATCGCTTCACCGAAGATGGCGAGCCACTGGAGGCGCACCGGACCTTCCAACCATGGGTGACCGGAAAGGCCACGCCTGAGATAAAGAGTATCATGCGTCTTTTCGATGACGCACAATTGTTTCCTTACAAGCCAGAACTTCTTTCACCACCCAGCACCCAAACCGTTCGCCGCCTGATGCTCTTTGCACGAAGCCTTGAGCGAGCATGGAAGGACCTTGTCGCCGGACTCACCCCTGGCGTTTCTCCGCACGAGCCGGACCCGATGCGCAACAAGGCGCTGCAACTCGCAGAGCTATTCCGCCTGGCATTCCTGCATACCTTCGAGGCCGGGACAGGAAACACAAAGGTCGCTGACGGACTGTTCAATCAGGCCATCCCGGAATGGCTGCAAAAAGGGCCGTTCCAATCCATCCTGCCGAATGCGGCAGGTCGCTTGCCGAACGCCAAAGAAGTCGCTTTTTCCCTGACCGAGCGGTTGCGCGCCATGGACCCCCAGGCGGATCTGCCAGATGTTTTTGCAGATGGCCGTATGGTTTCGGCAGCGCTCGCTCGGCCCGACGGCGCAATGGCGAAAGCCCGCCTCAAGCTCAGGATGCTCTTGCAGAAAGGATACGATGCCTGGGGATCACATGCGCCCAACCGCGCCATCGTCGTGCGAAGGGTGCTTTCTCAGCTGCGCGGGCATCCCTACGCCGATCACGTCGAGGCCGACATTCACTACCTTGCCACGCTGGACGCACTGTCGCGCGGTGAATTTGAAGAAGCGGCAATGCACGTGGATAACGGCACCTGCGCCTGTGCCAGCGGCAGCTTCGGGCCAGTCGAACTGGCTCTTGCACGACTCAGCTTCGGCTTCAAGGTGCGTGCCGCACCATTTAACCAGAACGAGACTGAGAAGGATTTCCGCGTTTTCTCACGCGCCTTGACTCCAGATGAGGCAGGGCGTTGGCACCTTTGGAAGGCTCCTCTGGTTCATTCCATGCGGTTGGCTGCTGTCGATGTCGCGGAGGATTTCCAGCGCTCGTGCCGTCCGTATCCCGGTGCGGAGCTGCGTCATCCCCTCGAGGAATCCAAGCAGATGTTCAAAGAGCTCCAAGCACTCCTGCTCTCGGATGCAAACGACGGGGCCATTCGCCTGTTCCGGAGGAAATACAAGCGCGCCTTGAAGCTAAAGCTAAGGGATGTTCGTGGCGACACCGTTTTCACGCTGATGTCGAAAATGGTTCCGGACGTCGTTCGCACCATGCAGGAAATGGCGCCATTCGATGCTTTGGATGGTTCGGGGGATCTGCCGACGTCTGCGGAAATGGCAGAACGGTTGCGCCGAACATATATGCGGATCGTCCGGCAGCTTCCGTTGGATCAGTTATCGGCGCAAGACTATCTCGGACAAACCGCGCTCATGCTGGCTGCTGACAAGTCGGATGACGAACTGACAGAGCTGCTTATCGAGCGCGGCGTCGAGACAGATCAACAAGACTCACTCGGGCGCACCGCCCTGCATTCTGCAGTGCGATCTGGCGCGTTCGCCTGCTTCGAGATGCTCCTTTCCAACGGGGCAAACCCACAGATGAAGACCTGCGAAGGCAAGACGGTGCTCGTGATGGCAGCCGAGTTTGGCCGCGACCGGTTCCTCGAACGACTAATGTCACGAGATGCTTTTCGGCCCGAACAAGGCGAATTGCAGGAAGCTCTGACCCTTGCTGGCCGCAACCACGCGCACCACAAGAGTATGCACCCCATATACTGCGATGAGGGGAGCGAACTGGACTGCCTTGAGAACTTTTCCAATGTCCTGAGACGGCTGCATTCAGCGTGCGATTCGAAAGTTTGAACTCTCAACATCGGAATAACCTTTGAACGTGTAATACGAGGTCGGTATCGGATACCGAAGAAGTGACTTGGTGCGGTGGAGAGTGAATAGCGCTTCTCGGCGGGGGCAGCACTCCGCGCTGTCCTGCTCATCGCTGCGATATCTGCTTCGGTGAATTTTCTTCTGTCATCTCCAAACTGTCGACAGCAGAAAGCGTAGCACTCCGGTCATTCAGAATGCTCAACGCCCACGGCAGAAGTGGGCCGTTGGCATTGATCGGCACCACGGGCCATGAACGTCATGCAGCACCGCCAAGGTGGTCACGCGGCCTGAGGAACGTGCCGCGCGACGCGCTCGATGCGGCAAGGATCGACGGCGCCGAGCCGGTAGTGAGCTTCTTCTGGGTGACGCTGCCCGCGCTGCGGCCGGTGATCGCGGTGTAGGTCAGCGAGAACAAGGATGGGCATAAGGAAATCTCACAAAAGTTGCGCGGTCAAGAGAGGCTGGGAACTGGTCCAAAATCGTCGAACGCGTAGGAGTTAAAAAACTGTTGACCGGCAAAAGCCTCGCGTTCTTTACGCGATAGTCTGGCCTCGTCGCAAACGTCGACCCAGAAATCCTTGATCGTCCCAACCAGCCGATCAACGATCCGATCGAACTGCGGCTCGTCGACCCCGAACACCGGTGCAATGGCGGCGACATTGCGCAACTGCGCGGCCCGAGAACCATCGGCCAGCAGCATTGCCTGTCCCGCTTCGCGCGATGTTCGGCGCTGTGGGGCGATATCGTAAGCTGGTGTCAACCGATGCGAATGCCCATCCCAAAACGCAGCGTGGTTGCGGGCATGGTCGTCCGTATTGCCGACGAGGATGCTGAAAACCAGCCGAGTAAATATTTCCTCGAGGGCGGCGGGTGCTTCTTCGAAGCTGCCGGCGATTATCCCGGCAAGCTGAGGGTAGGAAATGTGATGTGCTGACAGTTCGGCCTCCTGCGCCCAGGTCAGGGCCGAAACCATGGCTCTGCGAGTCCATCCGCCCCCGCGACGCGCAACCCGGTCGAACCGCTCAACAAGCAGCACAGGACGCCCCGCGAGCATCTCGATATCGACCGGCGCGACGTCGAGACCTGCGAGAGCCGCCAGACGCATCGCGACGTATTCGCCCTGAACGACCGGATAAGTGTCGCGCGCTGCGGTGAATTTCGCGATCAACTTGGCACCCGCTGCATTAGTATAGAGGGCTTTTGGGCGAGCTCCACCGATCATGGCGCAGTGTGGGATCAAGTCCCAGAGATCGGCGTCTTCTACTTCTTTGTTAGCCTCGATCAGATCGGCCAGTGCCATCAGATCTTTTAACGGTGGCCTTCGATCCTTTTTGATCAGCATCTTTGCGGAAGGAAGCCGAATATCTAACGCTCCGATGCGGTCGGGTCCCATCTGCATCGCAACGACATATTCATCGATGTCGTCCCCACGATAGGGATCGAAGCCGCAATGACGGTATCCCGCTGCGATGGCGCGGCGGCCCCAGAGATCGGGCAGCGCATCGCGCAATGATGGGACAAATATGCGGCCGTCACCCATCTCAATCTCATCCCCGCCCATCATTAGGTCCTTGGAGTAGATCGATATCGCAGTCTCTTTCTTGAGATACCTGCGGTTGTAGAGGAACATCGTCCTGTTGTTTTCGAAGAACACGTGGCCCGCCTGAACCGCCTCGGCTTCGCCGGGCAACCAGATCCGCACATCGAACTCTATAATTCGTTGCATTGTTTCGGCTCCATAATCTGAGCATGCGCAGACAACGGGCAAAAAGCCCGGAGCTGCGATGCACGGAAAGTGAGATCATTTTTTTAAGGGATCGATGAGCCCTCAGAATAGAGGTAGCTTACCAGAAATTAGCGATGCAACAATTATTTTTCAAACTTTTCAAGTGCTTACGGTTTTTTGTCTGCCGCTTTGTGACTTAACGGGTTGGCATCGCTGACCTTTCTCCACCTGACACTCATTTTTTTCCAGAAGAAAACCAGTGAAAATAGTTGTTGGATGCGACCAGCTTCTACGTAACCGCTGTCTGAGCAGCACCGGGCTTCCAGCTTGACGTAAGCGGCGTCTCCACCTCACCCAGGATCAGCTTGACGGCTGGAAGTTCGATGGGAGGAGTTCATCGAGCTGGTTAGCGGGGTGTCCTGCAGCGATGGCTTCGAGGGTGGCCTTGAGGTATCCGAGCCTGCTTGTCGCACAGCTGATCAGCCAGCATATCCAGCGCCGGGCGCGCTGCATCGGGCACCTCCTGGGCGGCGTCGAGAAGGCGGCTGACGTTGTGGATCCCCCTTGCCACGACGATCCCGAACTCACCCAGGAGCGCGCGGATCGCGTTAACAATTTGCGTCCGCTGCCGAACCAGGAAGTCACGTGCCTTGTGATCGAGCAGGGCCGCCTGTCGGTCCGCCGACTTCACCGGCACGAAGCGCATCGTTGGGCGTGTCACTGCTTCGCAAATGGCCTCGGCATCAACGGCATCGGTTTTACCCCGCTTCACGTAAGGCTTCACATACGCGGGCGGCATGAGCCGCGCGAGCTCTTACCGGATGCGTCCATAGCGCCTGGCGCGGTTGTCCACCTTAGTGGCGCGGGCCTCACCGCTCTCCTGACGTTCGACCCGCACCATCTTGTCGATGTAGCGCCGGACGTCGGCCTCAAGATGCGGCAGCCGGCTGGCGATCTTGCGCTTAGTGAATTTGCGATCGCGGCTGCCCGCCGCCTTGAGCGAGCAGCCATCGATGGCAACGCAGGCCCCCTTCAACATGCCGATCCGGCCACAGAAATCGACGAGCTTGGCGCAGATCATGCCGATGGCGGCTCCGTTCTCAGGGGAATAGATCCACTGGATCAATTCCTAATCCTTCGAACTCACACCGGAAATCGGCGATCGTCTTGTGGTCCGGCACCAGCCGCCCGGTCAGCCACATCACCTCGACGTTCCGCCCGGCCTCGCGTTCGAACCGACGGCTGGAGGGGAGCGATTCAGGTCGCCGTAGATGAATAGCTTAAACAGGACGGCCGGATGACATCCCGGGCCGCCCTGTCCGCGCCGGCAAGTGCCGGGTGAAGCCCAGCCCGGCCAGATCAAGCTCATCGACGAAAATATCCACCACCCGGACCAGATAATCCTCGCCGAACGAGGCCTCCAACCGCTCCGGAAAAAGCGTCGTCTGCTCCCGGTCGACACCTTCGATGAAACCCGACATGCCGAAGGGTTTTCACACAGCGTCGGCCCATACCAGACCTTGGTTTCGCGTTCCGGCGCTGCGGTGCAGCTTCACCAGATCGGTCATCGGTGCCTCGCGCAGCGTTCAGGTGACTGTAGTGAACGGGTCGCGAACGAAGCTGCCAGTGGTCTAAGTTCTTCAACGGTTGCTGTGTCGAGCGGCTTCAATCTATCAATAAAGAAAAGAGCATGCTTTCGCGTAAGGCGACACGCAAACAAACCCAGAGGATCGTCAATGCCCAGCTCAGCCTTTGTCCTATTCAATGGCCGCCGCAAAAGAGAGGTGTTGGAGTTGGCCGATGTGTTCGATTCGGTCAATGATCGCCCAGGCCCGAACACAAAGCATGCATTGCTCAACGGAGCGCTTGTTCTCCTGGTGTCCAGTTGGGAGATTTACTGCGAAGAGGTTTGCAGACAGGCCGCTCGAAAAGTCTTTGAACGTGACAATCTTCGATTCGATCAGATCACTGACCAACTTCGAAGAGACTTGCTGAACCATGCCGGAAGAGAGTTTAGAGGCAATCAAGACCCGCTGAACGAAAAAGTCGCGTTGCTCCCTGACGAAGGCTGGAAACAACTCCTGTGCGACCGGCTGGACGAGTATGTCCGCGACTTCAACACTCCGAAGTTCAATCGCCAGCGCGGCAAGGATCTGGACGGGCTCTTTCGGCTTGTGCTCGGGGCCCGAATTTCGGCTGCCCTTGAGAACTTTTTGGCAGAGCCCGGGCTCTGCAACCGATTGGACACGATTGTCACCCTGAGAGGCGAGATTGCTCACACGGGTGAGGCGGCCCCGGAAGATCGTCTTACTGCGGATATCATCAGGCAACACACCGCCTCATTTGTCGAAGCGGCCGCAGCTGTCGACGTGGTCATACATGGGGATTTTCGCCAACGATTCGGCTTCGCTCCATGGCGTATAACGAACCAGGTGCGCGAGGCTATTCGTGAGCCGGTTCGCAACGGTCTATGAGATGCACCATTACGGCAAATTGCTTGAAGGCGTGAGGTGAATTTCTGCCCTTGAACGAATTGTGGCATCGGTCATTAGGACTCCGAACAGTTTTGCGGAGGTTCAGCCCCGCAACCGCGAGACAGGAGACAGCCGCAGTCCAGACCCGCTCTGAGCAGCCATTCACTAATTCGGTCAATGTCGCGGCGCAGCGCCCTCGGTGCAGTGGTTCGCATAACTGATTGATAGTAGGCAGGAGCGAATACGAACCGACGTTATCTGAAGACCGCACCGCCATCTGGCGCGAGGTGATCCGCCCGAAACCGACCTTCACTTTTAAGGCGCTCCCGGAGAGGATGGTGGCACTACAATGAGGCGACCGGTTCAATTGCCAGCAAGCGGCGAAAGCTTCAGCCTTGAAGGCGATACCCAATAATGCAAGTGTTAGTCCCAACGGCAACACATGGGGAATGCGATATGGCAGCAAAAAAGACAATTTTCGTTGCATTTGCTATGAAAGATGAGCGGGCAAGGGACTTTCTCAAGGGGCAGTCTCTAAATACGAATTCTCCATTCGAGTATATTGATATGTCCGTTAAGGAGGCATATGACGCAGAGTGGAAGAGCCGAGTGCGCACTCGCATCCGTAGGTCCGATGGAGTGCTTGCGCTAGTGAGTAAAAATTCGCTGGAATCGTCGGGTCAGAAATGGGAAATAGGATGCGCTAAAGAGGAGAAAAAACCCTTGCGTGGAATCTTCGCTTATAGGGATGACAGAACCAACCTTTCTGGCGTCAGCACAATGATTTGGAATTGGGATTCAATTAAAAAATGGATCGACGACCTGTAGGTCAAGGACTTGGAAAATCGCCCCTCAAGCATTTTTTAGATCAACAGCATGAAAATACCAATATTCGTAAGTTGCCCCAAGAGTTACCTGGAGAGGCAGGAAAAGTTTCTCCTTGAGGTAGAAGGTCACTTGGAATCCTGCGACTTGATTCCAATGACGCTCGGCCGTAGCGAGTATAGTATTGATGCTCCACTTGAAGCGATCCGCCGTCTTATGGGGGGGAGCTTTGGTCTCATCTGCTTGGCCTTCAGGAGAACAATGATCATCAACGGCCGAGATCGCCCACAATCAGATATGCAAGAGAAAGAAGTTGATCGCTCGGGAACTTGGCTGAGCAGTCCATATAGCCAGATTGAACCCGCGATGGCATATCAGATCGGTCTGCCAGTTCTCATTTGGCGCGAGTCGGGCGTTGCGGCAGAGGGTCTGTTGGACCGTGGTGCAGTAGGGCTATCGATGCCCGAATTTGACCTCAACATACCGCCAGATTTGACGGACCCAAAGTGGGCTCAACCGCTGCAAGATTGGATTGATCGCGTGCGTAGTGCGCACCGGCACACCGGAAAGGCGCCTAAACTTTGGTAGATAATTACGCCAAATCCACTGAAGATCACAAGGAGCGACTTGAGCTTTATAAGTTGCTTGTCGAAATGGCTGATCGTGTAAGTCAAAGAAGGCAAGCTGCGAATAGCTTTTACCTGTCGGTAAATACTTTGTTGGTCGGAAGCTCTGCATATTTAGGTGCGATTGAGTCTGATGCGATGGACATTCCGGTGATGCCGATCGCAGGAATGGCGATATGCGCACTATGGATCATGAATATAACGAGTTACAAGACCCTGAATGAAGCGAAGTTTTTTGTCATTAACGCTATTGAAGAAAAATTTGTTGAGCGGCCATTCCACGATGAATGGAAAAAATTAGATCCGGATCAAGATGGGAAAAGACATCGCCCGTTCCACAAAGTAGAGGGAGTGGTGCCTTGGGTCTTTATAGCCGTCTACCTTGTTCAGGCATCCAAGTTGATACCATGGAGGCAGCTCGGAAACTCAATCTGCGCATCAGCTTGAGGAGAAGCCAAAGGCGCTTCGTCGCGCTTCGTAGACCTTCTATGTGAAGTTCAGCGAAGGCCCGAAACCGCCCCTTTCCTCGTCTTTAGTCCCGACCGCAGCGTAGGTCCGCTTCCCGCCCCGAGTGGACTGTCGCGACCGGCCCATAGCTGCTGCAATGGCCGCATTCAAAAATCAAAAGCCCGCAGCGCCTGCAAAAGTGGAAGACGGTGCAGGCAATGCAACACCCGCATCATAAACTATATTCTAAATAATTCGATCCAGTCCTTTTGAACTCCCTTCGCTATAGATTTTCGATCCTGCACTCCAAAACGATTAAATCGACCAGCTATTTTTCCAGACCAGTCAGGCAAGTCTTCAACATCTTTCAGCGCTTCGGTTCCACAACAAAAAATTATTGTTGCAAGCCAAATAGTAACTTCATGATCATATTCAGAATTGTAGTCACCATCGATACGCTCTACCGTTTTTCCTCTTGGTGCAGAGAGATACGTTCGAAGCTCCGACGTCTGAGCATCACCAGAAACCAACTTCATATGGAGCCCAGGGTCGACGACGGAGGTGACAAGAAGCGCGCAGAGTATATCAATATATCCGTCCGCATAATTTTTCTCATGAACGGCATTGGGCAACAAAGCGACCTTGGAGAGGACCTTTCCAACGTCCCTAAGGGATACGTCCCGACTTTTGGCCACGCATTTTAGGATACTTATACAGCGGTCTGAAACGCGCTGTGGAAGCTTCATATCGAATATAAGACTTGACGCGTATTTGGCTACAACATCAACTTCACCGCGCTCACCGACCATGCGAGGAAGCGAAAACGAGACGTTTATAAATTTCCGGAGATACCTTTCGGCATCAATCTCAGCACCATATCTTGCTTTTACGCTGTTCTCTAATGCTTTTCCGTTAATGCTGAGTATGAAATGGACTTTTGGGACTGAGAAAAAGTGTTTGATGACTTCCAGCACAGTCAGTGCATAGTCCGGTCGGCACCGGTCTAATTCATCAACGACAATGACGATCGGTGCCTCTGATTTTCGGGTCAACTCTGACAGCAGGCTTCGAAAATCGCCCATTGCTTCTTTTCGATCCTTTTCAATATCCCAAAGGTCTTGTGCCGCATCTTTGGCTTCGCCACTGGCCGCATCCGCGATCACATCCCCTATGTCATCTAAATATTGTTTGGCACCGAACGTGGCCACCGAAAAAGCGATCCCCAATGCTGGTTTCGCGAGTTTTGCAGCGACTAATTTCCATTTTTTTACTGTTGTAGCTTGCGCATCTGGTAAACGGTCACTTACCGCAGTCATGATGGAAACGAGAGGGTCGGTTAGATAATCGTTTTCAAATGCATCGAAGTATACGGTTGTGGCTCTGCCGTTGTTTTCTGAAGTGTGAGCTGCAACCCACCTCTTAAGAAAAAAGGTCTTCCCAGATCCCCACTTATCGTCGAGTGCCAGGACGATCGGGTCTTCTATTCTCTCAACAAGTTCGGACAGCTGCTTTGAAATGGCCCTTCGCTCGAGGACATCATCGTCGAATCCTGTTTCATACAAAACAACATCATTATCCTGGGGAAATAGTTTCATTCGTAGTCTTCTCTAAGCATCAGTTTCTTCCAGCAATACCGAAGAAGATGAACTGCGTCGACCCGTGCGCGGCTATATGAAACGGCAATCTTCTGAGCATAGCTGACTTTGGTGCTGATCGCAGCGAAAGGCTGCTTTCCGCCCTAGATGACAAAGCACACAACGATCGAAGATCGTTACTCATAGCAAGGGGGGCAGTCAAAGCGCTCGTGCCGTGCCGCAAAGCTTCCAGTCGAGCTTATATGCAACAGCTCAAGACCCCATTGTGCCGCCATATCTCCCAATCAAGCCTATCACGCAATGTCGGGCGCGGCTAACATCTGGAAGAACTGCATAGACCCAATGCTCCGGAACGCCAATTGACCAGCCGCCTGCCGCTCACCGTTTCTTTGAACCTACGCGAAACCGGTTTCTCCTTGATGTCGCGTCTCGCGGCAAGGAACGGCATCGAGGTGTCCGAATTCGGAGGGGATATGGGGCTGCCGTTCAAATC
>ERZ1699650.212-NODE-212-length-11073-cov-3.452351_pt1 | contig 11073 bp, 2 predicted proteins | sample MGYA00581512_ERZ1699650 | MGnify/ENA primary metagenome ERZ1699650 (study PRJEB42348, sample SAMEA6618698) | metagenome | isolation source: Polyester-degrading enrichment culture growing on monomer terephthalic acid, Te | collected 2019-05-17 ... | reverse complement strand
CGCGCCGGTGGCTGAGGGTCAAGACCAGGTCCAAGTACAAACTCAGCCGCCCGCCAGCGACAAGAACACGTTGCCGTCGGCCTGGATGCGTGCCACGGCAGCAGGCGCGGACCCCTATGGCTGGGCCGTTCTGGCGCACCTGGGGCTTGGGATGACGTTGCGGCTGCGCAAACGCTGGTCTCAAACACTGCTCGAACCGCAACAGGCCGTGTCCGCGGTCAACGAAGCGATCAAGCTCGCGCTCGCAGACGTGCGGCATCTCGCAAGCGTAAAACCTCTTGCTGACGACTACAAACTGCCTGATCCGGAAAACCTTGCTGAATTGAATATCTCGCCTGTCATCGAACAGCCGTTTCTGCGCGCGCGCGCTCTTAAGGCAACGGTCGGCCAGCTTGATCTGGATGACTTGGGGCTTTTCATGCTGCAAGTTTCTTTGCGCCCATTCAGTCAGCCTGAAGATACTGGGAAAGCGGATGCCTTCAGAACCCATTTCGAGGAGCGCTTTAAGCCACATCTGAACCGCCGCTTTGATACCTCCAACGAAGAGGTAAAGGAGGATCTGGAGACGCTGGACGTCTATGGCTACGGGCTTTGGTCGCGGCGCTTCTTCCAGCATATGGCTGCGCAGGAAGGTGGCGTTGAGGTTGTGCCAGCCTATCTGAGCTCGCCCATGTCCAGCGCACTGGTCCCTGACAACTCCAATACTGTGAGCTTTACCGAAGAGATCCCCGATCAGTGGGCCACACAGCTGCAATACCGCGTGACGATGCAGGGCCGCTATGACGCGCTGCGCATGGCGCTGATGCGAGATGCAACCATTTATCGGCCGCGGGTCAAGACCGACACGATTCCCCTGCCGCGCCGTGTGCCCGTGGCGCCCGTGCAGGTCCTGGCCGTGCGCCGCCAGATCAGCGCCGGCTTGCGCCCGACCTATCACGTAGTGCGCAAAGAGCACCAAAACGAAGCGCTGTCCGATGCTGGGCAACGCCAGACCTATGCGGTTCAGAATGGTGCCAGTTGGATCGGTTTCATGCCGGAATACCGCTACAAAGAGGCGCATAAGCAACTGGGGATTCAGGATGCGTTGGCCTTGCCGGCCCCCCTCAGCGGGCAAGGGGCGTCCGATCCGGTGGTGCTGGCCGATCTACCGACCCCGGACCCGCTGCGCAACGCGCTGGAGACTGTCCCATTGGCGCGCCATGGGGCCACTGAGATCGCCAGCTACGCGCCGGCATTTTACTATTCCAGTTCGGCAGCACTTTTCGCTTCTGCTGATGGCAAGACCTCAGATGCGGTCACCGTTGTGCTGCCCAACATACCGGCGCTGACCGCGCCTCAGCCCGCGCCGGATGATGCGTTGACGGTGAAGCGCGAAAGCGACGCCTGGCCATGGACCGAGTTTGATGACCTGCAGACAATGGAAACGCTCAGAGCCGATTGGGCGCAACTCTTGGACGTGCTGGACGGTTACGCACCGCCTGTCAGCGTGCAATCCGTGCGCATCCCGCACCTTTTCGAAAGCCTCCCGCTGGATCAGCGCCAAGCAGGGGGCTGGCTCTATCCCGAAACGCAGCCTCTGCCGCAACCGGAGGGCGCGACCAAATACACCGCCGGATTTGTTCCCGATCCTGAAGCGCGACTGGACCTTGTTGTCACGCAAAATACTGGCGAGGCCGTGTTTGCAACGCTCAACAGCCTCTTTGGCTCACCGGTAGACGAGGACGGAACACTGTTCGAGCTGGGTGTATTGCAGTCCAGCATCTCCGCTACGGTGAGGGCCGTTAAGAAGCCAGATTTTGCTGCATCCGCGTGGGCCGCAGGAACATGGGCCAATGTTGGTATATTGCCGATCACGTCGCTTAGCGCTCATGTCGAGGACCGGCAGCGACTTAGGAATTTACAATCAACGGCGACGTCCAGTTTGCGCGGCGTGGAGACCGCCTTGCCCTTGATCGAACTGCTGCTGCAAATGCGGTTGTTGGTCATGGCGTCCGGTGATGCAGTGGACGTCTTTGAGTTCATCGGCATGCCCGGGCAGCCCAGTGAGATGCGCCGGCTCTTGGCCATCGCCTTCAATGATGCGCACGTTGGACTCCTCCCTCACGTGCCTCAGGCGATGCAAGCACGGATCGCGTTCAATGAGGAGACCGAGGAAGATATCCCGACCCATGGCATTCCGGATTTTGAGTTCTTTGTTGAAGTCGCCGGTCAATGGGAGCCTCAAAGTGGCACGATCGCGGCAGGCACATCCGTGATCGTATTGGCGCCTTCGTCGGATCTGTCCGCGCTTGAGGGACCGTTTAGCGCCGCCGCATTGGGTGCCAGAAAAAGGGACTGGAAGGCCAGCTCAGCCGCAGCGGCGCAGTTGGTCGGTCAAATTATGCGCGCCGAAGCCGTGCGCGCCTTTGAGCCTGACCCGACGGACGACAAAGCACCAAGGGTCAGTTGGTTTGCCTTGCGCGGCGCGCTGCCGCGCAACCTTTGGGGGACATTCGATGACGGATAAGTTCCTGGATCAGTACATCAGCTCAGGCGCGCCGACCGGCTACGAGCAATTGCGCAATGTCCGCGTGTTTGGCCCGTTCTGGAGCGCGCTGCTGCAAGCGACCAAGTCCAGGGATGGCAGCACCACCAGGTTCAGCCTTACCAGCCTTGGGTCGCAGCACGAAAGCCCTCAGCTTGCGGCAGTGTCAGCCTATGCGATCCGTAATGACGACTTTGGTTTGCACTCTGGCACTGATGTCTTTGTGAAAGGCATCGGCGACAGCTGGCTGCGCAACATGCAAGACGTCACCAACAGCGACGGTGATGTTGTTGCCCAGCGTCAGCATTTCGACACCGAGCAGCAATTGATCTTGTCGCCGGTCACCGACTGGCCCGCGGGCGACCCCTCCGGACGCCTTCCAGCCTTCAAGCTTGTTGAAGGCGCGATCCCGGTTGACGTCAGGGACAGAGCGCTTGGCGTCTTGCAGTCCCTTCTGGGCGGGTCCCGGGGGAATCCGGCTACGGCGCGCCGAAGGATTTACCTAACGCCCGACGGAATAGCCGTTCCCGCCAGTGTTGTTCTGCCCACCTTGGGTGCTGCAGATCCGTTGTTTTTGTGGCTTTTGGTGACGCAAGACGTCGCAGAAGCTTCGCAAGGCACATATGGCAGGCCTGTCCTGCGGCCTTGGCTTTCTGCCCCGTCAGAAGTCTGGCCGGATGAGGATCAGGCCGGCGGCCAGACTGGAAAATCCGAGACAAAGGACCAGTTTGCCAAGGCCATGGGCCCCTTTTTCGTCCCCGGTGGCGTCGCGGCTGAGGATCCAAAACTTTTCGACCTGCGGCTGCGCCGGCCGCTCTCACTGTCTGACTTTCAATGGCCACTTGCGCTTGAACGCCGAGACAGCGGGCGCAAGACAGTGGTCAAAAGTTCCGGGCATGAGGAAGCAGTCATCGAGACCCGAGGCGATGCACTGAGCCTGCGGCTGAGCGAGCGCTCTGTCTCCGGGTCCGCGCCGCCCAAGTCATCGCTGTTGATTTTGCCGGACCACGTCACCTTGGAGCGCAATAGCGCCGCGGAGACGGTCACCCTTTCCGGCCGCACTGGTGCGGCCCCGTCATCCGATGGTCAGGCAAAGATGACCTATTCGTACAAGCGCGATGTGCCGGCAGAGGCGAGCACGCGCGAGAGCGTGAAATTTGATGCCTTGCGCTTGCATGTGCCTCTGCGCGCAACGCGGCAGGCGCTGTTCGGTGCAGAAGATGGGCGAACGGATAAGACAAGGCGGGTCTATTTGCCGGTTCAGCAGGGCTGGGTTGAAAATGACTTTCCAACGCTCTCGGTCACAGAGCTGTCAGAGCTCGATCCCACGGATATCGAAGAAGAGGATCCCGCCGCCCAGACTGTAGGCGCGATGGGGATTGGGAATATCGAAAATGCGGCCTCTCGGTTTGAGAATGTGTGGAACGTCACGGTCCGCGGTGCAGATCAGGTTGATGTCAAACTCGACTTCAAAAAGAACGGCGACGTGCTTGAGCGAAAAGTCATTGAGGTCGCGCTGCACGGGCCACGTGTCGCCAGTGATGGCCTGCTGCGCATTGTGGCCATGGAGCCCTCTGCGACGCGCTTGTTGCCTGATCATCCAGAGCGCGCGCTGCGGGCGCGCCCAATCGAGGCGGTGGACCAAAGTGACCTACCGCTGCTGGAACGTCGGGTTCTTGGGCACGTGTCGGTGCGGCTTGACAACATAAACCTGGACATGGCGTTGCGCCGTGACGTTGGTGGCATCGAAGAGCTGATGCTGAAAGAGGCGAAATTTGACTACACCGTAACGCATCCGGACGCTGCCCAGTCTGAACCCGCAATCTTCTGGGCACGTCATGGCGCATTGCCGACGGTTCAGACACAGAACCTGACGCAGGCGGGCGGTGATCGCCGCACGCCGTCGGGAACGCGTGAATTGGCGCCACTTGCGATTGCAGGCGACACGATTCGCCTCAAGGGCAAACCCGCAGATGCGCTGCGCTACGCGGCAGGGCAGTTGAGCTCGGTTCTGGACGGGTTTTTGCCCGAAACGCAAACGCAAATGAGGTGGAACGAACAGCTTGGCATGGCGGTAACGACCCTGCCGAGTGTGACACTGATGCCGTTGGCGTTGAAGGCGCGCGAATCCGGGCGGCGCAAGCTCGACGCGTGGAAGACCGACGCAAACGGCTGGGACAGCGGCATTTCAGCCGAGATGCGCCTTCGCTATGATGTTGCGCTGCTTGACGGACCGCGCTCGAATACGGAGCTGCCAGACACCGAGCTAGAGACCAGCAACCCTGCGGCCGCGGCTGCGTTTGAGACGTCTGTTTCCAAAAGCTCTGCCACGCGAGCCCAGTCGCACTGGCAGGCTCAGTTCTCGTCTGATGTCCTGTCGGCTGTGGCTTGGCGCGAGGTCCTGGCGCAGCGCGAAGACGATCAGACCGAACTGCGGCTGACGGGGCTTGGACGTGGCACATTTGATCTGACGCCGAACGTCAAGCTGGCCCCAAAACTTGCGCCGCAAGACCAGGCTTTGGGTAGCTACAGCCTTACGCTTGGTGATGCGTCGGATAACGCGCAGGAAATCACGTTCTTCGGCGTGCCGTGGTCCGACGCATCCAGCGCACCAGGCAAGCACAGTGACGTTTCCGGTTTAAGCCTTGAATTGCAGGGCAAGACCTTTGTGGGTGGTTCGGCCATGCTTGAGCCCAAAGATGATGTGCTTGAGGATCAGCAGGGCGGACGCCAATCCCCGGCGCGGATCTTGCAAGAAATTAGCGCCACGCAAGGAAAAAGCGTGCACCTTGTTGAACGCGCCGTCGCAGGGGCCGCATTGGATGCGCCGCTTCGGCAAGTCTCCACAGTTGAGCCAATTGATTTTGGTGAGCTTTCTTTGTGGCTCAGCGATCTGGCCGTGAATGAAGCGGGCACCTGGGCCCGCGATCCGATTCTGGGCCCGATCTTTGGGGCCGTGCCCAATCTCAGCGCGCCATCTGGTGCAAGACAGATGCCCAACGCGCATCACCCCGGACATAACTTGCGGGTTGGGCATCGTTGGGCGCTGAGCGTAGACGGCGAAGATCAACTTTCGGATCTGGGCATCGCGCTGCGCGGTGTTCTGTTCCGACCGATCGCCTTGTCGCACGCAAATATCAACACCAGTACCGGGGCTGCCAAATTTAAGATCGCTGGCCAGATAGTGCTGCATGTTCGATCCGGCAGCTCAGAGGGCGATGCCCCCCAAACCGTACCAACTGCCGTTGGCGCGGCGACGCTGAAAATCTCGCGTGACGGAGAAGGGACACCAACGGTCACGCTTGAGGCTGGTCAGCTGTCGATCCCCGTGCTGGACCGGCATGGCAGCAGCGCGCCAATCTCGCAGCTTGAGCTAAAAGAGGTGAAGTTTGAAGCTGATGGTATGCGCTTCGAAAGCGCCAGCTTGCATGTGCCGATGCTGGGGCATTTGTTCACGCTTGATCTGTCGCGGGACGAGGCTGTGCAGCAGCAGCTAACACTCAAGGGAGAGTATCCGGTTGGCGACAATCCAAGCGGCCTTGTTCCTTCGTCTGCAACCGTTGTCTTAGGCACTGAGCTGGCATCGGGAGTTGAACAAGCGACGGCTACATTCGCGCTGGGTTTCGGCGGCGCAAACGGTCCGTACCTTTGCGCAAGAGGCCTAAAGTATGATCTGATGCAGGCCGATAGCATGCAAGGCGGCTCTCAAAGGGTCGCGCTCTTGGTACCAGGTTTACCAAAAGCTCTGAGGGGCACCGTCGGGCTTACGGCCGCGGGTGTCGCTTTAACCTGGCGACATGAATTCACCGACACCGCAAATTCGTTTCGAGTACTTCCTGGGCTTTCCGTCCGTGCGTCGCGCGGCTGGGCGCTTGGGGCGTTCCAGGCCCCGTCGGATGCGGAGAACCCGACCGGAATTGCCTTGCAGGACTGGCAGATGGACCTGCGCCATTGGGATACGGCACCCGCTGAGATCCAAACAGAGCATCGGCTTGTCGCTTCGCGTTCAGAACCTGAGCCCGATTGGTGCGTCACCGGTGCAAAACGAGATCCACTTCCCGCTGCCGGACACAACGCAGCAATTGTCAATCCCAGCGGATGAGACCGCTGACTTGATCGAGGCCGAGTTTGAGCAGGGCTTTGCCACGCCCATCGTGCACAGTGCGACCCTGTATTTGGTTGAACATGCCCTTTCCCCAGTCGCGTTGAACCGGCTCGCCGGACGCGATCCGTCAACTGGCGAAGGCGCGGTACAGCTGGGCATGCTGGTTGCCCACCAACTGGACCAATCCGGCCAGGAGGCCATCAAATGGGCGCAATACCAGACCGTCGATATTTACAATATGGCGACGCTACGCGAGCGGCTTAGGCAGATTGGGGCGCAAGAAGATGACGTGGTTGGCTGGAAGAACCACGAGATCTCCGGTCTGTTTTCCAAAGCCCACGCCCCAAAGCTGCTCGCGGCTGTGAATGGCGCGGCGCGAGGCATCGCTTTCGACTTCGGGGCGCTGCCCTGCTTTGGCGTACCGGGGGCTGGGTTCACACTTGCGCAACTGCCAGCCTTTGGAGTGCTTGAGGCCACACTGAATGCCGACGAGGATCTTGCGCAGGTCTTGAACCGTACTCCGCCACCCAGTGCCGTGATGATAAGCGTGCCTTTGGTCGATGGCCCGATCCGGTTTGATGGACCGTCGCAGGAACAGCTTTCGCGGCGCGCAGGACTGCTGGCGGGCGCCTCTGCTCAGTATTCGCAGCCACTGGCACAGGGGCACGCAAAGTTTATTGAACAGCAGCTGTCCGTCGCAAAACTGCCCCAATGGTCCGCTTGGCAATTGCGGGACACGCAGCCTTACCTGGCAGCAGGTGTCGGACTTTCGCGCCTGCTTGCGGCGGACAGTGAGGACCGCACCGCGCTAAGCCTGATGCCGATGCGCGACGAAGATGTAACCAGCGTGCAGGGCCTCAAAAACGCCGCCGCATTCTTTGCTGCGCTTGCCGAGGGTCGGATTGACACATTTGCAGTGGCCCTTGATGGCGCATTGGCTGCGCCAGACCCCTTACCAGAACGCACGGGGCGCGTCCGAGCCGTCAGTGGCGCGACAGGCAAACTGATCAATCCACGCCCCTATGATGCGCAGAAAGACCTTTTGAAAGAACCGGACTATCGCAGATATCTGCTGCAGATCGCTGACCCATCCGCATCCATTGGCGTGATGTTGCCGCCCAATGACGCCGCCGCGCCGCGCCTTGCCAGCAATCAAGATGTGCCAAGCGCAACGCGGCCGGTCGAGGTTCCCGGCGCTCAGGGCGGGGCCCTTGCCACGCCCGAGCGGCAGCGCCTTGCCGTCGCCTTCAAGCCCGGCCTTATTGACGAGGCGCCGGAGATTGCCCGGAGGGCAACGCGTGGCCTGTCGATGCAAAGCGCAACGCCAGAGGTTTTGGCCTATCCTGGCCCTGAAGACCGCGAAGACGATGACGCGACGACACCAGAGGCCTTGATGCGTGCCACCCGGCGCAGTTTGCGCGCGTCATTGGCCGACACGACGACGTTCCTGCCTGGCCAAAACGTCGCCGCCTGGGTGTCAGAGATGTCGCGCCCCCTGTTTCGTGCAGCGGATGACCCAGGTATCAACAAGCCTGCGACCATTCTCTTCAACCCGCCTCAAGATGCTCCACTGCCGGTGGCCTATGACCCGGTGGGCGGCGATATCCTGCCGCCTCGGGTCGCTACGCCGAAACGCGATGATCCCGGTGCCGAGATCAGCGAACACCCTGACATGTATCTGCCTGCAGGGCTTACTGTCAGCCGCATGTCGCAAGGTTCTGGCATAACGTACGCGGACCGCCTTGGCGCCGCAGTGTTCGAACCGACCGCCCCGGCCAACGCGGCGTTGCGCGGCCGTGCCAGCAGCGCGCCGGTGTTTCAAAGGATGCCACGGCCAGGGCAATTGGGCCGCAAGGATCAGGTGCGGCCAAGCCAGTTCGAGACGGGGCATGTGCTGCTGTCGACGCAGCCGGTCAACACGCTTTATGGCCGCGGCACCGCGCAGCCCATTGGCCCTGACCTACCGCCGCCTGACGCGGACATGGCCTTTCGCGTTCGGCTGGCCGAGCCGATGCATGGCGTATTGACGCCGGACTGGGCGCGCAGGATTGCAGTGTCGTTCGAGCCTTTGTCAGACACCGCCTCGAAAGTTCCGTTTGACGAGATGAAAGTATCGGCGGTTCTTGTGCTTGGCGGCGTTGCCCATACCCTGACACAGGACGCTGAGGACGAATCCAGCAAGACCAAGTATTTTATGGCCCAGGAAGAGGTGACAGTCGCCCTCTCGACGCTTGAAGAGGTGGAGACAGCCAGATTTGTGCTGACCGTGACAATTGACGATTTTGCCCGGCGTTTGTCGCTTGATTTATGGGCCGTCGGTGATGGCGTGCCGCATCTGGCAGAGCGCCCGCTATATTTCCTGTTTGAGGATCCGACTCTGGACGAACTGACGCGGGGCGTGTCGCATTTCGCGGCCCGCAGCACCGAGCCAGACGAGGTGATCACGGGCCAACCGGCGCTCAGCCTGCGCATTGCTACCGAGACGCAGAAAATCACGCCAACAGAAAGTTTCACGCTGATCTTTGGGGCAATAGATCCCGCAACCAATCTCGAAGTGCTTGACCCTCTATCCGTTGCGTCGACTTGGAGCATGAAACGCATTCGCCCCATTCCCGGCCAGACAGAACCGCCAAAGCCGGAAGATATGGAGCCAATGCTGCTACCTGCTAAACCAGAACACACTCCGCCGGAAATTGGAAAGATCGTACTTGGAAAACCGGTAGAAATTGACCTCACGACAGATTTCATCGCTGGGGCGCTGCAGCCGGGCGATACGGTGCAAATCGAATGGACGCTGAATGAAGGGCGTGATCCGTTCAGCTTCCTGCTGTACATCCAGGTCGTTGCGACCAAGCCGCCCAGCTCGAACCCGGCTTCCTATGCTGTCTTGCAGGCCGAACTGTCTGGAACTGGATCTGCCGAGCGCTGCCGCTGCGTGCTGCATCAGGAAAGCGCTGACCCGACCGACAGGGAACTGGTCGACAGCGCCCGTTTGCTGCAAGGGACTGCGATTTTCCGCAACCGTTTCCGCTGGCGCGCTTTCTTGGCCTCCGGTTCGGGTGCGTCGGACGCGGCCGTGCGTTGGGCTGTGCAAAAGATTGATGGGCAAGGCAGCACCTGGCTGCCAGCGGACATGGATACCGACTGGGCCACGCTGAAGGCCGTCCAACGTGCGGAAGAGGGGGAGTAAGACAAGATGACCGAGACGAGTCGCGCAAAACAGATCGCCGCTTTGTGGGCCCATCGGGAGGCCATTTTCACCGGTGAAGACCCCGAGCGCACGGACCGACTGATCTCGGTCCTTGCTTACATGATGGTTCGCTACCCGGAAGATGCCCTGTCGCCGGGTTTCGGCCTTAAAGGCCTTCAACTGACAGCCAACGCCAATACCGAAGACCGAGACCGGCACGCCAAAATGGTCCAACGGGTGTCGCCCATTCTAAACGGGGCTGAACGTCCAGACGCGCCGCTGCCTGAACGCATCGCTTTTCTAAAACTCAAGTCAGATGGCACGCCTGAGGATCTGCCCGAAGGCGCACGCGCCTTTTGGGCACAGGGCAGGCAACCCGATTATATCTTCAAGAGCCGATCTGACGACAGCCGGTTCGGCTTGTTCGAGTTGCCCGCCGGCACGCCCTCGGATGGTCCGCGCATTGCCACATATTTGACGCGGCGCGTGCAAACGGCAACCGAACCAACTGTGTCAAAGGGCGCTGTCTATTGGGGTTTTGCCGCGTTGTTCTTGGGGTTGCTGATGTTTTGTTATTCGGTTGCCGATACCATCGCGTCCGGGACCACGATTGCGCGCGCGCAAGCCGAAGTTCAGCGCGCGCTGAACGACGGCGAGAACGGCGCGCTGTTCACGGACATGCGTGATTTGTGCAAAAAAAACCCCAAGGATCAAAGAGATGGGCTGTGCAAGAACGGAGACCTTGCAACAGTTGAAGAGGAAGGCGGCCAAAAACCGCCCTTTGCCAGCTGCCTTCCCCAGATCGCGCGCAGCACTGAACTGACCGACGATCAAGGGCGGCCTCGTGACATCGATGCAGCGTGCGAACCTTTCTGGAAAGCCGCCCTTGGTCTTGCAGAAGCAAACGGGTGGGGCATCGGTTTGTCCAAGGCGTTCTTGGGCGAGGGTCCGACGTTTTCTTTGCTAAGGTACTATTTTCTAAGCGTTGCAGCGCTGACCTTTGTTTTCTTTGGCATCGGCCTCAGCCAGACTGGGCGATTGTTCGGGGCTTTGATTTCTGCGCAGCACCGGATGTCGCTGGCACGGTTTCAGGTCATCTGTTGGTCGGTTTTGCTGTTCTCAGGGTTCGCGATCTACTCGGCTTTCAACATCGGAACGATAGCCGCAATCTGGAACGTCGATAGCGCCAAGGACTTGTTGCCTCAGTTCCAGATTTGGGCCAGATCGGAAGAGCGTCGTGTAGGAAAAGAGTGT
>ERZ1699650.211-NODE-211-length-11207-cov-10.600251_pt1 | contig 11207 bp, 10 predicted proteins | sample MGYA00581512_ERZ1699650 | MGnify/ENA primary metagenome ERZ1699650 (study PRJEB42348, sample SAMEA6618698) | metagenome | isolation source: Polyester-degrading enrichment culture growing on monomer terephthalic acid, Te | collected 2019-05-17 ... | reverse complement strand
AGGGCGAACATCGACCTGCTCAAAGCGCGGCTCGTTCAAGCGACCTGATCTGAGAAGGGCCGAAGTTGCACCAAAACTGAGTCAGAGCCATTTTTGGACGCCGATTGACAGACAAGGATCAGAATCTCGGCAACGGTCATCGTCGATATCCCGTGCGAGACCAACAACTCGGGCGCCCTGTATGCGCGTTGGTGGCGTTCCGGGGCGATGACCTGCCGATCCAGCGCTGCACCGGTCACAGTGAGCACGTGAAACGTCAGCCCGGATCAGAGAAGCTGCCCGAGCTGCCGCATACGATTTATCAGCCTGTCCGGAAGACGACTGACCCTGGCACAGCCGATCAAGGCAATGATGCAAATGTTGTCCCCCAAGTGTCTCAATACAGGTCACCGGGGAACTTTTCCTGAAATACCGGCCACGAGATGCCAAAGGCTTGGGACCTCCCGCACACCAGTGTCGACCCGACGCTGGTGTGCGGGGTTCACGCGAGATGTCGGCCTACATCCTGTCTGCCGTGCAAGACACGGATGACCACGATCTGATCTTCTCGCACCCGGTAGTAGATCACATGCGAACCGGTCAGGCATTTCAGGTATCCGGGGCGCACGTCCACGTCTCGGCCCTGCCTTCGACCTGACGCAAGGGTAAGGCAGGCGTCTTGAATTTCATCCGTGTATCGGTCGGCTTGATCCGGCCCCCAGTTCTCTGCGCTGTAGGTCCAGATGCTGTCGATATCGTCCTCTGCCGCAGGTGAGAAAACCAGCTTCTTCAACGACCTTGATACTCCGTGCGCTTCCGGGCTTTGAAGGCCTCAAAATCGAACGGGCGCGGCGGCCCGGATTCTTCTCCGGCGACAAGAGCGGCTTCCAGCGCTTTGACCTTGGCTTCATGCTCTTCCAGCAGACGCAGCCCAGCCCGAACCACATCGCTGGCGGAGCCGTATCGCCCTGCTTGAACTTGATCACTGATGAAGCTGGAGAAGTGCTCTCCCAGAGTGACGGACGTATTCCGACCCATTTCGATTCTCCTGACGGTATGCTTTTGAGTATGTACCAATATGTATTACATGGCAATCGGCTCAGCATCACAGCTCGTTGCGAAGGGGTGGCGCTGAGGTCTTCGAGCCTGTCAACTCTCCCATAGGTGCATCGAAAGACCGCTTGCAGGGGACGGCAGTTCATACATGCGCGCGCTCGCGGGCAGCCCGCCGCTGCCGTCTGACAACGCGACTTCCCGCGAAACGCCACCAGCAGCAGACAAGCGCCAATTCAGCCGATATCGACGGGGCGCAGGCATTGCGGTTTGTAGCACCTGCGCATCTCGGCTTCGTCGATGGTCGGCCAGTCATGCGATCCTGCAAGCAACATGGCTTCCTCTACCGTGGCGAGGTTGCCGTCCGGGCCGAGGACCTGGGAGATGACGGCGCCATCCCCGGCGCCTGCCATCCGGACCAGCTGCAACACCGCGTCGAGATGCGACAGGACATTGCCCGCCGCCTGGCGGTTCAACCCGTTCGGGCCGACGGATACCGGAAAGACATGCCCCGGCGAGACGATGTCCTCGGGGCGCGCATCCGCTGCTGTTGCCGTGCGGATCGTGTGGGCCCGTTCAGCGGCAGAGATGCCAGTGGTGATGCCCTCGCTGGCTTCGATCGACACGGTCTGACCCCAGGCGGCGTTGCGATGGCGCACCGGTTGCATGGGCAGGCCCAGGCGCGCGACCGTGTCCGAGGACAGTGCAAGGCTGACAAGCCCCCGGGCGTGCAGGGCCATCTGGTTGATGGCCCCTGCGGTCACGTTGCGCGCGGCGCAGAACATCATGGCCTTGTCGCTGGCCGGATCGGTAAAGAGTGCCAGCCCCCCAGCCTCCAGGTGCGGCAGAAGCGTCTCCTCCGTGGCCGGGGACTCTGCCGAAGAGCGCCCGGCGGGCAACAGGGATGTCATTGGCATGCGTTGATCTCGATCTGGTGGAATTGGCGGGCGGCGTAGATGCTGGCCTTGTCGTCGTCGGACATGGCGATGTGCCGGATGGTGCAGAGCAGGATGCTGTGCGTGCCGACAACCTTGCTTTCGGCGACATCGCAGTCGAAGGAGACCAGCGCATCCTTGAGCATCGGTGCGCCGGTCACGCCGGTCTCCCATTCGGCCGCGGCGAACCGCTCTTCCGAGGGGGTCTTGCCGCCGAAGAGCATGGCCAGGCTTTCATGGCGCGGCCCCAGCGTATTGACGCAGAGGTGCCCGTTGTCGCGGAACGACTGGCCGACCGAGCTGGTGTTGTTGACGCAGACAAGCAGTGTCGGCGGAGTGTCGCAAACGCTGCATACCGCCGTTGCCGTAAAGCCCGCCCGCCCGGCACGGCCATCGGTGGTGATGACATTGACCGCACCGGCAAAGCGGGCCATGCCGGCGCGAAAGCGGTCCTTGGACACCTCGGGCAGAGGGTCGATCGAAAGCTGTGTCATGGTGGTTGCCATTGGCATCACTCCTGCAAAAGGTTTTCACGCAAGGTCGGGCCGGCATAGGAGGTCCGATACCGTCCGCGGCGTTGCAGTTCCGGCACGACATGATCGACGAATTCCTCGAAGCAGCCGGGGGTATAGGTCGCGGCCAGCATGAAGCCGTCGGCGCCGCCTTCGTCCATGTAGATCTCCAACTGGTCGGCGATGTCGGACGCCGTGCCGATCAGCACCGGCATGCCCATGCCCTGGGCATAGATCATCGCCGCTTCGCGCACCGTCACCGGTAGCTCGCCCTTGGGGTCCTTGGCATAGATGATCGATTCAAACAGGCCCTGGATCCCCGGCACCTCAAGGTTCCGCACGTTCTCGTCCAGGTCCATCTTGGAGAAATCGAGCCCGAAGTGCCCCGACATCCAGGCCAGCGCACCCTCCAGCGGGATGCAGGACACGATGCGTTCATACTTGGCCTGGGCCTCTTCGCGGGTGGCGGCGACGACGGTCTGAACCCCGTAGATCAGCTTCATGCTGCCGTCGGGGCGGTTGAACTTGCGGGCGCGTTCCTGAAGGTCGTCAGCATATTCGCGCATGCGCTCGACGCTGGGATGCACGGCAAAGACGGCTTCGGCGGTTTCGGCGGCAAAGTCGCGGCCCCGGGGCGAGGATCCGGCCTGCCAGAAGACCGGGCGGCCCTGGGGGGAGGGGGCGCAGAAGTGGCGGCCCTTGCATTTGAAGAACTTGCCGTCGTGGTTGATGATCTTGACCTTGTCGGGATCGGCAAAGACGCCGCTTTCCTTGTCGGCGACCACCGCGTCGGGCGCCCATGAATCCCACAGCTCGCAGCAGAGCTTCACGTATTCGTCCATCCGGTCGTAACGCTCGTTGCGCGGGGTCATGTCTTCATGCCCGTAGGCGTCCCATTCGCTCTTGGAATAAGAGCTGACGATGTTCCAGGCGACGCGCCCCTCCGACAGGTGGTCGAGGCTCGAAAGCAGGCGGCACATGGCATAGGGGTGGGTGAACATGGTCGACAGGGTCACGCCGATGCCCAGGTTCTTGGTCGCCGCCGCCACGATGGGCACGATGGTCGAAGGCTCATGCGTGGGGCATTGCACCGCGTATTTCACCGTTGCGTCAGAGCTGCCCTCATAGGTGTTGTAGGGGGCCAGCTCGTCGGCGATGAACATGGCGTCGAACAGGCCACGCTCCATCGTGCGGCCCATGTGCTGCCAGTAGTCGGGCCGCGAGAAGTGATAGCCGATCTTGTCGGTCGGATTGCGCCACATGCCGGTGGCGTGGCTGTTCACGCCGTGTTGCACGAAGCCGAGGAGGTGCGCTTTTTTCTTGGTCAATGTCTTGTCTTTCGTTCTGGGAGTGAGAGGGCCAGTGAGTGAGCAGCCCGTGAGAATAGTCGTGATGCGCTAGGGCAGGGCGGCGACTTGCGCCGGGGTGGGCGTTCGAAGCGGGGTGATGACTTCGGACATGAAAGCGGGGGCGTCGATCTCGGGGGTGTCGAACTGACACAGGATCCGATCGACGCCCAGGGCGTGAAGCTGGCGGACCCGGGCACGCAGCGTGGCGTAATCCCCGATCAGCCCGGCGGCGAAGCCGGCATTGGAGTCGACCATTGCCGCGTCGTCCAGGTTGGCCCAGCTGGCCGCGCCCGATTGCTGCATGATGGTGCGGAACAGGGCGATGGACCTGGCGTCCCGCCGCGCGATCAGTTGGTCCAGCCGCGCCTGCGCCGCGCTGTTTGTCGGTTCGGCGATCACATGGGCGTTGATGGCGATGGTCACCTTGCGGCCTGTGGCGGCGGCGGCGTCGCGCTGGGCCGTGACAAGCTGCGCGAGGTCGTCATCCTCCATGCCGTTGAGAAACAGGCAGGTCCCGCTGTCGGCGGTCATCTCGATCGCGCGGGTCGATTGGCCGGCGATCCAGGCGTCCGGGTGATGCGCCCGGGTAAGGCCGTGATCACCGTTTTCGAACAAGTCGTGCAGTTCGGTCAGGAAAGCCTCGGCCCGGTCATAGCGCCCGGCATGATCGAGCCAGGCAACACCGGCCTTGTCGAATTCGGCCTGCCACCACCCGCAGACAATGCCGATGGCGATCCGACGGTTGGCGATGCCCGAGATCGTGTCGACCATCCGCGCGACCTGAAGCGCGGACCGAAACCCGGGCTTCACCGCGGCGCACAGATCGATCCGGCGCGTGGTCGCGGCAACAGCGGAGAGCAGTGACCAGGCGTCGATGACAGCTGCGGTTGGGCCATGCACGGGGTTCAGCAGGTTCTCGGAGCAGTAAAGGAAGTCATATCCGCAGGCTTCGGCCAGTTGCGCGGTATCAAGACAGGATCGGATGCTGGCTTCGGGCGGGATATCCAGCGTGCGCAACCAGCCGCCATAGACCGGCAACCAGATGCCGACCTGCATGTCCGCCGTGCCGGACGCGGCAGAACCGCGCCTGGCCGAACCGGTATGAGACGGCATGGGGGTCATTGTGCCACGCGCTTGGGGCTGTCGAGGAAGAAAGCGATGCCGTTCGCGGCAGCGGTGCCGATGGCCAGGAGCGGTCCGAGGTAGATGAACATCGGGGCCGTGCCCACCAGGGCAATGACAGTGGTGGCCGCCACGACGGCCGCACCGAACATCCACCACTTGGCGTTCAGATCGCCGGTTGTGTCGGTGTCGATGGTATCATCGTCAAAGCTGTGCAGGGCGCTGCGCACACCACGCGCGTACCCGGCAATGAACAGGATCGTCGCGATGATCCCGCAGAGGATGAAGAACATGAGCAAGCTGGACATGGGGGAATTCCTTGTTGTTGCGCCCGACGGAGTGTCTGGGAGGAGGGGGCCGCCCGGGGCAGAACCGGGCGGCCGGATGCGGCCTGGTTCAGGCCTGGTTCAGCTCGATTTCGGAGGGTTGAGCCCCGGTACGGCCAAGCAGCAGACCGGCAAGCAGGACAACGCCGCCGCTGACCGCCAGGATCGACAGGGTGCCGATCAGCTCGCCATAAGCCGAGCGCAGCGGCATGCCGATCGCGATGGCCAGGACGATGCCGCCGACAAATCCGGCGGTGTTGGTCGGCTTCCAGAGGATCGCCAGCACCAGCGGCAGCAGGATCGAGGTCTTGAGCGCATAGGTGGTCAGCACCAGCGAGGTGAAGTCGACACCGGACAGCACGATCACGGCCGCGATCAGCCCGCCCGACAGCATCGACAGCTTGGTGATGTAAAACAGCACCTTCTCGGTGGTCTGCGGACGGAACCGGCGGATGATGTCGACCGCGACAATCGACGACAGGGCCGAGCTGGCGCCATCAACGGTTGAGTAACAGGCCGCCAGGATCGCCAGTACATAGGCGATGATCAGGATCATGGGCAGGCCGATGTGGCTGACGATGTAGGGGCCGACCGCGATGATGTCGCCGCCGAAATCCTCGGGCACGACGCCATAGGCCAGTGCAACGAGACCCAGCATGCCAAGGCAGATCGGGATCGGGTAGAACAGGAGCCCGGACCACATGAAGGTTCGACCCACGTGGTTGGGCCGGATCGCCCAGACCTTTTGCCAGAACGTCTGGTCCGCGACTGTCGCCGCCAGAAGACCGAAGGCCAGCGTGATGCCAAAGCCCGCCGCGGCGCCAGGTTCAAAGATCGACAGATCGGCGGCATTGTTGGCTTCGATGGTCGAAAACACAGTGTCTGCGCCGCCGTCGATCATGCCGAACACCGCGACAACCACGATGGCCGCCGGGACAGTGATCATCCAGGTGTTGATCGTGCCGGTCATGACGCTGGTCCACAGACCGCCGAAGTAGGAGTAGCCCAGCACAACGGCCACGGTCAGCAGTGTCGCAACTTTCCAGTCGATCGGGAAGACGATGGACATGACTACCGATGTGCCTTTCAGATTGATGAGGATTTCGAGCAGGATGCCGAAGATCATGGTGGTGGTGACCACCCCTGCGGCGACCTTGGACTGCGAGAACCGGGTGTAGATGAACTCGGAGATCGTGAAGCCTTCGGGCATGCGCTTCTTGAGCGTCTTGGCCAGGGGCACCATCGCCAGCACCGCCAACCCGTTGGGCACGACGAACCAGAACAGCCCCGACAGCCCCCATTGATAGGTCATGGCCGAGCTCATCATCACGGCCATCGCCCAGGTCCAGACCGACACGACCGAGCCGATGCCGAAACCCAGGCCGATCTGTCGGTTGGCAATGATGTAGTCGTTGGTGTTGCGCACGAGGTAGGTCTTGATGAAATAGGCAATTGCGAGAAACACCAGGCCGGTGCCAATCATCAAGGCCAGCCCCAATGGGGCTGTTAGTCCTTCTGTGGGGACGAGATCCGCCTTGTCCATTTTCGTGGTTCCTTTGTTGGTTGAGCAATGGAGGGGAAAACTCTTTGTCTTTCGGGGAGGGGCGAAAGAGAAAGAAGATCGGAAAAACTGAACTGAAATTACTTTAATTACGGAATGCTAATGCGATGCAGAAAAATGATGTGGTGGAGGTGCACATTTTTTCGGATTGTTCATAGATTAGGCGGAAAAATTCCAAAATGATGGCCTGCGCGACGCTTGGTGTGCCATGTGATGGGTGTAGCGTTTGGCGGCTTGGCAACCGTGAATTGAAAAATGCCGGTTGTTGAAATGTGGGCGGCGTGCGACGAATCACTGGGCGCGCTTGGATTTCGGGTGTTTCGGGCAAAATTTCAGGGTGCGTGGCCCGGTTCAGGCGAAAAATAACGCTGACCAGGGATAGGTTGGAAAGCAAGGCGCTGGCCGGGAGAGGGGCAGGTGAGACCCGCAGGTGATTGAAAATGTGTCATTGTGTTGGGTCTTGCCGCGGAGACGCAGCCAGCGGCCGAGGTGTGAGACGCTGCCGTACTTGCAACTCAAAACCGGAAAGCCGGGGTCAGCGTTTTCGACGTGACAGAAAGAATTGTGGGTTCTCAATTTTCAAGAACACGTGACTTACTTGGTGGTGATTGGTCCGATCGAACCGTCAGGTTTTTTCCGAAACGCGCGTGACCTTGTTTCTCATAAGTACAGAAACATGAGAAATAAAAAGACCTCCGCCCGGCAATCGGTCGGAGGTCTTTTCAGATTGGTATTTTCCCTGAATTCAAGGTCGTCGGGCAATTCGCTACTGAAGAAGAAGAGCCCAGGCCAGAATGGAAATGAACAGCCATCCAAATGCGCCAAGCGCAAATGGCCGAACGCCCTTTTCCCACAGTTTACGAATATCTGTTTCGAGGCCCATAGCTGCCAACGCAATTGTGAGTAGAATTGTTGTCCCCGACGCCGTTACATCGAGAAGAGGCGCGGGAATGGGCAGGAAAGAGTTTGCCGCCACCGCAGCAATGAACCCGAAGACGAACCAGGGCAGGGGCGCGGCTGCTTTGCTGGTGTCCGAACCGCCGCGCGCGGCAAGCGCACCGAGCACCAGGATCAACGGCGCAAGAAGGGCAACGCGGGTCAGTTTCGCCACGGTGCCAAGCTGACCTGCCTCGGGCCCGCCCTGAAAGGCCGCGCCGGTCACCTGCGCAACCTCGTGAACCGAAGCGCCGACCCAAAGCCCGTAATGCGCGGACCCCATGTCCAACCATTGCGCGAGATAGGGGAAGAGGACCAGCGACAACGAGCCAAAAACCGTCACGCAGGCGATGGCATAGGCTGCATCCTCGTCCTTTCCGCGCACCACGGTATTGGCCGCCACAACCGCGGAGGCTCCGCAGACCGAGGTTCCGACCGCGATCAAGGTGGCCAACGCGTGGTCGACACCCAGCATCCGCCCCACCATCCGGATCGCGACAAAGCTTGCGATCAGGGTGAGTGTCACGGCACCGAAACCGGTGACACCGATGGCCGCGACCTGGGCAAGCGAGAGCTGGAACCCCAGCAGCACGATGGCAAAGCGCAGGATGCGGCGCAGCGAAAACTTGACGCCGCCGATGGCGCTGGCGGGCAGGCCCAGGGTGTTGCGGATCAGGATGCCCAGCACCATCGCCAGCATCAGGGGGCTGAGGGCGTCGATGTCCAGGAACCACTGCGCGGCGATCGCGGCCGCGGCAATTGACGCGGCCAGGGCAACCCCGGGAACAATGGCGGTCGTGGCGGCCACAAGCCCGCTGGCCCAGGGGCGCACGGGTGGTTTGGTGTGCGAAAGCGTGTCGGTAATCATTCAGGAATGGTCCAATGTCAGGAGTTGCCCCAACTGTTCCACGTATGTCTTGACCAATCTATTGAATAATTGTGATAGTACCATTCGGTAGATTAGATTGATAAAATGACTCTGGAACAACTTCGCATCTTCCTCGCCGTGGCCGAGGGGCAGCATGTCACCCGCGCCGCCAGGCGTCTCGGGCTGACGCAATCGGCTGTCAGCGCCGCCATCGCCGCGCTTGAGGCGCGTCATGCGGTGCAATTGTTTGACCGGGTGGGGCGGCGCATCGTCCTGACCGAAGCCGGCAATGCCTTCATTCGCGAGGCCCAGGCGGTGCTGGCCCAGGCCGAGACCGCCGAATTGATGCTGGAGGATTTCTCATCCACCCCGCGCGGACGTCTCAGGATCCATGCCAGCCAGACCGTCGCCAGCTATTGGTTGCCATCGCGGTTGGTGGTTCTGCACGACAGGTATCCGAATATCGCGGTGGAGATGAGCATCGGCAATACCGCGCAGGTGGCGGATGCGGTCCAGGAAGGGCGCGCCGACCTTGGGTTGATCGAAGGTGAAGTCACCCAGCTTTCACTGCGGCGGCAGGTGGTGGACCGCGATGCGCTATGCCTGATCATGGCGCCGGATCATCCCCGGGCCGCCCAGGCCGATCTGGACCCGGCGGAATATACGGCAGCAGACTGGATCCTGCGCGAGCAAGGCTCCGGCACGCGGTCGGAATTCGAAACGGTGCTGGAGGCCAACGGCCTGGGGATTCAGAACCTGTCGGTGGCGTTGGAATTGCCCTCCAATGAGGCGGTGATCGCGGCCGTGGCCTCGGGGCGGTATTTCAGCGTCCTGTCTCAGCGCGCGGTTGTGGCTTCCGAAGCGGCGGGCTGGATCGTCACCCGCCCGGTGCCGCATCCCAGCCGTCCCTTTGCCGTCCTGACCCACCCCGACCGGCACCGGACCCACGCCATGCGCGTCATGCTGGATATTCTTGTGCCGGAGTAGGGGCGGCCGGGCGCCTCAAATGAAGGCGTGACATCATGCCTTGCCGGCTCTGCGCGTGCGACATTTGACGGCATGAGGAAAGGACCGTCACGGAACTGCAACCCTGGCGACATAAATATGTAAACTCAGAAGCTTAGAGCGGCGCGGTACACTCATCAAGGAGAGCCGCATGACTCGTTTCCTTCTCGCTGGGCTGCTGGCCAGCACCGCGACCTTTGCCACCGCCGAAGCGGTGAAATTCGACGCCACCCTTGCCGGCCACGCCGTGCTGCCGGCGGAAACGCTGATCGCCGCCCCGGCGGACGCGCCCCAGGCGCTGCAGACCTCGGGCAAGTTCACCGGCGAGGGCAACCGTCGCTCGCATGCCGCGCCCACCGATGGCGCCGCGCTGCCCTTCAATGGCCAGCCGCTGCAGGGCTTTTCCGGCATCAAGACCAAGGGCGACGGCAGCTTCTACGTGCTGACCGACAATGGCTTCGGCTCCAAGGTCAACTCGCCCGACGCGATGCTCTTTTTCTCGGTGGTGCGCCCGGATTTCGCCACCGGCGCGGTCGACGTGGTCAAGACCACTTTCCTCAGCGATCCCAACGGCGTGGTGCCGTTCCCGATCGTCATGGAAGGCAGTGAGACCCGCTACCTGACCGGCGCGGATTTCGACATCGAGGGCTTTCAGATGGTCGGCGACGAGATCGTCATCGGCGATGAGTTCGGCCCCTTTGTGATGGTCTTTGACCGGGAAACCGGGGTGATGACGGAATTCCACGAAACCCGTGTCGACGGCGCAACGGTCATGTCGCCCGACAACCCCTTCCTGCGCCTCGGCAACCCCGGCTCGGACGCACCGACCCATAATGCCAAGCGCTCGCGCGGCTATGAGGGCTTTGCGTCTTCGGTTGACGGCGCCACGCTCTACCCGATGCTGGAAGGCCCGCTCTGGACCGGCGACGCCTATGAGACCGTCGAAGATGGCCGCACCGCGCTGCGCATCCTCGAAATGGACGCCGCGACCCGCGACTGGACCGGCACCTCCTGGTTCTACCCGCTGGAAGGCGAAAACCACGCGATCGGCGATTTCAACATGATCGACGAAACCCGCGGCCTGGTGATCGAGCGGGACGGCGGGCAGGGCGATGCCGAGCTGGCCTGTGAAGGTGACGCCACTGATTGCTTCAAGAACCCTGCCAAGTTCAAGCGCGTCTACATGATCGATTTCGCCGGCGTCGAACCCGGCCAGCCGGTCAACAAGGTGGCCTATATCGATCTGCTCGACATGCAGGACCCGGACAGCGTGGCGCGCCAGGGGAGCCGCGAAGATGGCCGCTTCACCTTTCCCTTCGTCACCATCGAAAACGTGGACCGGGTGGACGAGACCCATATCATCGTCGGCAACGACAACAACTTCCCGTTCTCGGTCGGTCGTGCCCTGGGTGCGCGTGACGACAACGAGCTGATCCTGCTCGAAGTGGGCGATTTCCTTCAGGCCCGTACCGGAAGCTGAGTGTTCGGGGCCAGTCCCCTGCAGTAAATACCGATGGCTCGCCGCGCGCGCGGCGGGCTGTGTCTTGGTGGCGCATATTGG
>ERZ1699650.210-NODE-210-length-11373-cov-17.601520_pt1 | contig 11373 bp, 11 predicted proteins | sample MGYA00581512_ERZ1699650 | MGnify/ENA primary metagenome ERZ1699650 (study PRJEB42348, sample SAMEA6618698) | metagenome | isolation source: Polyester-degrading enrichment culture growing on monomer terephthalic acid, Te | collected 2019-05-17 ... | reverse complement strand
CGATCTCTATGACCGTCTGCCTGCTGTGCGCATTACCGATTTGCTGCTGGAGGTCGACGATGCAACCGGCTTCACGGACGCCTTCACGAACGTGCGCACCGGTTCACCATGCAAGGATCGCATCGGGTTGTTGAACGTGTTGTTGGCCGAGGGCTTGAACCTTGGACTGAGCAAGATGGCCGAGGCCACCAACACCCACGACTACTTGCAGCTGTCGCGTTTGTCCCGTTGGCACATTGAAAGCGATGCCATCAACCGGGCGCTTGCCATGGTGATCGAGGCGCAATCTCGTTTACCCATGGCCAAGTTCTGGGGCGCCGGTGTCACCGCGTCCAGTGACGGGCAATTCTTCCCCGCCGCGCGGCAGGGCGAGGCGATGAATTTGATCAACGCCAAATACGGTTCCGACCCCGGACTGAAGGCCTATACACACGTCTCCGATCAGTTTGGGCCCTTCGCCACCCAGAACATTCCCGCCACAGTGAGTGAGGCACCTTACATCCTCGACGGGCTGTTGATGAACGAAACGGGCCGCAAGATCAAAGAGCAGTATGCCGACACCGGCGGCTTCACCGACCATGTCTTTGCCGTCACCTCCCTGCTGGCCTTCCGGTTCATTCCACGCATACGGGACTTGCCTTCGAAGCGGCTCTACCTCTTCGATCCGGCCGACGCTCCGAAAGAGCTGCGCGGTCTGATCGGCGGCAAGATCAGAGAGGGCCTGATCATCCAGAACTGGCCGGATATCCTACGCGCCGTTGCCACCATGGCGGCGGGCATCATGCCGCCCAGCCAGTTGCTGAAGAAGTTTGCGGCCTATCCGCGTCAGCACGAGCTTGCACTTGCCCTGCGTGAAATCGGCCGCATCGAGCGCACGCTCTTCATCCTCGACTGGCTGCTCGATGCCGACATGCAGCGCCGTGCCCAGATCGGTCTCAACAAGGGCGAGGCCCATCACGCCCTCAAAAACGCCCTGCGCATCGGGCGCCAGGGTGAAATCCGTGATCGGACCGTCGAAGGTCAACACTACCGCATGGCCGGGCTGAACCTGCTGACCGCCATCATCATCTACTGGAACACCAAGCACCTCGGGCAGGCGGTTGCTGCACGAAAACGCGCTGGATTTGACGGCTCTCCGGAGCTTGTGGCGCATATCTCGCCCCTCGGATGGGCACATATCCTTCTCACAGGCGAATACAGATGGAAAAATCTGTGAGCGGCGCACCTAACTGTAACGGCCTGCAATCATCCTGAGTTCGGCTTGCAAACATCGTGATTTTTGGCCCGGATTATTTGCGTCTATCCTGGGTGCCGAACCCGCATTATTTGCGAATGAGCCCGAATTGTTTGCAACCAGCCTGCAATCATCGGGCCGAACCCGGATTACGTGCGAACGGGCCGTTCAACAAACGCCCGTTTGCTGGACGGCAGCTGTAGCCGAATTCTCCCGATTGATTTTACGGCTCAATTTTGTCTGTTTACCGCGTCTGGAAATCACCGTATGAGTTCCTGTGAGCGGATCAGGTTGTCAGACGGTTTTTCATGCTCATTGGCTACGCACGTATTTCGACCGGGGATCAGAGCCTTGCCTTGCAGCATGACGCGCTGAGATCGGCAGGATGCGAGCGGATTTTCGAGGACAAAGCGAGCGGAGCCAAGACAGCAAGGCCTGGCCTGACCAGCGCCCTGGAACAACTGCGCGAGGGTGACACGCTGGTTGTTTGGCGGCTGGACCGGTTGGGGCGGTCCCTGAAGGATCTGATCGCCCGGGCCGAAGAGCTGAAGGAGATGGGCGTCGGGCTGAAGAGCCTTCAGGAATCCATCGACACCACGTCGAGCGGCGGCCAGCTGATCTTCCACATGTTCGGCGCTCTTGCCGAGTTTGAGCGCAACCTGATCCGGGAGCGCACCCTGGCTGGATTGACTGCAGCGCGGGCGCGCGGCCGCAAGGGCGGCCGCAAGAAAGCGCTGGACCGCAAGAAACGAGCCCATGCGGTGGACCTCTACCGCTCCCGCAAACACACGGTGCCGGAGATTTGCAGCCTGATGGGGATCTCACGGGCCACGCTCTATGCCTATGTCGCTGAGTTTGCCGATGGCAAATAGGGGCATCCGCATTCCGGCCGAGACGCTGCTGGCGCTGAGAACCCGGCTGGCCGGGTTGCCGCCCCGGTCAGCGGCGCGGCGGGAGGAGGTTGGCCGGATCGCGGGCCTTTTTGGCGTCAGCCCGTCCACGGTCTACCGCGCCCTGAAGTCCCTGCATCAGCCGAAGGGCTTGCGGCGGTCGGACCGCGGGAAACCGCGTGGCATCCAGGAACGTGATCTGGCGCGCTATTGCGAGATCATCGCCGCCTTGAAGATGCGCACGAGCAACAGGAAAGGGCGGCATCTTTCGACCACCCGGGCCATCGAGCTCCTGGAAGAGCATGGTGTCCAGACGCCGGAGGGCCATGTGCAGCCCCCGAAAGGCCTGTTGAAACGATCGACCGTGAACCGGTGGCTGAAAGATTGGGGATACGACCAGCCCCGCATGACCCGCGCGGCGCCGGCAGCCCGCTTTGAAGCCCGCCATTCCAACGCATGCTGGCAATTTGACATCAGCCCCTCGGATCTGAAGCATATTGCGCAGCCGGCTTGGCTGGACCCCAAGCGGGGACAGCCAACGATGATGCTTTACAGCGTGGTGGATGACCGCTCCGGCACATCCTATCAGGAGTACCGCTGCGTCTACGGCGAGGATGCGGAAAGCGCGCTGCGGTTCCTGTTCAATGCAATGTCGCCCAAGGAGGATACGGAGTTCCAAGGCATTCCCGGGATGATCTATCTCGACAATGGCCCCGTCGCCAAGAGCTTGGTGTTTCAGACGGTGATGGAGCGGCTTGGGGTGGAATGGAAGACGCATATGCCCGCCGGCTCCGACGGGGCGCGGGTTACCGCCCGGTCGAAGGGCAAGGTAGAAAGACCTTTCCGGACGGTGAAGGAGGCCCATGAGACGCTCTATCATTTCCACGAACCGGAAACCGAGGCGGAGGCCAATCTCTGGCTGAGGAATTTCATCAACAAATATAATGACAAACCCCATCGCCGGGAACCGCACAGCCGGATCGAGGATTGGGTGGCCAATCTGCCAGAAACCGGTATTCGCGAGATGTGTTCCTGGGAACGCTTCTGCGCCTTTGCCCGGGAGCCCGAGCGCCGGAAGGTCGCAGCGGATGCGCGCGTTTCCATCGACGGGGCCTTCTACGAGGTTGATGGCGATCTCGCAGGCGAGGAGGTACTGCTGTGGTGGGGCCTTTTCGATCATGAGCTGTTCGTGGAATGGCAGGACAAGCGCTACGGCCCCTATCGGCCCGAGGGCGGGCCAATCCCGCTGCACCGGTATCGCAAGCGCAAATCTTCGCCCCGTGAAAAGCGCGCCGAGGCGGTAGCCAAACTGGCCGAGCAGATCAGCTTGCCGCGTGCCGCTCTTGGCGGGTCAGGTTTGGACGCGGCCCCGGCCGAGATTGTGCCGCTGCCCAAGGTCCGCTTCAGCGATCCGGACCCTTGGGGGCAGATTTCCTATGAGAATGCGCTGAGCGCACGGCGGGCCATTTCCTATCTGCTGGACCGGCCGCTTGCTGAACTCTCGCAGGAGGACCGTGCCTTCATCGGCGATCTGGTTGGCCGGACGCTCAACAAGGCCGAGATCGAGGCGGCAATCAAGCAGCGCTTCCGGCGCGAACAATGACAGGAAGGGGGCGGGTCACATGCTCAGCAGACAGGTCATGAAACATTTCCGCATCGAGCGGCCGTGGAACCAGGCGGGGTATTTCGAGACCGAACGCCTGACCCAGTTCCGGGAGGACGTGATGGCCGCCATTATGGCCGGGCATCTGATCGCCATTTCCGGCCCTGTGGGGGTCGGCAAGACAGTGATGATCAACCGTCTTCAGGAACAGATCACGGCCGACAAGAAAATCATCGTGGCGCGCAGCCTCTCGGTGGACAAGCCGCGCGTGGTGCTGCCGGCCCTGATCACGGCGCTCTTTCTCGACATTAGCGGCGATCCGGACATGAAAGTTCCAACCCAGCCCGAGCGCCGGGAGCGGCTGCTTCAAGAGGCCGTGCGCAAGGCCAAAAAGCCGATTGCCCTCTTCATCGACGAAGCCCATGACCTGCACGGCAATACGCTTAACGGCTTGAAACGGCTGCGGGAAGTCATCGGCGCCGGGGGCGGCACCCTGTCCGTGGTGCTGGTTGGCCACCCGCGGCTCAGAAATGACCTGCGCCGCGCCACGATGGAGGAAGTCGGCCACCGGACGGTGAAGTTCGAATTCAGCAGCATCGGCGACGAACGCCGTGAATTCGTGTCCTGGCTTCTCGGACAATGCCTGGCCGAAGGGGTTGAGCCGCTGGACGTCTTTGAGGATGCGGCGCAGCAGTATCTTGCGGAGCGTCTTTCCACGCCCTTGCAGTTTGCCGAACACCTGAACCGGGCCTTTGCCGATGCCTACCGGATGGGCGCGGATCAGGTCACGCGCGAGATCGTAGAGGAAACCATTTCGGTCGGCTTTGACGATCTTGACGCCCGGCTGGCCCGGATCGGCTACAGCCCCAAGGCGCTGGCCGATCTGACCGACACCCGCCTTCCCGAAATCCGCCGCTTCCTCAAGGGCCAGCTGGATACAGACAGAACCGACGAACTCTCAACCCTCATGCGAAAAGCGGGGCTGCCGATATGAAACGCAATACCGAACTTTCCGACAGCGAAGAACGCAGGCTGGGAGAATTCCTTGGCCGGGTGCGCGGCGGCGCAATCCCGAATGTCGAAGCGCTCGACGGCTTCTTCGCGGCGCTGGCTTGTTGTCCGGATCTGGTCATGCCAAGCGAATACATGCCCGTCCTACAAAACGGCGCGACGGAAGACGGCGATCTGGTCTTTGAGGACATGGCGGAGGCCGAACTGTTTGTCGAACTGGTCAACCGGCACTGGAACCATGTGAACCACCAGCTCGATTCCGAGGAGGTATACCTGCCTCTCGTGCTGGAAGATGAGAATGGCAGATACCAGGCCAACGATTGGGCGCAGGGGTTCCTGCGCGGAACCGAGCTGCGGCGCGATATCTGGTTCCAGATCATGGAGGATGAAGCTGAAGGCGGTGCCATGGTGCCGATATGGGCACTCGCCTATGAACATCATGAAGACCCGGAAATGCGCCCCTTCGATGATCCTGTCACCGAGGGTCAACGGCAGGATCTGCTGGTTGGCGCCGCCGCAGGCGTCATGCGCATGCACCGGTATTTTTTGAAACAGCGCAATCTTTACACGCCGCCATCCGGGACATTCATCCGGTCAGGCGGCAAGACCGGCCGGAACGAGCCTTGCCCCTGCGGGTCCGGCAAGAAGTTCAAACAGTGCTGCGGGCGCCGTTCCATGCTGCATTAACTCGTTCGCACGTAATCCGGGTTTGGCCCGATGATTGCAGGCCGGTTGCAAATAATCCGGGCTCATTCGCAAATAATGCGGGTTCGCCGCCCCGGATAAACGCAAGTAATCCGGGCCCAAAATCGCGATGATTGCAAGCCGAGATGATTATGTTTGCAGGTCGTTACACCTAACGTACTATTCTGCACCCTGCCGGAATCTACGCCTAAGATCTTGAAGATAGATGCTCTTCCGACGGTCATAAGGTCGATACGAATATCAACCGAGATGGATGCTGAGTTAGCTGAGTTCGCTGGCATCATGCAAATGACCAAGCGAGATGTGGTGCGATTGGCTATCACTATGGGTGTTGAGCGCATGCCTTGGGAGCTGAACTTAGATAATGATTTTCTCACGAAACGCCGTGGTAGCCGTAGTTTTCAACCTAAGTGGTCAAAGTGGTGATGCCCCCAACAGGGGGCATCTTTTCTGATTATTTGAACCGGTCCCATAAAAGCAAAAGCAGTCTCAAGAACCAGTACGTGGCATGACACCAATCACCAAAAGTCATCCAGTACGACAAAAAATTTCCTTTCTACCTGGATGTTTCAAACTTGAGAGGCTGCTAGGGGTGGATTCCGGTAGGGGGCAGGATCGTATCACAAGGATTTCTGTCGGTGCCGCTTCACGATATCGGTGACGGTGTTTTTGGAGATGCCTAGGTCTCGGGCAATCCATCGATATGATCGGCCGTCAGCGATGGCCTGAAGCACTTTCGGTGCGAGCTTATCGGATTTCGGCCGCTGGCCGGGTTGCCGGCCCAGTTTCTTGCCACGCGACCGTGCGGCGGCCAGCCCGGATTTCACGCGCTCGCTGAGCAGGTCGCGCTCGAACTGTGCGATCCCGGCCAGCATGGTGGCCATCATCCGGCCGTGCGGAGTGTCCAGTTCGAATGTCATACCGCTCATGGCGACGACCGAGACTTTCCAGGCTGCAAGCCTGTTCAGGGTCTCAAGCAGGTCTTGGGTAGAGCGCCCCCACCGAGAAAGCTCGCTGACCAGGATCGCGTCGATCTGCCTGGCCTGTGCCAGGTCGAGCACCCGGTTGCGGGCGGCGCGATTGGCAGACGCTCCGGAGGCGGTTTCCTTGAACACCCCGACCACGTCATACCCGCCACGCTCCGCGAAGGCGGTCAGCTCCGCTACCTGCCGCTCGCAGGACTGATCGGATGTGGAGACCCTGGCGTAAATGACGGCGCGTTGTCCCAGTTGAACCCCCTTGGAATTTAGCCTTGCAAGCCGCTGATTTTACTGGTGCGGATTTTGTCCTGAACAGACTAATGACTAACAAGGACAAACTCGTATGCCAAGACGCTCTATCCTGACCGCGCGCCAGCGCGCGGCGCTGTTCGATCTGCCGACAGACGAAGCCACCATCCTCTACCACTACACACTGGCGGACGATGACCTCGAATTCATTCGAACCCGTCGCCATGCACGCAATCGCCTCGGCTTCGCCCTTCAGCTTTGTGCTTTCCGATATCCTGGCCGACTGTTGGCGTCGGGTGAGGTCATTCCATGGGGCGTAGGTCGAGAGCTTACGTCCCAGCTCTGGAATACTAGCAGGGGGCTTTTGTAGTGCGTAATCACCGATAATCTTAAGTAGTGCTACACTACAATTTTCAATAAGAACTTGATATAATTAAGGAATATTGCGTTTCGGCGTGGTGGCATTCCTAATGCAGTAAGCGGGAAAAGAAGCTACGCTTTGGCCTGTTGTCGGAGAGAAGTGCTGTCACACGGCCTTCGGAGCTGTCCAGGCGTTTCCGTAGGTCGTTGATCGTGTCAGTCATCTGCTCCTTTTGAGCCTCCAATCCGTTGGCCCGCTCGCGTGCGACCGCCAGCTCTTTTTCCAGTTCAAGAATGCGGTCTAAGTTTCTGTTGGTAGGGGGCAAATTGTCATGTTGCGCAACGTTGCTTTGTTCGTGTTGCGCGTCGCGTTGCGTGGCGGTGGGTGGGAAGACGCGGTGCAATTCGGATGGGTCGATCTCATATGAACCGCTGTTACCTTTGGCCGCTGAAATCTTTCCGCTTTTTATGGCTCTTTGGATTGTTGTCTTGTTCTTCCCAGTGGCCTTTGCAGCCTCGGATAGTGTGTATTTCATGCTATTGCGCCACGTTTCTTATTGCCTGTTGCGCAACAGTTTAACGTGTTGCGCCTTGCAGTGCCAAGGAAACCTGGTGCGAGGCAGCTCGAACTCAAGTTAACGCAAGCTGCCCTGCTTCCCGCAGTAGGCGACAAAGGCAGCGCCTGCGTTCTTCGGCGGGTTTCCTTTGGTCGTTTCGCCCTTGGCGAAGGAGAGCCAGTCAGAGCGCAGTGCGTAGTAGTCTCGGCCTTTCTCCCTGGCGATACCCCGTGCCTTTTCCTCGGCCCATTCCGGCAGTCGGATCTCGGGCAGGAGGTCGCTCTGCGGTGAGCGGGGGCGGAAGATCACCAGATCTTCGGCGGTCAGCTCCATGCGATAGAACGGCGTGTGATCGTCCTCGATAATCTGGCGAATGTTCAGCCGGAACTTCTTCAGGGGGGCATTGCTGCCGGTCTTTTCCTGAAGCTTGGCGAGGCCGATCTGCCACTTTGGCTGACCTCCGCAATGCTTGCGGCCGATCTCATACAGGCGGCGTTCCAGCGGGCGGCGCAGGCGGAAATAGTCGTTCGAGATCGTCACGACCTCGTCGCCCTCGATCGCGCGCATCACCCAGTCGGACAGGATCACCTCGCAGTAGTCGAGCCGCCACTTGCCCTCTTCCTTCATGACGAACCCGCTGCCCGATTCAAGCAGGCTGAAAAAGCGTGTCTCGCGCTTGTTCCCAGTCTGAATGTCGGTCTGGAAGGTTGTCCCGATGAGCCTCTGGAATGCCTGTTCCAGGCGTTGATACTCGACCCCGCCCGTCTTGCGGTTGGTGGTAATCATCAGCTCGCGGGCGCTGAAACGCACTCGTTTTCCGATCTTCTCGCCCCGGTTTTTTCGGTGCATGAGCTGGCTCACGCAGAAAATCAAAATGTCCTTATCGAAGATTGTGGGCAGACCGACCCCGGACGGTACGATTTTCAGCCGGTTGTCGCCACCGCGATATTCTAGGTGGCGCATGTCTGGCTTGGTGGCGAGCGAGAACAGCGGGTGCTCCATCGAGGCCATGTCGTCCTTCGGCACCACATCGGAAATGTCGAGGATGAAGAAGTCCTTTTGGGGGTGTCTGTCGGGGAGCAGGGGCATCCATTCGCCTAGTTAGGTTCGTTATATCTGGAACCAGCATTGGACATGACCGGCGGGCTCGTCAAGTTCGTTATATCAGGACCCGAATCTGAGATGAAACTCGTTCGTTAGTTTCGGAACCCAAATTCGTTAGTTTCGGAACCCAGATTCGTTAGTTTCGGAACCCTGTGGATAGTTTCATTTTTTTATAACAGAAGGTTAGGGGCAGATTTTGGCCCCGTAACATACTCCGTAGGTAACACTATTAACACTAGGGGTCAGCGACCGTGGCTCGGTCCTCGATCCCGTTCCTGGCTGGAACGGTCGGTGAGATCCCTGTCCCGTTCTGCCGAGGGTTCTTTCCGAACCGCAGGAGCTGTCAGGCCAAGGTTCATCTCATGCCGCTCCACCTCTGCCAGTGCCTCCTGCGGCCAGCAGATTTGTTCTTCGATCTGAGTTGCCTCCGGACACAGCATATTTTTGACTACGGCCTCAACCCTGGCGCAAAACGCTCCGCACTTCGCAACCACTGCCGCCAGATGCATCCGGTCGGACAAGCTGGGGAAGAACTCACGCCCGGATTCATACCCATCACCCATGTTCGCCCGCAGCCCCATGCCGAACCCATGGGCTGCTTCAAACACACGTTCTGCTCCTAACCTGACAGCCCGGATCAAAGGCCAGGGATCGGTTTGGGTATCTCCCTTCACGCGCTCCAGCTCCAGGGCGCCCTCAGGAGGCTCGTAGGAGCGCCCCTGGACCTTGTGGCGGGCAATCTCTCCCTTGAGCATCAGAAAGTCGCTCAGGGCCTCTGTATCGCGTTCTGAGAGGTCTGTGTCCCGGATAGCATCCCACAGCCCCTGAGAGGGCGCTCTGACGCTCTCACGGGCCTTGTCCATGACAGCGCCATAGGTTTCCGGGGAAAGGTGCTGGCGCTGGGTGATCTCTTTCCGGGTGCCGCGCACGATTTCAGGGTCCAGATGCTCGCGGCACCAATCGGCCCAGGACGTCTGCAAGGCGGAGTATTCGTTCCGCTCGCCTGTAGCCTCCTTCAGCTCGCGCAGTGCCTTGTTGGTCGAGATCACCGGTTTTCCCCGGCTTTCTCGGACCGGAGAGACCAGCACGTCGACCACAGCCCCGCCCTTCTCATCGAGATCGAGGCGGGTGGCAATCACCGATCCCTTGCCGCCCCAGCCCTCGGCCCAGGCCTTCGCCTGGTCAAAGAGCTGGCGGTTATGCGGGTTGTCGGGGTCATGCAGGCTGCCGGCTTTTTCCACCCATTCCGGGGACACCACGCAGATGGCCTGCAAGCAGAGCGGCGAGCCTTTCCGTTCGCCGGCCCCCAGCTCGGTCTTGTGGGCTTTGAAGGCGGCGGGATAGTCGCGGTCGTTCTCGGCCTTTGACCAGGCGAGGCCGAAACCGGGTTCCGCATCGCCCCGGACCCGTGCCTTGCCGGTCTCGTCGTGGCGCTGCGCATGGAGGGAGGCCCCGCGAAGCTGGGCGATGGTGGAGAGCTTGTTGACGCGGATGGCTGCTTTGAACATGGGGCGGTGATAGCGGAGAGCGACAGAATTGTCATTTCAAATGACAACCCACTAGGCAATTCTCTTCGAGCCGCTCCGCTAATTGCCATGGGCCGGAGGTGCTGCGCCCTCCTGGACCTCCTGCTATTCGCCCGCTAAGCGGGCGACAAATCCCTGCCTTCCCCTGCCTGATGGCGGGCGATGTCAGGCAGGGATTTGAAGGGGCGCCGAACCGTTCCGCAAAATCCGGCGGCAGCAGATGCCGACGCGTTGGGGGCGTCCGTTCCCAGATTTCCGCATCGGTCAAGGTCTCGGCGCTGACCTGGTAATTCCCGCAGTCGAAGCGGGATGGGCAATCAGAGGGAGCATTCTCGTGGCGGTCGTGAGGCATTTGTTTCCCGATCTGGTTATTGGAGGATCAAGATGGCGGCGGTGGCCAAGCAGAACCATTCTTGAAAGTGGATAATTATTATACCATATTCAAACATGGATTTTGAGTATGACCCCGCCAAAAGTGCCTCGAATCTGTCGAAGCATGGCATCGACTTCGATCAGGCGCAGGCCCTTTGGGATGACCCATGGATGCTCGAAGCGCCCGCCAAGACCGAGGGCGAACCGCGCTTCATTTCGATTGGGAAGATCGAGGGCAAACACTGGGCGGCTGTCTGGACGCCGCGAGGCGAAGCGGTGCGTATCATCTCGGTGCGCCGCGCCCGGAAAGAGGAGATCAGCTACTATGAAGGCAACTGAGTTCGACAAGAAATTCGACGCCGGTGAGGACGTGGGCGATGCAATCGACTGGTCCCAGGCGCGCCGACCGAACGACCAGCCCAAGCGCGTGAATGTGGATTTTCCCGCGTGGGTCGTGGAGGGCTTGGACAAGCAAGCTCGGCACCTCGGCGTGACACGGCAATCGCTAATCAAGCTTTGGATTGCGGAGCGTTTGCAATAAGTTTTGGGTCGCTCACTACGTCAAAATCGAGAGATTGTTCTCCAGGCCAAGATTCCCAAAGTCGCAAAGAGGGAAAAGGCTGAGGTTCTGCGGGATCTGATTGGCCAGTTTTTGCGTGCTAACCTTACCCAAGACCTGTCGGAACGTAAGCACAAAGCGATTGGTTCATCGGTACCACAGCCTAAGAGGGGTGGATTCCGGCTGGGTGCAGAATAGTACGTTAGGCACCGAGGACGCGCTT
>ERZ1699650.209-NODE-209-length-11419-cov-3.432154_pt1 | contig 11419 bp, 8 predicted proteins | sample MGYA00581512_ERZ1699650 | MGnify/ENA primary metagenome ERZ1699650 (study PRJEB42348, sample SAMEA6618698) | metagenome | isolation source: Polyester-degrading enrichment culture growing on monomer terephthalic acid, Te | collected 2019-05-17 ... | reverse complement strand
CCCCGGTGTGATCACGATCATCTCGGTCAACTCGCCGCGGCTGTTCGACGATGCCATGGGCGACGGGCTGATTGCGATGGCACAGCACGGCCAGCCGGTGTCCATCACCCCATTCACCCTGATGGGCGCCATGACCCCGGTGACCCTGCCCGCAGCCCTGGCGCAGCAGAACGCCGAGGCGCTGTTCGGCGTGGTGCTGACCCAGCTGGTGACCCCGGGCACCCCGGTGATGTACGGCTCCTTCACCTCCAACGTCGACATGCGCTCCGGCGCGCCGGCCTTCGGCACGCCGGAAAACGCCAAGGCCAATATCGTCGGCGGCCAGCTGGCGCGGCGCTATGGCATCCCCTACCGGACCTCCAACGCCAATGCTTCCAATGCCGTCGACCTGCAGGCGGCTTACGAGACGATGATGTCCTCCTGGGGCGCGGTGCTGGGCGGGGCCAATATGGTCTACCACGCGGCCGGCTGGCTGGAGGGCGGGCTGACCGCCTCTTACGAGAAATTCATCATGGATGTGGAAATCATCCAGAACATGATCGAATTCCTGAAGCCGATGAAGTTCGACGAGGACGAGCTGGGCTTCGACGCGATCAGCTCGGTGCCCACCGGCGGCCATTTCTTCGGCGCGGAACACACAATGGCGCGGTATGAAACGGCGTTTTACCGGCCGATGCTGTCGGACTGGCAGAACTACGAGAACTGGGAGGCCGCCGGCGCCAAGGATGCGCTGCAGCGGGCAACCGGGCTATGGCAGCAGGCGCTGCGGGACTACGAGGCCCCGTCAATGGACGAAGCGGTCCGGGAAGAGCTGGACGCCTATGTGGCGCGCCGCAAGGAAGCGATCGGATCTGGCGAGCCGTAAGAACCGAGAGGGGGCGCTGCCCCCTCTTGCCCCGGACCTGATCCGGGGCAATTCACCCCCGGGATATTTTTGGCCAGATGACGCAAGGGGACTGGCCATCAGGCTCTAACAAGAGGGTATCGGGCCAGTTCCTCGTGCAGCGCGCCTTGCGGACGCAGGGTGGAGGCAAAGAGGCTGAAGGCTGCGGCCTGCAGGTCCGGCAGGCGCGTTGCGGCGTTTTCGGAGATATAGCGGCTGAGGCCCGCGCCACGGCCCTTCAGGCGAGCGAAGGTGACATGCGGGCGGAAGCGGCGGCGCGGCAAGGCGATCCCGGCGCGGCGTGCCGCGGCCTGAACCGCGGTCTGCAGGCCGGCCAGCGGCGGCACAGGCTCCGCTTCGACCGCCAGCGCTTGGCCGAACAGCGCCAGCCCGCGCAGCGGCACGGCAAATCCCGGCGCGCAGATGCCGGACAGGTCCTCATGCAGGGCTTCCAGGCTTTCCTCCGGCTGGTCATCCAGGAAGGCCAGCGTCAGATGCAGATTCTCTTCCGGCAGCGGGCGGCCCTCGGGCAGGTACTGCTGGAGGCGGGTAATCCCGTCCAGCGCATCACCGGCAACCGGCAGGGCAATGAAGGCACGCATCCCGTTCTCCCCTTGTTAGGCACGAGTCTCGCGCTTTCTGCCCGCTGTTACAAGAGATCGAAGAGCCGCCCGGGCACGCCTTTGTGCCGGGGCAGGCCAAGCGCGCGCAGCAAGGCAAACATCATCGCCTGGTTGGAGCTGACCACCGGCTTGCCCAGCGCCGCCTCAACCCGGTCTATCGCCTCCACGGCACGCATGTCAGTGCAACTGAGCACAATCGCCTGCGCGTCAGGGTGGTCAGCCTGCAGGGCAAGGTCAAACACCTCATCCGGGGTCAGCTCACCCTGGCCGTAGTTGCCCAGCTCGCGGCCGATATCAGCGCATTTAACGGTTTCGACGCCGTTGTCCGCGAGAAAGCCCATGGCCTGTTCATTGATCTCGCCCAGGTAGGGCGAGGAAAATCCGGCCCTGGTGATGCCCAGCGCCTTCAGCGCCCCCGTCAGTGCCCCGGCGGCGGTAATGCAGTGCGCACCGGATCTTGCCCGGATCTTCTCTGCCAGATCCGCATCAAAAGCCGGACCGTGGGTGAGGGTAGCCGAGGTGCAGCCGTAAAGCACCGCATCAGGGCGCACGCCGGAGGTCATCCGGAGATCATGAGAAATGTCCGACACCCCCAGCCCCGCCATCTGGCCGGAGCCGGGGATTTCATCCGCGTCATAACCGCCCAGCCGCTGGAAATGCAGCGTGCAGCCGGGCGGGCACATCATCATCAGGTCAGGCTCCAGGTTAGTGTTGGTGAAAGGCACCAGCACGCCGATCCTGGCCCGGCCGCGGGGGGGGAAGGTCATGTCAGAACTCCTTTCAGCACCGCCAGCGCACGGTTCATGATGTCTTGGCCGCAGATGGTGGCGCGCAGGCAATCGGAGAGCCCGTAGTTGCCCATGCCGCGCATCAGGAGGTGGTTTTCGCGCAATGCCCTATCGGCGCGGCTGGCGTCTTTTTCTGAGGCAAATTGCAGCAGCACAAAATTGGTGTGGCTCTGCGGCACCTCCAGTCCCAGCGCGCGGCAGCCGCTCGCAAAGCGGTCGCGGATGGCGGCGGTTTTGGCTACCACGTCGCGCATATGCGCCTGATCCCGCATGGCGGCAGCAGCCATGGCCTGCGACGGGGTGGAGAGGTTGTTGGGGTTGAGAAGCTTCCTGACCTCCGCGGCGATGGCGGCCGGAAAACAGCCCCAGCCCGCGCGCGCACCGGCAAGCCCGTAGGCTTTGGACAGCGTGCGCACCACCACCGTATCGCCGCGTCTCACCAGATCGAAGATCGCGCGCGGGTCTTCGGCTGGATCTGCAATCTCGGCATAGGCCTGATCAACCACCAGCATCACATCTTCCGGCAAAGCCTGCCGCAACCGGATGATCTCGACGTTCGGGATCAGCGTGCCGGTGGGGTTGCCGGGATTGCAGACAAAGACGATGCGGGTCCTTGGCGTGACAGCGGCAAGGATATTATCCACCGATACGGTCAGATCCTCCTCATGTGCCTTCACGTATTCGGCCTGCACCTGGGCGCTGGCGGAGGCCGCAAAGGCATAGCCGTAATCGGTGCCGAGCACCTGATCGCCCGCCCCGGCGAAGGCGCGGATCAGGCAGCCGATCAGTTCCATCGACCCGGCGCCGCAGAGGATCATATCAGTCTCTAACCCGTGGTTTCCGGCAATGGCAGCGCGCAAATCGGGCCAGTCCGGATCAGGGTAGAGCGGCATTTTATCCAGCACCGCCCTGCCCGCTGCGATGGCCGCAGGGCTGGCCGGGAAGGCGCTTTCGTTCTGGGCCAGCGACACGGTCTCCGGCCCGCCAAGATCGGCAAGCGCATAGGCGTCCATGGCGGCCACATGCGGAACAGCGCGGATCATTTGCCACCTCCATAGGCTTTCGCGCCCTGTTCCGTGACCAGCCCGCGCTTCAGGTCCAGCGCCAGCGCGCCAGCGTTGCGTCCGGACGGGTTGCCAAAACCGCCGCCGCCGGGAGTTTCAAAGATCAGGTGGTCACCGGCCTCCACCCGCAGCTCGCCCTTGCCGGGGATATCTTCCGCGCCGCCGCGGAAGCGGATGCGGCCCGGTGCGCCGGGCAAGCCGCCCTCGCGTCCCAGGGCCGGGAACTTGCGCCGTTCGAAGACGTCATCTCGATCCGCTGGCCCAGGCCGCCGCGGTATTTGCCGGCACCGCCCGAATCCGGCCGCAGCTCGCGCCGCCACATGATGACCGGGGCGACGGCCTCGGTGATCTCCACCTGGCTGCCGAAGACGCCGGAAGGATACGCCGTGGCCGACAGCCCGTCCGCATGGGGCCGCGCGCCGGTGCCGCCGTTGTGCACCGGCTCGATGGCAAACTCCCGTCCGCCGTCCCGGGCCACTTCCGGCGCGTGACGCATCGGCAGGTCGAACATGCAGCTGGCGCCTTCCGCCGGCACCCGGCCAGGCAGCGCCTGATGCAGGCAGCCGAGCACAAGATCCGGCGTCACCTGTCCCAGCGTATGCCGCATGGCGACCGGAACCGGACGCTGCGCGTTCAGGATGCAGCCCGGCGGCCCGTCCACGGTGAAAGGCGCCAGCGAGCCGGCATTGTTCGGAATATCCGGCCCGATAAGGCAGCGCAGCGCAAAGACGGTATAGGCGGTGGCGTAGTTCAGCGGCACGTTGATACCCTTCGACGAACAGCCCGAGGTGCCGGTGAAATCGACATGCAGCCCGGTATCAGAGACTGTCAGCGTGGCGTGCAGCTCCAGTTCCTTCTCGTAACCGTCCATTTTCAGCACGTTCCCGTAGGTGCCGTTCGGAACCTCGGCGATGGCCTCTAGCGTACCCCGGCGTGATGTTTCAATAATGTGCTCGCCCAAGGCCTCCAGATCCTTGATGCGGAATTCCTCCATCATCTCCACCAGCCTTGCGGCACCCGCCTCGCAGCAGGCGATCAGCGCGTAGATGTCGCCGTCATTCGCAACCGGCTCACGGCTGTTGGCGCGGATGATATCCATCAGCAGCGCGTTGGGTTCGCCTTCCTCGACCAGCTTGCAGGGCGGGATCAGCAGGCCCTCGTCAAAAATGTCGGAGCCCTCCGGCCCCATGCCCTGACCGCCGAGGTCCACCAGATGCGAGGTGCAGGAGGTGAAGCCGGCAACCTTGCCGTCCTTGAAGGCGGGCATCATCAGCAGGAAATCGTTCAGATGCCCGGATGCCAGCCAGGGGTCATTGGTCATGTAAATGTCACCGGGCTTCATGGCCTCAGCCGGGAAACGTTCGCGCAGGTGCAGCACGGCCTCGGCCATGGTGTTGATATGGCCCGGCGTGCCGGTCACGGCCTGCGCCAGCATGCGGCCCTGAGCGTCGAAGATCCCGGCGGAGATGTCGCCGCATTCACGCACGATGGGGCTGAAGGCCGCGCGGATCAGGGTCTGGCCCTGTTCTTCAACCACCGCCAGCAGGCGGTTCCACATCACTTGCAGGCGGGCGGGAGAGAGAGCGGTCATTGCGCGCCTCCTTTTTGATCGCGGACCAGGACAAGGTTGCCAAGGGCATCCACACGGGCAGAGAAATCGGCGGACACCAGCGTTGTTGTCTGCGGCTCGGTGATCAGCGCCGGGCCATGAATATGGTCACCGGCGGTTAGGCTATCGCGGGCCACGACGGCGGCCTGTTTCACGGTTGCATCCACATCGCAGATGATGGGTTTGGTGATCTCCGGGGTCAGAGTGGTCAGGTCAGGCATCTCCGGCACCTGCGGCTCCGCGCTTTCCTGCGTCGCCACACGCACTGCCCAGTTCAGGATCTCGATCTTCATCCCCGGCACGGGGCGGGAGAACTGCCTGGCGTATTCGGCCTCAAATACCTGTGTTAGGGACTGAATATCACCTTCGGCAAGGTCCCGGTCCGGCAAGGAAATCTCGATCTCATGGCCCTGACCGTTGTAGCGCATGAAGGCGGAGCGCCGGGTCTGCGTCTGCGCATCACCGGCGCCTTGCGCAACCACGGTGCGGGCCTCATCAATCATTTGGGCGAAGAAGGCATTGAGCCCGGCAATATCCAGCCCGTCCAGCATCGAATAGCGCGAGCGGACGATTTCGAAGCTGACCGGCGCATAAAGGAACCCCACGGCAGATCCGACACCGGGATTCGGCGGAATCACAATGCGCGACACCCCGGCTGAACGCGCCACGCGGGTGGCATGCAGCGGGCCGTTGCCGCCAAAGGCAATCATTGTGCGCGGCCCGAGATCCTTGCCCGATTCCACTGCATGCATCCGCCCGGCGGAGGCCATGCTTTCATCCACGATGCGGCTGACTCCATCGGCAGCCGCCACCGCATCCAGATCCAGTTTCGAGCCGATTGCCCTTGTTAGTGCCTGTTTTGAGGCTCCCGGGTCGACTTGGATATGCCCCTCGGCGAAGGTTTCGGGGCGGATATAACCCAGCGTGATGTCGCTGTCGGTCACAGTCGGCTTGGTGCCGCCGCGGCCGAAGGCTGCGGGGCCGGGCTCGGACCCGGCGCTTTTGGGGCCGACCGTCAGGCGGCCCAAGCGGTCCACAGCAGCGATGGAGCCGCCACCGGCGCCAATCTCGATCATCTCGATCACCGGGATGCGGACCGGCATGCCGGAGCCCTTGATGAAGCGCGCGGCGCGGGCAATTTCAAACTGGCGCGAGGTCTGGGGGCGGGCGTAGTCGATCAGGCAGAGCTTGGCGGTGGTGCCGCCCACATCAAAGGACAGCACTTGATCCAGCCCGGCGCGCGCCGCAATCCGGGCGGCAAGGATGGCGCCGCCAGCAGGGCCGCTCTCCACCAGCCGGATCGGGAAGCGCGCGGCGGTTTGCAATGTGCACATACCGCCGCCGGCGGTCATCATCAGAATCGGGCAGGCCAGCCCTTCACTGGCAAACTGCCCGGCAAAGCGGGAGAGATATGTCTCCATCAGCGGCTGGATATAGGCGTTGGCAACAGTGGTGCAGAGCCGGTCGAACTCGCGCGCTTCAGGGGAAACATCGGAGGAGATCGAGACCATAAGACCGGGGCGCTGCTCTGCCAGCACATCGCGCAGGCGGCGTTCGTGGGCGGGGTTGGCATAAGAATGCATCAGGCAGATGGCAACGGCCTCCCCCCCGCTGGCGTCGATGTCCGCCAGCAGCGCGTTGATGGCGTCATCCTGCAGTTCGATCAGAACTTCGCCGTCTGCCGACATCCGTTCGCGCACCGTCAGGGCGCGTTCGCGGGGCACCAGCAGATCCGGCTTTTCCAGGTTGATGTCATACTGCGAATAGCGCCGCTCGTAAGCGATTTCGAGGATATCCCGGAAGCCTTCGGTGGTGACCGTCGCCACCGTTGCCCCGCGCCGTTCGATCAGCGCGTTGGTGGCCAGGGTGGTGCCGTGAACAAAGCCGGCGACCTCAGCCAGCGGCCGGCCCGCGGCGGCCATCACCCGCCGGGCGCCTTCCATGGCGCCATCCGCGGGGTTCCGGTGGGTGGTCAAAGTCTTGGTCGAGGCGCGGATGCTGTCTTCGCCCTCGACCAGAACGGTGTCGGTGAAAGTGCCGCCGATATCAATGGCAAGCCGCAATGCGGGGGGTGTCGTCATTGTTCATTCCGTCGTCAATGTCTGAAAGGCTCTGTGCGCCCGCAGAGGGGCGGCAGGTCCTCAGGCAATAACGAGATCGCATCCGGTGGCACGGCGATCCATAGGCTTGGGAATGAAGCTGTGTTTCATGACCCGCAGCGTCGGGCGCATGGCGCACCCGATCAAGCCGGAAAACGGCAGGATGGCGGTTTCACGACACTAAATGTACGGTTTCTGCCCCCTGCGGGGCAGAAAGTTCAGGCTTTCAGCTGTGCGGCTTCGGCGGCCAGCGCCTCGATGCCCGCCCAATCGCCACCTTCGACCAGAGTGCCCGACGCAACCCAGCTGCCGCCGGCGCAGACCACATTCGGCAGCGACAGGTAGTCCATCGCGTTCTTCGGGCTGACGCCGCCGGTCGGGCAGAAGCTGATCTGCGGCAGCGGCGCGCCGATGGCCTTCAGCGCCGGGGCGCCGCCGGAAGCTTCGGCCGGAAAGAACTTCAGCATGTCATACCCGCGGGCCAGCAGGCGCATCGCCTCGGACGCCGTGGCGGCCCCCGGCAAGAGCGGCAGGCCGGCTTCCTCGCAGGCATCCAGCAGCTCATCCGTGGCGCCGGGAGCGACGCCGAATTTTGCCCCGGCCTCGACCGCCGCCTGCACATCCGCCGGGGTGACCAGCGTGCCGGCGCCGACAACGCCGCCGTCTACTTTGGCCATCTCACGGATCGCATCCAGCGCGCAGGGGGTGCGCAGGGTCACCTCCAGCGCGGGCAGCCCGCCCTTCACCAGCGCTTCGGCCAGCGGGCGGGCGTGCGCCACATCCTTCACGACCAGCACCGGCACGATGGGGGCCAGACGGCAGATTTCGCGCGCCTGTGCGCTGGCTTCGGCGGGAGTAATCGGCATGGGATCAGTCTCCAAATACGGTTGAGCCGGTGTCGGCAGAGCCTACCGCGCGGCGGAAAGTGGCAAAGAGGTCGCGGCCAACGCCATGCTGGTGGGCCGACAGGTCGGCCGCAGCGGCATCGCGATCCAGCGCGCCTTCAGTCAGCACGTCAAGCGTGCCCGCGGCGGCATCGAGGCGGACAATGTCGCCGTCCTGAATACGGGCGATCGGGCCGCCGTCCAGCGCTTCCGGCACCACGTGGATCGCTGCAGGCACCTTGCCCGATGCGCCGGACATGCGCCCGTCGGTGACCAGCGCCACCTTCTGGCCGCGGCCCTGCAGGATCGACAGCAGCGGCGTCAGGCTGTGCAGCTCCGGCATGCCATTGGCCTTCGGCCCCTGGAAGCGGACCACAACAATCACGTCACCGGTGAACTCGCCCGCCTTGAAGGCGGCTTTCACCTCGTCCTGATCGTGGAACACGCGGGCCGGCGCTTCGACGATGTGATGTTCGGCGGCAACGGCGGAAACTTTGATGACCGCGGTGCCCAGCGACCCGGTCAGGCGCTTCAGCCCGCCGGTTTCCTGGAACGGCGCGGACGCGGGGCGCACGATGCCTTCGTTGAGGCTGGTCTTGGTCCCTTCGCGCCAGGTCAGCGCGTCATCTTCCAGGAAGGGCTCCTGGGTGTAATTCTCCAGCCCTTCGCCCGCGACAGTCTTGGTGTCCTCATGCAAGCAGCCGGATTTCAAGAGCTCGCCGATCATGAAGCCGAGCCCGCCGGCGGCGTGGAAGTGGTTCACGTCGGCGAGGCCGTTCGGATAGACCCGCGCCAAAAGCGGCACCACGTCCGACAGCTCCGAGAAATCCTGCCAGTCCAGAATGATCCCGCCGGCCCGTGCCATGGCGATGAGGTGGATCAGGAGGTTGGTGGAGCCGCCGGTGGCCATCAGCCCGACAATGCCATTGGCATAGGCCTTCTCGTCCAGCACGTCGCAGACCGGCGTGTAGCTGTTGCCCAGCGCCGACAGCGACAGCGCCCGGCGCGCGCCCTCGGCGGTCAGCGCGTCACGCAGCGGCGTGTTCGGATTGACAAAGCTGGAGCCCGGCAGGTGCAGCCCCATGAACTCCATCAGCATCTGGTTGGTGTTGGCGGTGCCGTAGAAGGTGCAGGTGCCGGGGCCGTGGTAGGCGGCCATCTCGGCCTTCAAGAGCTCGTCGCGGGTGATCTCGCCTTTGGCGAATTTCTGGCGGATCTGCGCCTTTTCGTCGTTCGACAGGCCGCTGGTCATCGGGCCGGCCGGCAGGAAGACGGCGGGCAGATGCCCGAAGGCCTGCGCGCCGATCACCAGGCCCGGCACGATCTTGTCGCAAACGCCAAGGAAGACAGCAGCATCAAAGGTGTTGTGGCTGAGCGCAATGCCGGTGGCCATGGCAATGGCATCGCGGGAAAACAGGCTCAGCTCCATCCCCGCCTCGCCCTGGGTGACCCCGTCGCACATGGCCGGCACGCCGCCGGCCACCTGCGCGGTGCCGCCCGCGGCGCGCACGGTGTCGCGGATCAGCTGCGGATAGGTTTCAAACGGCTGGTGCGCCGACAGCATGTCATTATAGGCGGTGACAATGCCCAGGTGCCCGACCGAAGCCTCGGCCAGCTGCGCCTGATCCTCGCCCGCGGCGGCATAGGCGTGCGCCTGGCCGCTGCACGAAAGATGCGCGCGGGCCGGCCCCTTCGACTGCGCTGCGCGCATGCGGTCCAGGTAAGCGCTGCGGGTGTCCGCGCTGCGCTCGATGATACGGTCGGTAACCTTGGCCAGGGTTGGGTTCAGCGTCATGATGCGATTCCTATTCCTGTTCGCTGGGCCCAGGTCAGCTGCCCAGGCGGCGCCAGTGGCGCTGGTCGCGGTGCGGCAGCAGCAGCGCCTCTTCGGGGCCGGAACTGCCGGGGTCGTATGGATGCGGGGCGTAACGGCGGTCGTCCCAGCCGGCAATGATCGGATCGGCCCAGGCCCAGGCGGCCTCGACCTCGTCGCCGCGCATGAACAGGGTCTGGTCGCCGCGGATCACATCCATGATCAGCCGCTCGTAGGCGTCCTGCGGGCGTTCCTCCTCGCTCAAGGTGTCGGCAAAGGTCATGTCCAGCTTGGCCCCTGCCAGGCGCATGCCGCCGGGGCCGGGGTCCTTGATGGTGGTGTGCAGCGTGATGCCTTCATCGGGCTGCAGGCGGATCACCAGAACATTGCCGCGCGCCGGGTCAATGTTGGGGAAGATGTTATGCGGCGGGTCGCGGAAGTAAACGGCAATCTCGGACACGCGCTCGCGCAGGCACTTGCCGGTGCGCAGGTAGAAGGGCGTGCCGGCCCAGCGCCAGTTCGACACCTGCACCTTCATCGCCACAAAGCTTTCGGTGCGGCTGTTGGGATTGCCGGCGTGGTCCAGATAGCCGGCATGATCCGGCCCGCGCCCGTATTGGCCGCGCACGATGTCCTCGTTCGGGACATGCTCCAGCGATTCGATCACCTTCACCTTCTCGTCGCGCACCGCATTGGGCGCAAACCTCGACGGCGGCTCCATTGCCGTGAGGCACAGAAGCTGCATCAGGTGGTTCTGCACCATGTCCCGCATGGCGCCGGAATGGTCGTAGTATTCGCCCCGCCCTTCAACGCTGATGCTTTCGGCCACGGTGATCTGCACATGGTCGATATGGGTGGAGTTCCACAGCGGCTCGAACAGGGAGTTGGCAAAGCGCAGCGCCATCAGGTTCTGCACCGTCTCCTTGCCCAGGTAATGGTCGATCCGGTAGATCTGCTGTTCCTCGAACGAAGCGCGCAGATCCGCGTTCAGCGCCCGGGCCGAGGCAAGATCGTGGCCAAAAGGCTTTTCCACCACGATGCGGCTGTCTTCGGTGGCAATGCCCGAGCCCTTCAGCCGCGAGGCGATATCGCCGAACAGGCTGGGGGCCACCGACAGGTAGAAGGCGCGGACCGCGTCATCGCGCAGCTGCGCTTTCAGCGCGTCCCACCCGCCGTCGCCGCGGGCATCAACCGGCACGTAATCGACCTGCTCAAGAAACGCGGCGAGGTCTTTTTCCTCGGCCTCGCCTGCACCGCCGAATTCGCGCAGCGCCTCTGCCACTGTTGCGCGGAAATCATTGGTGTCCAGCTGGCTTCGCGATGTGCCGATGATGCGGCTTTTGGCGCCGAACTGGCCAGCCTGAAACCGGTGGAACAGGCTGGGAAGGATCTTCCGCCGCGCCAGATCACCGGTCGCGCCAAAGAGCACCAGGTCGAAATGCTGGACGGGAATAACTCGGGATACCATGTCTTGCCTCGGATCGCGTCAGGGGCACGTGCGGCGGCAGGTGAGCGGAGGCCGCGGCGCCCGTTTCCGTTATCGCTAACATAAGGCGATTCGCACAGAACGCAAGCAATCTGTTTTGGATCCTGAAATATATAGGAAATAAGCGGCTTTGTCTTTGCTTCCCTGCGATCAGCCCTGTTCCAGGTGGT
>ERZ1699650.208-NODE-208-length-11423-cov-24.852041_pt1 | contig 11423 bp, 14 predicted proteins | sample MGYA00581512_ERZ1699650 | MGnify/ENA primary metagenome ERZ1699650 (study PRJEB42348, sample SAMEA6618698) | metagenome | isolation source: Polyester-degrading enrichment culture growing on monomer terephthalic acid, Te | collected 2019-05-17 ... | reverse complement strand
GTCTGGCATGTTCCTGATGGCCTACAACGTCTGGATGACCATCCGGAGCGAACAAAAAACCAGTGCGGCTGACACCGCCGCTCAGCCCGCTTAACGGTTAGGACGGATACAATGCAACACGAAACGGTTGAAAAGAACGTCGGTCTGATGGTCGCGCTGGTGTTGGTAGCCATCAGTTTCGGCGGCCTGGTCGAGATTGTTCCCCTGTTCTCACAGGACGAAGTTACCGAGCCCATCGAGGGCCTGGAACCCCACAGCGCCCTGGTACTGGAAGGCCGGGATATCTATATACGCGAAGGCTGCCACGTGTGCCACACCCAGATGGTACGGCCATTGCGCGCTGAAGTTGAACGCTATGGCCCCTACTCCCAGGCGGGTGAAGATGTGTACGAGCACCCCTTCCTCTGGGGTTCAAAGCGTACCGGTCCCGATCTGGCCCGCGTCGGTCAGCGCTACAGCGACGAGTGGCAGAAAGCGCACCTGTACGATCCTCGCTCGGTCGTTCCCGAGTCCAATATGCCCGCTTTTCCCTGGTTGTTCGAATGGACGGTCGATGGCTCCAAAACCGGTGCAAAAATGGCCGCGCTGCGTCGCGTCGGTGTGCCCTATACCGATGAGCAGATTGCCAATGCTGAAAGTGAAGTCGACGGTGTCACTGAGATCGATGCATTGGTGGCCTACCTGCAACAGCTCGGCACTCTTGTGACAGGCCGCTGACCCTATGGATATCAACGATTTCAGAGGTCTGGCCACAATATTCACCATGATTGCGTTCTTTGGCATTGTGATTTGGGCCTACAGCAGCAAGCGCAAAAAGAAATTCGACGAAGCGGCCAACCTGCCGTTCGAAGACGAAGCGCTGCATGAAAAGACCCAAGCCAGGACAGGAGACGACAAATAATGAGCAGTTTCTGGAGTGCTTACATCTTTATCCTGACGGGTATTTCGATCGTCGGGCTGGCTATTCTGATTACTCTGACCCGGCGCATGAAAGATCCGGGCGGCGAAGGGGCTTCAACCACAGGCCACAGCTTCGATGGCATCGAGGAGTTCAACAACCCCTTGCCTAAATGGTGGCTGAACCTGTTCTGGATCACCATTGTCTTCGCAGTCGGTTATCTGATCGCGTATCCCGTTGGTAACTGGGATGGTCTTTTGAACTGGACGTCGCAGAAAGAGCTCACCAATGCTCAAATCGCCCACGACCGTCGCTACGGCGAGATTTACGAGCGCCTGGCCAACATGCCAGTGGAAACATTGCCCGACAATCCTCAGGCCATGCGTATCGGTCAGCGTCTGTTTGAAGATAACTGCGCTTTGTGCCATGGCCAGGCTGGCCAGGGCGGTTATGGTTTCCCTAATCTGACCGACGATGACTGGTTATACGGTGGCAGTGGTGAAACCATCAAAGCCACCCTGATCAACGGCCGCCGTGGCCAGATGCCTGCCTGGGGCGATGCTCTGGGCGCCCAGGGCGTGCGCGCGGTTACTGAATATGTCATGCAGCTGTCGGCACAGGATAATGTCAATGCGTCGCTCGCCCGCCAGGGTGAGGCGCTGTACAACGCCTCCTGTGTAGCCTGCCATGCTGAAGACGGTACCGGCAACCAGGCGCTTGGCGCGCCCAACCTAACAGATGATGTCTGGCTGTACCGGATTCCCGGCGAATCGGTTCGGGATTCCGTACAATACACCCTGAACAATGGCCGGGCGGGCAACATGCCTGCCTGGGAAAACATTCTGGGTGAAGAGCGGGTGCACATTCTGTCTGGCTATGTTTATAACCTGAGCAATCAGTAAGCAACACACCCGGGGAGCAGAGGCATCTGCTCCCCCTTAATGGGTTTCGGAAACCGGCCAGCCTGTTCCCCAAGCCTATTAGTAAGTTCGGACAATGACCCAAAAAATTGAAGTCAAAGACGTCACGGACAACACCGTCAAAACGGTCGACCTTTACCAGGAACGTGAAAAAATCTATGTGCGCCGCATTAAGGGGTTCTATCGCTCCCTGCGTGTCTATGGTGGTGCTTTCCTGTTTGCTGCCTATTTCGGCACCCTCTGGCTGAACTGGAATGGCCGCCAGGCCGTCTGGTTTGACCTGCCAAGCCGACAATTCCATGTCTTCGGCATCACCTTCTGGCCGCAGGATTTCATGCTGCTGTCCTGGGCGCTGATTATTTGCGCCTTTGCCCTGTTCTTCATCACGGTGTTCGCTGGCCGGGTCTGGTGTGGCTATACCTGCCCGCAGAGCGCCTGGACCTGGATCTTCATGTTCATCGAGGAGAAAACCGAGGGCAAGCGCAATGCCCGTATCAAGCTGGATGAACAACCCATGACCCTGCTTAAGTTTGGCCGCAAGTTCGCCAAGCATCTGTTATGGGTATTGGTCGCGCTGGCCACGGCGATCACCTTTGTCGGCTACTTCACCCCGATTCGCCAGCTGATCCCCGACCTCTTTACGTTCAGTACCAGTGCCTGGGCCGTGTTCTGGATCGCTTTTTTCACGCTGGCGACCTACGGCAACGCCGGCTGGTTGCGCGAGCAAGTATGCATTTACATGTGCCCCTATGCCCGCTTTCAGGCGGTGATGTTCGACCAGGACACGCTGATCGTCAGCTACGATGAGAAACGGGGTGAGCCCCGGGGTTCTCGTCGTCGGGGTATTGACCCGCAGGAGCTGAATCTGGGAGATTGCATCGACTGCGATTTGTGTGTTCAGGTGTGTCCAACCGGTATCGATATTCGCGATGGCCTTCAGTACGAATGCATCGGTTGTGCTGCCTGCATCGACGCCTGCGACAGCGTCATGGACAAAATGGGCTATGAGCCCGGGCTGATTCGGTACACCACCGAACACGCTCTGGAAGGCCAGCCATCACATATATTGCGCCCCCGGCTGATTGGTTACGCGGCTGCGCTGACCATTATGGTGGTGTTGTTTGCCTGGGTAATCACCACCCGTGTACCACTGGAAATGTCCATCGAACGTGGCCGCGGTGCCCTGCACCGAATAACCCCTCAGGGCCAGATCGAAAACAGCTACAACATTCAATTGATGAACATGTCACAGGTCGATCGCAGCTATACCCTAAGCGTCACTGGTCTCGAGGGCGCTGAACTGATCGCACCCGGGCAGATCGATATCGGTGCCGGCGGTGAAGCCGAGTTTACTGTTCGTCTGGTGCTGCCACCCGAAGACCTGACCTTGCCCAACAATGATGTGTTCTTTACCGCCACGGCAGTGGATGACTCACAGGTCAGCACCGAAACCGAGAGCCGTTTCTTTGGCCCGGCCAATTTCTGATCCCCGGTTCCTCTCATTTCAAGCCTTGCTGCGGCGTATAAACGCCGCTTATTTTCTGGAGACAAAACGTGAATCACACTGAGTTAACACCCTGGTACCGGCAGTTTTGGCCCTGGCTGGTATTCAGCCCCATGTTGTTCGTCGTGCCCGCCGGTATCTGGATGATTTACATCTCGGTTGTCACCAGCGACGGATCTGTGATCGACGATGTCTACAAGGACGGTCGAAGCTACATCGTCAGCACCGAAGCAGACGATCTGGCAATGGAGCTGCAACTGGGCGCTCAAATGCAGATGATCGGTGACCGCATCAGCGTACGCCTGGACGGCAACCTCGACACGCCGCCGCAGGCGCTGACTTTGTTGTTCGCTTTCGATGCGCATGCTCAGCGCGATGTCAGGGTAACATTGAGCCGAACGCCGGATGGCCGCTTCACCGGTCAATTGCCCGAGACCATTGAAGGCGAACGCTCATTGCTGTTGCAACCGCTGGATAGCGACACCAACTGGCGCTTGCACGGTCGTTCAACCTTGCCCAGCAGCACCATCCAGACCTTGCTACCCAGGGTGCGATGAATCCGGATTGTTTTCACTGCGGCTTACCGGTTTACGATGACCGCTACAGCCTGACTGTCGCTGGCGAGCCGCGTCCGTTCTGTTGCGTCGGCTGCCTGGCAGCGGCGCAAACCATTATCGACAATGACCTGGAAGCCTACTACCGCTTCCACGATCCGGCTCAGGCGCCCGCAGCGCCACCCGTTACCGACTCCGATCGTGAAAAACTGCTGCTCTATGACCGCGCCGATGTCCAGGCGGAGTTTGTCAGCCAGCCCAACCCTGACCAACTGACGGCCACTTTGATGATCGAGGGCGTCAGTTGCTCTGCCTGCAGCTGGCTTATTGAAAAACACCTTGCCCGTCTGCCCGGCGTTTCCAGCGTTCACTTCAACCAGACCAGCCACCGCTGCCAGGTGAGCTGGAACCCGGATCAGCTGCCACTCAGCGATGTCTTTCTGGCGGTGTTTGGTCTGGGTTACCGCGCCCATCCCTACCGCCCGGACCAGGAAGAGCTGCTGCGCCAGAAAGAACAGCGCCAATATGTATTGCGTCTTGGCATTGCTGGCCTTGGTATGATGCAGGCCATGATGAATGCCGTGGCCATCTACAGCGGCAATATGACGGGCAGTACCGAACTGCTGGTTCGCTGGGCCAGCCTGGTGCTGACCATTCCTGTTGTCGTTATTGCCGCAGGCCCATTCTTCCGTTCGGCCTGGCGCAGTCTGAGAGTCCGGCACCTGTCGATGGACGTTTCGGTAGCGCTTGCCATCGGCTCGGCCTTTGTTGCCAGTCTCTGGGCAACCCTGACCGGCGGTGGCGAGGTCTATTATGAATCGGTCAATATGTTCACCTTCTTCCTGGTGCTTGGCCGCTTTCTGGAATTTCGGGCCCGAACCTCTGTGCATGCCAGCGGTAATGCGCTGGCCAGTCATCTTCCGGCGACCTGCCAGGTCTGGCGGGAGGGACACTGGCAACGTCAGGCACTGCGCGACATTCACGCTGGTGAACGCATTCTGATTCAGGCCGGGGATCTGTGCCCGGTGGATGGTGTCGTTCGATCAGGCTGCAGCGAATTCGATGAGTCCCGGCTGACCGGCGAATTCAAGCCGCGCACCAAGGCACCAGGTGATGCCGTTCTCGCCGGTACTCTGAACCAAAGCCAGGCAGTGGAAGTCGACGTTGAACGCACCGGACAAGACAGTTCTGCCTCCAGCCTGATGCAACTGCTGGAACGGGCCGCCAGTGAGAAACCGCGCCTGGCTGAACTGGCCGACCGGGGAGCCCACCATTTTGTTGCCTCGACCTTATTGATCACCGCCATTATTGGCCTGGTCTGGCTTTGGGTGGCGCCGGACCGGGCTTTCTGGGTCGTCATCAGCGTGCTGGTGGTCACCTGCCCCTGCGCGCTGAGTCTTGCTACCCCGACGGTGCTGGCTCAGGCTACCAACAGTTTGCGCCAGCGCGGACTGATTATTACCCGCGGTCATACACTCGACCAACTGGCGTCAGTCACCGACCTGGCCTTCGACAAAACCGGCACCCTGACCGAAGGCCACTTCTTGCTGACGGGCGTCTACCCTGAAGCCGAAGCAGAGCGCCAGGGGTTTACGGAAGCTGACCTGATCGCAGTTGCAGTAGAACTCGAACGCACCAGCGAACACCCCATTGCCCGGGCGTTCCGACAAGCTCAACTACCTGGCACCCCGGTACACACCCTTCAGGATCACCAGCGCCATCCGGGTGCTGGTCAGTCCGCACAAGACGCCGCTGGAACCTGGCGACTGGGTCACCGGGACTTTGCCTGTTCAGGGTCAGCAGCAACGCCAACATCGCCCTCCGGGCGTATCTGGCTTAGCCTGAACGGCCTTGCACTGGCCGCGTTTTCCGTCAACGACGACCTGCGGGGCAGCGCTCTGCCAGCCTTGGAGTCCCTTGAAACGCTTGGCATCCGCTGCCATCTCCTCACCGGGGATCCCAACGGCGAGCTGGATCCGCGACTGGCGCACCTGTCTCTGAACGGCCGGTTTCACTACGGTCTCAGTGCCGGGCAAAAGCTGGGCTGGGTCAACCAGCAAACCAGTCTGGGGGCCCGCGTAGCGGTGGTCGGCGATGGCATTAACGATGCCCCGGTTCTGGCAGGCGCCCCGGTATCCGTGGCCATGTCATCCGGAACCGACCTTGCCAAACAGGCCGCCGATGCCCTGCTGTTGAATGAAAACCTGACCACGCTGGCGCTGGCGATTCAGGCAGCCCGCAAGACCCGGCGCGTGATCCGTCAGAACCTGGTCTGGGCCTTGCTGTACAATGGCCTGGCTTTGCCACTGGCTGCCCTGGGTTGGGTTGCCCCCTGGCAAGCGGCCATTGGCATGTCGCTCAGTTCATTGCTGGTGGTAGGAAACGCCCTGCGTCTGCGCCGGTTGTCGTGAACCATCCAGCAAACACCCTGTAAACGGAGCACGATCATGGACATTTTACTGCTGTTGATTCCGGTGAGCCTGCTATTGCTGCTCTTGGGCGGCGGCCTGTTCTGGTGGACGGTCAACAGCGGGCAGTACGACGACCTGGACAGCCCGGCGCAGCGCATTCTGTTTGACGATGACAGTGACATGGTGCCTGACCAGCCTGATCGCTCCCGCTCCGGGAACGGCCCGGCGAAACCCGATGAACCCGTGACAGCCAATCAGCAGGACTCATCGACACCATGATGATTGATGCCTTGTCCGCTGTGTTGATCGGTATCATCTCGGCCGGTCACTGCCTGGGCATGTGCGGCGGCCTGACCGTGGCCTTCGGGGTCAACAGCAAGGGGGCGTCGGTACTGGCCGCCTACAACCTGGGCCGCATTACCACCTATTCGGGACTGGGGCTTCTGATCGGTGCTGGTCTGTCCTGGTTACCGGCCAGTACCATACCGGCACTGAGACTGATTGCTGCAGCCTTGCTGGTGCTGATCGCCCTGTATTATCTGAACATTGCCGCCTGGATCACCCGGGTGGAATCGCTGGCGTTGCCGATGTGGCGACGCCTGCAGCCGCTGGCAAAACGCTGGCTGCCGGTCACAACCGTTCGACAGGCCTATCCTCTGGGGCTGGTCTGGGGGTTTTTACCTTGTGGACTGGTGTATTCTGCCCTGGGCTTCGCAGCAACCGCCGCCAACCCCTGGGCCAGCGCCGGCCTGATGCTTTGCTTCGGGTTCGGCACCCTACCGGCGATGATGCTGAGCGGTGCCGCCGCAAAACCTTTTCAGCGCGGACTGAACACACCCTGGGTGCGCCGGGTGCTGGGCGGTACTCTGCTGGTCTTTGCCGCCTGGCTGGCGTTTCAAGCGGTTTCCATGGGCCACTAGGAGGACATTTATGCATTACATCTTTGGCTATGGCAGCCTCATTTGCGCTGACAGCCGCAGCCGAACCGGGATCAGCGGTCTGGCCTATGCCGTCGACGTCAGCGGGATCGCACGACGCTGGTCCGTTCCGGTTCCGGATTACGGGGCCACGGCCCTGGGCGCGCACCAGGACCACCAGGCGCGCTGCAATGGCGTGGTTTTTGCCGTCGATGACGACAACCTGGCCCGTTTTGATCTGCGTGAACGCGGCTATGACCGACTTCGCATCGACTGGAGCCAGGTTGAGAATCTGAGTGACACCCCACTGCCCACACATCGGCCGTTGTGGGCCTATGTCGGCACCCGCGCGGATGACCCGATTCCCGAGCGCCCTATACTGCAAACCTATCTGGATGTGATTCTGAACGGTTGCCTGGCGATCAGCCCGGATTTTGCGGAACGGTTCATCGCCTCGACAACGCCCTGGCAGCACTTGCGCGACGACCGACACGCGCCCGGTTATCCACGCGCCCTGTCGGATCACAGCCGACACCCGGACATTGATGCCCTGCTGCATCGCACCCTGCCAGAGCTTATCGGGGCCCGTCGCTGAGTCTGCTAAACTCTTAGCAAATGAACGGCCAGGCAAATGAACGGCCAAACGGCTTGATTGCAAACTGACCCGGAGAATCAACGATGCGTTTTGACCAGATCACCCTGAAAAACCGGATCAAAAGCTACCCGGACTGGCCCGAAGCCGGTATCACCTTTCGCGACCTGACCCCGCTGTTCAATGATAACCGGGCCTTGCATCTGTGCGCACACGCCTTTGTCGAGCGCTACCTTGAGGCAGACATCACACACGTTGCGGCATTGGAAGCCCGGGGCTTTATTCTGGGCAGCATCATCGCCTATCAGTTGAATCTGCCCATTATTCTGGTGCGCAAAGGCGGCAAACTGCCGGGCAACGTCGCCCGCGAGCACTTTACCCTGCCTCACGGTGAACGCAGTCTGGAAATGCAGAAAGGCAGCTGTGGCGACGGTGACCGGGTGCTGATATTTGACGACCTGATCGCCACCGGCGGTTCCGCACTGGCTGCCTCCACACTGATTCAGAGCCAGGGTGCCCGCGTGGTCGAAGCCGCCGCAGTGGTGGATCTCCCCGATATGGGCGGTGTCGAGATTCTGGGAGAAGCCGGAATACCCACCTTCACCCTGCTGGCCTACGAGGGCAAATGATCACGACGGTTGTTATTACTCGAGTTTAGGAGACCAGATTTACCTTGGTGCCAGGAATCCCTGTCAGGTACCGGATAACCCTATCTCGGGCCGGCGTGAACCCATCCCTGGGGCCTAGGCTTCGGGATATGAACCCCTTCCATGGGATTCACCCTTAGGGCTCGCTGGGCTCGTGCTAAAACGCTCCTGGCGTTTTAGTCCATGCCTCAGACTTCCCCAGACAGGGTTACCCGGCACCTGACACTCAGCAGGGTGTCTATTCCGACACTGGTGTTTTTAGACCCTTTTTTAACCCGGGGCTTGTTCCACGCGTGCGTAGGTGGTAGAACACGCGCCCGCATTGTCGCTACAGCTATACAGGTATGGATTCAGGCATGACCCTCACGTCAAACCACCCGGCTACAGACGCAGACACCCTGGCAAAAGAGTCTGCAGACTCACCGACCGTCGCTGCCGAAAAGAAGGCCAAAACCGAGTTCAACAAGGTTCAGAAACGGTTGCGCCGTGAAACCGGCCGCGCCATTGCCGACTTCAACATGATTGAAGAAGGTGACAAGGTGATGGTGTGCCTCTCCGGCGGAAAGGATTCCTACACCATGCTGGAAATCCTGATCAGCCTGCAGCGCAGCGCGCCGGTGAATTTCGAGCTGGTCGCGGTCAATCTGGATCAGAAGCAGCCCGGTTTTCCCGAAGAGATTCTGCCCAACTACCTGAAACAGCGCGGCGTGCCATTCCACATTCTGGAACGCGATACCTACAGCATCGTCCAGGACATGGTGCCCGAGGGCAAAACCACCTGCGGCATTTGCTCGCGCCTGCGTCGCGGCACTATCTATGCCTTTGCCGATCAGATCGGGGCGACCAAGGTTGCCATGGGTCACCACCGGGATGACATGATGGAAACCCTGTTCCTGAACATGTTTCACGGCGGCAAACTCAAAGCCATGCCACCCAAACTGCTGAGCGACAGCGCCACCAACGTGCTGATTCGCCCGCTGGCTTACTGCCGGGAAGCTGACATCGAACGCTACGCCGCCTTTATGCAGTTTCCGATCATCCCCTGCAATCTCTGTGGCTCTCAGGAGAACTTGCAGCGCCAGTCGATCAAGGCCATGTTACGGGGCTGGGAGAAAGAATTTCCGGGTCGGGTTGAGAACATTTTCCGGGCGATTCAAAACGTCGCCCCATCGCAGCTGGCCGACCGGTCGTTGCACGACTTTGTCTCACTGCAGGCGACCGGTATCCCGCTGGCACCGGTCAGCGATGGCGGAGATTACAGCCCTATGGCGCAGACATCGGTCAACTCCTGGGTTCCGGATGGCGAACACTGAGTTCACTCCGGGTGATTAGCCGCATGGGACTGGTAATGGACGTTGATTCAGCTACCATGACCGATAGACAAAACAGACCTGTACACTGGGTCAGACCGCCTGGAGCGAGCACACTGTGAAGCTGAATACACATTGCAACACCTGCAGCCTGCACCCACTGTGCCTGCCGCTGGCACTGAACAATCAGGAAATGGAACAGCTCGATTCCATTATCCGGCGTGGGCGCCCGGTGCAGAAAGGTGACATTCTGTTCCATCAGGGTGAGGCCTTTCACTCCATTTTTGCGGTTCGTACCGGCACCATCAAAACCTATACACTGACCCAGGAAGGTGAGGAGCAAATCACCGGTTTTCACCTCGCCAGCGAGCTGGTCGGTCTGGACAGTTACGACGCCGTCAGCTATTCCGCCACCGCCCGGGCACTGGAAACCTCGAATATCTGCGAGATACCGGTCGACCGGCTCGACGATCTCTCCGGCCAGATGCCTGAACTGCGTCGTCATTTAATGCGGCTGATGGGCAAGGAATTGCGTGAAGAACAGAAAATGATGCTGTTGCTGAGCAAGAAGAGCTCCGAAGAACGCCTGGCTTCATTCCTGCTCAACCTGGCGGCTCGCTATAAGCGCCGCGGATACTCCGGCACCAGCTTCCGGCTAACCATGTCACGCGGCGACATCGCCAACTACCTGGGTATGGCCGTGGAAACAGTGAGCCGGGTGTTCACCCGCTTTCAAAAGCAGGGCATTCTGGGTGAGAGTGACAGCGCCAAAGACATCGTCATTGAAGATTTCAACGCCCTGACCCGCCTCGCCAGTCTGGCTGACTGCGAACGCATCGAGCTCGGCATCAGCGCCTGAACCAAGCCTGCAGAGCACCCTCCCGGATACTTGATCCAGATCAAGTATCCGGCGTGCTTTGCCTGACAGACATCAAGCCCCGCCCTTCGCCAGCTCCTTATACTGATCTCAATCATTCAGCACTGAGGAGTCTGATCATGTATATGGACACTGTTGTATTCGCAAGCCTGCTGACCGTCGGTCTTATATTCGGCTTTATGGGCATCTGGGGTTATGTGGTCTATCAAGGCCTTCATAAAGACCAAAAAAGCGACGAATGACGCTTAGGTAGAGCGGGACTTTGTCCTATACCGTCCCCGCCTGCCTGGCCTTGCGGTAGCGGTTGATCAGCCAGCCAGCTATTGAAAACCCCGGTGGCACGGTTGGTAGCGCATCCAGCGAAAACCAGCCCGCATCGGCTATTTCGTTTTCCTGAAGCCGGATGTCGCCGCCATCATAATCGGCCCAGTAACCCAGCATCAGTTGATGCGGGAAAGGCCAGGTCTGGCTACCCTGATATCGCAAATTGGTCACCTCAACACCCACCTCTTCACGCACCTCACGGTGCACGGCCTGCTCGGCCGATTCACCGGTTTCAATGAAGCCCGCCAGGGTGCTATACCAGCCACGCGATCGGTTACGAACCCCTTGCGCCAGCAACACCTCAGACCCCCGGGTAATCAACACGATGATGCACGGGCTGACCCTGGGGTAAAACCTCAGCCTGCAGGGTTCACACACCATGGCCGGCTCTCCGGCCAGTGATTGGGTGGGTTGGCCGCACTGGCCGCAATAGCGGTGCTGGCGTCGCCAGTCGAGCAGGCCCCGGGCG
>ERZ1699650.207-NODE-207-length-11556-cov-23.141553_pt1 | contig 11556 bp, 9 predicted proteins | sample MGYA00581512_ERZ1699650 | MGnify/ENA primary metagenome ERZ1699650 (study PRJEB42348, sample SAMEA6618698) | metagenome | isolation source: Polyester-degrading enrichment culture growing on monomer terephthalic acid, Te | collected 2019-05-17 ... | reverse complement strand
CTATGAGACGCACAAAGCCATTACCTACCCGCGCTCCGATAGCCGCCACCTGCCCGCAGAACACTTTGCCGAAGCCGCAGCGGTGACCAAAGCGATAGAGACCAGCCTGAAAAACCTGAACCACTCCGGCTTTACCGACACCGGCGGCCGCCTGAACCTGAAACAGAAAAGCAAAGCCTGGAACGACGCCAAGGTAGGCGCGCACCATGCCATCATCCCCACCCAACGCAGCCTTACCCGGCTGAATGCCGATGAACTCAAAGTCTACAGCCTGGTCTGCCGCAACTATTTAGCGCAGTTCATGCCGGTGTGGACAAAGCTCGATACCAAGGTAGACGTCACCATAGAAAACGGCCTGTTTCGGGCCAGCCAAACCGATACTCACGACCTGGGCTGGAAAGCCCTGTTCCCCAGCGCCCGCAGCAAAGACGACACAACCACTGAATCAACAACAGCGCCGGCCCTACCCCCTTTAAAACTAGGCCAACCACTGCAATCACTGCAGGCTGACTGCCAGGAAAAGCACACCACACCGCCCAAACCCTTCACCGAAGCCACCCTACTTGCGGCCATGACCGGCATCAGCCGCTTCGTCAGCGATACCTCGCTGAAAAGCATTCTGAAAGAAACCGATGGATTGGGTACAGAGGCGACCCGGGCGGGGATTATTGAGCTGCTGTTCAAACGTGGCTTCTTGCAGCGCCAGGGCAAGAACATTCATGCGACTCAGGCGGGGAAAGCCCTGATCCACGCCTTGCCTGAACGCATTACGCAGCCGGATTTAACGGCTCGCTGGGAATCGGTGCTGGGCGATATAGCCACCAAAAAGGCGCGTTATGATGATTTGATGAAGCCTTTGGAACAGGGGTTAACTGAATTGTGTGGTCAACTTAGGACCCTGGTGCCTACTGGCTTGGCTGGCCTGGGTAGGAAGCCTGGGAAAGCCTTTGGTAGGAAGCGCAAGCCGAGGCAGGCAGATGGTTCTAAAAAGCCCGCCGCCAGATCCAAGCCAAAAACAGCCACCAAAGCAGCTCCCGGCAAGAACCCTAAAACGTAGGAAGCCAGTCCTCTAGGTGACAGGAAGCAAACCAAACCTCTGTTCCCCATTCCGTTCGCACTGAGCCTGTCGAAGTGCCTTGGGGAGCATAAAAACCCCTGAATCTGAGCCCAACAAGATCAAAACCGGACACATCCGACACCCCTACTCAATAACTACTTGCCAACTGAATCACAGAGTGAGATGGTGTCGAAACAACGTTTTTTGCCTTGGTGTGCCCTGTAACCGGCCGGGCGGTAGCAACTTTGGTCGATTTTCACTGGGTAAGTTTCTTCGAGAAAAGAAGCTTCAACATGCATTCGATTTGTTTGGCTACATCAACCTCAAAAATCTACTTTGCTGCCTCAAAGGCTTTGCAGTGATGAGTATCCAGGGAATATTTCTGGATATGTGAAAAAAGTGATGGAATATCCCTTATAGCTTGTACTTTTATAAGTTTGTATGGGGAGTTGAATGAATGATCATGGCTTGAAGAAAGGCCTTAATCAGCACTAGAGTAGGGGTTTCAGGCCTGTGCTTGCATTTGATGGAACAATTCGGCCCGTGGATCGTGTGCATTTCCCTATGAGAATAAACTGTTACGTTTACAAGGGGTTTATCGATTGAGATTTGGCACATTTTGGTACAACTTTGGATGGTCAGATTGGGTTGGGTTTATAGATGGCTGGATTCCCAAGATTTCTCTTTCTGTTCCGATCATCGCCTATTTAATTCTATTTAATGATGCAGTTGGTGGGCTATTAAAGTTTGATATCTTAATTGGCTCTGAAAGCGTGGGGTGGGGATTCTCAAGCGGGGAAAGGCTACGCCTTATTTACTTCTCACTTATTTTCCTTGGGTTTAGCAATTTTCTCTACAGGCTAAAAAAGCCCTACATATTTAGATTCGGTACCAATATACAGGATTTCGTTAGAAGCGCCTTTGAATTTTTCACCTATGGCAATTTTCTGAACATCCATCATCAAATAAGAGATGATGGCCACTTCACTATAGATGGGAAATATTACGATAGTGAATGGAATGGTTTTTCCGCAGCCGCCCTGAATGAAGGTGAAGGTACCGACGAGGTAAAGAATACTGGCAATTGGGAGAACGCTAAAAATAGGTACGGAAGTTTACTAAGATCTCTGCTCAATGAATACTTTTTTAAATGCAATCAAAAAAATAGAGGCTGGCTTATTGTTTGTATAGCATTGTCGGGTCTGGGTTATGCAGGCTTACTAATAAGCAGTCTAGATCTCGTGTTAAAGGTAATATGGTCTAGCTTTGGAGTGTAAAAAACGTAACAATACCATAAAGTACGCGCACTTTGTGCGCCGGACCTCGTTTCACTCGGCCGCTTATGGCGGGCGTTACAAATCAAGAAAATTCAGGAGCATTGGATGGCAAACCTTCTAGATTGGAATACTTTAGATCACAAGGTGAAGGCATATATTGATGCTGAAAGTGGAATTGAAAGCGAGCAAAAAGCCTTTCCAATTCTGATGGTTGCCGCATTGTTGGATGTTTCAGACGAAGAGGCAGAGGACTCGATCACGGATGGCTCTAAGGATCGGGGAGTCGATGCAATTTACGTTGACGATCGGGATGGTGCCAATTCAATACATGTGTTTCAGTTTAAATACGTTTCATCTTTTGAGAATACGAAAAAGAATTTCCCTAGTGGGGAAATAGATAAACTAGTCTCGTTCTTCGAAGACCTCCTGGATATGAATAAATCTATGGAGGATACTTGCAACCCCATTCTTTGGAACAAAGTGCAAGAGATATGGGCTTCGCTAGATAAGCCGAGTCCATCGATTGAAGTTCATTTCTGTGGAAACCTACTTCCAATGGAGTCCGGCGAAAGGTCAAGGGCGGATTCAGCTCTTGGGAAATTTAAGTATTTCAATGTTCACCACCATAGTCTAGACACTATCGTAAATCTTTTTATTGATAAGAAATCTGCACAGATAAACAATCAGATACAAGTAGTAGACAAAGACTACTTTGATAGAACAGATGGAAGTATTAGAGGGCTTATATGTACAGTCGAGGCGTCTGAAATAGTAAGGCTTATTAAGAGTCCGGAAGATCCCGAAAACGTCCTAAAAGAAATATTTAATGATAATGTTCGGGTTTATCTGAGCAGAACAAATAAAATAAATCGAAAGATAATAGAAACTGCAATATCCGAAGACGGTCCGTTATTCTGGTATCTCAATAATGGCATCACTATGACTTGCGACTCTTTTTCATATCCAAAAGGGAAGCGCGCACCTACAATTGAACTGAAGAATATCCAAATTGTTAATGGCGGTCAAACGTCGAATGCATTATTTGAGGCAAATAAAATTGCGCCCGAAAAACTTGATGACGTTCTAATTTTGGTTCGCATAATTGAAACAAAATCCCAACCGGTTAGCCTAGCGATCGCCGAATCAACAAATAGCCAAACGCCAATAAAAAGCCGGGATTTAAGGTCGAATGATGAAATCCAGAAGAAGCTTGAGGAAGCATTTGAGGGAATGGGGCTCTTCTACGAAAGGAAATTGAAACAATATAGCGAAAAGCCAAAAGGGACCAGAGTTGACGCCTTATCTGCGGGCCAGGCACATCTAGCTTACAGTCTTGAGCTTCCAGAGGTTGCTAAGAAAGATCGTGGGAGAGTATTCGCTGACTTATACGATCAAGTTTTTACAGAAGAATTAACAGTTGACGAGCTTTTGGGGGCTCTTAAGATACTTAATATCATAGAGGCTGAGAAGCGCAAGGTTCAGGCAGCTATAAAGAAACAGGAAGACTTTGATCGTAGGTTTATATTTTTAATTGATGGTGCTTACCATGCGCTTTTTGCTGCAGGGCAGGTATGCGACGCTAGAGGGATTGATCGGCTAGACTTCGAGAATGCAAAGACTCTAATTCCTAACGCAATGGAATATATCGCTCAAATGGTTGCTGCTGCACAGGAGGAAGATGAGTCTTTCTCCTTTAACCGCTACTTCAAAGATGCAAAAACGAAGACCAAAATTGCATCATATGTTCAAACTGCAGAGTCATCTGACTTGTAACAATCGCGTCAACGGGACCGGTTTTCCGCTGGCGCTCCAAACCGGCCCATTACGAAGGCATTAGCTTCGAATAAATATGAGTCAGTCCAAAGTCCTTGCCTACCTAGATCACAACATCCTGGACTCCATGTTGAAAGGAGATCCGGCAGGCATAGCTGACCTCCTCAAAGATGAAAATATAAGCCCCGTTTCCTCCAGTGAGAACCTTGCAGAAATTCATCGTTCAAGTTGCTAGCTGGACATCCACATTAGGTGGCTATCAAAGCCTTACTTATGATAGTTTTGACAAATCGAAATAAAATGGGTGTCTAGTTTGGCCCTAGTTTGGCCCTATTCTGTGTCGGGGACGACTGGCAGGCAATCTATCGGGACTAACTAGACATATATGGACGCCCGACACCTGTCAAGCCACAGTAGTCCGTTAAGTCAGATTTTCATCTGGCTCGATGACTAATAAGACACCCAACGCAGTGAGCAATAGCGAAAATCTGGCTGAACGATTTTAAAGTCTCACAATGAAATGCAAAAAATGGATCGTGGCAGGTGAAAACTACAGAAAGGCGTAGAAATCTCAGAATTCTGACACAAGAAAGCCTCGGGCAGCCCCGTGACGAGTGATTATAGGGTGATTATCTAAGTCAGCAGTTCAGCTAACCCAAGACTTGGGGTTCGCTGATAACCAAATTGTTGAAACTTGGCCTTGATGGAAAAGGCAGTACCCACCACGCCTTTAAACTGGCTTTCAAAATGCTGAGTGTTGTAGACCCAGTGTTCTACATCGATGTTTAAGCGTTCTAGAATGGGTGGTATGCAATTGTTGACTCTCCCGCGTTTGTCATCACGGATTTGCCGCCCGGTCCAGTCTATTAGTTCCAGGTAGTCCTGCAGGCGAAACGGAAGGCCTGCGGGCATGTCCTGTCGCGGGTAGCCCACAAACGGGAACAGTGATTTTGGTTGATGTGGCTCTAGCGATGCAGGGGTCTTCTGCGCGGTAGCTATCCGTTCTTTAGCTGAGGTGAATTCGGATGATTCCGGTGTGTCTGCCATCTGGGCTCGTATAGGGTTTAAATCAACGTAAGTCAGGCAAGTTGCCAGGGCTGTTTCATCGAGCAATGCCTGGGATTTAAACCTGCCTTCCCAGAAGCGACCTGTGCAACCGTCTTCAGTGTTAGCCTGGCGGGCAATATCTTCATTCAGAGCACTCATAAACCAGCTGATCGACATTAGGCGTTCACGCCATTCAGTGGCCAGCTCTGCTATAACCTTGAGCTGTTCTTCGTACAGATCTTTCCCTGCCAGGTACTGCTGGGTCAGGAAGTTACCGTTATACAGCCTATGCCAACGCTCAATCACTTCGGTATCGGTCCAGGCTTTCGCCTTTTCAGCGTTGATGTGCAGAACGATATGATAGTGGTTGGACATGACGGCATAGGCGCAGACATCGAGTGCGTATACTTCTGCCAACGCCATCATGCGCTGCTCTATCCAACCGCGACGGTGTTCGTAATCGTTACCGGAGCGATCATCGCGCCCGCACAGGAACGCTCGGCGCACACACCGGGAGGTGCAGTGGTAATAGGGTGTCGCCTCCAGGGCGATCTGGCTTTTCCTCGGACGTGGCATTGCGTCTTACCCTGACGGCCAGCTTCATTAATACTGTATAAAATACTGGATGTCTGGATTAGGGTCAAGCATTGGATTGGGTGTCCAGCTAGAGAGGTCTCGCCCCTAGTTCACTGAGTCTGAGCTCATTGATTGTGTTTTAGTAGCACTGAGTAAAGAACTGTATATACATCTGGTAATTAAGTGCTCGGGTAGGTTTCCACAATGGCCGGTGTCTATCATCGATATTATCGTTTGTAAGTGATAGTGACTAGAATAGTCAGGATTGAACTTATGGCACCTAAGGACGCTTTATGAGCGAGCAATATGGCAATAACCCTCTACACGGCTTAAAACTGGAGGCCCTGATTGAAGAGCTTGTCGATTTCTACGGCTACGAAATTCTTGGAGAAGCACTGAACTTTAAATGCTTTCAGCTGAATCCATCCATTAAAGGCAGTTTGAAGTTCCTTAAGAAAACGGAGTGGGCAAGAGTAAGAATAGAAACTTTTTACTTGTACAAGTATAAGAACCTACCTCGCCCAGACGCCAGCCAATATGATTTGCCTCCACGTGACAGGATTGTCCCAGATCATCAGAAACCGAGAGAGCCGAAAACGTTTACGCTTGAAGAGTTAAAAGAAATTAACGCACGTAAAGCGAAAAACTCAGTGGGTCCAAACAAGAGGCCTTCGGCAAGAAAGAACAGTTATCAGAAAGCAAACAACAGGAGAAAAGAGTTCGACAAACCATCACTGAAAGCAGCTGATCACGCAAGTGAATCGGATGCTTCGTTTGATCCATGGGCGGAAGCTAAAAAGAAATTAAACTCAAGCAAACCCCGCTTATAGCTTGCTCTGCTTGTCGGTCAGGCCCTAAAAGAACAACCGCGCCTAGCGGCTATCAATGCTGACAACTTGAAAGCCTAAATCTATGAAAGCTTCAAAGGTACCCTGCCCTACCCAATGATTCCGGGTGTGTGCCTATGTAGGCCACCCACTTGACGCCATCATTGACCGTTAACCGATCATCGGAAGAAACGGCTGCCCCTGCAATGCCTGCCAGTATGTAAAGCCCCACAGTAACGTGAACAAAAACGTTACAACCCCTAACCACACGGCGGCGTTTTTCGCCTGCCACCGTACCAGCAAGAACCCTGCGAGCGGCAGCAAATGCATTGCATGAGTCCCGATGAAATGAGCGGCACGCAAGTCGCCAGCATTTCGTGACCAGCCAAACAGCCACAGCCCAATACTGTCGGCTCGTTCGATACCGACAATGGGGCCGTTAAAGGCGCTGATAGTGAACCCCACCACAGTGGTCATCACGAAGGTCAGCAGCAGCCCGAGGACCAGACTCCAGCGCAGAACTGAAGCCAGTGAACTCGTTTTGTGACGGGCAATTTCCACGCCTTGCCAGCCGACCATGATCGTCAGTAAGAGCGCACCCAGGCCCATAAAGCTGTAGAGAATACCGTGCAACAGATCGCTGTTGTTGAAGTGGGACGCTTCGCCCAGGCCACCCTGAAGCGTGATATAGAGCGCTTCGAACAATCCGGCGACCACCAGAATACCGCTCAACCATGTCCTGCCCTTCCCCGCCCTGAATTGGGGCCGGGTGTAGGCCATGAACCAGGCGACGGTGAGCAGGTAGATGCCGACGGAAAACAGGAACTTCATCGGTTTCACCCAGACACCGGTTCCTTCAAACAAACGCGAGTCGAACAGTGAGACGGCGAACACCGGAACCATTAAGACCAGCAGGAACAGGCCGGCACGGGTCAGCCAGGTGTCGCGTGCATGGAGTTCGCGCAACAAGCCGGCTAAAGACGGTTTAGGCAGGTTGCTGGCGGACTGCAGTGGATAATTGGACAGTGTCATGCCGTCACCTGCTGGAGGGTAGCGCCTAACCGCGAAATCCGTTCAATGATCAAATACAGCAATAGTCCGATTGGGCCGAACAGAAAGGTCAGCGGCAGGCAGGGCAGTGTCCAGCCATGGTGAATGCCTTGTTGGCGTGCCCGTTCAACAATCCAGGCGCCAATGAACAGATCAAAGGCCAGGTAATGCATCCAGCCAGCCATCAGTGCACCATCGCTGGAGAATAAGGTGCGGACAGCGGCCAGCGAATCAAACCCACCGGGGCTATCACCCCAATACAAGACGATTAGCACTGTGTAGCCGAAGCTGAGTACGACGGGCACGCTGAACTGAATAATGCGGCTGGTGACTGGCCACCAGAACGGTAAAACCATGAGCGCGAGCCATGCAGGCATGACAAGCATGCCGGACAAGCTGAAGAGTGTTTCCATGCGGACCTCCCCGTTGAAATGAGATTTCTGTTACTAAACCCAAGCCGGTAACTTTACACCGACAAGATCAATGTAAGAGCAAATCTATCCGCTGTCAAGATTAAATTAGACAGTGTCAAGATAAAAGCGACTGTGGCAAACTATCGGTTGACCTGAATAGCCGGAGACCCCGATGCCTACTGCCAAAACTGGCCGAAAAAGCGCTTACCACCATGGTGACCTGCGAACCGCTCTGCTCGACGCCGCCGAAGGCGTGCTTGTAGACAAAGGCGTGGCCGGTTTCACCTTGCGCGAGTGTGCACGCCGTGCAGGGGTGTCGCATGCGGCGCCCAAGCACCACTTCCGGGATGTACGCCATCTGTTGACGGTGCTGGCGACGTTGGCGTTCAAGCGGCTGAACGTATCCATGCAGTTTCATCGCGATCAATTAGCCAATCCTGACCCGAAGTCAGTCTTGCAAGCCATCGGTGAGGGTTACATTGCCTACGCGGCAGATAACCCGCATCTGTTTAACCTGATGTTCGACTGGCAATTGCTCGACCGGGAAGACCTCGATCTAAAAGCGCATAGCCAGCCTGCTTTTATGACATTGGCCTCGGCTATTGCTGAGGTTAAAGGCATTCCGGAAGCGATGAGCGACGACGCCGGACGAGTCGATGTTGTGCTGGTCTGGTCCGTCGTACATGGGTTTTCGCAGTTGTTTCTGTTGGGCAATTTTGAGATTGGCCAGAGTGGCGACAGTGAAGCTGATCGGCAGGCGTGGATGCGATCTCTCAGCCACCAGATGATGACTCGGTTGATGGGGCTGTTTTAAGGACCGGACTATCAGTCCCGCTACCACTGTCGCAATTGAGACAGGTATACAGGGCGACCATTACCAGCCGCCATGCGTAAGGTCTCGGTAATCTCGAATCAATAGGGTCAGAGTCATTGAAATAAATCTGGATCAATGACTCTGACCCTATGGATTCCTGCCAATCGCCGGTCGACTTTAACGCGAAGCTTTTGCATGAGCCTAGTGAGCGCTTTTTAGTAACGCTCATTACTCAGTCTGCTGTGTTCGTCGAATTCAGCACCCGGGTTGGATACCATGACTTCAGGTCCGGTAAGCAATCGCGGGTAGCCCAAAAGGAATCATCCATGACCAAACTGATCACAAAATGGACCGTTCTGGTCTGTCTGAATGCTGTTCTCAGCTTCAACCTGGCATTGACGGAAACAAGATCACCTTCTGAAATTGTCGCCATGGTAACCGGTGTGTTGACCTTCATTGGATTTTACGTGGCCCTTGAGCGCTGGGCCCTCCAGCGCGGTTGGAATGCTCTTGTGATTCGATTGACCATTGCCTGCGTGATAAAAGCCTTTACCCAGTTCGCCCCTGTGCTGGAGATGTGGGCGGGAGTAGCGGCCTTGATCGCCGTCGGTACCGTTTTTCCTGAAAAGGGTTTCTTTCAAGCGTATTTTGCAACGCTTGTGGATGGCTTTTTGTTGTCTTTAGCGGTGGGCCTAATGGTTGGGCTTATGTTCCTAGTAGAACGGATGTACCAGGCCTACAAAGCTAACAGCAAGGCCGTGTAACTCGCCGACAGGGAATCATGGGGTATGCGCCCAAGCGCTACTAGCCTGGCTACAGATTATTTTTAATAACCCATCAGCTGAGAAAGTATCAGCCACACGGGTGGCAATGCTCGTTGCGCGGCTACCTCGCCGCCACTACCATGCACCCTGACATCAGGCTGATTGCCTGGTTGCCCTCTAAAACGCTGAACAACTATCGAGCTCCCCCAATGGAATTTATGACTCTGATTGGCCTGGCTGCCGCCTGCCTGACGACGGCCGCTTTTGTGCCACAAGTGGTACAGATACTGAAAACCAAGAACGTTGAAGGCATCTCGCTGGGTATGTACGCCATTTTTACTTTAGGCGTGGCACTTTGGCTGATCTATGCAATCATCATTGGTGACTTGCCAATGCTGCTGGCAAACCTGGTTACGCTGATTCTTTCAGGGGCTGTCTTGACACTGACAGTGCGAAGCAAGTTGCGCACTGGTCGTGCGAAGTTTGTTAACGGGTTATCGTAACGCCTCTATAGAACTAACGCGCACTTACTCTTGATAGCTGGCTCAGGTCATCACACCTGAGCCAGAAGCGTCAACTCTCCCTTCCCTTCTCACACTCCCCGGCGGCATACCAAACACGCGTTTAAACGCCCGGCTGAACGCAGCCTCGCTCTGATACCCAAGCTTTTCTGCGATCGAAATCATCGAATCGGCACTGTTTTTCAGTTGTAACCGAGCCATCTGCATTCGCCAACGGGTGAGGTACCGCATGGCCGGTTCGCCCATCAGGTCCGAAAAGCGTGCGCTGTAGCCGGAGCGCGACATGCTGGCCACATCGGCCAGGCGTTCAATGCTCCAGTCCGCTTCCGGATTGCGGTGCATGGCCGCCAGGGTGCGGCCAATGTGTGGGTCACGCAGTGCTGCCAACCAGCCGATGTCGGACTGGGTGCCTTTCTCCAGCCAGGTGCGTATGGCTTGAATGATCAGTATATCGGCCAGATGAGACATCACGGTCTCGCCGCCCGGGCTGAGTTTTTGAGCTTCGTGCGCCATGTAGCGCAGCGTGCTTTGCAACCAACTGCCCTCGGCCTCTTCCCAGGTGTTCACCACCATCACAGCCGGTAAATGCCGGATCAGTTGCTGGCCCGCCACATGGTCGAAACGGGCCACGCAGCAGGTGGCACGGCAGACTTCTCCGCTTCCGCCGAATGACATGAGGTCGTACCGGTCACTGATGTGGTTCACGGGTATGTCGAACAATGGCGTGGTGGCTTGTTCCGGTGAGCTGGCGATCACGTGGCCCTTGCCATGCGGCAGCATCACCAGGCTGCCCTGCTGCACGTGAATGGGCGGCTCGCCCTCAACCAATAGCCAGCAATGCCCGGCGGTGACGATGTGCATCATCAGGCAGTCTTCAAACGGCGGCATATCAACGCCCCAGGGAGCCCGCAGTTCAGACTGGCAATAAAAGGTGCCGCTGAGCTTTAGCAGGTGCAGTGCCTCGCCCAGGTAGTCGGAGTGCTCGGGAACGCTTCGGTGCTCTGTCACGGTTAACCTGCCTGCTCAACATTGGAATGATCGGCCATTATGGATGGCCGATTTCAAAAATATACAGATACTTGATCGTTAATCCAATATTTTTAGACGAATGATCAAATATTGCGGCGTATGGATTATGGTTCGTCTAGCGATCAACACTCAAAATAGCCCTCAGTTTCAAACACCTTGCTTCACACACAACTGAGGAAATACCCCCATGACGACACAAACACCCATTCTTATCATCGGCAAAAACGGTAAAACCGGCGCCCGCGTCGATGCGCTGCTGCGCCAGAACGGCCTCGATACCCGGCCCGTATCGCGCTCCACTGACCCGGCGTTCGACTGGAATCGTCCGGAGACCTGGTCTGCCGCCCTGCAGAACGTGAAGCAGGCGTACGTAACCTTCCAGCCTGACCTGGCCATACCCTCGGCAGA
>ERZ1699650.206-NODE-206-length-11619-cov-3.355067_pt1 | contig 11619 bp, 9 predicted proteins | sample MGYA00581512_ERZ1699650 | MGnify/ENA primary metagenome ERZ1699650 (study PRJEB42348, sample SAMEA6618698) | metagenome | isolation source: Polyester-degrading enrichment culture growing on monomer terephthalic acid, Te | collected 2019-05-17 ... | reverse complement strand
TTTTCTGTTTGGATCGGGCAGAGCCCTGCGGTAATGAGGACAAGCGGCTCTGTTCGGTGCCGCTTTTTTTGCGCCTTGGGGATTGGCGGACTATACCCGCCCCGGATCAAGTCCGGGGCGGGGCGCCAGTATCACCCGGCGCTGGCGTCTTTCAGCTTGTAGAGCATCTCCAGCGCCTCGCGCGGGCTGAGGTCGTCGGGGTGAATTCCGGCCAGCAGTTCTTCGGCCGGGCTGCGGCCTGCGGGTTTAGTCGGCTGCGGGGCAGGGGCGGCGGCAAAAAGCGGCAGGTCGTCGATCTGGACTTTGGCCCCGCCGCCCTCGCGGCTGCCTTTTTCCAGCATGTCCAGCACATTGCGGGCGCGCTCTACAACAGAAGCGGGCAGGCCGGCCAGCTGCGCCACCTGCACCCCATACGAGCGGTCGGCGGCGCCTTTCTTGACCTCATGCAGGAAGATCACCTCGCCCTCCCATTCCTTCACCGCCACGGTGGCGTTGTCGACGCCTTCCAGCTTGGCGGCCAATTGGGTCAGCTCGTGGTAGTGGGTGGCAAACAGCGCGCGCGAGCGGTTCACCTCGTGCAGATGTTCCAGCGTGGCCCAGGCGATGGAGAGCCCGTCATAAGTGGCGGTGCCGCGGCCGATTTCATCCAGGATCACCAGCGCGCGGTCGTCAGCCTGGTTGAGGATGGCGGCGGTTTCGACCATTTCCACCATGAAGGTGGAGCGGCCGCGGGCGAGGTCGTCGGAGGCGCCGACGCGGCTGAACAGCTGGCTGACAAGGCCGATATGGGCGCGTTCGGCCGGCACGTAGCTGCCCATCTGGGCCAGGAGCGCGATCAGCGCGTTCTGGCGCAGGAAGGTTGATTTACCGGCCATGTTGGGGCCGGTCAGCAGCCAGACGGCGGCACCGTCCTTGGCGGAAAGATCGCAATCATTGGCAATGAACGGCTCGCCGCCCTGCTGGCGCAGCGCCTGTTCAACGACCGGGTGGCGGCCGCGTTCCACGTGAAACACGCGGGAATTGTCCACTTGCGGGCGCTGCCAGCCTTCGCCGCGCGCCAGATCCGCCAGCGCGGTCAGAAGGTCCAGTTCCGCCAGGCCGCGGGCGGCCTGGTTGAGCTGCGCCGCTGTATCCAGAATCGCGGCGGAAAGCCTTGCATAGAGACGTTTTTCGATTTCCAGCGCCAGGTTACCGGCGTTCAGGATGCGGGTTTCGATCTCGCTGAGCTCCACCGTGGTGAAACGCACCTGATTGGCAGTGGTCTGGCGGTGGAAATAGGTTTCCGACAGCGGCGGCGACATCATCTTGTCGGCATGGGTCGCGGTGGTCTCAATGAAATAGCCAAGCACGTTGTTATGCTTGATCTTCAGCGAGGTGACGCCGGTGTGTTCCGCATATTTCTGCTGCAGCCCGGCAATGACCGAGCGGCCTTCGTCGCGCAACGTCCGGGCCTCGTCCAGTTCCGGGTCATAGCCGGCAGCGATAAACCCGCCGTCGCGGGCCAGCAGCGGCGGTTCGGCAACCAGGGCGGCGTCCAAGAGCGACAGGAGATCATCAAAGCCCTGCAGCGCATCAACGGATTTGGCCACCAGCGGCGGCAGGTCGCGGCCCGCGGTCATTGCGGCTATGGCTTCGGCCTGGGTCAGCCCGTTGCGGATCGCGGCCAGATCGCGCGGCCCGCCGCGTTCCAGCGCCAGGCGCGACAGGGCGCGGTCCAGATCCGGGGTTTTCTTCAGCGCCTCGCGCAGGTTTTCGGAGAGGCCTGCGTCTTCCACCGCGAAATCCAGCGCAGCCAGGCGGGCGTGGATAACATCAAGGCTGCGCGAGGGGGAGGAAATGCGCTGCTCCAATAGCCGCCCGCCGCCGGGGGTGACGGTGCGGTCCACCACTGACAGAAGCGAGCCGGCGCGACCGCCCGACAGCGACCGGGTGAGTTCCAGGTTGCGCCGTGTTGCGGCGTCGATCTGCACCACGCGGTCGCCGCTCTCCTGCACCGGCGGCAGCAGCAGCGGCAGTTTGCCCTTCTGGGTAATCTCCAGATAGTCGATCAGCGCGCCCATGGCGGACACTTCGGCGCGGCAGAAGGTGCCGAAACCGTCCAGCGCGCCGACATTGAACAGGCTGCAGATGCGCTGTTCCGCTGCGGTGCTGTCAAAGCTGGCCTTGCCCAGCGGGGTCAGCGGGATCTTGTATTCATCCGCCAGGGGCCGCGTGTGGTCATAGACCGGGCCGTCCGCCACGATCAGCTCCGATGGCGCCAGCCGCGCCAGTTCCGGCGAGAGGCGCACGCGGGCAACCGGCATCACGTGAAACGCGCCGGTGGAAATGTCGGCCCAGGCCAGCGCGGCCTCGTCACGCAGTTCGGAATAAGAGACAAGGAAATTGTGGCGGCGCGCTTCCAGCAGGGAATCCTCGGTCAGCGTGCCGGGGGTCACCAGCCGGACCACATCACGTTTCACCACCGATTTGTAGCCGCGCTTCTTGGCCTCAGCAGGGCTTTCCAGCTGTTCGCCCACGGCGACGCGGAACCCCTTACGGATCAGAGACAGCAGGTAGCCCTCGGCGGCATGGACCGGCACGCCGCACATCGGGATATCCTCGCCCTCGTGCTTGCCGCGCTTGGTGAGCGCGATGTCCAGCGCCTCGGCCGCGTTCACCGCGTCCTCGAAGAACATCTCGTAAAAATCGCCCATCCGGTAGAACAGCAGCGCATCCGGGTATTGCGCCTTGATGTCGAGGTATTGCGCCATCATCGGCGTGACTGTGGACAAGGGGTCTGTCTCCGGCGGCTAAGGGGCTTTGGTGGTGCGCGCGACCTTACAAACCGGCGGACTCGGCGGAAAGCAGAAAATCTGCGGCGATCCAAGCTGCACTTGCAGCAATTGAGAAAAAGTCCCGCCGTATTTTCGTGTATTTCCGGAATATCAATTCCGGAAATCACACAAGTGGCAGTTTATTGTTGTCCTGACCAGACAGAACAGAGGCGGTTTTTGGCTGCTGAAACGATAATTAGTTGATTAATTTCAATATATTGACTTGTCATGGAGGAAGCAGGGCGGCACATGTGCTGCGGCTATTGGCCCGTGGCGCTGATGCGCGGCAGTTATCGGTAACTGCGTTGAGATGCGCATGGGGCTGGGCTATGAGGCAATTAGCCCGATATCAGACAAGAAGCGACGCATTTTATGCCCAAAGCGAAGATCACCAACGAGGAGGCGCTGGCCTTCCACCTGGAACCCACACCCGGCAAGTTCGAAATTCAGGCCACCGTGCCGATGACGACCCAGCGGGATCTGTCGCTGGCCTATTCGCCGGGCGTCGCCGTGCCCTGCGAGGCAATCGCGGAGAACCCGGAAACCGCCTATGATTACACCAACAAGGGCAACCTGGTTGCGGTGATCTCCAACGGCACCGCGGTGCTGGGCCTGGGCAACCTGGGCGCGCTGGGATCGAAGCCGGTGATGGAAGGCAAGGCGGTGCTGTTCAAGCGCTTTGCCGATGTGAACTCCATCGACATCGAGCTGGACACCGAAGACCCGGAGGCCTTCATCAACGCGGTGAAGCTGATGGGGCCGACCTTCGGCGGCATCAACCTCGAAGACATCAAGGCGCCGGAATGCTTCATCATCGAGCAGCGCCTGAAGGAAGAGATGGATATCCCGGTCTTCCACGATGACCAGCATGGCACCGCGGTGATCTGCGCGGCCGGCCTGATCAACGCGCTGCATATCTCGAAGAAGAAGATCGAGGATGTGAAGATCGTCCTCAACGGGGCAGGGGCGGCGGGTATCGCCTGCATCGAACTGCTGAAGCGCATGGGCGCGCGGCACGAGAACTGCATCGTCTGCGACACCAAGGGGGTGATCTACCAGGGCCGCACCGAGGGCATGAACCAGTGGAAATCGGCCCATGCCATCAGCACCGACCTGCGCACCCTGGAAGAGGCCATGGAAGGCGCGGATGTCTTCCTCGGCGTTTCCGTCAAGGGCGCGCTGACCCAGGATATGGTCTCCTCCATGGCCGACAACCCGGTGATCTTCGCGATGGCCAACCCCGATCCGGAGATCACCCCGGAAGACGCCCATGAGGTGCGCCGGGACGCCATTGTCGCCACCGGCCGTTCGGATTATCCGAACCAGGTCAACAACGTCCTGGGCTTTCCCTATCTGTTCCGCGGCGCGCTCGATATTCACGCCCGCGCCATCAATGACGAGATGAAGATCGCCTGCGCCCATGCGCTGGCGGCGCTGGCGCGCGAGGACGTGCCGGACGAAGTGGCGCTGGCCTATGGCAAATCGCTGACCTTCGGGCGCGATTACATTATCCCGACACCGTTTGATCCGCGGCTGATCCACCGGATCCCGCCGGCGGTGGCACGGGCCGGCATGGACACCGGCGCCGCCCGCCGCCCGATCATCGACATGGATGCCTACGAGCTGAGCTTGCGCGGCCGGATGGACCCGACCGCCTCGATCCTGCGCGGCCTCAACGCCCGTGCGCGCTCGGCGCAGAGCCGGATGATCTTCGCCGAAGGCGACGATCCGCGGGTGCTGCGTGCTGCTGTCACCTATCAGCGCAACGGCTTCGGCAAGGCGCTGGTTGTGGGCCGCCCGGACGATGTGAAAGAGAAGCTGGAGGCCGCCGGCCTTGGCGACGCAGCGCGCGAGCTGGAGGTGGTGAACGCCGCCAACACCCAGCATTTCCAGACCTACAAGGATTTCCTGTACGGCCGCCTGCAGCGCAAGGGGTTTGACAGCAAGGATATTCACCGGCTGGTGGGGCGCGACCGCCATGTGTTCTCGGCGCTGATGCTGGCCCACGGCCACGGCGACGGGCTGGTGACCGGCGCCACCCGCAAATCGGCGCATGTGCTGGACCAGATCAACCATGTGTTCGATGCTGATGCCGCCAGCGGCGCTGCCGGGGTCACGGCACTGCTGCACAAGGGCCGGATCGTGCTGATCGGCGACACCCTGGTGCATGAATGGCCCAGCGAAGAGGATCTGGCCACCATTGCCGAGCGCGCCGCCGGCGTCGCCCGCCACATGGGTCTTGACCCGCGGGTGGCTTTTGTCAGCTTCTCGACCTTCGGCTACCCGCTGTCCGAGCGCGCCATCAAGATGCGCCTGGCGCCCGAGGTGCTGGACCGGCGCGGGGTGGACTTCGAATATGAAGGCGACATGACCGTGGATGTGGCGCTGAACGCCAAGGCGCAGGAGGCCTATCCCTTCTCCCGCCTGACCGGCCCCGCCAATATCCTGGTCGTGCCGGCGCGCCACTCGGCCTCGATCTCGGTGAAGCTGATGCAGGAGATGGGCGGTGCCACCGTGCTCGGCCCGATCCTGTCGGGCGTCGACAAGCCGATTCAGATCTGCTCCACCACGTCGACGTCGAACGACATCCTGAACATGGCGGTTCTGGCGTCCTGCGACGTCGGCTGAGGGCTGAACAGGCCGCCGCCGGGCGGCATTGAAGCGGACACCCGGAAAACCGTTTTTCCGGGTGTTGTGCATTCCGGCAGTGTGGTGAACATTTGCCGGGTGGCCGGGGTCTTCCGGTGAACGTAGCGAAAGGTATTTTCATGGCCATCTGGAATCTCGGCTCGATCAACGCGGATCTGGTCTACGCGCTGCCGCATCTGCCCGAGGTCGGCGAAACCCTGGCGGCTGCCAGCCTCGAGCGGGGCCTCGGCGGCAAGGGCGCCAATATGTCCGTGGCCGCATCCCGCGCCGGCAGCCGCTGCTGCCACATCGGCGCCATCGGGCCGGACGGCGCCTGGGCGGCGGAGCGGCTGCTGGAATACGGCGTCGATACCCGCCACATCGCTCAGGTGGACACGCCCACCGGCCATGCGGTGATTGCGGTGGATCCGGACGGCGAAAACCAGATTATCCTGTTCCCCGGCGCCAACCGCGCCATTCCCGAAGCGGCGCTGGGTGCGGCCCTGTCCGAAGCCGAGGCCGGCGACATCCTGGTGATGCAGAACGAGACCTCGCTGCAGGCAGAGGCCGCCCGCATGGGCCGCGATCTGGGCCTGCGCGTGGCCTATGCGGCCGCCCCCTTTGATGCGGCGGCGGTGCAGGCGGTGCTGCCGTTCCTCGATTTCCTGATCCTGAACGAGGTCGAAGCCCAGCAGCTGGAGGCCGCCACCGGCAAAGCGCCGCAGGACCTGGGCGTCAAGGATGTGATCATCACCCTCGGTGCCGAGGGCGCGCGCCACTTTGACGGCGGAACGGGCGCGACACGCGATGTGCCCGCGCTGCCCGTCACCCCCGTGGATACCACCGGCGCCGGCGACACGTTCACCGGCTATGTGCTCTCCGGTCTCGACCGCGGCCTGCCGATGCCGCAGGCGATGGCTTTGGCTGCCCGCGCCGGCGCGCTGATGGTCACCCGGCACGGCACCGCCGATGTCATCCCCGATCTCAAGGAGGTCCAGAACGCGCGTTTCTAAGCGCGGGATCGGCCTTCATCTGTCCGGAATTATCCCGGGGAGAGGCCTGTCCCGGAAACGCTCCGGGGGAGCGTTTCAAGGCCGGGCGGGCGGAGCCCTAGGGGGGCGGCCCCCCGGATGCGGCCCGGTCAATGGGGTTTCGCAAATGGCGCGGCGTCGCCCCAGAGCTCCAGCACCCGCGCATCGCGGCCGCAGCCCTTGCGGTAGAACGCATAAGCCTGCGACTGTTTCTTCGGCCCGCCGCGGGTGAAGACAAGCTTTGTGCCCTTGTAATAATCCTGGTGGTAGGCCTCAGCCATGTAAAACACCGCTTCGGGCAGGATCGGGGTCACGATCTTCTGTCCCAGCTCTTGTTCCGCCGCTGTCCGTTCAGCCTTCGCCAGGCTGTTTTCCTCCGTGTTAGAGACAAATACGGCCGTCCGGTAGCTTTCACCGCGGTCGCAGAACTGGCCGCCGGCATCGGTGGGGTCGATCGAGCGGAAGAACATGTGCAGCAGGGTTTTGCGGGTCACCACCGAGGGGTCAAAGGTGATCTGGACCGCTTCGTAGTGGCCGCTGCCGCCGCGGCTCACCGCTTTGTAGGTCGGGTTTTCGGTCTTGCCGCCGGTGTATCCGGACACCGCGCCGACCACGCCCGTGACGCTTTCAAAGTCGCTTTCCACGCACCAGAAACATCCCCCCGCAACGGTCAGGGTTTCGGTGTTCTGGGCCGTCAGGCCGCTGCCCTGGGCCAGCAATCCGGCCGCCATTGCAACTGCCAGAAGGACAGGATGAGCCTTGCTGAGTCTGCGCATGTTCGCCTCCGGTATAATGCGCAGAGACCCTGCCGCCGGCGGGCAATTGCCGCAAGGCCGGGCACGGCACGGTCACGCAAGGGTGAGAGGAATTTACCGCTTGGAAATCAGGCCGGACCCGCCTAGCGTCGCGCCAAAAAAGGGAGTGAGGCAATGCGAATAGCGATGTGGTCCGGGCCGCGGAACCTGTCGACGGCGATGATGTATGCCTTTGGCAGCCGCAGCGACTGCGCGGTCACGGACGAGCCATTTTATGCAGCCTATCTGGCGGCCACCGGGATCGAGCACCCGATGCGGCAGGAGATCCTTGACAGCCAGCCGCAGGACCCGGCCGAAGTGGCGCATTATCTGCAAGGCCCGAACCCGGCCGGGCGGCCCTTATGGTACCAGAAACACATGACCCAGCATATGGTCCCTGGTGTTCCGCGGGACTGGATGCGCGGCGTGAAAAACGTCTTCCTGATCCGCCACCCGGCGCGGGTCATCGCCTCTTACGGGGCCAAACGCGAAAACCCGTCGCTGGACGATATCGGCTTCTGGCAGCAGGCGGAGCTGTTCGCGGAGGTGAAGGCCTGGGGCGCCGCGCCGCTGGTGATCGACAGCCATGATATCCGCGAGGATCCCGCGGGACAGCTGGAGAAGCTCTGCGATGCCATCGGGCTGCCCTTTGATCCCGGCATGCTCAGCTGGCCCAGGGGCGGCCACAAGGACGACGGCGTCTGGGCGCAGCACTGGTATGGGGCGGTGTGGAATTCGACCGGGTTTGCCGGGCCCGAAGGCCCGCTGCCGGAGGTGCCGGAGCATCTGCAAGGCGTGCTGGAGGAGGCCCTGCCGTATTATGAGCAGCTGAAGGCAGAAAAACTCTGAGCGGAGCAGGGGCCTTGCCCCTCTTGCCCCTGGCCGGGGCAATTCACCCCAGGATATTTCCGGCCAGATGAAGGGCGGATCATCCGATCAGCCTGCCCAGGCTCATGGCCACGCCCATGTTGCCGGAAATCTTCAATTTACCCATGGCAATGCCGGTCATCGGGTTCAGTTTGCCGGTGAGCAGCTTTGCCAGGTTTTCCTCGGAGATGCGGATGGTGCAATCGGTGTCCCGGTCCTCCGTGCTGGCGCTGCCGTCCGCCAGAACAATCACCCCGCCGCTGCCGCAATCGAATTTCAGCGTGCCAATAAAACTCTTGCCGGCGAGACCCTTGCTGATGCCGGCTGCGATGTCGTGCAATGCCATATTATTCACCTCCGCGATTGACGCGAAAGTAAAGGGCGCAGGCTGGCGCGGTAAAGGCTGACCGCGCGGTAAAGGCTGACCGCGCGGTAAAGGCTGACCGCGCGGAAAGCCTCAGCCTGCGGCCAGTTCGTCCAGGGTCAGCTGGCAGGATTTGCCATCATAGAAGGCATCCAGAACCTGGCGCAATTCTTCAGGCGCGCCGGGCACGGCGGCAAAGAGCGTCATCGAGGAGCGCAGTTTCTTTGCATCGGTTGCGCCCAGGATCTCTGCCGCGTCCTTGCCCCTGTGGGACAGCATCAGCGATGCCACCTCCACCAGCCGGCGGCGCAGGTCCGCATGGTTCAGGTAGGCGGTGGCCTCGGCCAGGTCCTCGATGCCGTAGAGCTGCGCCATGTGGGAGCGGCCGAGAGAGGCGAGCTGCGGGAAGACGAACCACATCCAATGGCTCGTCTTTTTGCCTGCTTTCAGTTCACCCAGGACATCGTTCCACACGGTGTCCTGGGCCTCGATGAACATCTCCAGCTCTTCAGAGAAGTCATCCTCTTCCATGGTCATTTGCCCACGCGCTTGTTGCGGGCGGCCAGCAGTTTCAGGCGCAGCGCGTTGAGCTGGATGAAGCCCTGCGCGTCGGTCTGATCATAGGCGCCGGCGTCTTCCTCGAAGGTCACATGCGCTTCGGAGTAGAGCGAATGCTCGGACCAGCGGCCGACACAGGTGGCGGAGCCCTTGTAGAGCTTCAGACGGACGGTGCCGGTGACATGGGCCTGGGAGGCGTCGATCGCGGCCTGCAGCATCTCGCGCTCGGGGCTGTACCAGAAGCCGTTGTAAATCAGCTCGGCGTATTTCGGCATCAGCTCATCTTTCAGATGCATTGCGCCGCGGTCCATGGTGATCGATTCGATGCCGCGGTGGGCCTCCAGCAGCAGGGTGCCGCCCGGCGTTTCATAGATGCCGCGGGACTTCATGCCGACAAAACGGCCTTCCACCAGGTCGAGCCGGCCGCAGCCGTGCTTGCCGCCGTATTCATTCAGCTTGGTCAGCAGGGTTGCCGGCGACATCGCCTCGCCGTTGATGCTGACGGCGTCGCCTTTTTCAAAGCCGATTTCGATGTATTCCGGCGTGTCCGGCGCGTCCTCGGGGTGCACGGTGCGCTGGTAGACATAGTCGGGCGCGGCCACCGCCGGGTCCTCCAGAACCTTGCCTTCGGAGGACGTGTGCAGGAGGTTTGCATCGACCGAGAAGGGCGCCTCGCCGCGCTTGTCCTTGGCGACCGGGATCTGGTGCGCCTCGGCAAACTCCAGGAGCTTGGTGCGCGAGGACAGATCCCATTCCCGCCAGGGCGCGATCACCGTGATGTCGGGGTTCAGCGCATAGGCTGCCAGTTCGAAGCGGACCTGATCGTTGCCCTTGCCGGTGGCGCCGTGGGCGACCGCATCAGCGCCGGTCTCCGAGGCGATCTCGACCAGGCGTTTGGAAATCAAGGGGCGCGCGATGGAGGTGCCCAGCAGGTAGAGCCCTTCGTAAAGCGCGTTGGCGCGGAACATCGGGAAGACGAAGTCGCGGACAAATTCCTCGCGGATGTCCTCGATATAGATGTTTTCCGGCTTGATGCCGAGCAGTTCAGCTTTGGCGCGGGCGGGCTCCAGCTCTTCGCCCTGGCCGAGATCGGCGGTGAAGGTGACAACCTCGCAGCCGTATTCGGTCTGCAGCCATTTCAGGATGATGGATGTATCGAGGCCGCCGGAATAGGCCAGGACAACTTTCTTGGGCGCGGACATGGGATTTCCTCTAAAGCAGAACGCCAGCGGCGTATCCCGGATTGGCACCAAGGGCAAGGTTTTCCCGCGTTTTGGAGGCGGCGGACAATGGTTTCGGGTAAGGCCACAGCGCCGTGGACCCGGCCGGAAGAAGAAAGCCCTGCGGAACCGGTTGATCCGCAGGGCCTCCTTGCTGTGATGGTTTGCTTATTCAGCCGCTTCAGCCACCTCTTCTTCCTCAACAGGCGCTTCTTCGCCTTCCAGCGCTTCTTCCACCGGCGGTTCCAGGCCAAGCAGGTTGTGCAGTTCGGCCAGCGCTTCTGGTGACAGCTCGCGCCCGCCGGTGGCTGCTTCCAGTGCCTCTTCCGGAGTTAGGCCGAGAGCGGCGAGCTCCTCTTCCTTGGACAGGATTTCATCTTCCAAAGCAGCGATGCCCGCTTGCTGGTCTTCATAGGCATTGGCGTTGTCCAACTCTCCCTGAAGCGCCGCGAGGTCATCCGCGTAGGTTTCGCTTTCCGGATCCAGCGCGTTGATCTCGGCCTGGATTTCCGCCGATGTACGTCCCGGATCCGAAGGCGCGCTTTCCGCGGCGTCCAATTCAGCCTCCAGCGCCGCCAGATCTTCGGCGTAGGTTTCGCTTTCCGGGTCCAGCGCGTCGATATCCGCCTGAATTTCTGCCGGGTCGCGGCCGGGGGCGGTCAGCGCGTCCAGTTCGTCCTGCAGGGCCAGCAAATCCTCTTCCAGCGTGTTGCGCAGGTCTTCGTTCTCCACCGCGGTTTTATAAGCAGAAACTTTGCCCACCATGCTGTTGGGGTTTGCGTTGGCCAATGCATTGGGGCTGGCATGCGCCGCGTTCAGCCCCTTCAACTCGGAGGCCAGTGCGCCGCGGCCCTTGCGGGGTTTCGGACGCAGGGATGTCTCAACATCGGTTGCCTGCGGCTGAACGGTTGCCGTGCGGATCTTGGCGGGCTTCCGTGCGGAAGGCTGGGAGTTCCGGTTGTTGCCGACGCTGAAAATACCGAGGAACTTGCCGTCCTTCACCAGCCCGTTTCCGTTGCCTCGGTTGCCGCCGCCGTTGCCGTTGCCGTTGGCTGCGGATTTGCTGTTCCCGTTGCCGGCATTCGGGCTGTTTCCGCCGCCGTTTCCGTTTCCGCCACCGTTTCCGCCGCCGTTGCCATTACCGCCACCGTTGCCGCCGCCATTTCCATTGCCGCCTTTCGCGTAGGCCGCATCCGCGCTCAGTGCAAAAGCGGTTACGGAGACCGCGCCCAGAGCGAGTGCAGAGACCGCAAGTGCGGAGATGGTGTTTTTAAGCGCTTTCATTGCCGCTTCTCCCTTGATACGGCACCTTCTGGCCCCGTAAGTGTTCGAAAAAGTGAATCC
>ERZ1699650.205-NODE-205-length-11636-cov-22.442967_pt1 | contig 11636 bp, 14 predicted proteins | sample MGYA00581512_ERZ1699650 | MGnify/ENA primary metagenome ERZ1699650 (study PRJEB42348, sample SAMEA6618698) | metagenome | isolation source: Polyester-degrading enrichment culture growing on monomer terephthalic acid, Te | collected 2019-05-17 ... | reverse complement strand
CCTGTTTGGTAGGGCATATTTTTGTGTCGGGATTCAACCGGTCAAAGCACGACTACAGCTCGTCGAGGAGCCTGCCTATAGCAGAATGTCCATATTTTCGCTTCGATAGTTTCACGAACCTGCTACTCGCTTACCGTCTTGCCCTTGGCTTTACTGTCCCAGTAAGGACTCTACGTAAAAAGAAGGCGGAGGCGAATTTTCTTTAATCGAGTACTCTTAAAGTCCTTCCTCCGGCGAAAATTTTTCAAGTCCGTCATAGAGTGAGGTGATAAGGGGACAATAGACGCTACCTTGCTGGACGCGGCATTCATGCACCAGCTCATCCAGTGCTCGCTCAATCCGCTGAAGGCTCAGGATTTTCCGCCGCACACTGGTCAATTTCTGTTCACCCAGTGTTCGTGCTTCGTCGCAGTGAGTTCCATCCTGTAATATCAACAATCCTCCTATTTCATCCAAACTGAAGCCCAGCCATTTGGCCGTTCTAATGAAGCGAAGGCGCTCCAGAGCCTGTTCTTCATAGTGACGTATGCTGCCAAAGGGCTTTTCGGGTTCTGTTACCAACCCTCTGCGTTGGTAATATCGGATGGTTTCCACTCCTATATTGGCGGCTTTCGCCAGGGCACCAATGGTCATTGGACGATTTTTCTTAGACATTGGACTTGATTCCGTAGCTGACTACGGGAGTAACCTTACCGCAGTCATCTAAGCCCTTAAAGGAGCAAATGTAATGTCAGAATCCAAATCTGGGCGCGCTTCGCTGGCCGCAGGGGGCGTTGCAGCGGTTCTCGCTTCCGCCTGCTGCCTGGGGCCTCTGGTTTTAATCACGCTGGGCATTTCAGGCGCCTGGATCGGCAATCTGACGGCCCTGGAACCCTATAGACCCTGGTTTATTGGTGCTGCGTTGCTGGCAATGGTCTTTGCCTGGCGCCGGATATACCGGCCTGTGGAGGCCTGCCAACCGGGTGATGTTTGCGCGGTGCCACAAGTGCGTGCGGCATACAGAATCGCTTTTTGGATTGTCTCGCTGCTTATTCTGATCGCGCTGGCGTTCCCCTTTGTCTTACCGCTGTTCTATTAAGATATCTTTTAAGAGGAAAGACCCCATGAAAAAAGTACTAATGATGACGGCGCTGCTCCTGCTATTCGGTTTGCCCGCTTTGGCGGCGCAACAAACGGTCACCCTGGCAGTTCCCGGTATGACCTGTGTAGCCTGTCCATTCACAGTCAAAGCCGCTCTTAATCGGGTCGAGGGAGTGATCTCTGTCGATGTCCGTTACAAAGAGCGTGACGCTACGGTCACCTTCGATGATGCGAAAACCTCTGTCGAATCGCTGACTCAAGCCACCACAAACGCCGGTTATCCGTCCACGCTAAGCCAAAACCAGTCGACACAGGAGTAACGTTTATGAGTGATAGCAACCTGCACATTGCAGTGATCGGCAGCGGTGGCGCGGCCATGGCCGCCGCACTAAAAGCTGCCGAGCGCGGTGCCCGAATTACCCTGATCGAGCGCGGTACCGTCGGTGGCACCTGTGTGAATATCGGTTGTGTGCCCTCGAAGATTCTTATTCGTGCCGCACATATTACCCATCTGCGCAAGGAGAGTCCTTTCGATGGAGGCCTGAGCGCCCAAACGCCCGTTGTGGATCGGGCGGCGTTGCTTCGGCAACAACAGGCGCGTGTCGACGAGCTGCGGGATGCCAAATACGAGGGGATTTTACGCGATCATCCGAACATCACTCTCCTGCACGGAGAGGCCCGATTTATTGATGCTCATCAGTTGGTGGTTACGCTAAACGAAGGTGACGAACAGATCGTTCACTTCGATCGCGCCTTTATCGGCACTGGCGCCCGCCCGACACAGCCGCCTATACCGGGGCTGGCTGATACGCCTTATCTGTCCTCTACCAGTGCGCTGACATTGGAGACTGTGCCTGAACGGATGGCGGTGATTGGGGCTGGATACGTGGCGCTGGAGTTGGCCCAGGCTTTTGCCCGGCTAGGCAGCCAGGTTACGGTACTGGCACGCAGCCGACTGCTGTCGAGCGAGGACCCGGCAATTGGCGACGCGGTTGAAGCCGCCTTTCGCCGCGAAGGCATCGAAGTGCTCAACCAGACTCAAGCAAGCCGGGTGGACTACACGGATAATGAATTCGTGCTGGCGACCACAACAGGAACCTTGCGGGCCGATCAACTGCTGGTAGCCACCGGGCGCACACCCAACACCGAGTCGCTGAACCTCAATCAGATTGGCGTGGAGATCGCCAAAGGGGCGGTCCTGGTGGATAAATACTTGCAAACGACAGTGCCGGGCATCTACGCCGCCGGTGACTGTACTGATCAGCCTGAGTTCGTGTACGTGGCGGCAGCCGGCGGGAGTCGAGCGGGCACCAATATGACCGGCGGTGAGGCAACTCTGGATCTCAGCGCCATGCCTGGTGTGATGTTTACCGACCCTCAGGTGGCAACCGTGGGTCTCACCGAGGCTGAAGCGATCAGGCTGGACTACAGTGTTGATACTCGCGTGCTCGACTTGGAAAACGTGCCCCGGTCGCTGGTCAACTTCGACACCCATGGTTTTATCAAGATGGTAGCCGAACGCGATTCGGGCCGGTTACTGGGCGTGCAGGCAGTGACGGCCGAGGCAGGTGAACTGATCCAGACCGCCGTAATGGCGATCAGGGCTGGGATGACCGTGCAGGAAGTGGCTGACGAACTGTTTCCTTATCTGACCATGGTAGAAGGCCTCAAGCTTTGTGCCCAGACCTTCACCAAGGATGTGAAGCAGTTGTCGTGTTGTGCAGGATGAACAGCTACGTCAAAAAAATGATGAGAGGAGATCGCCATGAAAATACTGACAACGTTGTTTGCCTTGTTAATTCTGTTTCCGGGTGCCGCCTTCGCGGCTTCGGGAACTGGCTTCTGGGAACTCTGTAGCCCCATGATGTCTGGCATGGGCTGGATTATGATGTTGCCAATGATGATTATGCCACTGCTACTGATCACCTTACTGTGCCTGGGTATTGTAGCTCTGATCAAATACCTTAAAAAATGAACGATCACTTTAACCATAACACCGACCTGTCTATTGGTGCTGTCGCTAAAACGGCTTTTGCACGATACCAGTAGAGACCCCATGACCGTACAATCTACTTCTGATAGAGAACCGAAACATGAGAAACCCCAAAACGCTGTTACGAGCTAGTCTGATTGGGACGGTTATCGTTGCCCTGTGCTGTTTCACGCCCATTCTGGTCATACTGCTCGGTGCCGTTGGCCTGGCGGCACTTACTGGTTATCTGGATTACGTGTTGTTACCTGCACTGGCCATTTTCATTTGCTTGACCGTCTACGCCCTATGGCGCAAAAAACAGTACGATGTTTGCTGCGAAGCTCCATCCGATGAGGGGCCAACCTAATGAACAGCTGAAGAGTCCAACCATAGGTAGTGATGATCACCAGAACGAGATCTTGAACATGAATGTCTTCCGGAACCTCACCGAAGTCAGAGAGTTGACCGAATCCTGGATGACGGAATACAACGATGAGCATCCCCACGATTCACTGGAAGACCTGACACCATGGGAATATTTGGCTAGACATCAACGGGCAGAGGACTCTAATTTACAGTGCAACTAATACAGGGATTTTTACAGTTGCTCCTCTAGAAAAGCCAGTGCTCTAAAGTAGCGATGCTCGCAGAGGTGGTATTAACTCTTCTCATTGTCATGTTTATTGCCGTAGCCCTAGGAAGCCTTGAGCACCCCATACTCGGGGCCAAACGCGGTCTTGGTGCTTTCATTACAAGCATCACACCTTACATCTACGACAGTCTCCACCAGTACCTTTTCTGTAACCTTCATTTGATGATCCTCAATTTGACAGTGCTACGGGAGTGTCTACATGGGCGGTCTCACAATCAACCTTTCCAGTAACCTATGAACTGACGAACACTGGCTAAGGCCATGAAGTCACCGCTGGTCATGAGTTCACGAGGACAACGACCACTGAACGGTGGAAGAGTGTTTATACGGTTAATCCAACCGGTTGCCTGCTGGGTGTCCTCAAAAAGTACCCTCAGGTCTACGTATATTCCCAATAGCAAAGAAACCCGGTCGCGCACGTCTCGGGAGACCCTAACGTTCTGCTGCAACAACCCCTTACGCATGGTTGACTGGGCCATATCTCCTAGCAACGACTGCATTTCAGGTCCAGATAGCTTGAACTGGTGTTTCATGCTACTTACAGATTGCCAGATAGCACGAACCATCACCATAAAATCAGCCTGTGGTTCCGATTTTCCTTTCATACAATACCGCCCAATTTTGTCACTATAGTTTTTTATCAATATATAGCTGATATCCAGAGACCTGCAACATAAGTAACTGGACAGTATATTTCATAAAATAGGGCCGCATTGCAATCTCGAGGATGGCTCCTAGCCTTCATTCTCTAATGGGAATAACGTAACAGCACCTACAGTGTCTCTGCCATTTGCCAAAAGTAACCCAAAGCTGTCACGCTCATCTATTTGTTGGGTTTTGCACTGAACTCGTCGAAGCCATCCCTCTGATGCCAATCCTTCAAAAAAGGGCGGGAATGCAGCCCAAGTGAAGGTTTCATTTGACAAGGGAATGGTATATGCAATCGGATAACCATCTACAAGGTACAACGGGTCATAAGTGAACTGAAAGCCGCCGTATTCATCTTCTTTCAAGATTCCAGCGTATCTTCCCTTATAATAGACTTGGGCTTTTCTATTTCTCACGATTTCACCCCAAAGGAACTCAATGCTTTTGAACAATTCTTTTCCCGAAAATATAGGCATAGTAGACTACTTCATATAAATCAATAAAGTCACGAGTAAACTGAGTTCAACATACCATATCATTAATAAGTATAGCGAAGATGGGCTTTAAGTAATGAAATTTCTACTCAAGGAGATTCAGTTCTGCCAGAAGGAACTAATGAGATTATTGAGTCTCATTGCTTGAACTTTAGCGGTTTAACTACTCAAGGTGGTATTCCTTTTAATCCAGCGATATAGCCGTTAGCTTTTTTGTTAGGCTCACTACAGACTGCAAAGAGGTCAATCTACAGGTGTAAATCGCCACTAGTTCACTAGACGCCTGTCAGACTCATTAAAACACTGTTACTCATATTTTGCAGGTGGTCAACCACAATTGAACCCGTGCTGCCGTTTCGTGTTATAAAACATCTCGATGTAGTTAAATATGTCCAGCTTTGCAGCATTTCTAGTTGAATATATTTTCTGCTTAATCCGTTCACGTTTGTGCAATTGGAAAAACTTTCTCCTACAGCATTGTCATGACAGTTGCCGCGCCGACTCATACTGCTTTCAAGACCGTGTGCTTTCAAAAAATCGCTCCAGTCGTGGCTGGTGTATTGGCTACCCTGGTCTGAATGCACCAACACCGACTCCTTGGGCTTGCGTCGCCACACTGCCATCAGTAGCGCATCCAGAACCAGCTCTTTTGTCATTCTGCTGCCCATCGACCATCTGATGATAGGACGCGAGAGTAGGTCCATCACCGTCCCTAGGTAGAGCCATCCTTCATACGTTCTAATGTAGGTGATGTCGGTTACCCAGGCCTGATATGGCGCCACCGGATCGAACTGACGGTCCAATAAGTTCGGAGTCACCACGTGCTGCTCACCACCTCGAGGCCTGGTTTCGACGATTTTCAACCCAATTGTCCAAAAGACCGCGTTTAAGCGGCCAGTTTATTGCACTCAATTTCCTGCAATTTGCCAAGGTTGAGCGATACCGGTCCGGTCACTTCCCAGATTCGGGTATTGCCAGACCAGGGACGAGGATTCCGGCTCTTTGCTCTTTCATAAACTATTTTCCGGTGCGCCAGGCGTTCGTGATCAACACCACGGTGCCTATCTGCCGGTGTTACAAACCGGATACCACTGTGCAGGTGCCGTTCGTTGTAGGCATCCTCGAACGCCAGCATCCATTCACGCACGGCCGTAAGCGATTCAAAGCCCTTTGACGGCCACTCCGGGCAGTATTTGGCCATCCGGAACAACGTCTCCGAGTAGGGATTATCGTTGCTGACTCTCGGCCGGCTGTGGGACATCAACATGCCCAAGTCTACCAGACGAGCCTTGAGCATATAGGACGTCATTGGTGCCCCGTTATCAGAGTACAAGACGGGTGGCTTGCTTCAGGATGGCCATAATCTGACTGTCGGTTAAACGCGACTATTTCATGCAGAATCTCCTTCCTTTATAGGGTATGTGAAATTCTACTCATGCTCACCCTTAACTTTCAGGAGGATTACCTTAGAATTTATGCTTTTGCAATAGTTACAGCCCCACACTTATAACATATCAATATAACTAGTAAGTTGCATCCGCTTGAAAATTCGTTTAATTGTATGAAAACCTCTTGAGAGAGTTTTTAACATGCCTGAATTTACTCAAGAGCTGCAACAATTATGCATTGATCGTGAAGTTACTGATTTAGGATTAGAGCTACTCCGCAAAGCTTTTGAATCCGAACCTGCTAGATTGCCACGAACCTCAACTCTTTCAAGAAATATTCCAATCGACTTTCCAAGCAAAAAGAATGGTTATGTAGTAAAGACTGAGAGTGTTCTCGAAGCGGCCTACTTTCTTTCGATGACTTTCCAGAAATCCAACAAGCTAATCATCGATCAACCGAAAACATTACTGAGCATCACCTACAATAGCAATAATAAAAAAGTAGTGGTCACTCCCACGTGGGATTTCATTGAAGTCAGTGATGATTACATCGGAATAGTGGAAGTAAAGCCTTTAGCGAAACTCATCAAAGAGCACGAAAAAGCTCCAGAACGCTATTCGTTAGATAAGCGCAATAATCATTGGTATTCAAAAGTAATAGCTGACACTCTCAAACCCTATGGGTTGAGCTTCAAGTACATTACAGAAATGGATTTCGAGCAAGATGAGCTGGACAATTACAAATTTCTATTAAACTACTCTGAGTCTGACCGACCTTTAAATTACGAGGCCAAACTGAACAAGTTGCTATCGACTTTAAAATCGGACGGGCAATGTACACTGGAGGAAGCGCTTAAAATAGTCACCCCTCCTGAACTTCTTTACTATGCGATCTGCGATCAACTTATTTATTACCCTTTAAAGTACCAAAGCTTGATTAACGACCCAACTAACAGACAAGTTATTTATTCAGACGAAGAGTATTTCAAAAATGTAGTTAGCAATACTCCCCAGTTGGGAAATGAATCCAACAATACGCTACCCCGCCTAACAAATCGACAATTAATGACGGCATTGAAACGACTCAAGATACTTCGTGACTGGGAAAACTCCACCAACAAGGACTCCGTATTAAAACAGCACAATATATCCAAAGCCACAGTATATCGATGGAGGAAGCAGTATATTGAGGGTAATAACAAATTTGAAACACTGGAAGACAAATCTCACCTGCGGGGAAACAGAGTACAGCGATATGCCCACATGATCTGTGAAATTGATGAGCTATTGACAACATATCATAAGAAGCCATCTTCTCCGCTTAAGAAGCATACTATTAATAATGTGAAATCTAATCTCATCAAAAAGTACGGTGACGCCTGCCCTTCGGATCAATTTCTTTATGCTCGATTAAAGACCCTAGAACACAACCTGATAAATGTACGGCAAGGTGCTAAAAGGGCCTATCAAGAATCAAACAATCGAAATAATGAACAAAAAGGCACAATAAAGCTTTTTTCTGCGAACTATTTCTTGGCTAGGTGCCACTTTGATCACACACAAACTGACATAGAGCTAGTTAGCGAAAATGGAATAAATATTGGAAAACCCTGGCTTACCTACATTACAGACGAGTATACTGGGAAAATACTTGTAAAATATCTCAGTTTTCGAAATCCGTCCTACATAACCGTCATGATATGCTTAAGGTTAATGGTACACAAATACGGAATTGTTCCATCAGATTTAGTAGTCGATGGAGGCAAAGAATTCCATTGCGTATCATTCGACTCATTTCTCGCTAGTTATCACATCAATAGAGTATCCAGAAAGGGGAAACCTCGGGATGGATCGTCGGTCGAACGCTCATTCGGCGAATTGAATACCCGGTGCCTACACAATTTACCCGGTAATACAAAACTAATGAAAAAAGTTCGTGAAGTAGCGAGAACTCACCAACCACGACTTCATGCAAAGTATACCTTAGAGGAACTCGACTGTATCGTTGAAACAACAACGAGTGCCATAAACCATTTAAAATCAAAAGAAGATGGCCTCTCACCCAACCAATTAGCAAAAATATCTGAACAGAGATTCGGGTTTCCTGAGATACAAAGGGTTACTTATTCCCATGAATTCATTCTTAAATCTTTACCGCTGATCAAACACAGGCGGCAAATTAAACTCCGCCGAAACAAAAGCCTTTATGTACTGAACAAGACATATTGGAACCCAATTTCAAAAGGACTACCGGACAACGGTATTGACTGTACTGTCAGGTATGATCCATTTGACCCGAATCATGTGTATGCCGAAATACACGGTAAATATTATGAATTCAAGGCAGATCACAAACACCGCATTTCAGCCAACCCTGAGATTGCATTGAAAGATACAACCGAGACATTAGCCCTAATGTCTATCAACAAATTGTCAAAACCACATGCAGATAGAAAAATTCAATCTGAGATCAACAGTACAGTTAATGCCATTGATTCTAAAAAGAAGCAAATGGCTCTTGAGAGCCAGTATATTGATACGGATACTGCTACTCCCTCACGGTCCAAGTCAAACCCCCGCCCTAGCATAAAACTATCCAAATTGGTGTCACCCAAATCGGAGATAGCAGATGATGCACCCTAATACCCGGGTTCCAATGGATGTATTTTCAAGGGACAACCAATACAAAATTAATAGCTATTTTCGTAATGTCTCGGTTGAGCATGAAATATTTCATCATACAATCGATCAAATAATTAATTATATACAGTTCCCATGCGATAAGCTGTTAACAGTTGTTGGGCCTACAGGTGTCGGAAAAACTCATCTTGCCAGAAAACTAATAAAAAGATCTCTGGAAGTGTTTCCAAGAAACAACAAAGACTCACTCGTTCCAGTCCTTTATACATCGGCACAGCTTCCCGGCACTCAATTTACTTGGCCTGATTATTTTAGAGCTACCTTGGAAAAGTTCAATGTTGATACGACCATCACTCGCCGAGACAAGGAAGTCGCCCAACTCAAAGGACATGGCGATCGCCTAAAACTTTCGGGACAATCGGCATACTCACTAGAATCTGAACTATTTAAGCGTTTTAAGGATTATGGAACACAGTGCTTACTGATAGACGAAGGTGCACATATATTTCGGTACTCCGGTAAAAAAGGTGATTTAAACTTAAATACTTTAAAGGTTCTTGCGGATACCTCTGACGTCCGAATAATAGTTTTCACGCTATATGACTCATTACTGTCAATCGGAGATGCGACAGAACTAAATCGAAGAGTAAAGCCATTCTGGTTTCGACCATACGATCAAGATGAGATTGAATTCTATTCCACCTATAATGCCCTGCTGGAGAATATTCCCTATGAATTGTGTACCTCGATCCTGAATGGTGAAGATCTAGTTGATCCCGACTTTATTTTCTCGGGATGCTTGGGTTGTATAGGCGTTCTGAGAGATTGGATTTATGATTCTCTGAAACATGTCGCGAACCGCTCCTCTAAGACTTTGACTAAAAAAGATCTTGAAGAATGCAGGCTTCCGTATAATGATCGAATGGAATTGGCAAAAGCGATTGGTGCCCACCGCGATTACTTCGATACTGGTGAAGAGAGCGACATACTAGAAGCATTGTCCGGGCAACTCGGTAAGCCGATCAACACGCAAAGTAAACCAACGCCCAATACGAAGAAAAAAAATAAACGAAAGCCTGGCGTCCAAAATCCTCACAGATATCCGGTGAGTTAGAACATGATAACGATGCCTGACTATTCTAATGTACCATCGTATTTACTATTTCCCGAGGTTTTTCGTATAACCATTGACCATGAAAGCTTTGAGTACATCGAGTATGAGGCACTGACATCTGTCATATCGAGAGCCAGCTGGCACTATTCTTTGAAGCCTAAAGATTTATTAAAGAGAGGAATGGGCCTGGAAGGTGTTACATCTGAGTTTTTAACAACAAATTGTTCGGCTAGGTTAAACCTTAACGTTTCACTGAAAGGCTATCTAAAGAAAATTGAATCAGCTCTTGGACCACCACTGCATTACAACACCTTCATTTCTTGTTCACACGTTCTGGAACGAACCAATCGTGGAATCATGGATAGACGGCACAAATGGTGTCCTTTATGCCTTAAAGAACGAGAGCCCCTACGGGATCATCGCGGTATTCCATATTCACTTTATTGGACACTGGCTGGTGTTCGATATTGCATCAAACACTTTGTTGAATTGAGCAAGATTTGTGCAAACTGCCTTAAATTACAACCATTTATCAACACTACGTATGAACCGGGGTTTTGTGACTATTGTGGATTTGGTCTTTCGAACTCACCGGCTATTCCTGCCAGCGAGCAATCTGTGATCCAGACTATCAATTCCAATAGGGTTTTTTTAGATCAACAAATAAGCAATCTAGTTGATCATGAGCATGAGATATTTTGCGCAAACATTGACGCAATTATGAAAACTGCAAACGGACTATCAACGTCGAATTTGAGTACGATCTGTGGATTTGATGCCAAAGTACTTGAATCCTGGGCAAGTGGAAACAAGCGACCATCATACACAAACCTCAAGCTGTTTATACAGTACATTGGATTAACCGCGCCCTCTGATTTATGGATGACGAGCCCAGAGGAGTTAATTAATCATAAACTCGCTGATTTTTTTACTCAGGAATTTGGGCTTCAATCAGTGTTTTCTTTTGAATTTCGAAACAAAAGAGATGAACACGTATTATACAAGATCTACAATCACCTTTTAGACATCTACATTAACTTACGAGAACCAGAGAGTATTAAAGCCATAGCTAGGCAATACAATGTCTCTGTCGGCCTAATCGAATACCATTTTGGAGAAGAAGCAAATCGCGCGGTGAAGAAGCTGCGTGAGCAACAAGAAAAGAGCAAAACCCAGAGAAAAAACGATCTCTCCATCCAGATGCGCATCCTGGTACGGAGGCAACTTTCCAAAAATCGTCACCCAAAAGTATCCAGCATCGTGTCCAAACTACCTCATGAACTGCTGTACAACATCTCAAAAAAAGAAATTCTAACATTGTTCAATAGTATCGTGGATGAGCAAATGACCAAACAGTGCAAGCCCCAATAATTTCTCAGGTTATTCCTTAACATGTTGAAAGTATTGAGCTTCTAAGAAAATGGTCAAAAATTGAGAAAAAATCAAATTCCCCATAAAATTCAATGAGATACTCGAATATTAGCCTAAAAATGCAGGCAATAAATGAGATTCATCTCGTTTTATGGCTTAGTTAACAACAATTATTGAAAAATAGTAGACTATAGATGGTGGGCCCTGCCAGACTTGAACTGGCGACCTGCCGATTATGAGTCGGATGCTCTAACCAACTGAGCTAAGGGCCCCGCTG
>ERZ1699650.204-NODE-204-length-11656-cov-167.356176_pt1 | contig 11656 bp, 11 predicted proteins | sample MGYA00581512_ERZ1699650 | MGnify/ENA primary metagenome ERZ1699650 (study PRJEB42348, sample SAMEA6618698) | metagenome | isolation source: Polyester-degrading enrichment culture growing on monomer terephthalic acid, Te | collected 2019-05-17 ... | reverse complement strand
GAGTACCTGGCTACGAACCAGGCGGTCGCACGTTCGAATCGTGCCGGGCGCGCCATTTCTGCTTCCACCTTGTGGTTTGTCTGTTAAGTCAACTGCAGCGTTTTATCCCGCTTTTATTCATTGCCCTCATTCTGCTGCTAATGTGGCAAGCCCTTATTCGATCAGTCTTTTGCCATGCCCTCGGGGTCTGCTTCCAAAGCCCGGATCAGGGTGTCTAGCGTTGATAGGGAACGTTCGGCGCGGACTTTTTGCCACAAGCGTTCGGCATCCGGATGAACTGCCCTAAGATGATTAAGCCATTGTTTTAGGCGCCCCGCACAGTATTTTTCTGGCATATCCCGGCGCACTTCGCGCCAGAACTGACCAATTAAACCGCTTAACCGCGCCCATGCCATGGGCGTCTCGTCATTATGGCGAATGCGCTGGGCCAGATCAGGGTGCCGGATGGCACCGCGACCCAGCATGATGTCCGGGGTTCCTGCAATGTGACAACATGCCCGGTAATCGGCCGGTGACCAGACATCGCCATTGGCGATCAGTGGTATGGTTATCTCGGCCCTTATGCGGGCGAGTTCATGCCAGTGAGCCGGTGGCGCATAGCCCTGAGCCCGGGTTCGTGCATGGACGGTCAGTTCAGTCGCGCCAGCGTCAGCAATGGCTCTGGCGTTATCGAGCATCAGGTCGGTATCGTCGTAACCCAGGCGCATTTTGGCCGAAACGACAAGGTGCGCCGGCAGTGCCTCCCGGACAGCTCTGACCACCTGATACAGGGTGTCTGGCTCGCGTAGCAGCACCGCGCCTCCCTGGCTGCGGTTTACCGTTTTGCTGGGGCAGCCGAAATTCAGATCAATACCATCCGAGCCCAGCGCTATGGCGCGTTGGGCATTGGCAGCCAGAGCATCCAGATGGTTGCCCAGGAGCTGAACCCGAACCGGGGTGCCACTGTCCGTCCGTCCGCCTTGCAAAAGTTCCGGACAGACGTTGTAAAAAACACTTTCCGGAAGCACTTGGTCCACGACGCGAACAAATTCTGAGACAACGCGATCAAAGCCGCCCTGCGCAGTTATCAGCCGACGCAGATAAACATCGGCAAGCCCTTCCATCGGGGCTAGAATCAGGCGCATGTCAGGCTCGTATTCACGGTGTGGTACTCTCAAATTGAGTGAAAAACAGCCGCGGAGTCTACCTGAGACCAAGGTCGAATCAAGGCCGAAAATCCCTGTCAATTCAGTATATTGCAACAGTTTGTTGCGAAAGTTGCTGAACTGGCCTCTGTTGCGCCAATTCTCGGATTTGGGGTACCCTACCGTCGCTCGGCGCTTTGCTGCTACCGGCAAAATCAGCCACTATCAACCATTCAGAGACAGAATTCAGGCCGGCGGTCAGGGTGCTGAACGCACCGTTGCAACGGTGGTTTGAAGGGCAACTCTACGGCCCGCCAACAATAAGGATCTCCTGATGTCCGAATTGCTAACAGAAGGGTTTTCGCTCCTGATCATGGGAATGGGTACCGTCTTCGTATTCTTAACCGTTCTGGTGATTGGTACCACCCTGATGTCCAGGGTCATAAACCGGTTTTTTGGCCAGCCCGAACCGGAACCCAGAGGCAAGCGTCGACCCGCTGCCGCAGAGGATTTGTCTGAACTGGCGGCGGTTGCCGCTGCTGTCAAGGCCGTGCATGGCCACTGACCATTGCCAACCCATTTCACTGAACGCTAAGGGCGATTGCCATGAGTGCTAACAAGAATCCAATCAAGCTGACCGATGTCGTACTGCGCGACGCTCATCAGTCGCTGTTCGCAACCCGGCTGCGCATCGATGACATGCTGCCCATTTGTGAAAAGCTCGACAGTATAGGCTACTGGTCTGTTGAAACCTGGGGTGGGGCAACCTTTGATGCCTGTATCCGCTACCTGGGTGAAGACCCCTGGGACCGCATCCGCGAACTGAAAAAGGCAATGCCCAATACCCGTCAGCAAATGCTGTTGCGGGGTCAGAATCTGCTCGGTTACCGTCATTATGCCGACGACGTGGTTGACCGTTTTGTTGAGCGTGCTGTGACCAACGGTGTCGACGTGTTCCGGGTGTTCGATGCCATGAACGACCCGCGTAATCTCCAGCGCGCCATGGCCGCTGTGAAAGCCAACGGCGCTCATGCCCAGGGTACGATCTCCTATACCACTAGCCCGGTTCACAATACCGAGAACTGGGTTCAACTGGCCCGGGAAATCGAAGAGATGGGCGCCGACTCTCTGGCGATCAAGGACATGTCCGGTATCCTCACGCCCTATGATGCCTTTGAGCTGGTTACCAAGCTCAAAGCGGCGCTGGATATCCCGATCAGTCTGCACTGTCATGCAACGGCCGGTCTGTCGTCGATGACGCTGCTGAAGGCCATTGAAGCCGGGATCGATCATGTCGATACCGCCATTTCTTCCATGTCGATGACCTACGGCCATTCGCCGACAGAGTCGATTGTTTCTGCCTTGCAAGGCACTGATCGAGATCCGGGACTTGATTTGCTCAAGCTGGAAGAAATTGCTGCTTACTTCCGGACCGTACGCAAAAAATACGCTGCTTTTGAAGGCCAGTTGCGCGGTGTTGATTCGCGTATTCTGGTGGCGCAGGTGCCAGGCGGCATGCTGACCAATATGGAAAGTCAGCTGAAAGAGCAGGGCGCTGGCGACAAATTCGACGCTGTTCTCGATGAAATCCCGAAGGTCCGCAAAGACCTGGGTTACATTCCGCTGGTGACGCCAACATCCCAGATCGTGGGCACTCAAGCCGTGTTGAACGTCCTGACCGGCGAGCGTTACAAGTCCATCTCCAAGGAAACCCAGGCCATTCTCAAAGGCGAATACGGTTCTGCGCCAGCCCCGTTCGACAGCGACTTGCAGGCTAAGGTGCTCAATGGTGGCGAGGCCATTACCTGCCGCCCGGCCGACATGATCGATGATGAGATGGACAAGCTGACGGGCGAATTGGAAGGCATCGCCAAAGAGAAAGACATTAAACTCGCCGAGGCCGTTGTCGACGATGTACTGACTTACGCGCTGTTCCCGCAAATCGGTCTGAAGTTTCTGCAAAATCGTGGCAATGCCGAAGCCTTTGAGCCGGTGCCCACCGCAGCGGCGTCCAGCCCGGCCAAAGCAGACAAGGCTGAGGCGGCAACCTATACCGTTGCCATCAATGGTAAGTCTTATGTGGCCCAGGTTGATGCAACCGGTGGCGTCAGTGTGTCGATCAACGGCAAAACCTATAAGACGGACATCAGTGAGGGCGGGGAAGTCTCCTCGGCGCCCGCTGCGCCCGCCGAAAGTGGCACAGAAGTGCCTGCCCCGCTGGCCGGCAATATTTTCAAGATTCTGGTTCAGCCAGGCGACACCGTTGAAGAAGGTCAGGTGGTGATGATTCTGGAAGCCATGAAAATGGAAACCGAAGTCAGCGCTCCCCAGGCCGGTACGGTTGGGGCTGTCCAGGTCAAAGAAGGCGACTCGGTGTCCGTTGGCGATACCCTGCTGACGTTGTGAGGGAATAACGAATGGATAAGCTCACTGTATTATTGGGGCAGTCAGGGCTCGCCAACCTTGGTATCGGTCAGTTGACGATGATCATCATCGGGCTGGTGCTGTTGTACCTGGCGATCAACAAACGCTTTGAACCCCTGCTGCTGTTGCCAATTGGTTTTGGTGCCATATTGGTCAACATCCCCGGGGCGGGCATGTACGCCGAGCCCATCTACGCAGCCGATGGCCATCTGGAAGCGGCGGGCGGTTTGCTCTACTACGTTTACAGTATTGGTATTGAAAGCGGTGTCTTTCCGCTGCTCATCTTTATGGGCGTCGGTGCGATGACCGATTTTGGTCCCATGCTGGCCAATCCGAAGACGCTGTTTCTTGGCGCAGCGGCTCAATTTGGCATTTTCGGTACCATTATCGGCGCGGTCTGGATGTCCTCGATGGGCTGGATGGACTTCTCGCTGGCAGATGCTGCCGCCATTGGGATCATCGGCGGGGCCGATGGACCGACCTCGATCTTCGTCGCCAGTCAGCTGGCACCCGACCTGCTGGGTGCGATTGCGGTTGCGGCTTACAGTTACATGGCACTGGTGCCTCTGATCCAGCCGCCCATCATGCGGGCGCTGACCACCAAGGCAGAACGCAAAATCACCATGACGCAACTGCGGGTTGTGAGCAAACGCGAGAAGATCGTTTTCCCACTGATGGTCTTGGTGTTAGTGGCCATGTTCCTGCCATCTGCGGCGCCGCTGCTGGGCATGTTCTGTTTCGGTAACCTGATGAAGGAAAGTGGCGTCGTCGAGCGGCTGAGTGATACTGCCCAGAATGCGCTGATGAACATTGTCACCATCTTTCTGGGGCTGGCAGTTGGCTCGAAACTCAGTGCGGACGCGTTTCTGAACGTCGAGACACTGGGCATTCTGGTGTTGGGGCTGGCGGCATTCTGTGTCGGTACGGCTACCGGTGTGCTGATGGCCAAGCTGATGAACCTGATGAGTAAGACGCCGATTAACCCTCTGATTGGCTCGGCTGGGGTATCAGCGGTGCCGATGGCTGCCCGGGTGTCCAACAAGGTCGGTCTGGAAAACAACAACCAGAACTTCCTGCTAATGCATGCCATGGGCCCCAATGTGGCCGGTGTTATAGGGTCTGCAGTAGCAGCCGGGGTGTTGCTCAGTTATCTGGGCTAACCCTGGAAAGTACTGAGAAAGGCGGCTACCAGCCGCCTTTTTTTATTCGGGTAGGCTGCCGCGACGACAAGCGGGCATTCAGCCTTTGAGGCAAGGGGCTGCCAGTGGCATACTGCCCATCGCTGTCTTTGGAATAGGTGTGGCATGGAGATAATTGCGTCATTTTCGACCCTGACCTGGGTGTTCATTGGTGTTATTAGCGTATTGCTGCTGTATTTTCATGGCCCGGTCTATTCCGCTCATACCGCCAACTACACACCCAGTATTCTCACCAGCATTGGCATCTTTGGCACCTTTCTGGGCGTCGCCCTGGGTCTGGCCGATCTTGATACCGGGTCGATCCAGTCCAGCGTACCGGCGCTGCTGGAAGGGCTCAAAACCGCCTTCTGGACGTCCATCGCCGGGTTGCTCGGCGCGTTGACCATCAAGTTCCGCTATGCCGTGGCCAGTATGCGCGTACGTGCCCATCGTGAGGCCAAACAAACCGCGACCATGGACGACCTGGCCTGGCATCTAGAGCGCATTTCCAATCATCTGGCCACAGAAGAAGCTGAGCCGGTCAGTTCCTTGCTGAAGCAACAACACGATGCCCAGATGGCTCAGCAGAAGCAGCTGGAAAGCACCATTCGCAACTACCAGGCAGATATGACCGAAGCCAACCAGCAAGCCTTGCAGCAAGCCATTGGCCATGTGATGCGTGAGTTTAATACTCGAATTGAAGAACAGTATGGCGAGAATTTCAGGCAATTGAATCAGGCTGTTGGGCAAATGGTTACCTGGCAAAAAGAGCACCGGGAATCCATAGAGGCGCTGGTAGAAAGTAATCGACAGAGTGCTGAAAGCGCCAAACTCGGTGCGGAGTCCTTCGAACGGCTGATTCAACAAACCCGATCCTTCACCAGTGTCGCCGAAGACATGGAGGCGTTGCTGTCGACCCTGCAAACGCAGAGCGAAAACCTGCGCGAGTATCTCTCGACGTTCTCCAACCTCGTGGTTGATGCCCAGCAGGGGTTGCCGCAGTTGGAAACCCGTATTCTGCAGCTCACCGAAGGCATGCAGCAATTGGTGGAAACCCAGGGGAAACAGATGCGAACCCTGCTGGAGGGCTCGGCCACCGATATTCGCGATACCGTTAAGAACGTCAGCGATGTGTTGCTGGAGGGTACCGAGCGAGCCCAGCAGAACATGGGAGCGCAGCTGACGCAGTTGCTGGAACGCAACGACAAGCAGATGCAACAGATGGATCAGGCGCTTGAGGCGGAATTGAACCGTGCCATGAAATCTTTCGGTTATCAGCTGACAGCTCTGTCTGAGAAATTCGTCAACGATTACACCCCATTGACCGACAAGCTGCACGATTTGGTCAGGTTGGCCGAGCAATCGAAATGAGAGACGACGCTGAGCACATCGAACAGGAGGAGCACTGGGTCTCAGTCAGCGATCTGATGGCCGGCCTGATGATGGTGTTCTTGCTGGTGGCGATTGTCTTCATGGTCGATGCAGAAATTGAACGTAACAAAGTCAGTGAGGTGGCCGTTCTTTATGACAGACTGCGAACCCAGTTGTACCAGGATTTGCTGGAAGAGTTTGAACCGGACCTGGAGCGCTGGGGAGCCGAGGTCAACCCGGACCTGAGCATTCGATTCAATCGTGAATCGTTGATCTTCGGGCGGGGGGAGAGTGAGCTGAGCCCGGCTTTTGAATCCATTCTTGCCGAGTTTTTCCCGCGATACATGCGAATCATCACCGCGGAGCGATACCGGGATGATATCGCTGAAGTGCGAATCGAAGGCCACACGTCCAGTGGCTGGCTAGGGCAGACCGAGGACGAGGCCTACATTCTGAACATGGGGCTCAGCCAGGAACGAACCCGGTCAACGCTGGCCTATGTGCTCAATTTACCGGCGGTCAGTAACCAGCGCGACTGGTTAAAGGAGCACATGACGGCGAATGGTTTGTCCTCATCCAAACCAATCACCGACAGTACGGGAAATGAAGACGGAGAACGTTCGCGCCGCGTTGAATTCCGGCTCAGAACCGATGCCGAGAGCCGCATAGCCACCATGCTCGAAGAGCAGGATTTGTAGCATGGAGCTGATCGATTTCCTCGAATTTGAACCCTTCAACCAAATGCGCGAGCGGATGGGAACGGATCAGCTCGGACAATTTGAGTTGTTCGACCCCGAGCGCCACCTTACCGGTGACGAGCGTTCCGAACTGGCCCGGCAGGGAATGCCCTTGCCCCGGTCTCTAGTGGGGCGTCTGCTTGACCATTGCCTGTGCTATAAAAATTCCCGGGTGGCGATTACGGTCGACGATGTCCTGCATGTGGCACGCTGTGATTGTTTCCCTGAGCGCGACCAGTACCGGGCAGGTACCAGTGCGCGAGCCTTTGAAGGGCAGCCGCTGGTATGCACAGCCTGCCTGCAGATTCTTAACTACAAAGGGTATGACGAACACAAGGCCCGCAAGGAGCATTATAACCGGCAGGTCGTTGAGCGATTCACCCTGGACGCGTTCTGGTCCGGCTATTTGTTGTACCCGCTGAACCGGGACCGCGAAAAAGTAAAGCTGCTCGACCGCTCAGACGATGCGGGCGAATTAAAGGGCGCTGCGGACGCCGAATAGAAACACACAACGGCAACAGAAATCTGTTACTACTGTAGCCGCATTGTTGGCGGTCAGGCTGGTGTTCCCGGTGCCTGTAGCCACTGCCTTGTTCTTGTACAGCTCATTACATCCAATATTCAGGGGAAAGTACCGATGCCTGTCATCCATTATCACCGGATACAACCACTCGCCTTACGGGGTTTTCTGGTGCTGCTACTCGGCCTTGTGCTGAGCGGTTGTGCAACCCGGCAGCTCCCGTCCAATCTCTCCAGCGCCATTCTAAACAACGATGACCTGCAAACGGTCGAAGATGGGCTGCCCAGCTATCTGCTGATGATTGATGCCTTGGTCGAGACCTACCCCGACAGCGAGCAGATGCAACTGACAGCTGCATCCCTGAACAGTGCCTATGCCGGTGTGTTCATTCCGCCAGAGCAAGCTGAGCGTCGCCGTGCCATGTCGGCAAAGGCGCTGGACTATGCCTTTTCGGCCTTTTGCACTTACGATGACGACGCCTGCGGCCTGCGTGAAGTAAAGCCAGATCAGATCGAAGCGGCGCTGTCGCAGTGGGATCACCCCGATGACTTACCTTACCTTTACACCCTGGGAACCGCCTGGGCCAGTTACATTCAAAACAACAGCGACGACTGGCTTGCCGTCGCTCAATTGGGCCAGGCCCAGGCGGTGCTTGAGCGCACAGTGGCTATTGAACCCGGCTATGAACGGGGTACCGCGCTGTTGTATCTGGGGGTGATGAACAGCATTCTGCCGCCGAGCCTGGGTGGCAAGCCCGACGTCGCTCAGGCGTATTATGAGCAGGCGCTTGACGCAGCTGATGGCCAGAACCTGATCATTCAGGTGTATTATGCGTCCCAGTTTGCCCGGTTGGTCTTTGACCGGGAGCTTCACGATCGGCTGCTTCAGGATGCGTTAAGCCGCGATCCGTATGTTGAAGGCCTGACATTGCAAAACCGATACGCCCAGCAACAGGCCGAGCAACTGCTGGCCAGCGCTGATGATTACTTTTAATCCGTTACCGGCAGAGCGCTGGCCGCGGCGACTGATTCGGGGTGTACGAACCCCAGTGAGGACACGATGACACCCATTCGAATGCTGACTGCCGGCATCTTTCTGGCCGTTACTGCCTTGATGGCACAGGCCGAAGAATTGAAGATTTCCACACAGTACCCCGATGGTAATGCGGTATTGAATGAGTTGCGCCGGGCCGGGGAAGCCATAAAGACGCAAACCGATGGCCGGGTCGATATCCGCTATTACCCGGGTGGCGTCATGGGCGATGATCAAGCGGTTCAGCGCAAAATCCGGATTGGCCAGTTGCAGGGTGCTTTTGTGCAAAGTGGAGCCCTTGCCAGCGCCTTCCGGGATTCCCAGGTGCTTAATGCTCCCCTGTTGTTTCGCGATTATGATGAGGTCGATGCCGTTCGCGAGGAGCTGGACGGTGACATTGAACAGGGGTTTGACGAGGGTGGCTGGAAAACCTTTGGTTTGATCGAGGCAGGCTTTGCCTACGGCATGAGCCAGCAACCCATTAGCTCCATGGATACCTTAAAGGCCCAGAAACTCTGGTTGCCTGCTAACGATCCGTTTTCCGAACAGATAGCCCGGGCTTTTGGCATCAACCCCATTGTTCTGAACATTGGCGATGTGCTGACGGCACTGCAGACTGGCGCAATAGACGCCATCGTTGCACCGCCCGTAGGTGCCATTACCTTGCAATGGTACAGCCGGGTCGATTACCTGACGGACGCGCCCTTTATGTATACCTACGGTGTGCTGGCCTTGTCGGAGCGCGCGTACAGTCGGCTTTCACCTGAGGACCAAGCCATTGTTGAGGCTGAATTCCGCAAGGCCAGCGAGACCATTGATCAGCAAACGCGCGTCGACAACCTGAGATCATTCGCGGCGCTGGAGACATTGGGTATCGATATCGTTGAACCGGGTGACGCCGACCGGGCGGCCCTGGAAGCTGAATCGGAAACGGCCACTCGCCTGCTGATCGAACGCGATCAGTTCTCGGCCGATATCTATCAGAAAGTCAGTGACATCCTGACCCGTCACCGGGATGCGCTGTGACAGTCTGGCGTTTTTTGGACCGATGGATGGCCACGGCTGAGCGAGTCTTGCTGGCGGCCATACTGTTGACGATGATCAGTCTGAGTGTCTTGCAGATTGGTTTGCGCAACCTGGCGGATACCAGTTGGTACTGGATCGACCCGTTCACACGCCTGCTGGTGCTCTGGCTGGCCGTACTGGGGGCCATGGTCGCCACTCGAACCGGGGAGCACATTGCCATCGATGCGCTCGGGCATTTTTTGAAGCCGCGCATGGCGAGGCTGATAAGCGCTCTGGCCAATGCCTTTGCGACGCTAGTCACCGGCCTGATGGCGTGGCACGCCAGCCGTTTCGTACTGGATGAATTCCACTATGGGGGTACGACCTTTTCCGGGCTGCCCGTCTGGCCGTTTGAACTGATCATGCCCCTGGGGTTCGCCTGGATGTGTTTCCGCTTTGGGCTCAATACTGTTAGACCACCGGTGAAACCTGCGATATGAATGCTCTAGTTTCGGCGTTGCTGGCGCTCATTGCGGCTCTCGGCGCGCCCCTGTTTGTCATCATTTTGGCCGCAGCGGCCTGGGGCTTCTGGGCGAGCGGAATCGATCTGATGGTTCTGCCCATCGAGCTCTACCGGCTCACTGAAAATACCCTCCTGATGGCGTTGCCCCTGTTCGCTTTTGCTGGATTCTTGCTCAGTGAATCGCGCACGGCGGAACGTTTGGTTCGGATTTCCAGAGCGGCGTTGGGTTGGCTGCCCGGTGGCATGATTCTCATCGCCTTGCTGGCCTGTGCCTTTTTCACCATGCTGACCGGTGGCTCAGGGGTCACTATCGTCGCGCTTGGTGCGCTATTGTTACCGGCGCTGACCCAGGCAGGGTATTCCGAGCGTTTCTCGCTGGGGCTGATCACCACCTCCGGCAGTCTGGGCTTGTTACTGCCACCCGCCATACCGTTGATCCTGTACGGCATTGTCGCTCAGCAAATGGACGTGCAGGGCGTTGATATCCAATCGTTATTTCTGGCTGGATTCATTCCCGCGGTGATCATGATCATCTCGCTCTGGTTACTGGGGCTGTGGCAGCAACGGCACCAGCCGGTGCCATTGACGCCTTTCAACCTGCGCGAACTGGTCAGTGCGGTGTGGGAATCGAAGTGGGAGCTGGGCATTCCGGCCATTGTTATGGGAGGGCTGTTCAGTGGCTGGCTGGTGGTATCGGATATCGCCGCGATCACCGCGCTCTATGTGTTGATCATTGAAGTCGCCGTATACCGCGAGATACCGTTACGGCGACTGCCAGCCGTTGCGGCAGAATCGATGAAAATGGTGGGTGGCATTCTGCTGATTCTGGGCGTTGCTCTGGCGTTTACCAATCTGCTCATTGATCTGCAGGTGCCTGCACAGGTGTTTGATTGGGTCAGTACGCACATCGACAGTCGTTGGGTGTTCCTGTTGTTCCTGAATGTGGGTTTGCTGGCGCTGGGCGCGGTACTCGACATCTTTGCTGCCCTGATTATCATCGTGCCGTTGATACTGCCGGTTGCTCTGGAATACGGGATTGACCCAATTCATCTGGGCATCATCTTTGTGGCCAACATGCAGATCGGCTATTTTACGCCACCGGTCGGCATGAACCTCTTTATTGCCAGTTACCGGTTCAAACGATCCATCACCGAGCTCTACGTGGCGACCTTGCCGATGATGCTCGTACTGATGGGGGTGGTGCTACTGATTACCTACTGGCCCGACATGGTGCTGTTCCTGGTAAAATAATCTGCGCTAAACGTTTGACTTAATTGGGAAAATCGCTAAAATGCGCTCCACTTTCGAGGATCACAGAGTGGTTCTTTGGAAGGGGCCGGGAGGCATTGTATCCGATTTGGTGTGGGTGTGTAGCTTTTATGCCCGCAGGGTGCAGCTGGGGCACGAAGTGCCTTGGACTCATCAACCAGTATGTTTGGCCGGGAGGCATTGTATCCAAATTGGTGTGGGTGTGTAGCTCAGCTGGGAGAGCATCGCCCTTACAAGGCGAGGGTCAGCGGTTCGATCCCGTTCACACCCACCAATACCGTGGAGCGGTAGTTCAGTTGGTTAGAATACCGGCCTGTCACGCCGGGGGTCGCGGGTTCGAGTCCCGTCCGTTCCGCCACTTCCTCCAATAGGAGAAGTGGAAAGGTAAGTGAGTTAAGTGCAGTGGTCGCAGGACTGTAAACTGAGTGTGGAGCGGTAGTTCAGTTGGTTAGAATACCGGCCTGTCACGCCGG
>ERZ1699650.203-NODE-203-length-11671-cov-24.188705_pt1 | contig 11671 bp, 9 predicted proteins | sample MGYA00581512_ERZ1699650 | MGnify/ENA primary metagenome ERZ1699650 (study PRJEB42348, sample SAMEA6618698) | metagenome | isolation source: Polyester-degrading enrichment culture growing on monomer terephthalic acid, Te | collected 2019-05-17 ... | reverse complement strand
AGCCACGCGCCAGGAAGACCACCTGGAGCTGATCGCCTCCGAAAACTACACCAGCCCGCTGGTGATGGAGGCCCAGGGTTCCTGCCTGACCAACAAGTACGCCGAAGGTTACCCGGGCAAGCGTTACTACGGTGGCTGCGAACACGTCGACCGGGTAGAACAACTGGCGATCGATCGCGCCAGTGCCCTGTTCAGCGCAGACTACGCCAACGTGCAACCACACTCTGGTTCCCAGGCCAACGCAGCGGTATACATGGCATTGCTGAACCCGGGCGATACCGTACTGGGCATGAGCCTGGCCCATGGCGGCCACCTGACACACGGCTCCCACGTCAGTTTCTCCGGCAAGATTTACCACGCCGTACAATACGGCCTGAACGAGTCGACAGGCGAGATCGACTACGACCAGGTTGAAGCCCTGGCCAAAGAGCACAAACCCGGCATGATCGTCGCGGGTTTCTCAGCGTATTCACGCGTTGTTGACTGGGCACGCTTTCGGGAAATTGCCGATGCAGTCGGCACCTACTTAATGGTCGACATGGCTCATGTGGCCGGTCTGGTTGCGGCAGGCGTTTACCCGAACCCGGTACCGCACGCTCACGTCGTTACCACCACGACTCACAAAACCTTGCGCGGTCCGCGCGGTGGTTTGATCCTGTGCAAGGGCCAGCCAGACCTGGAAAAGAAATTCAATTCGGCCGTATTCCCGGCCAGCCAGGGCGGCCCGTTAATGCACGTCATCGCCGCCAAAGCCGTTGCATTCAAGGAAGCGGCCGAGCCGGAATTCCAGAGTTACCAGCAACAGGTGGTGCACAACGCCCGCGCCATGGCCGATGTCTTTATTGAACGCGGTTACGACGTCGTTTCCGGTGGTACCGATAACCACCTGTTTCTTCTTAGCCTGGTCAAACAGGGGCTCACCGGTAAAGAAGCCGATGCGGCACTTGGCGAAGCGAACATCACCGTCAACAAGAATGCGGTACCGAACGATCCGCAATCGCCTTTTGTTACCTCCGGACTGCGCATTGGTTCACCGGTTATTACCACACGCGGTTTGAAAGAGCCCGAATGCCGAGCGCTGGCCGGCTGGATTGTCGACATTCTGGATGCGCTGCAAAAAGGCGACGCCAGTGCTGTAATAACTGAAACCAGAAAACAGGTCACCCAGTTGTGCCGGGATTTTCCGGTGTACGGGTGAAAGGAAAGCTGTTAGCTGCGAGCTTCAAGCTGTTAGCTAATTACTCGTAGCTCGCAGCTCATCACTTAAAACTGTCTTTAAAGAGCATTGCCTGTGGCCATTAGTCTGTTTGATATGTTGAAAATTGGCATTGGCCCGTCCAGTTCGCACACGGTCGGGCCGATGCAAGCGGCCTACCTGTTTGTTGAAAGGATGTGCAAAGCCGGGCACCTCACTGAGGTTACTCGCGTGGATATTCAATTGTACGGGTCGCTCGGTGCGACGGGTAAAGGCCACGGCACCGGGCCTGCTGTCATGCTCGGGCTTGAAGGTCACCGACCGGATTCCATAGACCCCGCCATGCTTAACCCCCGGCTCAACGACATTCGCACCCAGGGTAAACTGTGCTTGCGCGGTGAGCACACCATTGCCTTTGCCGAAGCAACCGACCTGACCTATCACCGCAAGGAATCGTTGCCCTACCATCCCAATGGCATGATGTTTACCGCCTACGGTGCCGATGGCGACGTGATTCGTCAGCGCACCTATTATTCAGTGGGCGGTGGCTTTGTGGTAGACGAAGAAGCTGCCGGTGCAGACCGTATTGTAGAAGACACAACCCCCTTGCCCTACCCGTTCAAAAGCGGTGTCGATTTGCTGAATCAGTGCAAGGCCAGCGGGCTGAGCATCGCCGGTGTGATGATGGCCAATGAACAGTCCTGGCGCAGTGAAACCGAGATTCGCGAAGGCATTCTGCACATCTGGCAGGTGATGCAGGAGTGTGTACAGAAGGGTATTAAAAACGGAAGTATTTTACCCGGCGGACTCAAAGTTAGGCGGCGGGCAGCAAAGCTCTATGCATCGTTAATGGACATAAACCGCCAGGATATGATTTCACCATCACTGAGCGCCATGGACTGGGTAAACCTCTACGCGCTGGCCGTGAATGAAGAGAACGCCAACGGCGGCCGAATGGTAACTGCGCCAACCAATGGTGCCGCCGGTATTATTCCGGCCGTGCTCCATTACTACTGGAACTGGTGCCCCAATGCCAGCGAGGAAGGCGTTGTTGATTTCCTGTTAACCGCGGCTGCCATTGGCATCCTGTTCAAGGAAAACGCGTCCATTTCCGGTGCAGAAGTGGGGTGCCAGGGTGAAGTCGGTTCGGCTTGCGCCATGGCTGCTGCAGGCTTGGCAGCCGTAACCGGTGGCACGCCGGAGCACGTAGAAAACGCCGCAGAAATTGGCATGGAACACCACCTCGGCCTTACCTGCGACCCCATCGGGGGTCTGGTTCAGGTACCCTGCATTGAACGCAATGCCGTTGGTGCCATTAACGCCATTAACGCGGCTGTTATGGCACTGCGTGGCGACGGTGAACACTTCGTCTCGCTCGACAAAGTCATTCGCACCATGCGCGACACCGGGCGAGACATGCTCGATAAATACAAGGAAACCTCGCGCGGTGGGTTGGCGGTGAATGTGATCGAATGCTAGGAGCGTCTCTTCACGTTTGAAAACGGCCGTCCTCGATACCCACCGAGTTGTGCGGATTGCCCACAAGACCATCATCGTAATTCACTTCGTCGCTGGCGTAAGGCTTGAGCTCGACATCACCGACCGCCATCGGGTTAAGCCGCAATGAACGACAACCTGATCGACGTGGCCGTCGTGGTCCAGCTCGAGGCCGTCGCTGGTGATACGGGCGATCAGGTTTGCTGCATTGCCCGCTATCGATGCTAAACGACAGGTTGGTGTAAAGGTCATTCTGGGGCGCGGCAACGCTCTCATCTGGGGCACCAGAATCATCACCATGATCTCGGCTGACAAGGGTCGATCCGGCGTCATGATCCCGAGTCCGGGACCGGTTCTGCTGTATCCCAGCTATGAACGACCAGATCAGGCCCCACGCTGTGCTGCGACTCATACTGCTTCCAACCCTGCCAGCCCCATTGCCACCTATTTTATTTGACTCTCCAATAAATACACTTCATTATATATTTTTAGACTAAAATATAATCAGAAAAAGAACCGTAGCTCGTGCAGGAGCTGTTGATACAAGAGGATTTACCATGTCGACTTATTTTAGCGAGATTGACGCCATCCGATATGAAGGCCCAGGCTCAGACAACCCGCTTGCGTTCCACCACTACGACCCCAAGCGCCAGGTTCTCGGCAAAACACTGGAGGAGCAGTTGCGCTTCGCGGTGTGTTACTGGCACAACTTCTGTTGGGACGGTTTCGATGTGTTCGGCGAGGGTACGTTCGACAGGCCCTGGCAGCGCGGCGCTGACCCTATGCAACTGGCGCATCAAAAGATGGAGGTCGCGTTCGACTTCTTCAGCAAGCTTGGTGCGCCATTCTGGACCTTTCACGACTACGACATTGCTCCTGAGGGCGCGTCCATCAGGGAGAGCCGCCGCAATCTCGAAGAAATGGTAGAACGAGCTCAGGCCAAACAGGCCGAGACGGGCGTTAAACTGCTGTGGGGAACCGCCAAGAATTTTGGTGCCAAGCGTTACATGGCCGGTGCCGCCACTAATCCGGATCCGGAAGTCTTTGCCTACGCCGCTTCCCAGGTGCAGCAGGCGATGACCGCCACTCACCAACTGGGCGGGGCCAACTATGTATTGTGGGGTGGGCGAGAAGGGTATGAAACGCTGCTCAATACGGACTTGAAGCGAGAGCAGGAGCAACTGGGGCGCTTCCTGCAAATGGTGGTTGAGTACAAGTACAAACTGGGGTTCAAGGGCACGCTGCTGATCGAGCCCAAACCGCAGGAACCCACCAAACACCAGTACGACTACGACTCAGCGACGGTTTTTGGTTTTCTGCAGAAGTATGGGTTAGAGAAAGAGGTTAAGGTCAATATCGAAGTGAACCATGCCACGCTGGCCGGCCACTCTTTTGAGCATGAGGTTGCCACTGCGGCCGCACTTGGCATTCTTGGATCGGTTGACGCCAACCGCGGAGACCATCAAAACGGCTGGGATACCGACCAGTTCCCGAACAGCGTCGAGGAAATGACACTCGCCTGCTATCAGATCATCCAGGCCGGTGGGTTCAGCACCGGTGGGTTCAACTTTGACACCAAACTGCGTCGTACCTCCATTGATCCCAGTGATCTGTTTCATGCTCACATCGGCGCCATGGACACCATGGCTCTGTCTTTTATCAAGGCCGCCGAACTGGTCGAGACAGGCACACTGAGCGACTTCGTCGAGCAGCGATACGCCGGCTGGCAGGGTGAACTCGGCCGCGGCATTTTGGAAGGGAGCCATGGCCTCGACAGTCTGGCTGACTACGCCGTAGAACAAGACCTGAAACCCGAGCGGGTTTCAAGCCGGCAAGAAATGCTGGAAAACCGCGTGAACCGCATTATTTACGGTTGATACAGAAACGTCCGACTCTTTTAGGCAGGTAGTTGGTAAGACTCCCTGCCTTTTTGACGCCTGTGACCGGGCACTTTGATGATCGCGATGTCTTGCCAACGCCCAAAAACCAGTGCGACACGACTCAGCCCACGGCCTCTTGAATAGCGCAGTGGGCTTTTTATTTTTCAATCAATGCTAATGAGCAGCCAGCCATGGCATAAGCATCGTAACGCAATCGCCTGGCCGGCAATCAAGTCACGTCTGCAGCCCCCCTCGGAGGGTTGCCAATAGAGTCTGTCAGCACGTCAAACAAGTCATGTTGAACCCCGTCAACGTTCGCCTGACCTTAAGCAATACCAGGAACTGGAGTGCGGTTCGTAGCGGCGGCATCGAAGTCTTCGATTGGGTTGTTCAGTAATGACATACTTCGGTGGGGTTGTCGTCTGTTTCAGCAAAGAGGGGGTGACTGATGCCAAGCACGGCAAACCGTGAGGTGCGAGTTACCGCGCAAAGTAAAGAATTAAACGGCCTGGGAAGCCTCCAGCAAACGCTAGGGTGTAAGGCGGCGCTCCAGTAGGAGCGCCGTTGTTTCAAGACGTCGAAGGAGTGTTATTAGAACGCGGCGTCAGGGTAGTAGAAGGCTTCTGCGTTGTCGCGCGTTACCAGTTCAGCTTCGAGAATCAGTCGGCTTGGGTTGTGGTACAGGCTTCCCGGGGTTTCGCCCTTAACGCCTGAAACCGCCAGCGCAATCCCCGAAGCAACCATGGACGGACTGTAAGTAACGGTTGCACGCACCGTTTCGTCGCCATCCATAATCATCTTGATGATGTCTTTGGAACCCGCGCCACCCAAAACGGTGTGAATCTCGGTACGGCCGGCCTCTTCAATGGCCTGCATAACACCTTTTAGCATGTCATCGTCCTGGCACCAGACGACATCGATATGCGGGTGTTTCTGCAACATGTTTTCCATTACGCGCAACGCTTTCTGGGTTGACCAGTCTCCCGGCTGGGAGTCCAGAATAGTAATGTCCGGGTATTGCGCCATGACTTCATTGAAGGCGTCGACCCGCTGGGTGTTGATCGGGATTTGCAGCCCTTCAATGACGACAATGTTACCTTCTCCATCCATTTCCTCGGCTAGCCATTGCGCCCCAACTCGACCCAGGCCCGCATTGTCGCCAGCAATGTAAACATCCTGAGCAGGGGTTGCCAGCTCACGATCAACCACGACGGTGTAAATGCCTGAGTTGTTTGCCTCTTCAATGACTTGCTGCAGCGTTGCCGGGTTGTGCGGCAGGATCACCAGTGCATCGATGCCACGCACCATAAGATCTTCCACGTCGCCTACCTGGCTGGCACCGGAGCTCGCGGACGTGACAAAAAACTCCACGTCATCGTTCTCTGCTGCCAGTTCCTGAGTGGCCTTGTTAGCCCACCAAAGCAGGCCGGCTGTCCAGCCGTGATCTGCAGATGGCACGCTTACGCCAATCTGATACTCAGCGGCTTGGCTGAATCCCGCAACGGCGAAAGTAAGCCCAGCGGTCGCCATCAGTTTCATGATCTTGTTTTTATACTTCATGAAGTGCTCTCCCATCAGTGAACACGAGTTGCGCATCGGCCCGACACCGGTCAGACGCGATGCATTCCTTTAGCGGAACCGAAGCTCCGCACGAGTCGAAAGCGGCACATCGGTGCCTACTTGTTCGATTTGAATTGCATTAACACGGCAATAATGATGACCAGGCCTTTAACCGTGCCCTGCAGGTAAGGTGACACGCCCATCAAATTGAGCATGTTATTGATGATGCCCAGTATGATGGCGCCTATAACGGTTCCCCATACCGTGCCTTTGCCGCCCGAGAGCGCTGTACCACCAATCACGACGGCGGCGATCGCATCCAGCTCGTAGAACATGCCAGCGTCACCCGGGCTGACTGAATTCAGCCGTGATGACAGCATGACAGCCGCAATACCGACGGTGGCACCGCCGATTACAAAGGTTGAGAAATAGATCCAGCGAACTTTGATGGCAGAGTAAGACGCCACCTTGGCGTTGGAGCCGACCGCGCATACGTACCGGCCGAAAGCCGTGTGGCGTAATAGGATGTGAAACGCCGCGGCCAACAACAAAAACACCCAGACCGGGTAGGGTATCGACAGCAAATAGCCACCGCCCACTTCAGGATACAGTTGATTCTGGGAAACCACTTCACCGGCATCACTGATGTAGAGCGTCAGTGACCGGAATATCGACATCGTCGCCAGTGTGGCGATGAACGCAGCGATTCTCCCTCGGGTTATCATCAGACCATTGATCGCACCAAAAAACGCACCGAGTAGCACGGCGGCACCGATGGCCAGAAAGATCGACAGCCAGCCGTCGCCAAGCCAGTTGATCAGCATGACGGTTAACACCCCTACCAGGGCGACCATTGAACCGACCGATAAATCAATGCCACCGGCAATGATGACGAAGGTCATACCCAGCGCGATAATGCCGGTATAGGAAACCTGACGCAGTACATTGGTGAGATTACGGGGAATCAGGAAGTGTTCACTGGCGATTGCAGAAATAACAACCAGAACGACCAGAGCGATCAGGGGGGCGTAGGTCGCCAGGTCTACCCCTGCCAGTCGCGACTTCAGCAAACCTGGCAAGGAATTGGAGATGGAATCTATACGTGTGTTCATAGTCTTACCCTGTTCAATGGATTCGCTCAGGCCACGGACTTTTTCAGGCCGGCGGCGTAATACATAATTTCTTCTTCATTGATGTCATCGCCTTCCAGCGTGCCCATGACAGACCCCGAACGCATGACAATTACCCGGTTTGAGAGACCAATAATCTCCTCCATTTCAGACGAAATGACGATGACGGCCAACCCTTGCTCGGTGAGCGACTGGATAAAGTGATAGATCTCTTTTTTGGTGTTGACGTCGATGCCTCGTGTCGGTTCGTCCAGAATGAGGATCTCAGGTTCAGTATCCATCCACTTGGCTAAATAGACCTTTTGCTGATTACCGCCACTGAGGTTGATCAAATGGGTTTGCAGCGTTGCCGCTTTAATGTCGAACCGTTGTCTGTAGTCGTTCGCCTGACGTATTTCCTGTTTGCGGCTGATCAGTCCCCGTATGTATTTTCGAAGCGAGATCAGTGTGATGTTCTGGGGGATATCAAAGTTCATGATCAGCCCTTTGCCCTGCCGATCTTCCGACAGGTAGGCCAGTCCGCGCTCAACCGCTTCCCGCGGAGTGCGCAAAGTGGCCGGCTGGCCTTTGATACGAAATACCCCCGATGCCCGCTGTCGCAGGCCCATAATCGCTTCCGCCATCTCGGTTCGGCCGGCACCGATCAAACCCGCAAAACCTAGCACTTCACCCGCGTGGAGATCGAAACTGACCGATGACACCACCCCCTTGACGGACAGATCGCTCACGCTGAAGATCACATCGGCTGACGGCGTACTTTTTGCCGGATAGATCTGGTTCAGTTCGCGCCCCACCATTTTTCGCGCCATGTCGGCTTCGTCGAGGTTGGTTACCGGCTCCAGGCTGATCAGGTATCCGTCGCGAAGAATCGCCAACCGGTCACACAGTTGCTTCACCTCTTTTAGTTTGTGTGAAATGAAGATCACCGTTACGCCCCGCGCACGCAGCTTGTTGACCAGTTTGAAGAGCACTTTGACTTCATGACTGGTAAGCACCGTGGTCGGTTCATCCATGATCAGGATTCGGGAGTCCCTGACCAGCGCTTTGGCGATTTCAACCATTTGCTTTTGAGCCACGCTCAGCGATTCAATCAGGGCGTTGGGATCGATCTCGGTTTCCAGGTCTTGCAAGAGTTCCCGGGTCTTCTTGCGCATGGCTTTTTTGTCTAGTAACCGGTATTTCTTTTGCTCATTGCCGAGAAAAATGTTCTCGAACACGTTCAGCGTACTGATCAGATTGAATTCCTGGGGAATCATCGCGATACCCAATGCCTTGGCGGCGGCAGACGACTTCAGGTCAACCTCCTCTCCTTCAATCAGGATCTGACCGTCCGTTTTCTGGTAGATCCCACTGAGAATTTTCAACAGCGTGGATTTTCCAGCTCCGTTCTCCCCCAGGATTCCCAACACCTCACCGGCCTGAATGTCCAGCGTGACATGATGCAACACCTGGACACCGGCAAAGGATTTGGTGATGCCTCTGACTTCCATCAGAGGCGGGGCACTTTTTGTTGTCATTGTTCTTACCCTGTTTTACGTCGTTGTTGCAGTCGCTTCGCGCGAATCAGCTCTGAAGTTTTTCCCAGGCACTGTTGTTTTCAGAAGAGCGGATCACCGCTTCGACCCAGCGCATGCCTTCGATGCCATCATCTATGCCCGGAACCAGGGCTGCCTCTGGCGTGTTGCCGCCCTGCCGGGCCTGAATTGCATCGGCGATGTTGGAATACAGAGTGGCGAAGCCTTCTAGATAGCCTTCCGGGTGACCGGGTGGGATCCGGGTGCCCCGGTTAGCCGTTTCGGTTGAACCCGGCCCGCCTCGAGTGAGCCGCTGTGTCGGCTCGCCCAAGGGGGTGAACCAGAGTTCGTTGGGCGTTTCCTGATGCCACTCAAGCCCCCCCTTGTCACCGTAGATGCGAACGCTCAGCGCATTCTCATTACCCGGCGCAACCTGGCTGGACCAGAGCATGCCCCTGGCGCCATCGTCAAAGCGGAGCATGACATGGACGTTGTCATCCAGGCGTCGCCCCGGCACGAAAGTGGTCAGGTCAGCGGCGACTTCGGTAGCGCGACTGCCCGCGATAAATTGCGCCAGATTGAAGGCATGGGTACCTATGTCGCCCAGGCAGCCTGCCGGTCCAGATTGTTTAGGGTCGGTGCGCCAGCGGGCCTGTTTGTTGTCGGTATCTTCCGCCTTGTCAGCCAGCCAATCCTGAACATATTCGGCCTGTACCACACGAATCTTGCCTACCTTGCCCTGGTGCACCAAATCCCGTGCCTGGCGAACCATCGGGTAACCCGTGTAATTGTGCGTTAGCGCGAAATAGGCACCGCTCGTTTTCACCAGCTCTTTCAACGCCAGGGCGTCGTCCAGGCTGGTGGTGACGGGTTTGTCGCATATAACGTGTATACCCGCCTCCAAAAACGCCCTGGCAACCGGAAAGTGCATATAGTTGGGGGTAACGATGGCGACCACGTCGATGCCGTCCGGGCGAGCCCTCTCCGCGCGGGCCATTTCTTCGAAGTCGGTATAGGCACGCTCATCGGCGATGCCCAGTGCCCGCGCAGAGCTTATTGCCCGTGAGGCGTCTGACGATAACGCTCCGGCGACCAGTTCATAACGATCATCCAGGCGTGAGGCGATGCGATGAACGCCCCCAATGAAGGCCCCTTCGCCCCCGCCTACCATTCCAAGTTTCAGTCTCATGGTCGCGGCTCCTTAATCCAGTAATCCGAGAATGCGCTTGTTGGCCTGTTCATCGATACCCGAATCGGCGAAATCATCGAACGCCTTGTCGGTAACGCGAATGATGTGCGCATTGACAAAGTGAACCCCCTCTTCGGCGCCTGCTTCAGGGTGTTTCAAGCAGCATTCCCATTCAATGACGGCCCAGCCATCGAAGCCATATTGCGCCAGCTTGCTGAAAATGCCGTTGAAATCGACCTGGCCGTCACCCAGTGAGCGGAACCGCGCCGCCCGGTCGACCCAGCCCTCATAACCGCCGTAGATGCCCTGACGTCCGGTCGGATTGAACTCGGCATCCTTGACGTGAAACATCTTGATGCGCTCGTGGTAAATGTCGATAAAGGACAGGTAGTCGAGTTGCTGCAGCAGGAAATGCGACGGATCGAACAGAATATTGGCCCGGGGGTGATGGTTAGTCGCTTCCAGAAAACGGTCGAACGTCACGCCGTCGTGCAAATCCTCGCCAGGGTGAATCTCGTAGCAAACATTGACGCCACACCGATCGAACTCGTCCAGAATGGGTAGCCAGCGTTCGGCCAGCTCGGCAAAACCAGCTTCAACCAGACCAGCCGGGCGCTGCGGCCAGGGGTACATGAAAGGCCAGAGCAATGCACCGGAAAACGTAACGTGGTTGGTCAGCCCCAGGTTGGCAGATGCCCGGGCCGCCAGCATCAGCTGATCTACCGCCCAGGCCTGGCGGGCCTTAGGGTCGCCCCTTACGTGCTCAGCCGCAAAGCCGTCAAACACTTCATCGTAAACCGGGTGCACGGCAACCAGCTGCCCCTGCAAGTGTGTAGACAGCTCGGTTAGTACCAGGCCATGCCGGGCCAGAGTGCTCTTGACCGTCTCGCAATAGTCCAGGTCATGGGCTGCTTTCTCCAGATCAAACAACCGTTTGTCCCAGGAAGGCATCTGAACGCCCTTGAAACCAAGCTGGCCGGCCCATTGCGCAATGTTCTCAAGCGAGTTGAACGGCGGTTCATCTCCCGCAAACTGGGCTAGAAACAGGGCAGGACCTTGCATTGTTTTCATGTTGCCACCTCTTATTGTTGTGTGGTGATGGAAAAATTGATCGTGGGTTAAACCAGCAATCCTCCGGCGGGTGGGCCGGCACTTGATGCTGGCCTGGCTCGCCATCTGGCAGTACGCCGGCACGGGCAACCTGCCTCTCTCTCGTTCGAATCGGAGTCCCAACGGGCGTTCCACGCCAGTGTTCGGGGCGATGCCAAGGCCGGGGGCCAGAATGGTGCGCGCTCTGCACCCATAATCTGAGCACTTTTTTTATTTAATTTGAAAGTAAAATAAATTAGTAAAGCCAGATCGTCAAATGCTTTTTCCTAAATGGTCGACTTAAAGAGATTCCAGAAAAAATTGTGCCAAAAAGAGACCTGTGTCTACGGAAAGCCTGATATCAAAGGGCTGCAGTGACAGAGCAGGCAATCCCTCCCCCTGTTTCGCGAGGCTTACAATGGCGGACCGTTTTTTTTCGACAATAATGAACCGGTTCATGGAAAACCTGCGCGAACCTACCAATATGTATTTCCCAACTTGGTTTAGGGAGGCTCTGAACTGTTCAGAGCCCCCCTTGCAGTACTAGGCGGAAAGACTGTCTGTATTGATGGAGTTATAGGCAAAAGACAACAATAACCAACCAAGGGAATAACCAT
>ERZ1699650.202-NODE-202-length-11825-cov-3.068139_pt1 | contig 11825 bp, 8 predicted proteins | sample MGYA00581512_ERZ1699650 | MGnify/ENA primary metagenome ERZ1699650 (study PRJEB42348, sample SAMEA6618698) | metagenome | isolation source: Polyester-degrading enrichment culture growing on monomer terephthalic acid, Te | collected 2019-05-17 ... | reverse complement strand
CAAGGAGGTTGCCGCGCGCCACCTGCACGCGCTCTCCAGCCGCGCCGGAGCGCCCTTCGTGCCAGTGCAATGCGGCGCCATTCCGGCGGATATGATCGAATACGAGCTGTTCGGCCACGCCCCCGGCGCCTTCCCCGGTGCGCCTGCCGGCCGCGAGGGCCTGCTGGCCTCGGCGCAGGGCGGCACCGTGTTCCTGGACGAGATCGGTGAACTCAGCCCCTCGGCACAGGGCGCGCTGCTGCGGGTGCTGGAGGATGGCCGCATCCGGCCGGTCGGCACCGAGCGTACGGTGCAGCTCGATGTCCGTTTTGTGATGAGCTCCAGCCGGGCGCTGGCCGAGGCCGCGGCCGCCGGGGATTTCCGCGAGGATCTGCTGTTCCGCATCAACGTGATCGACGTGGCAATGCCGCCTTTGCGCGAACGCGGCACCGACATTGTCGAGCTGGCCGGACTGTTCCTTGCCGAAATCGCCGCCCAGCTGCAGCTGCCGCCGCTGGAGCTGACCGCCAGCGTCAAATCCGCCCTGCTGCGGCATGGATGGCCGGGCAACATCCGCGAGCTCAGGAATTTCATCGAACGCTCGCTGATCTTCGGCAGCTTTTCCCTCGATACGCTGGCGCCACCACGGCCTGCCGCCGGCATCCTGCCACTGGAAGAGGTCGAGCGCCGCGAGATCCTGCAGGCACTGGAGGCGGTTGGCGGCAACCGCAGCGAAGCGGCGCGGCAGCTGGGTGTCTCGCGCAAGACCATCGACCGCAAATGCGCGGCCTGGGGGCTCTGAGCCGTGCGCCGGTTGCGTCCGCTGCTGCAGTCGGTCCGGGTCCGGCTGCTGGTGATCGCGCTGCTGCCGATGCTGGTGCTGATGCCCTTGCTGCTGGGCATTACCACCTGGCGCTGGTCGGACAAGATCGACGGCCTGCTGATCAGCAAGGTGACAGGCGACCTGACCATCGCCGACCAGTATCTGGCCCGGCTGATCGCCACCTCGGGCGAGCAGCTGGACGCGGTGGCGCAATCACTCCGCTTTCGCAATGCGCTGACGGCGGGCAGCACGGCGGATTTCCTGGTGCAGGAACAGGCCCGGCTCGGGCTCGATTTCCTCTATCTCGCCGGACCCGGTGGCCGGGACGGATTTGCCCCGGCGGACTGGCCGGTTCTGAACAGCGCACAGGCCGGCCAATGGCACAGCGCGGTCGATGTTCTCGACGCCGCCCAGCTTGACGCGCTGGCCCCTGGCCTGGCCGCCCGTGCCGCCATCCCGCTGGTGGCGACCGAGGCGGCAGTGCTTACCACCCGCAGCACCGAAACCCGCGGCATGATTATCCACTCGGCCGCCCCGGTGACCCTGCCGGACGGCCAGCGGGCGGTGCTGGCGGGCGGGCGGCTGCTGAACCGCAACCTCGGTTTCATCGACACGATCAATGCGCTGGTCTACCGCGAACAAAGCCTGCCGGAGGGCAGCCAGGGCACCGCCACGCTGTTTCTGGAGGATGTGCGGATCTCCACCAACGTGCGGCTGTTCGAAAACGTGCGCGCGCTTGGCACCCGGGTCTCGGCCGAGGTGCGCGGCCAGGTGCTGGGGCGCGGCGAGACCTGGCTCGACCGGGCCTTCGTGGTGAACGACTGGTACATCTCCGCCTACGAACCGATCCTCGACAGCCGCGGGGACCGGGCCGGAATGCTCTATGTCGGCTTTCTGGAAACCCCGTTCCGCCAGGCCAAGCGCAGCTCGGTGCTGGCGCTCGGCGGCGCCTTCCTTCTGATCACCGCGTTGTCGGTGCCGATCTTCCTGCGGTGGGCCGGGCGTATCTTCCGGCCCCTCGAAGCCATGACCCAGACCATCGCCCGGGTCGAGCAGGGCGATCTTGCCGCCCGCAACCGCCCGCAGGACGCTGGCGGCGAGATTGCCCGGGTGGCGGCGCATTTGGACGGCCTGCTGGACCAGGTGCAGGAGCGCGACCGGCAATTGCGGCACTGGGGCGAGAGCCTCGAGGCCAAGGTCGAGGAGCGCACCGCCGACCTGCGCGAGGCAAACCGGCGGCTGGAGCGGACCACCGAGCGTTTGATCGTTTCCGAAAAACTCGCTGCAGTGGGCGAGATCACCGCCTCGGTCGCGCATGAGATCAACAACCCGGTGGCGGTGATCCAGGGCAATCTCGACCTTGCCCGCTCGGTGCTGGCCGAACACGCCGCGCCGGTCGAGGAGGAATTCCGCCTGATCGACGATCAGGTCTACCGCATTGGCGTGATCGTCTCCAAGCTGCTGCAATTTGCCCGCCCCGAGGAATATTCCGGCGCCGCCGGGCTGATCTCCCCCGCTGAAGTGCTGTCCGACTGCCTGGTGCTGACCCGGCACCAGATCGAAGCGGCGGGGGTCACCGCAGAAACCCGCCTGGACAGCGCCGGCGCGGTGCGGATGTCGCGCACCGAATTGCAGCAGGTGCTGGTCAACCTGATCCTCAACGCGGCGCAGGCGATGCCCGGCGGCGGCCGCCTGACCCTGACCGCTGAAGATACCCCGGACGGCGTGCTGCTGTGCGCCGAGGATACCGGCACCGGCATCCCGCCGGAGCTGCAGACCCGCATCTTCGACCCGTTCTTCACCACCAAGCAGGCGCAGGGCACCGGACTGGGCCTGGCGATCAGCCACCAGCTGGTGAGTCGCGCCGGCGGCCGCATCACTGTGCAGTCAGCGCCCGGGCTGGGCAGCCGGTTCGAAATTTTTCTTCCCGCCCCTGCCGCCGCCTGATCCGGACAAATTGGCGCAAATCGGCGGGATGCCGCGGCCCCGGCGCGGACAGAAAGTCCCGCAATCGCCTGCACGCGTTTCGCCAAACGGACACAATGACATTATAAGCCATTGTTATTGCTAAATTATTTATTTGACAGATGGGGCTGCTCCCCGCCTTTGTCAAGTTACTGCGCATTGCCGCAGGCCATTCCGGGCGGCCGCAATAGGAGGTTGCAGCCGCCGGAACAGCACTTGGGAGGACATTACATGAGCAACCGATCACCTGGCGGGCTGGGTTTTCTGCACAAGGACCACATCACCGCCGAACCCGGCTTCAACCGCTGGCGGGTGCCGCCGGCATCCATCGCCATCCATCTCTGCATCGGCTCGGTCTATGCCTGGTCGGTGTTCAATCCGCCGCTGACCCGCGAGCTGGGGGTGGTGGCCTCCAGCGCCGATGACTGGAGCCTCGGCTCGGTTGTCTGGATCTTTTCAGTCGCCATTGTCTTCCTCGGGCTGGCCGCCGCTTTTGCCGGCAAATGGCTGGAGGAGGTCGGCCCGCGGATGGTCGGCGTGGTGGCAGCGCTATTGTGGGGCGGCGGTTTCATTCTGGGGTCGTTCGGCATTTCCAGCCACCAGCTGTGGCTGGTCTACCTGGGCTACGGCGTGCTCGGCGGTTGCGGGCTGGGGCTGGGCTATGTCTCGCCGGTTTCGACGCTGATCCGCTGGTTTCCTGACCGCCGGGGCATGGCAACCGGCATGGCGATCATGGGCTTTGGCGGCGGTGCGATGATCGCCGCGCCGCTCAAGGGCTGGCTGCTGGATCTCTATGAAACCGCACCGACCTTTCTTGGCGCCAAGGACGCCGTGCGCACCGTTGTCGAAAATGGCCGGGTCTTTGCGGACACCGCGCAGGGCAAAATAGAGGTGGTGATCGCCAGCGCCGCCCAGGCTGCCGAATTCGGCGGCGAGGCCGGCGCCTATGTGGTGGGCACCGGCAATACCGGCGCGGCGCAGACCTTCATGACGCTTGGCATTGTCTACTTCGCGGTGATGATTTTGGCCGCCTTCCAATACCGGGTGCCCGCCAGGGACTGGGCTCCGGAGGGCTGGGCGCCGAAACCCGCCGCCTCGGGTTTGGTGACACAGAACGACGTGCATATCGACCAGGCGCTGAAGACACCGCAGTTCTGGCAGCTCTGGGTGATGCTGTGCTTCAACGTGACCGCCGGCATCGGTGTGATCGGGGTGGCAAAGACAATGATGTCCGAAATTTTCGGCTCGGTGATGCCGCTGGTGGCAACCGCCGCCTTCGCCTCGACCTATGTGCTGATGATTTCGGTCTTCAACATGGTCGGGCGGTTCTTCTGGGCCTCTGCCTCGGACTATATCGGGCGCAAGGCGACCTACATGTGCTTCTTCGTGCTGGGCACCGCACTTTACCTGTCGATCCCGTATTTCGCTTCGGCTGCGGCGGCGAACCCCTCGCTGGTCTACCTGATGGGGTTCTACCTGGCGACGATGCTGATCTTTTCGATGTACGGCGGCGGTTTTGCCACCATACCGGCCTATCTGGCCGACATGTTCGGCACCATGCACGTGGGCGGCATTCACGGCCGGCTGCTGACTGCCTGGTCGACCGCTGGTGTGCTGGGGCCGCTGGCGATCACCTCGCTGCGGCAGATGTCAGTGGCCAGCGCGGTCCAGGACCTGGCTGCCAAGGTGGATCCGGCCGCCTTTGCCGCAAAATTCGGCGCGCCTGTTGCGCAGCTGGACCAGCTGGTGGCGGCCAAGACCGTGACCATTGCCAAATTGATGGAAATCGCACCGGCCGGCACCGTGGATCCGACGCCCAGCCTTTACAACACCACGATGTATTGCATGGCGGCGCTGCTGGCGGTGGCCTTCTTTGCCAACCTCCTCATGCGCCCGGTGAAAGAGCATCACCACCACGACGAACCGGAACTGCAGGCGGTTCCGGGAGAATAAGGCCGCCAACCGGGGCGCGCAGTGCGCCCCGGCTGCGGTTGCAGCCTGCAATCAGGACATTGGATTTCCGGACAGGAATTCAGGTTACTTCTGCAACTGCCGGAAGTGCCGCAAACTTTGCAAAGGCAACTACCCGGCCCCCTGCCGTCCTTGCCGCAGGATCCAGTGCGCACAACAGCGCATACTCATCTCTCAATGGCTGCTTTTCCATCCCGGGACAGAAATCAAGCGCTTGCGGAAGCTGCCTGCGACCTGCCCGCCCGGCCTGAGAGTTAGGTCTGGTTCGTATTGCGACAGCCCTTGTGCGCATGCAGCATAGAAACGGGCGTAAATGGCAGCAGAGGGTCAAACCGGACTTCGGCCCTCCCGGGATAATTGCCCTTCCCGCACGCTCATTGTTGCATACCACGCCATTCCCTGCTGAACTGCTGGCGATTTCCCGCAGCGGGGGACCGCGCCATGGCCTTGAAAGAACCCGATTTCACCATCGGCATCGAAGAGGAATACCTGCTCGTCGACCGCGACAGCCTGGCGCTGTCGCCGGCGCCGGAAGGGCTGATGGAGGCCTGCCAGGCGGAATTGCAGGACCAGATCAGCCCCGAGTACCTCACCTGCCAGATCGAGATCGGCTCGAAGGTCTGCGGCAGCATCGGCGAGGCGCGCGAGGATCTGAAGCACCTGCGCCGCACCGTGGCGGATGTGGCTGCCCAGTACAACCTGCTGCCCATCGCCGCCTCCTGCCACCCGTTCGGCGACTGGCGCGAGCAGCGCCACACCAGGAAAGACCGCTACGATGATCTGCGCCGCGACCTGGGCTGGGTGGTGCGGCGGATGCTGATCTGCGGCATGCATGTGCATGTTGGCATCGACAGTCCGGACATGCGGATCGACCTGATGAACCAGCTCGGGTATTTCCTGCCGCATCTGCTGGCGCTCAGCTGCTCCTCCCCGTTCTGGCAGGGCGAGGACACCGGGCTGGCCTCGCACCGGCTGTCGGTCTTCGACAACCTGCCGCGCACCGGCCTGCCGCCGCAGCTGGACTCCTGGGCGCAGTTCGACCGCTCGGTCGATGCGCTGACCACCATCGGGGTAATCGAGGACGGCTCGAAAATCTGGTGGGATCTGCGCCCCTCCTCGCGCTTCCCGACGCTGGAAAGCCGGATCTGCGATGTCTCCCCGCGGCTGGAGCACGCGCTGACCTTGGCGGCGCTGACCCAGGCGCTCACCCGGATGCTGTGGCGGCTGGCCACCCGCAACCAGCGCTGGCGCCTCTATGACCGCTTCCTGATCGAGGAAAACCGCTGGCGCGCGCAGCGCTACGGCACCTCCGAAGGGATGATCGACTTCGGCCAGCGCGCCGTGCTGCCGTTCGGTCAGCTGGCGGAGGAACTGATCGGCCTGCTGCAGGACGACGGCGCGGCGCTGCAATCCATGGCAGAAATCGAAGGCATCCGGGACATCCTGAAGGGCGGCACCAGCGCCGAACGCCAGCGCAAGGTCTTCACCGGCGTAATGGAGGCCGGCGGCGACAAGGACGCCGCCCTGCGCTCGGTTGTCGAGCATCTGGCCGAGGAATTCCACGCAGATCTCTGAGGATCCGCATTCATCTGTCCGGAAATATCCCCTGGGGGTGAGGCCCGTCCCGGAAACCGTCCGGGGGAGGGTTTCCGGGCCGAACGGGGCAGAGCCCCTGCACAGCCTGCGGGGGAGCGCCCCCTCCCCCCGATCCTACTGCCGCACCAGTGCCTTTTTTGCCGTATCCGCCTCCTGCCAGGCAATCAGCCCGTCGCGGATGCCGGCGGCAATTTTTTCCCGCCAGGCCGGGTTCTGCAGGTTCGCCAGATCGCGTTCGCTGGACAGGAACCCCAGCTCGACCAGCACCGAGGGGATATCGGCCGCCTTCAGCACCGAGAAGGAGGCCCTGCGCAGCGGCCGCCGGTTCATCAGCCCGCCCGCCTTTGCCATGCCCTTGACCAGTTCCCGCGCCAGCGCCTCGCTGCGGGGCTGGGTTTCCTGCCGGGCCAGATCAAGCAGGATGCCGGTCACCCGGTCATCCGCCGCGCTTAGGTCTGCGCCGGCCAGCAGGTCGGCCCGGTCGTGGCGTTCGGCCAGCTTGGCCGAGGCCACATCCGAGGCATCACGCGACAGCACATGCACCGTGGCGCCATGCGCCCGCCCGTCCGCCAGCGAATCCGCATGCAGCGACACAAACACATCCGCCCCCGCCTGATGCGCCAGCGCGATGCGTTTCTCCAGCGAGACAAAATAATCGCCGCTGCGGGTCAGCTGCACCCGGAACCGGCCGGAACGCACCAGCACATCGCTCAGCTCATAAGCAAAGCCGAGGATCAGATCCTTTTCTGCCACATGGCCGTGGCTGCCCTCTGCCTCGGCCCCGGGGTCGATACCGCCATGCCCGGGATCCAGCACCACCAGCGGCGGCCGGGCGGCGCCCTCCGGCGCTGCCTCCGGCACCTGCGGCACTTCCGCGTCCCAGCGGGCATCCTCCGGCGCGCCTGCGGCGGCGGCAAAACCCTCCGCACTCTGCGGCACCAGCGAAACCTCAAGCGCGGCAGGGCCTGCGCCGTCCGTTGTCAGGGCGGCGGTTGCCACTTTCATCGGGCCTGCCAGCTCCAGCACCAGCCGCGACCAGCCCGGCACATAGGTGCCGAATTGCACCGCCTTGACCTCATCGCCCTGCAGCAGCGCCGCGGCCTCCAGCCCGGTCCAGTCGACCTCCTGGAAGTCCAGCACCAGCCGCGGCGGCTGGTCCAGCGTGTAGAGCCGGTAGGGCACCCCCTGGCTCAGCCCCAGGCGCATTGACGCGCCGCCGCGGCGGGCATCGGTGATGCGGCTGTCCGCGGGGATGACACGGGCCAGCGCGCTGAAATCAGCCGCGGCGGCGGGCACTGCGGCACAGGCCAGAAGCGCCGCGGTCAGAAGGGCCTTGTAGCTGCTCATGCACTGCCTCGTGAAGTTTTCGGCAAGGATAGGCGCACCGCGCCGGAGAGACAACGGATCAGCCGCGGCTGTCCATGAAGGCCTTCAGCCGGGCCAGCCCTTCCTCGATATCAGCGGTGGAGCGCGCGTAGGAGAACCGCAGCGTCGCGGCCCCGCGGACAGGATCGAAGTCCAGCCCCGGCGTCACCGCAACACCTGCCTTTTCAAGGAGTTCCGCGGCAAAGCTGCGGCTGTCATCCGTCAGGTCCGACACATCCGCATAAACTTAGAAGGCGCCGTCCGGCGGCGCGATATCGGCAAACCCGGGCTTCGGCAGCCCCTCCAGCATCAGCTGGCGGTTTTTCGCGTAAACGGCAAGGTTCTCGCGCATTTCCTCCTGGCAGTCCAATGCGGCCAGCGCCGCCACCTGGCTGGCGTGCGGCGGGCAGATGAACATGTTCTGAGCGATGCGCTCCACCACCCGCACGTGGTCCTCCGGCACCACCATCCAGCCGGCGCGCCAGCCGGTCATGGAAAAGAACTTGGAGAAGGAATTGATCACATAGCAGTCATCCGTCAGCTCCAGCGCAGTCACCGCCTTCGCCTCATATTCCAGCCCGTGGTAGATCTCGTCCGAGATGAATGCGGCCCCTGCCCCTGCCGCTGCGCCGATCAGCGCGCCAAGCGCATCATGGCCCAGCATGGTGCCGGTCGGATTCGCCGGAGAGGCGACCATCAGCCCGGCAAGATCCTGCCCGGCAAGATCCGCGGCCACCGGCTGATAGCGGTTCTCCGCCGCGGTCTGGATGTCCACCGGCTGCATTCCCAGCGCCTTCAGGATCTGGCGGTAGGACGGGTAGCCCGGGGCGCCGATCCCGACCCGGTCGCCGCTGTCGAACAGCGCCGTGAACGACAGCAGGAACGCCCCGGACGAGCCCGGGGTGACGATCACGCGGTCCGGGTTCAGATCCAGATTATACCATTCCCCGTAAAGGCTTGCGATGCGTTTGCGAAGCGCCGGCAGCCCCAGGGCGACGGTATAGCCGAGGCTGTCTTCCTCCAGGGCCGCGGCCAGCGCGCGGCGCGCGCCCGAGGGCGCCGGGGTCGACGGCTGGCCGACTTCCATGTGGATGATATGCCGCCCTGCTTCCTCGGCCTTGCGGGCCGCCTCCATGACATCCATCACGATGAAGGGATCGACGTTGGATCGGGTTGAGTTTCGCATGATCATCTCCCATGGTGCGGCCATGGCTTTTGACCGTTTATCCCGGCTGGCGTCAATCCCGGCCCTGTTTCTTGCTGCGCTGTTATACACGGTCTCTGCGGTGCCCGGCGCGGCGCTGACGCTGCTGCGCGATGCCGATATCGAGCACGGGCTGACCCGCCTGTCCGCCCCGGTGCTGACCGCCGCCGGCCTGAACCCGAAACGGGTCCGGGTGCTGGTGGTGGACGATTCGTCGTTCAACGCCTTTGTCATTGATTCGAAAACGATCTTCATCCACTCCGGCCTGATCCTGAAGGTCGGCAGCCCGGAGATGCTGCAGGCAGTGATCGCCCATGAGGCGGCCCATATCGCCAATGGCCATATCACCCGCCGGATGCAGAACCTGAAATCCGCCAATTCCGCCGCGGGGCTTGGCCTGGCGCTGGCCGCGGTGGCAGCCGCGGCGGGCGGCGGCGAGGCAGCAGCCGGGATCGCGATTGGCACCCAGTCCTCGGCCATGCGCGGCTTTCTGGCGCACACCCGCGCCGAAGAAGCCTCGGCCGACCGCTCTGCCGCCGGCTACCTGTCCCGCTCGGGGATCAGCCCGCAGGGCATGATCGATGTGCACCAGCTCTTTGCCGGGCAGGAATTGCTCAGCACTGCCAGCCAGGACCCCTATATGCGCTCGCACCCGCTTTCCAGCGACCGGGTCCGGGCCGCCAAGGCTTATGTGGCGCAATACGGCAAGGACGAGCAGCCGGACGCCGATCACGCCTATTGGTTTGCCCGCCTGCGCGGCAAGCTGTCGGCCTTTGAGCGCGCCCCGGCCTGGACCAAGCGCCGCGCCGGCGAGGAGACCCGCGAGGACATCCGCCGGATGCGCCTTGCGGTGGCCGCCCACCGGCAGAATGACCTGCAGACAGCCCTTGCGCATATGAACAAGGCCATCGCGGCGCGCCCGTCGGACGGGTTCTACTACGAGCTGAAAGGCCAAATCCTGATGGAGAACCGGCGCTGGACCGAGGCGCTGGCGGCCTATGGCAAGGCGGTGCGCCTGGAGCCGGGCGAGCCGCTGATCCTGGGCAGCCATGGCCGGGCGCTGCTGGCCGCCGGGCATCCGAAGGACGCGCTCGCTTCGATGGAAAAGGCGCGCGGACGCGACTTCCGCGACACGCGGCTGCTGCGCGACATGTCGCTGGCCTACGCAAAAACCGGCCAGAACGGCCTCGCCGCGCTTGTCACGGCTGAAAGATATGCATTGATGGGACGGCTGGATGACGCCGGCCTGCATGCCAAACGCGCGGTTGCACAGCTGCCCCGCGGCTCCGCCGGGTGGCGGCGCGCGGAGGATGTGCTGATCGCCTCGGAACGACATCAGAAAAGGAAGAAATGATGATCCGCCTTGCCCGCACGGCCCTGCCGGCCGCTGCAACCGCCCTGGCCCTTCTGGCCGCACCTGCCCAGGCGTTTGACCTGAACAGCATGTCAGAGGCCGAACGCGCCGCCTTTGGCGAACAGGTGCGCGCCTACCTGCTGGAAAACCCGGAAGTGATCATTGAGGCGGTGAACATTCTGGAGCAGCGCCAGGCGGCTGCCGAAGCCCAGGAAGACGACGCGCTGGTCAAGGCCAATCTGGATGAGCTGGTCAACGACGGCTACTCCTGGGTCGGCGGCAACCCGGACGGCGACATCACCCTGGTGGAGTTCATGGACTACCGCTGCGGCTATTGCCGCAAGGCCGCGCCCGAAGTGGCCAAACTGCTGAAAGAAGACGGCAATATCCGCTTTGTGGTGAAAGAATTCCCGATCCTGGGCGAGGCCTCGGTGACCTCCTCGCGCTTTGCCATCGCCGCCAAGCAGGTGGCGGGCAGCGAGGCCTACAAGCTGGTGCATGACGCGCTGATCGAATTTGGCGGCGAGCCAAGCGAAAAAGCCCTGCGCCGGATCGCGGAAGGCCTGGATCTGGACGCGGATGCGATTGTCGCGCGGATGGATGCGGACGAGGTGACACAGGAAATCGCCCAGACCCGCGCCCTGGCGCAGCGCATGCGGCTGACCGGCACCCCGGCCTTTGTGCTGGGCGGCGAAGTGCTGCGCGGCTACTTGCCGGCCGGCCAGATGGCAATCATTGCCGCGGAACAGCGCCAGGAGCAGAGCTGAACCGCACGGCAGAACCGGGACCCGGGGTGCCGCCCCGGGCCCCGGAACATACTTTGAAAAGTTGAACAGCCGGAGCGTCTTACAGGTTCATTCCGCCGCGTCTTTGACCGCGTCCAGCTGCGCGGCCTTCTTTTCCACTTCTTCGACGATGTGATCGACCATCTGCTCGTTCGACATCTTGTGGCTGGCCTTGCCCGCCAGGTAGACCATGCCATTGCCGGCACCGCCGCCGGTGAACCCCACGTCGGTCATCAGCGCCTCACCCGGCCCGTTCACCACGCAACCGATGATGCAGAGGCACATCGGCGTCTTGATATGGGACAGCCGGTTCTCCAGCGTCTCCACCGTCTTGATCACGTCAAAGCCCTGACGCGCGCAGGAAGGGCAGGAGATGATATTGACGCCGCGGTGGCGCAGGCCGAGGGATTTCAGGATCTCGTAGCCGACCTTGACCTCTTCCACCGGGTCGGCAGAGAGGCTGACGCGCAAGGTGTCGCCAATGCCCATCCACAAAAGCTGGCCCAGGCCGATGGCCGATTTGATGGTGCCGGAGACAAAGCCGCCGGCCTCGGTAATGCCGAGGTGGATCGGCGCGTCGGTGGCCTCGGACAGCGCCTGATAGGCCGCCGCGGACATGAACACATCCGAGGCTTTGACCGAGATCTTGAATTCGTGGAAGTCGTGATCCTGCAGGATCTTGATGTGATCGAGGCCGGATTCGACCATCGCATCCGGGCAGGGCTCGCCGTATTTATCCAGCAGGTGCTTTTCCAGCGAGCCGGCATTCACCCCGATGCGGAT
>ERZ1699650.201-NODE-201-length-11903-cov-175.452735_pt1 | contig 11903 bp, 13 predicted proteins | sample MGYA00581512_ERZ1699650 | MGnify/ENA primary metagenome ERZ1699650 (study PRJEB42348, sample SAMEA6618698) | metagenome | isolation source: Polyester-degrading enrichment culture growing on monomer terephthalic acid, Te | collected 2019-05-17 ... | reverse complement strand
TACCAACCCCGAGCCAGAGATGGTGCGGGCGGTTCGACGCTTCGATTTTTTTATGCATGGGGAGGCCCGATCAGGGTGAGAGAGTTAGTGAGAGGGAGGCGGCGCAGCCTTTATGACTGTGGTATACAGTGCACTTAACTCACCAAAATAATCACGGTTCACTATGCGACATCCCATCAGTCTGGGCGTTCAAAGCGATTTTATTGTCTCGCATCTGGAGTCCGAATTAATTGATCATGCCGACTACGCGGTCTATCGGACGCCGGCGACGCCGAATTTTTATTTCGGAAATTTCCTGGCGCTGAAAGTGCCGTTGTCGGAAAAATCCAGGCATGACTGGGAGCAGGCATTTGGTCATGCGTTTGACGGTGTGCCCGGTATCAGGCATCGAGCCTTTATCTGGCCTGTAGTCGAGGCGTCAGAAGAGACGGATATCCGCAGCTTTCTGGGTGCCCATTATGAGTTTACCGAGAATCATGTTTTGGCGATGCCAAGTGATGCGCTGATAGCTCCGCGTCGGCTGAATACTGAGATTCGTATAACGCCTTTTGGTGATGATGAATCCATCTGGTCACAATGGCGGGAGATTGCTGTCACCGAGCGCGAAGCTGGTCATGAGGAGGCGGATTACAGGAGATACCTGGCAGGTCGCGAAAAAACCTATCGAGACCTGGAGCGAGCAGGGTACGGAGATTTTTTTGGTGCGTTTAGCCGTGATCGTTTGCTGGGCTATGCCGGTGTGTTTGCCTTGAATGATCTGGCCCGATACCAGCAGGTTCAGGTCATCCCGGATTTTCAGAATAAAGGCATTGCCCGCACGCTGATCCATCATCTGGCGCAATGGGTGGCCACAAGGGCCAGCCGGCAAATTATCATCGCTGACGCTGACTACCATGCGAGTGCCTTGTACCAGAGCCTGGGCTTTAGGTTGTCGCAGCGCGAGGGCTGCTTGTGTCAGTGGCCCGGTTATGTCTCTCCAGGCCACTGAGCGCCGCTCAGATGGTTCTGAACTCCAGATCCCAGACACCATGACCCAGGCGAATGCCACGCCGCTCGTACTTGGTTTCGGGTCGTTGCTCGGGTCGGCCGGGTAGATAGCTGCCACTTCCCTGTGTATTTTCCCAGCCCTCGGCCGCTTCCATCACACCGAGCATGTGCTCGGCGTAGTTTTGCCAGTCGGTAGCCATGTGGAAGGTACCGCCCGGCGTCAGTTTTTTGCGCAACAAGGCGGCAAATTCCGGCTGAACGATGCGTCGCTTGTGGTGGCGTTTCTTGTGCCAGGGATCAGGGAAGAACAGTTGCACGGTGTCGAGGCTGTGATCAGCAATGCAGTGAGTCAGAAACTCGACCGCGTCTTCCTTGCACACACGTAGGTTGCTAATGCCCTCTTCCTGAACATGATGCAACAGTCGCCCGACACCCGGCGTATGTACCTCTACTCCGATAAAGTCTTTTTCCGGGGCTTGTTGAGCCATGCTCAGCAATGAGTCGCCGTTGCCGAATCCAATTTCAAAAACAACGGATGAGCGCCGACCGAATACTTTTTGCAAGTCATAGGGGCCGTGGCTGAGATCGAGCCCCAAAGCTGGCCAGCCATTTTCCAGAGCCAGTTTCTGACCTTCGGTCATGCGTCCGGTGCGCATGACAAAACTGCGAACCTTGCGTTGAATGGGGGTGAGTTCGTTGGTCATGAGGATTCCAGGTTTGTTCTCGAATGCATCAGTGGCGACGGGCCAGGTGCCAGGCCAGGGTAAACCAGCCAGTAATTAACAAAACCCCACCTATTGGTGTAATGGCTCCCAGTACAGGAACATCCAATAGAACAAGGGCGTATAAGCTACCAGAGAAAATCAGGGTGCCAGCCAGTATCAGTAGCGTGGAAGTTAGTATGCCACGATGTGGGTAGCGCTGAAGATAAAGGCCTGACCAGAGCAGTGCCAGGGCATGAAACATCTGGTAGTGAACGGCGGTATCCCAGGTATCCAGTCGTTGCGGCGTGACCAGTGTTTCCAGCGCATGACTGCCAAACGCACCCAGAGCAACGCTGAGCCCGGCCAGCAAGGCCGCAATTGCGGTGAGTCGTTGACTGTGAGACATAGCGGTTGGTTCCCGGTTAGCGGACAGGTTTGAAGGTTGCCTTGCGTGGCAGCAAAGCCGGTATCAGTCAGACATAAAAAAGCCGCTTTTCAGCGGCTTTTTCAGACCAGACCTGTCGATCAGAAATCGATGGTCATGGCCTTTTTAACTTTTTTCATAGCATTCTTTTCCAACTGCCGGATACGCTCAGCGGAGACGCCATAGACATCGGCCAGTTCATGCAAGGTAGCTTTGTTATCACTCAGCCAGCGCTTTTGAATGATGTCTTTGGAGCGGTCATCCAGGTCTTCCAGAGCCGCAAATAACTGGTCATTGGCGTCCGTTTCATAGTTATCCTGCTCAACCAGGGCCGCCGGGTCGGCACCCTGAGCCTGCAGATAATGAACCGGGAACATGGCCGGGCCTTCATCGTCATCTTCATTGGGCGCATCGAAGGTGGCGTCATGGGCTGTCAGGCGACCTTCCATTTCGTAAACTGTTTTCAGGTTCACGCCCAGGTCATCGGCAATGTCCTGTGCTTCACGCTCGTTCAACCAGCCCAGACGCTTTTTGGAGCTGCGCAAGTTGAAAAACAACTTGCGTTGCGCCTTGGTGGTGGCCACTTTGACAATCCGCCAGTTGCGCAGAATGTACTCGTGAATTTCAGCTTTGATCCAGTGCACGGCAAACGAGACCAGACGCACACCCACCTCGGGGTTGAAGCGACGCACGGCTTTCATCAGCCCGACGTTACCTTCCTGAATCAGATCGCCCTGGTTGAGCCCATAGCCTGAGTAGCTCTTGGCAATGTGAACAACAAAACGCAGGTGAGACATCACCAGGCGGCGAGCCGCATCAATGTCTTCCTGATAATACAAGCGCTCAGCCAGCTCTTTCTCTTCATCGGCCGTGAGCAGGTCAAAGGTGTTGACCGACTGTATATACGACTCGAGGCTTTGACCCGGGGCCAAAGAATCCAAAGCAAGCGCAGGAACACTGTTGTTCAGTTTCACGTTTTCTCCCTCCCCCGGACTCACCGGCATTCAAACCAGTGCACGCGGTGGAAATCAAATTAATTCACCGACTATATTAACAGAAGTCGGCTCTTGAACCCTAGTATCAGCGGTAAATGTTGTGCAAACCATCAATCAACACTAATGTTTTTGATAGCCAAATTCTATAGCCAATAGTCACCAGACACCGGTGGTGCCCTGTACCGTATACGTCGCCGGCCTTGCACCGGTTCAACGGGGCTCGGCGTCCTTGAGGTGGCGCTGTAAAGCTATATGGGCACCAGCGAGGCTAACGCCGATAGAGGCCAGAATCAGAACCAGCGTATCAGTGAAGCCCAGCCAGGAGACATTGGCTTCCAGACCATAGGTGTTCAGGAAGGCGGTAAGCGGGCTGCGCAGCCACCAGGCCACGGCGGTGACCAGTATCCAGGCGGCAACACCCCCCAGCAGACCATACCAGATACCCAGATAGACGAAGGGACGACGCACAAAGGCCTCGGTAGCCCCCAGCAGTTTGATGACGCGAATTTCATCCTTGCGCGATTCTATCGCCAGCCGAATGGTGTTGCCGACGACCAGTAATACGGCGACACCCAACAGCAGGGCTAAACCGGTGACAACGCTGTAGATCAGCTCCAGAAACCGGTTCAGCCGGTCGATCCAGGCCAGATCGAGTTGCACGTCCTCAACTTCCGGCAAGCCGCGAATGATCAATTGCAGCGCTTCGAGCTGACTGCTGTTTTGCTGCGCCGGGACCACGACAATGCTGGCTGGCAATGGGTTGTCGGTGAACCCCAGTGCCTGCCGGTTGATGGACAGGGTTTCCTGAAACGACGTCCAGGCTTCGTCGGCGCTGATGTAGTAAGCGCGGGCGACTTCGGGGCGGGCGTCCAGTTCCCGGGTTAGTCGGTCTCCGTCTGTATCGGGCAGGCCCTGTTCCAGGTAGAGCGTGATCTGGCCGCCCTCCTGCCATTGCTCGGTTTGCGACTGCAAGGAGGACAGCGCGAGGTAAAACAGGGTGGGAAGTGTCAGTGAAATGGCAATGACCAGCCAGGTCAGCGCGCTCGATACCGGATTGCGCAACAGACGCATCAGGGATTGACTGGCGCAGTCGCGGTGGTGGCGCAGCCAGGCAGAGCGGTTGCCCTGAGCGTTGTCACGCCGGCGGTTGGCCGAATTTGATACGGGCTTTTTGGTCGTAGGCCGGTTTGGCGTTCGGGTGCTCACGTGCGCCTCCCCTCAAACGGAGTGCTCATCAGCTTACCGTCCTGAAGCGATGCAACCCGATAGTTTAGCCGCGCGATCAGCCCCAGATCGTGGCTGGCAATGAGCACCGTGGTGCCGACGCGGTTGAATTCGGAGAACAATTCCATAATGTCCCGTGATAAACCCGGGTCGAGGTTACCGGTTGGCTCGTCGGCCAACAGTATCGCTGGTTTTTTTACAACGGCCCGGGCAATGCCAACCCGCTGTTGCTCACCACCGGACAACTGTATAGGGCGATACTTTTCCCGCTCCAGCAACCCTACCTTGTCGAGCGCCGCACGCACTCGGCGGGTTACGTCTTTGGGATGTTCGCCGGCAATGATCAGTGGCAGGGCGACGTTGTCGTATACCGTCTGATCCATCAGCAATTGATGGTCCTGGTGCACGATCCCCAGATTGCGCCGAAAATGCGGAATCTGCGAGCGGCGCAGCCGGTTCAGAATCTGGCCGTTAACCCGCAACTGCCCGGACGAGGCTTTTTCAATACGGGTGATCAGTTTAAGCAGGGTGCTTTTGCCAGCGCCACTGTGGCCAGTCAGAAACACCATTTCGCCTTTCTCTATGTGCAAGCTGACGCTCGACAAGGCTTCGTGCCCGCCTTCGTAGCGTTTGCTGACCTGATCGAAGTGAATCATTCGGCGCGGGTATCCAGCAGCGCGTCGACAAAATCGCGCGCATTGAAGGGGCGCAAGTCGTCGACTTGCTCCCCGACGCCAATGAAGCGCACCGGAATGCCGAGTTTTTTCGCCAGCGCAAAAATAACGCCGCCTTTGGCGGTGCCATCCAGCTTGGTCAGGGCCAGGCCAGTCAGGTTGACGGCATCGGTGAAGCTCTGGGCCTGACTGATGGCGTTCTGACCAGTGCCGGCGTCGAGTACCAGCAAGACTTCGTGCGGGGCTGCGTCATCCAACTTTTTCATCACCCGGACGACCTTGGCCAGTTCGTTCATCAGGTTGTCTTTGTTGTGCAGTCGTCCGGCGGTGTCGGCAATAACCACATCGACACCGCGCGATTGTGCGGCCTGAACGGCATCAAAAATCACGGAGGCGCTGTCGGCCCCGGTGTGCTGGGCAATAACCGGCACCTTGTTGCGCTCACCCCATACCTGTAATTGTTCGACGGCCGCAGCCCGAAAGGTGTCGCCGGCGGCGAGCAGGACGGAGTGGCCGTCGCTCTGGAACTTTTTGGTCAGTTTGCCAATGGTAGTGGTTTTGCCCACACCGTTTACGCCGACGACCAGGATCACATAGGGTTTTTGTGAGCCGTCGATGACCAGGGGCGATTCAACCGGTTGTAGTTGGTGCACCAGGGTGTCGCGCAGGGCATAGAGCAGGGCATCGCCGTCTTTGAGCTCCTTGCGGCCGACTCGTTCGGTCAATTCTTCAACGATGGCGGCTGTCGCCTCAATGCCGACGTCGGCCGTCAGTAACTGGGTTTCCAGTTCTTCGAGCAGGTCGTCATCGATGCTTTTTTTGCCCAGAAACATCGAAGCCAGGCCATCGGTAAAGGTCGAACGGGTGCGACCCAGCCCTTGTTTGATGCGGGCAAAAATGGATTCAGCCGGTGCTTCCGGCTTGGTCTGTTCGGTCTCGGGTTTCGATTTCTTTTTGCCAAAGCCCAGCATGGTAGCGTTGTAGCCTGTGTAATCGGTGAATGGGTAACTGCGGATCGATGCCGTAAAAAGAGCAACCAACTTCGGGACTGGGCCCGCTGTGTTGTCGGGCAGTTCAGAAAAACTGCGATAAAAGCCGCGCTATGCTAGCAAAATGCACCCGCCAGCCAAAGCCTTATTACGCAAGTTACAGAGTTCGGGTTCGCTTGGTGGCAATGGTCCGCAACGGCTGCCCGGGACGCCTCCGTGGGGTCGGGCGGGATGCCGCCCACTCAATCCATCCATGGCGGTCCGACGTCTCGGGCCTTGGCCGCAGCATCCCTGCTGCGGACTCCCCCACGGAGGCGCCCCAGGCAGCCATCGCTAGTCATTGCAACGAAAACTGAACTATGAAATATGAACAGTATCTTTCAATAATGTTAGTTCAGGCGCTAGAGGGAATGCGCGGGAGATATATCGGCGGCAGGGCAAGAAACGCCATGGATGGTGTAAACTGACCGTTGTCAGTACATTGATTCTCCCTATTGGATTTGCACAGGAACCCCATCCGTCTCATGTTCCATTTCAGTCGCCGCACACTCTGGCTCATCATTTTCGTGACCATTCCTCTGATCGTGGTGTTCAACCTGGTGGGCCAGGAAGAGGGTGTTGTCTCCGAGGTCGTCGAGCCCCAGGCCTGGTTTTTGGACGACCTGGCTGTGTCAACCGATGAGCGGGCTCCTGGTCGCACATTGTGGACGGTCGACCTGGACCAGGCCCGTCAGTTGCGGCTGACCATCACCCAGGATCTGATTCCGACCGAGCAACTGGACATTGCCATCGATGCGGCGGTCAGTACCTCTCGCCAGGGTGGGCAGTTTCAGGTAACGGTGGTTAATCCGGCCGATACGGACGCCCTTCAGGCCAGTGTCGATTTTCTGCAAAGCTGGTTGCCCGATGGTGACAGCCGCTCGGTGGTGCTCAGTGGTGATCTCGATGACGATCGCATGGCTGTCGCCCGGCGCCTGTTGGAGCCCCTGTTGGGCGAGGGGATGGTCAATCAGGTTGCGCCCCAGCCCTCGCTGGCACGGTTGAGGTCACCGCCCATGGGTACCAATGAACAGCTGGCGTTTTTGCTCTGGGTGGGCGTTCTACAGCAGCGGCTGAGTGGTTATGATCCTCAGGTGCGCTGGGACCATCGGGCAGAAACCAGCCAGGTGCTGATTAACCAGACGCTCAGCACGGACCTGTTCGTACCGGTGACGGAAGAGGAGCTTGAGCCCGTCAGGGCGGCCTATACCGCCTCGGCCGAGCAACGCAGCCGCAGCGCCGAGCAGATTCATCGCTATCTGGTGACCTCCGCGGTTTACGACTTACCCGCCGATTTTCTGGTATCGCAGCAACAACGCTTGTCAGCTATTACGCTGGCAGATGTGAATGCGGCCCGCGCGAACAGCCAGCCATAACCCGTCATGCCCATCATTGACTAAGAGGACACAATGCCCAAATCCGCTCGAAAAGGCCCTGGCCGGGGCGCAGGGTCGCTGCGCATTATTGGAGGTGAATACCGGGGGCGCCGGCTTGGTATTGCCAATGTGGAGGGGCTGAGGCCCACCGGCGACCGCCAGCGTGAAACCCTGTTCAACTGGTTGCAGGTTCAGACCCCGGGTGCCCGGGTGCTGGATGCCTTTGCTGGCACCGGTGCGCTGGGGCTTGAAGCGGCCTCGCGCGGGGCCTCGCATGTTTGGCTGCTGGAGAAGCAACCACAAGCCGTGGCCAGCTTGAAACAGGCCGTTTCGACGCTCGGCTGTGCTGCGACCGTGGTGCAATGCGATGCGCTGGCCTGGTTGGCCCGGGCAGAGACCGAGCCCTTTGATCTGGTCTTTCTGGATCCGCCCTTCGCGGCCGGGCTGTGGACCGATGCCCTCGCGGCGCTGATCGCACAGAAGCGCCTCGCCGAGCGTGCCCTGGTTTACCTGGAAAGCCCCCGGCAACAGACACTGGCCCTCCCGGACGGGTTGCAATTGATGAAGGAAAAGCACAGTGGCGATGTCAGCATGCGACTCTATCAATGGACCGGGACGGCAATGGGCGGGAACTGACCGGCTGACATTGACCCATCTTCACTGACTGGCCTAGAGTGATTTTTTAACCTTCTCAGAGGTGCGAATGACTCCGGACATGCTTAAGGCGCGGTTTGACCGCCAACAGGCAGCCTATCGGTTGCATCCATACCCCAGCTTGGCTGAGCGGCGTTTTCGCTTGCAGCAACTGAAACAACTGATTCTGGATAACCAGACGGCACTGGCCGATGCCCTGAATCAGGATTTTGGCTGTCGGTCCAAAGGGGAAACGCTGAACGCTGAAGTACTGCCGGCCATTCTTGGCATTAACCACACGCTGCGGCATCTGAAAAGCTGGATGAAGGCACGCAAACATCTGGTGCCGCTGCTGTTTCAACCCGCCCACAGCAAGGTGTTGCCACAACCACTCGGTGTAGCCGGCATTATCGTGCCCTGGAACTACGCCCTCTATCTGGCGATAGGGCCGATGACCGCTGCGCTGGCGGCGGGCAACCATTGCATGGTGAAGGTGTCTGAATTCACGCCAGCCTTCGGCGCGTTGTTTGAGAAGCTGATCGACGAAACCTTTGACGATGGCGTGATCACGGTCGTCAATGGCGATGTTGACACCGCGCGCGCATTCTCGGCGCTGCCGTTCGATCATCTACTGTTTACCGGCTCCACCGAGGTGGGCAAGGCCGTAATGGGGGCTGCAGCGCAGAACCTGACGCCTGTTACACTCGAGCTCGGCGGGAAAAGCCCGGCCGTTATCGATACCAGTATTCCGATTGCAGAAGCGGCGGAACGGCTGGCCTTTGGCAAGTGCCTGAATGCAGGCCAGACCTGCATCGCCCCGGACTATATTCTGTGCCCGCCGGATCGTATTGACGCCTTTATCGACGCCTTCCACCAGTCGGTCAGCCGCATGTACGGCAAGGTCATCGAGAATTCGGACTATTCCTCGGTCATCAACGACCGTCAACGCCAGCGCTTGAATGACTGGTTACAACAAGCCGAAGCCGATGGTGCGCAATTGCACTGGGGCGACCAGCCCCCTGGGCTGGATGCCGGCAGCGGTAAAATGCCCCCGGTATTGCTCACCAATGTCTCATTAGACAGCGCGGTCATGCAGCAAGAATTGTTTGGCCCTATTTTGCCCATCATCCCGTGCGAAACCGACTTGGAAGCACAGCGATTCATTAACAGCCGACCCCGGCCACTGGCGCTCTACCTCTTTGGATACGACCGGAGCTGGCAGGCCAAGTTCGAACACAGCACCCACAGTGGCGCGTTGGTCATCAATGAGGCGTTATTTCACGCCACTCTGGATAACATTCCCTTTGGCGGCGTAGGGGCGAGTGGCATGGGGCACTATCACGGCAAAGCCGGGTTCGACACGTTTTCCAAATTGAAACCGGTGGTGGGCAAGCAAAAGTTGAATAGCCTTAAACTGGTGTATCCGCCCTATGATGGATGGGTGCAACGGCAGTTGAGACGATTCTTTCTCAGTTAACTGGTATGCCAAGGAACCAGGCCATTGATTTGTGCCGTCCGAGCGGCTGGGGTAACATTCGCGCGCGTTGAATAACCGGGAGCGCAACATGGTACGCACCGTAGTATACCCAGGCACCTTCGACCCCATTACCTATGGGCATATGGATCTGGTCGAACGGGGTCTGCGGCAATTCGATAAGGTTATCGTCGCCGTCGCGGCCAGCCCGAAGAAAAAGCCGCTGTTCAGCTTGGAGCAACGTGTTGCTCTGGCTCGCAAAGTCACCGAAAACATGGGCAATGTGGAAGTTGAAGGCTTTCGCAACCTGCTGGTCGATTTTGCCCATGAGAAAGGTGCGCAGACTATTTTGCGCGGGTTGCGCGTGGTCAGTGACTTCGAATATGAATTTCAGCTGGCCAACATGAATCGGGTGCTGGCACCGGATGTCGAGAGCCTGTTTCTGACGCCATCCGAGCAGTATTCCTTCATTTCGTCTACCTTTGTTCGTGAGATTGCCCTGCTGCACGGGGATGTCACCAAAATGGTGCACCCGATCGTGCAAGAAGCGCTGGCCGAGATTTATCAGCAGAACGATTGATTCTGCTTAGCTACATCATTGCCGCGAGGCAGACTGTGAGAGGATGTTGTCATGGCCCTGTACATCACCGATGAATGCATCAACTGCGATGTGTGTGAGCCGGAGTGTCCCAACGATGCGATTTCCGAAGGCGAGGAAATCTACGTAATCGACCCGCAGTTGTGCACCGAATGCGTGGGACATTACGATGAACCCCAGTGCCAGCAGGTCTGCCCGGTAGATTGCATCCCCCACGACCCGTCACACGTTGAAAGCAAAACCCAACTGCAGGACAAATACGAGCGCATCATGGCCGCTCAGGCATGATCTGAGCCCTTTGGGCTCATCAACTTCGGGTCGTCAACAGCGCCTTGAGTCCGCGACGGGTGGGTCGGGCTGCTCCTGCGGGGGGCGCCGTGAAAACCTCCCTGTTGGCTTAACTTCGGCATCCATGCCTCAGATACCCCCGCAGAAGCAGCCCGGCCACCCATCGCTAATCTATTGCTAAATTTGAATCCTGCGTATTAATAACTCAGCTGGGTTCCCGGCTGAATCTGCTGATCCTTACTGGCAATCATGCCAATGCTGGCTCCGGGCGAGGTCAGAAAGGTGTTGGTCTGGCTGAACAGGCGGCCACTGGCGGGCGCGGGTACCTGTACCCGTTCCGGGCGATGGCTGTCGAGCAGCACTATTTCGGCCAGAAGGTCGCCGGCGTCTACCCAGTCTCCGAGCGCCCGGTGATACACCACCAGGCCATTGGCCGGTGAGGTGATCACTTTTACCTGGTCGACATTGATGCTCAGCGTGTCGCCCTGCTGTGGCTGGGCTTTGGCGCTGCTGTTGGAAACAAACCCCTGTTGCTCAAGAAACGCCAGCAACCCTTCTGCATCTTGCCGGGCCAGGGCGTCGCTGACGTCTTTCTGGCCGCGCAGCTCCACCGTGGCGGCAAAGCAGGGTTCGGCAAAGGGTTTGCCGGTGTTTTCAGCCAGGGCGATCCAGGGTTGGGTGTGGCTGCCGTCAAAGGCGACGGTGCCCCGAACGTCTTCCTCGAGCCGGATGGCGAAGCCGAGGCAATCGGCCAGTTGTGTGCCGATAGGACGTTGATGATCGCCATAGAATACATGGGGCAGTGCGTGGTCGTCACAATGCAGATCGAGCATCAGATGGGCGTCGATTGATTGGCTCAGCAGGGCTTTGTGCAGGGCTTCGATTTCGTAGTGGGCGGGTTTTTCCTCTACCAGTTGACGCAGAGCGGCCCGCACTTGCACATCATTCCGGTCAGCTTCTGCATTCAGCAAATGTCCCACTCTGTGCGTCAGCGCTCCGGTTGACAGTGACATGCCCCGGTTGAAATTTTGCCCCGTGGTGGCGTCAAACCGGCCTGGAAATTTGCCGAACAATCGCTGGTTCATACCGACCGGGTTGGCGAAAGGCACAATCACAATGCGCTGCCGGACCTGGCCTGCCTGCTCAAGAGTGTCCAGTTTTTCCATCAAATGCTGAAGCGTCAGCAAGCCAGGCCATTCATCGGCGTGCAAACCCGCCTGAAAGTAGGCTTTGCGGGGGCCGTCGCCGTATTCATGAACGGTCAGGTGACGTTGCATGCCGGGTGCCGGTGAGGGCAGCGGCAGGTGTGTTGTTTTCATGGTTTGGTCCAACGGATGTGTGCAATAGGTGCGAGTTTACTGACGCCCGCACAGCAATAACAGAGGCTTGTCGTCGAGCGGCTTGAGGGGGTACCAACCTTGGTAACCCTAGCGGAGTGCTAACTGGTACTGGCGGACCGATTTGCGCAATAGCAGCCACGGGCCAGCAGTGGAATCTG
>ERZ1699650.200-NODE-200-length-11976-cov-25.257864_pt1 | contig 11976 bp, 10 predicted proteins | sample MGYA00581512_ERZ1699650 | MGnify/ENA primary metagenome ERZ1699650 (study PRJEB42348, sample SAMEA6618698) | metagenome | isolation source: Polyester-degrading enrichment culture growing on monomer terephthalic acid, Te | collected 2019-05-17 ... | reverse complement strand
TGTCAGGTCGACATCTCGGTCCAGCGAAGAGCGGATGGCGTTCATCAGATCGCAGAACAGGGCTTCGCTGTCGGTTGTCCCCACGGGTTCGTAAATACCCGGGCGGGGTTCGAACTGGTTTAACTGGCCGTTGTGTGCGAACGTCCAGTAGCGGCCCCAGAGTTCGCGCTGAAACGGGTGGGTGTTGGCCAGGCAGACCTCACCGACATTCGCCTGGCGTATGTGGCAAATGGCAATCTCGCTTTTGATCGGGTGGGTTTGCACCATGCGTGCAATATCCGACTGGGCACTGGCCCGGCTCTCATGAAACGCCTGTACACCCTTGCCTTCATAAAAAGCCACGCCCCAGCCATCCTTGTGCGGTCCGGTGTCGCCACCGCGACGGGTTAATTCGGTAAAACTGAAGCAGAGATCAGTTGGGGTATTGGCGCTCATACCCAGCAGTTCACACATGACGGAAGCCTTCCAGCCAATAAACAACGTTTCCAAAGTGTATCAGCTGGCCGATGGTCCGTCTTCATGGGCAGGGCAAAGTACAGGCCTGTTCCGCGGCTTAGACGCCAGAGCAAGGAATCTAGACGCTCAGTAACGTCGGGCGGTCTATAATGAGCTAAGGTTACAGGTCTACCCGTTCTTAACATGCAGTTACAACGACGCGCCTGTCGCGGACTGCGAATGACACCCCCTGGAGAATGTGCCATGAGTAAATGGATGCAGGTCGCTTCAACCCTCGCACTCGGCGGTATGCTGGTGACGGGTCCTGTGCTGGCTGATACCTTTCGTTGGGCAAACAGTACCGATCCGCAAACCATGGACCCCCATGCGGTCAATGCGGCGCCGGTTACCTCCTTTCTGAATAATGTGTACGAAGGCCTGGTCCGGCGCGACAAGGACATGGCCATCGAACCATCGCTTGCCGTGAGCTGGGAGCCTCTGGAAGTAGAAACCGGTTGGCGTTTCCATTTGCGCGAGGGGGTGAAGTATCACAATGGCAATGACTTCACTGCCGACGACGTGCTGTTTTCCTATGAGCGCGGTGTCTCGGAAACCTCGGATGTCAGCTCCTGGTTTGCGCCGGTCAGTGAGGTGGTTGTGGTGGACGACTACACCGTCGATTTTATTACCCACGATCCGAACCCGCTGTTTCCGGATTCCATCGCCAACTTCCTGATCATGGATCGCGACTGGACCGAAGAAAACAACGCTGAGTTGCCAGCCCGTGAACAGGAAACGCACGCCTCGCGCAACACCAACGGGACGGGACCTTTCCGGTTGACACAGCGGGACCCGGGTGTGGAAACCCGCCTCGAACCGTTCGATGGCTGGTGGGGTGAAGTGGAGCACAACATCACTGAAGCGATTTTCACGCCGATCAGCAATTCCTCAACCGGCTTGGCGGCTTTGCTCTCCGGCGAAATCGATTTTATTTCTCCGATTCCCCTGCAAGACATCGATCAGGTGGAAAGTCGTGATGGCTTTAAGGTTCTCAGTGGCATTGAAACCCGGGTGATCATGCTGGGTTTCGGTCATAACCATGAACAGTTGAATGATTCCGACGATGTAGCAGGCGAGAACCCCTTCCAGGACGCTCGCGTACGTCAGGCTGCGTGGCAGGCAATAAACATCGACGCGATTAACCGGGTAGTTATGCGGGGTCAGGCCGAGCCGGCCAGTCAGCTGATGCCGCCCGGCCTGAGTGGCTATTCCGAGGTGAACGATGAACGCCTGCATTACGACCCGGAAGCCGCCCGGGAGCTATTGGCTGAAGCGGGTTATCCGGATGGTTTCAGTTTTGGATTCAAATGCACCAACGACCGTTACCTGAATGACGAGTCGGTCTGTCGTGCCATTTCATCCATGTTCGCAGCGGTCGGTCTGGATGCTGATCTTACCGCCATGCCGGTTAGAAACTATTGGGATGAGCTGCGCGGTGGTGAATTTGATGTATTCCTGCTGGGCTGGTCGCCGGGCACCTTCGATGCCGAACACCCCATTCGTTTTCTGGGTGCCACACCCGATGGCCGGGTAGGGTCCTGGAACTTTGGCGGTTATTCCAATGAGCGGATCGACGAGTTGCTGCCGCTGGTTCAGCAAGAGCTGGATCCGCAGCAACGTCAGGCCTGGCTGGATGAAATTGCCGGCATTCTGCAGGACGAAGTGGCCTACGTTCCGCTCTATACCCAGCCACTGATCTGGGCTGTGAAGGAGAATATCGATCTGGTCCAGCGGCCCGATGACTTCTTCATGTTGCGCTGGGTGACTGTCAACTAGGCCAGCCTCGCGATGCTACTGTTCATTGGCCAGCGGCTGCTGCAATCGCTCTTTGTGATGGTGGCGGTCGCTTTTCTGGCGTTTTCACTGTTCCGCTTTGTGGGCGACCCGGTCAGTCAGATGGTGGGCGTTGAAACCACCCTGGCTGACCAGGCACGCTTGCGTGAAGAACTGGGATTGAACGACCCTTTTGTAGTGCAGTTTTGGGACTTTACCCGCAACCTGATCACCGGTGATTTTGGCTATTCTTATCGAACGCGGCAGCCGGTCGGGCAGATGCTGCTGTCGCGCATTCCGGCAACGGTGGAGCTGGGTACAGTCGCTTTGCTTATCTCTCTGCTGGTCGGTATACCCACCGGCATTTACACCGCCTTGAGGCCAAAAGGCACGCTCTCTCAAAGTGTGCTAATTGCGACCCTGGTCGGAGTGTCAATCCCCACCTTTGTGATTGGGATTTTGCTTATTTTTCTGTTTGGGGTCTATCTGGGTTGGTTGCCCACCTTTGGCCGTGGCCAGACGGTTGAGCTCGGCTGGTGGCGAACCAACCTGCTCACGCTCGATGGCTGGCGCTCACTGATTCTTCCGGCACTGACACTCGCTGTGTATCAGCTGACGCTGACCATGCGCCTGGTTCGTTCTGAAATGATGGATGTGATGCGTACCGATTTTATTCGCTTTGCCACCGCCCGGGGTATTCCCTACCGCAGCCTGTATTTTCGCCATGCCTTTGGCAATACGCTGGTACCGGTGATCACCATTGTCGGCTTGCAATTCGGTGGGGTGATCGCCTTCTCTATTGTCACCGAAAGCGTGTTTCAATGGCCGGGTATGGGGCTGTTGTTCCTGGAGTCGATCCGGTTCGTAGATATACCGGTGATGGGTGTTTATCTGGTGATGATCGGGCTGATTTTTGTGATTATCAATCTGCTGGTCGACCTGCTGTATTTTATGATTGATCCCCGAATTCGCGTGCGGGAGGCAGCCTGATGCGGCGGCGGCTGAATCGCAATACGTTGCGCAACAATGAAGGGGTTTATCTGTTTTTGCGCAGTCCGATGGCCATTGTGTCTGCGATCATGACGGTGCTGATCGTATTGGGCGCGATACTGGCGCCCTGGCTGGCACCGACCAACCCCTATGATCTGGCCAGCTTCAGTCTGATGGACGGCTTGTTGCCACCGGCCTGGGAAGCCGGTGGGCAAAGCCAGTTCTTGCTGGGCACCGATGACCAGGGTCGTGACATTCTGTCATCCATTTTGTATGGCGCCCGGTTGTCGCTGACCATCGCCTGTCTGGCCATGGCGTTCGCGACCATTCTAGGCGTGGGGGCGGGTTTGCTGGCCGGCTATTATGGTGGGCGCTTTGACGCCATTGTGATGCGCATCGCCGATGTTCAACTGGCACTGCCAGCCATTCTGACTGCCTTGCTGATCGACGGTATAGCCCGTGGTCTGTTGCCGCGCGAGCTGCAGGAAGGTATTCGGGTCTATGTGCTGGTTCTGGCCATTGGCTTGTCGCTGTGGGTGAATTTTGCCCGAACCGCCCGCGCATCCACCTTCGTAGAAAGGAACAAGGAATACGTGCAGTCCGCCATCATCATGGGCCAGCACCCGCTGCGCATTATGCTGATTCAGATTCTGCCCAACATTACCGGGCCCTTGCTGGTCATCATGACCGTTGATCTGGCCTCGGCGATTTTGCTGGAAGCGACACTGTCGTTCCTCGGCATTGGTTTGCCGGCGAATTCACCCTCACTGGGCACGTTGATCCGAATCGGCATGCAGTATTTGATGTCTGGCGAATGGTGGATTCTGTGGGTGCCGACGCTGTTTCTGATAGCCCTGGTCATTTCCGTCAACATGCTGGGCGATTTTCTGCGCCAGGTGTTTAACCCGAGGTTACGTTGATGCTGAGGGTTAAAGGACTCAGTGTGCAGTTCACCACCCGCTTTGGTGCTGAAACCGCGGTGGAAGACGTTGACCTGACTGTCAAACCGGGTGAGATTCATGGGCTCGTCGGTGAATCCGGTGCCGGTAAATCGACCATAGGTGCGGCCATTATGGGGCTGTTGCCTGGTGCCGGTGAGGTAACGGCAGGAAGCGTTCACCTCGGCGACACTGACTTGCTGACGCTGTCACCCGCACAGCGGCACCGGGTGCGCGGCAAGCGCATTTCAATGATCTTTCAGGATCCGCAGACCAGCCTGAACCCGCTGATGACGGTGGAAGAGCAACTGCTTGAGACCATGCTCACCCACGATGATATGCCGGTAAATAAGGCTCGAGCAAAAGCCATCGACTTGCTGACGGAATTGGGCATTGAGCGCGCCGAGCAACGCATTAGGGCTTACCCGCACCAGTTTTCTGGCGGGATGCGTCAGCGAGTGGTGATTGCACTGGCGCTGTGCACCAACCCGGATCTGATCGTGGCTGATGAACCGACTACGGCACTGGATGTGGCGGTTCAGTCGCAGGTGTTGGATCTGATTCGAACCCTGGCGGTTGAACGCCAGGTAGGCATTATTCTAATTACCCACGATATTGGCGTGATCGCGCAGGTCAGCGATCAGGTGACGGTATTGCGCCATGGCAAGGTCGTTGAGAGCGGGCTTACGGTGCAGGTGCTTGGTGACCCTCAGCAACCCTATACCCAGGGGTTGATGGCCTCGGTACCTCGGCTGCAGGAACGGATGCACCGTTTCCCGATGATGGTGGCGGCCGAGTCGGATCGGGCGATAGACCTGCAGTCAGGCTCATTGCCATCAGGCGTCAGCGCCGAATACGCTGCGACCTGGCTGCAGCAGCGCCCCAGTCAGGCGCGGAGCGAGGCCGCGATGAGCCTGGAGATTTCCGGTTTGGATGTATGCTTTACCGAACCGCGTCAGCGCCTGCTCCAGAGACCGGAGACTTTATACGCCCTGAAGCAGGTATCGATTGAGGTCCCGGAAGGCAAAGTCATGGGGTTAGTGGGCGAAAGCGGCAGCGGCAAGTCGACCCTGGCGAAGGCCATTGTCGGGCTGGTGAACCCAACACGCGGTGAGATCCGTTTTCAGGGCGAAATACTGGCGCCAGGTGCTAGACGAAAACGCAAGGACCCATCGCGACGGCTGATCCAGATGGTGTTTCAGGATCCGTATTCTTCGTTGAATAACCGACGCAAAATCGGCGATATTCTAGCCGAACCGCTGATTGTGTATAGGATAGAAAAAAATGCTACCGAGCGGCGACGCCTGGCGGCGTCATTTCTCGAACTGGTTGGTCTGCCGGCAGCGTCGATTCACCGCTATCCGCATCAGTTCTCCGGTGGTCAGCGTCAGCGCATCGCCGTTGCACGGGCGTTGATTGCCCGACCGGACTTACTGATTTGTGATGAGCCTACCTCGGCGCTGGACGTTTCGATTCAGGCGCAAATTCTGAACCTGCTCAAAGACCTGCAGGAACGCTTTGACCTGACCATCCTATTCATCAGCCACAATCTCGCGGTAGTGCGACAGATGTCGGATCGCATCATGGTGTTGAAAGCCGGGGAGGTTGTGGAGACGGGAGACAGCGAGGATTTTTTCAAGTCGCCGCAGCATCTCTATTCAAAAGAGTTGCTGGCATTAACACCTTCGCTGGATCTGGTTGCCTCCAGATGACGGAGGTGCGTTGCTGTTGCGGGTGCCTGACCCAGAGTGTCGGGTAAATCAATACCTTGTTGCTCAAATAATAATTTGATGTAGGCCAGATGATGAATATTGTGATGGATCATGTACATCAACTCCCGCCACAACGTCGATTGCAGTGATAAAGTTTGGTTTTGAGTAATACTGATTTCCGAGTGCACTGCAACGGGCCGGTCTGACAAGTTGGCACTGAGCCAGCCTTGTTTAAGGTGCTGGCTGTTCTCGAATGCCAGCTGAATATCCTGTTCCCCGGGGTCGTTCCGGCGGCGCCGGTTATAGTCGACGACACCACTGGTTAGGCTGTTTTGAACTGCCCGTTCATGATCGTGCATGTGGCGCAGGTGTCGGCTGACACCCGTGCCACAGAATGCTGCGGTTAGCCTTGGGTTTTCCAGCGAATTCAGGCGGGTAAAGACCAGGTCGGTCTGATCGTGAAGATCTTTGATGGCATTAAGCAACATGCTGGGTCTCTTCTTGTTTGGTGAGATTCTGGGTAGCCGGGTGCAGGGCTCTGAACCGATTGGCGCCGGGCTGACCCAGATAGCGGTTCAGGTAACGCTCTGGGGTTTGGCGCAGGTCAACCATGATCAGGCCGTCCAGTGACTGGTTGAAACCGTGGTTGACGGTAAAACTGAGGAATTTGCCGTTTAGGTTCAGGTAGTGACGGATCAGCGTCGGAATTTTCCGCTCGGTCGGGCAATGGTCGAGCAAGGCATTGACGGCTGACGCCTGGGTCAGGGTTGCGAGCAGGTCGTCCGTCCACAGACGCCGGTTGAATTGCATCGGAGCCCGGGGCCTGATCAGTGAGTGCAGACGGGTATCTGCCCGGTGGTTGGCCAGTAGGGAGTCAGCCAACAGGGCTCGCGCCACAGGAACAAAGCGACCCGAGATGCTGACGCAGCCGAACAGGGTGTGCACCTGGGGCTGCTGGTTAACAAAGGCACCGATGCCCCGCCACAACAAATCCAGTGCCCTGGGGTGGCGCTGATAGGCTTCGGTGACAAAGGAGCGTCCCACTTCAACTGATGAACCAATCGTCGTGAGAAAATTACGTTCATAGTCAAACAGCGAATGGCTGTACAGTCCTTTTAATCCGACCTGTGCGAGCACATCGGAGACCCGTGCCAGGCGATAACCGCCAATGATCCGGTGGTTGGCATTATCCCAGCCCCAGATGTGCCAGTAGTGGGGGTCAAACCGGTCCCGGTCGAGCGCCTGACCGGTGCCTTCGCCGGCGGCGCGAAAACACCGCTCACGTTCAACGGCCAGCAGGTCGGCAACCTCGCCGAGTTGGTCGTAGGGGGCGAGGTAGACGCTGAAATCACCTTGTTCGGCGACTTTGTAATCGGCCAGTCTGGCCATGCTGTTTTGACCGGGGGTCGTGGTGAGTGCCTGCAGGCTGTCTTGACGTGAGTCCGGTTGTGCGGTCGCATCGGGGTCGAGTAATTCACAACAGACGCGCAGGTGCTGGGTGACCGCCACGGCCGATACCGTGCTGTCGAGCTTTGCGGCGTCAACTATATTGCCAAGGGTAGCGGTGATGCGGTGGCCGCGCCGCGCCAGCATTGCTCTGGGCAACAGAGCAGTACGCAACCGCTTGTTGATGATGCCAGCCCAGTAAAACCATGCCGGGTTTCGCCCTTGAATGTGCACCGGCAGAACCCGGGCTTTGTGACGCACAGCCAGTGTGCCCGCCAGGGTGTTCCAAGGGGCGTCATCTATCTCGCCGGTGCGCGGATTCAACCGCGCGACGGTTCCGGCGGGAAACATCAGCAGGGAACCTCCCCGTGCAAGATGGCGGTCTGCCTCGCGCAGCCCGCGGGCGTTGCGGCTCTGCTGGTTTGGGTTCAAGACATCAACGCCAATGAAGAGTGACCGGAGTTCAGGCAGCGACAACAACACCTGGTTGACCAGTACTTTAAGGTCGGGGCGCAACGTCAGTAACCATTGGCTAAGCAGCATGCCCTCAATGGCACCAAGCGGGTGATTGGCGACCACCAGGCAAGGCCCCTGGTCCGGTACTTGTTGAGCGCGCTCCGGGTTGTTCACCGCAAGGCTGACGTCCAGTTTGGCCAGGCTGAAGTCCAGAAAACGGGCGGCGGTATTGGTATCGGTTTGCTCACTCGCGGCAGATCCGGTAGCGAGCCACTCATCGTACCAGCGACGCAGCACAGGCAATTGAGTAATGGCGTTCACCAAAGCTCGTGGTAGTGCGCCAACACTGGTCAGAGCCAATGGATTGGCTTTTTCGGAGTCAGAGATGCTGTAAGGGGCCTGGTGCAGGGGTTGTTCCATCCTGGGCATCCTCAGTGAGTATCGGGGTAGTGGCGGGTCAGGCGTCGTTCGAGCCGCCAGTGACGAATAAGTTGGCGAAGCCCTGGTGGCCTAAGCCCTTGTTGCCGGTGGTAGGCACCGATGGCGAACAGCGTCCGGTATTGCCACATTAGGGTTCTGATGGCATCAAACAGCCGGGCATTCTTGTCCCAGATGTGGATCGACTCGGCACTGGCGCCATTGATTTCCACGATTTCCAGTGAGCTTCCAGCACGCAGGGCGTCGGCGTCTGCAAACTTCACATCGAGCCGGCCGTAATAAAAATCGGGCAGGTCGGACATGATCCGGTTGATACGGTCTGTCAGTTGAGGGGTTATGTCGGCTCTGGCATCTTCGAACACTGCGCCCCGGCAATGGCTGGCCGAAAAGACCAGGCGTTTGCGCTCTCCCGGTTCCAGCACCCGATTCCAGTCGTCCCGGTTGCGGGCCTCATAAAGGTACGCAAGTGCACCGGCTCGGGCATCCCGGGCGACCAGTTGTTGCAGGGTGTGGATGCCATCTCCGATCACCGTGGGCGAGTGTTTGTAGGTCAGTGAAACAACGTCGCCCTGACCGCTAAGTGGGTCTTTGACATAAAAGATGCCCACTTCGGGCTCCCAACTGGCCAGTTGCTGGCAAAGCAAACCAGCGCCCTGAGGGTAGGCTGATATGGCGTCGGCCAGCGCCTGTTCAGAATCCACTAGTCGAATGCCAGCACCTCGACAGCCGATGTCGGGCTTGCACACAAACGGCAGCGTGAAACCGGCTTCGCTAGCGCTGGCGATGCACTGCCGCGCCTGTTCCGTCGGATCGAGTTCGTCGCGCCGATGGTAGACCCAGGGCAGGATGACTTGGCTGCATTCACCTCTGGCCTGGCTCATCAGTGCATGTTTGGACTCCCCGACCATGCCGGCCAGCGGCAAACCTGGGTTGGCCAGCAGTGGCAGAGTCAGAGACCTGTGCCTGAGTGACAGCCATACCCATTGCAGCGCGACCGGGCCATACATGACCCAGGTTGGCCAGAATTCAAACAGTGAGGTTGGTTTGTCGCCCGAGGTGGATGAGGTTGTGCGAAGTGTGTCTGTGGCCATGGTTACTGCTCCGGCAAGGCGAGCTGCTTTCTGTGATTGTTGTACTCCCTTTGTCGTGACAGCCAGGCCGTTCTTACACATTATTTGAAAGCCGGTTGTAAGATTTTGGCTTACCGGTCGACAGTTCAGCACTCCCATTGCACGGTTGAACGTTATGATCCGAATCCAAGTGGCGATGCAACAATGCCAGGCACTGATTGTATTTACGGTTCTTATGTTGTCGGTGTTGGTTCTAGCCCCGGCAGTGGCAAGCACCTTTGAACACGATCGGTTCGACCAGTTATTGTCGGAACACGTCGTACCGATTAACGAGGGTGTGTCTACAGAAGTGGACTACCGTGCCTTGCTTGAAACCAGATCCGAGCTTCAGACTTATCTCGATGAATTGGCCGGGGTATCCCGTGAACGTTTCGATCGCTGGCCGGAAGACGATCAGCTGGCGTTCCTGATTAACGCCTATAATGCCTGGACGCTGGAACTGATATTAACCGAGTACCCGGATCTCGATTCGATCCGTGATCTGGGCTGGTTGTTTCAGTCACCCTGGAAGCGGGATTTCGTCGACTTGTTGGGCGAAGAGCGCTCACTGGACAATATTGAACATGATCTGATTCGAGGTTCGGGCCGCTATAATGAACCGAGAATTCATTTTGCCGTGAACTGTGCCAGCATCGGTTGCCCGGCGTTACGGTCCGAAGCTTATACCGCTGATCAGTTGGATGCTCAGCTTGAAGAGCAAACCCGATGGTTCCTGGCTGACCGCAGTCGCAACCGGCTTGACGGCTCTGACTTAGAGGTATCCTCTATTTTTGACTGGTACCGCGAAGACTTTGAGGCCGGCTGGCGTGGCGAAAGCACGCTGGCCGGTTTCCTGACGCTTTATGCCGATGACCTGGGGTTGAGTGATGATGAGGTATCCCGGCTGACCGACGGTGATATCGATATTGAGTTTCTGGATTACGATTGGGCCCTGAACGACCTGAACTGAACACTGGTGGTTCAAGCAAATACCTGTATTGGAGAGATGTGACTCGTGAAGAAGAAACTGTCGATTGTTGCCATTATTGCCTTAGCCATCATTGCGTTTTTTGTATTCGACTTGAAGCAATGGCTGACGCTGGAAGGTCTGAACGCAGGCCAGGCTCAGTTTGAAGCCTGGTTAAATGAACACCCGGTCCTGGTCAGCGCCGCTTACTTCGGGATTTATGTGATAGTGACTGCCTTGTCGCTACCGGGTGCCACCATCATGACGCTGGCCGGCGGTGCCTTGTTCGGACTTGCCTGGGGTCTGTTACTGGTGTCTTTTGCTAGCACGCTGGGGGCAACACTGGCGTTTTTGGTGGCGCGCTATCTATTGAAAGACGCTGTGCAGGCCAGGTTTGGTGAGCGCCTCTCGGCGATCAATCGGGGTGTTGAAGAAGAGGGTGGCTTTTACCTGTTTACGCTGCGCCTGGTACCCGCCTTTCCGTTTTTTCTGATCAACTTGTTGATGGGCCTGACACCGATCAAGGCCTGGACTTTCTATTGGGTTAGCCAGGTGGGCATGCTGGCAGGCACTCTGGTGTATGTTAATGCGGGCACCCAACTGGGCCAGCTGGAAAGTCTCTCGGGCATATTGTCTCCCAGCCTGCTGATTTCCTTCACCTTGCTGGGCCTGTTTCCGCTGGTGGCCAAGAAAGTCATGACTTTTATTCGGGCTCGGCGAGCAGTGGCCTGAAACGGCGCTTATAAATTTAGCTTGCCGACTCGTTTTGCGCTGTAAGCTTTGGCATAGTACGCGTGCACTGATGATCTTCGAACAACAATAAAGGACCTACCATGCCACTGATTTCTCCGCTCGATGCCCATCACGATGATGATGTGGCAGAGCTGGCCCGATTCTTTAACGAGACGCTGGGTTTTTGTCCGAACAGCGTGCTGACCATGCAGCGCCGCCCGGCCATTGCCAAAGCCTTTATCGAACTGAACAAGGCAGTGATGGATAACCAGGGCGCCGTGACGTCTGAACAGAAACGCCTGATCGCCTACCTGACCAGCGCCAATACTGGCTGCAACTATTGCCAGGCGCACACTATTCTGGCGGCAGAACGGTATGGTGCCTCGCAGGAGCGGATGGAAAATATCTGGTTGTTTCGGGACAGCGAATTGTTCAGCGCAGCTGAAAAAGCGGCCTTTGAATTCGCGCTGGCGGCGTCTTCCGTGCCAAATGCCGTTAATGAAAGAATCAGCAACGATTTGAAGGAACACTGGACCGAGGAAGATATCGTCGAGATTTTGAGTGTCGTATCCCTGTTTGGGTTTCTGAACCGCTGGAACGACAGCATGGGCACTACGCTCGAACCCGGTGCGGTCGAAGCCGGCGAAAGCTATCTGGGTGGCAGTGACTGGGAAGTTGGCAAGCACCAATAGCCGGTAAGCACTGGTAAACTAAAAGGGGCGCAAGGCGCCCCTTTTTAATGGACAGGCTGGTTAATGAAAATCAGAAGTCTACGAACTGCGCGTTGTTGCTGTTCCTTTCGAATACATTGATTTTACCGCACTGCGCCATATGGTTGCCTGAGCTGTAAGGGGTGCCACTCTGGTTGATGTTGCCTTCCCAGCCGGGCCCGTTTGAGATGTAGCTTTTCAGTTCAAACC
>ERZ1699650.199-NODE-199-length-12152-cov-163.422253_pt1 | contig 12152 bp, 9 predicted proteins | sample MGYA00581512_ERZ1699650 | MGnify/ENA primary metagenome ERZ1699650 (study PRJEB42348, sample SAMEA6618698) | metagenome | isolation source: Polyester-degrading enrichment culture growing on monomer terephthalic acid, Te | collected 2019-05-17 ... | reverse complement strand
TACCAACCCCGAGCCAGAGATGGTGCGGGCGGTTCGACGCTTCGATTTTTTTATGGGTGGCAAAAAACTGCCCTTTGCCAGGAGTCGGCGGGGTTATCTTTTGTGGGAGGCCACTCTGTGGGCGACTGGGAATACTTGAGCCGGTGAATGCTCCACGTGGCAATTGGCCAAGTATTACCGCCTAAACAACGCCTTCTCATCAAACCCAAATGCCTTGGCCAGCAACAGGTCGGGAAAAGAATGTATCTGGGTGTTGTAGAGCTCAACGGCATCGTTATAGCCATTACGCAGCAACGACAGATAATTCTCGGTAGTTTCAACCTGTTCCATAAACTCTGCTACCAGGGTGTTGGCCTTTAACTCCGGATACGCTTCCGACCGGGCGATCAACTGTCGGTTAAGTGCCTCTACTTGATCGTTGTATTGATCAATCTGATCAGGGCTGTCACTTAACTCAGGGTTAGCCGTACGAAGCTTTGTCAGTGCGGTCTGCAATTCCTGTTCATGTTCCAGATAACCCTGCAATACCTGATTCAGGCGCGGTATCAGATCATGTCTTTTCTGCAGAATAGTGCGAATGTCGGCATTTGTTTTGTCACATCGATTGCGTAGAAAGATCAGATCGTTGTAGTGAAGTATCAGGGTATACAGGAACAAAAATACAGGAATGAGCAAAGCGGTCAGCAGCAGATCGGCGGGCGTTAGCGAGCCGGCATATGCCAGCAGTATCAGGAACGCACTGAGCAGCAGGCCAAGGCTGACGGAGGTAAACAGAAAGCCCTGGGCGCCTTTGCGTTGGATGAGGCGTTGCTCATCGAGTGTACTCACAATATAAGGTTGTTCGTCTTCATGCTGCAACGCCAGGCGGTCTGACCGGTTTGCATCGAGCCCGGCGAAACCCAGGCAATAGAGCTTGGTATCGGGCGGTAACCAGGATTCTTTGTAACGGCGTCTGCCCTCGCGGCGAGTTACCGTATCCGAATAATGCATGGTGGCTTTTTCAGGGTAGACCCAGACGCTGCCCGACTCATCGGTCAGCTCAAAGGGCAGGCGACGGTCAATCTCTTCCAGAGTGACCCAGCGGGACTTTTTGCCCGAGCCGCGTTTCTCTTCTTCCAGGTAGTGGAAGGCAACACAGGGGTTTTCGGTCAGTTTCGACGTTAGTGGCTCTGCCTGCAGGTCGACCTTCCCTTTGAGTTCTGCCAGCCCATAGCTCAGCCCCGTGGTAGCAGCGGTAGGCAAATGCTCAATTAGGCGCTTAAGCCTGATGCGCCTGATACCCAGCCACAGCAGTAAGATTGACAAGCCTGCGCCGCCAATACTGGCCAGGAGAGCCACCCAGCCATTGCCGAAACGATTGCGTGGATAGTTCGCGATGCGCTCAGCAACAGCCTGTCGCTGTGTTGAATCCAGACCCTCCGGCGCTGGAAAATAATCGGATGCCAGCTGTTGGAAAAACAACCGGTCCGGCCAGGGTTCGGCTCCACGGGCTATTAACGATCGCATCGCCAGCAAGTCTGTTCGTTGTTCCAGGGTGGGTGAGGAGCCGAGCGCCGTCATTCGGGTCTGGTACAGAGAGGCGGCACGTTGCCAGTCCTGTTCGAGCTGATACAGGCCTTGGCCCCAGAGATAGACGATCATGGTCACGGTCATGGCGCTGACGTAGAGAATAAAGCGATGAATGCCCAGGCCGATCAGGATCAGAGCGATGCCGACAGATACCAGGCTGGCAGCCAGAGAGATGATCAGGGCCGCACGTAACAGGCTTTGCCCACCGGCAGCTTGCAAGCTGGAGTCGGTAATAGTCGCAGGCAAATTAAAATTCAGAGTGTTGAAAACCAGCGTCTGGTTCGAGGGCTGAAAACGACCCAGAAGCTCAGCTCGTTGCCCTTCACTCAGGGTCCATTCCGAGTAGATCAAATCGCCCTGGCGTACCCGGTAGGTGCGTTGCACGTCCCAGTTGATGTTACCGGTCGACAAGGTCGGGTCGACGCGCAAAGTGCCGCTGTCGTCCGTCAACTGAAAGCGGGTACTGCGTTGCCCACTGTCGAGGGTTCGTGTGCGCAGGTCTCCGTCTGAATCCCGGTATTCCTCTTCCAGCAAATACCGGACATACAAAACAGATTGCCCGGAGTAGGGCGCCGTCAACACGTTCAATTCACGTTCTGTGCGACCGGCCACGGCATAAGGGCCGCTGGCAAGAACCGCAATGGGTGACTGCGGTAACCGCTCCATCTGCCGTGATTCGCTGAGAGCGGTAAAGCCCCAGTTAAAGCAGAGTGTTGCCAATAGCAGGCTGAGTGAACCCAGCACCAGTACCAGCAAACGTTTTAGCCAATAACCCATGGTTCTTCCCTGTGATTCCCTGTTTCAGAATCATGGTAAAACAAGTACTACGGATTATATACGGCTCATTGCTGCGAAAATCCGGGCACAAAAAAGGCGACCCGCAGGTCGCCTAAAGGTGTGACAGTGAACGAACTTAACGGAAGACGCGCTGACGAACTCGTTCCAGGTTGGTCAGAATGGCATCCAGACGATCCGGGTTAACCATAAACTCCTGGAACCCTTTCATACCTTCAGCGGCCATGGCCGGATCGGTATCACGATCGTAGAACTGTGCGGTGCCATCTGCTTCTGACAGCATGTCCAGTCCCTGTTGCAGGAACGTATTGTCACCGGCTTCAGCGTTGGCGTTTGGCGGCAGCTGGTTCAGACCCAGATTGAGCTTGGTTTGAACGTCTGCCTGAGCAACATAAGCCAGAAAACGCTTGGCGTCTTCCTTGTTGCTCGCACGAGCAGGAATGTGCACGGTATCGGTCGGTGCATCTTCAAACATGCCAACGCTTGGGTCGATCTGCGGGAACTGGAAGAAGTCGAAGTTAGAACCTTCGGGGAAGCTCGGCGTCAGGAAGTTACCCATCAGGTACATACCCGCTTCGCCATTAAGCAGAGGAGCTTGCGCTTCCTGCCAGCTATAAGAGGCGTGGTTCTCAAGGAAGTAGCCGGCATCAATCAGTTGGCGCCAGTTTTCGAAAGTCGCACGGACACGCTCATCGGTGTACGGGATTTTTCCGTCCATCAAGTCGATGTGGAAATCCAGGCCGTTGGTGCGCAGGTTCAGGTAGTCAAACCAGCCGGCGGCCGTCCACAGAAACTTGGTACCGATGGTGATTGGGGTGTAGCCGTTGTCCTTGAGCGTCTGGTTGACGTTCATGAACTCGTCCCAGGTTGTTGGTTCGCTCAACCCCAGCTCATCAAAGATATCGGCGTTGTAATAAATGCCCCATTGATAGTAAGTGGCCGGAACACCGTATTGCTCGCCTTCAACGCTCATGGATGCACGGGTGGAGGCGAACGTGCGATCCATATTGTTATCGGCCCAGACGTCTGACACAGGTTCAAACAGACCGCGGTCGACAAAGTACTTCATCCGGTTGCCAGCGAACCAGAACACGATATCCGGTGGTGAGGTTACCAGCCAGTTGCGAATCGCGCTTTTGTAGCCCTCGTGGTCGTATTCGTTTAGCCGCACCTCGATATCCGGGTTGGCGGCTTCGAAATCGGCAATGATTTCTCCCCAGGCGGCCTTGGGCGCCGGGTCAGACTGGTTGGAGTTGATGACTAGCGTACCAGCACTGGCCTGGGTCATGAATAAGGCCCCGATGGCACTGGCTGTCAGTAAGGTTTTCAGTTTCATAGCCTCGTCCTTCTTTTTTGTTGTGATACATCTGGGGCGAGCCCCATTTTAATGTGTACCGGTAGTCCGGTGACACGGTTCTTCGCGCTCGAGCGCTTTCTTTTGCGTCGCTGGCCTGGGCCAGCGCATCAAATCGATTTACCTAATCTTCACTCACCGCCAGCACCAGCAAGCTGTCCGGGTCCATAACTGGCAGTGGTAGTCCCACTCTCATTAGGCTCTCACCGCTAATCCTTACTTCATCGCGGGTCATCCAGGCTGGGCGTGTTTTCATCAGGTGGCCTGTTTTTGCGGGCTGAAGGATGATTGAGAGCCGATAACGTTTGTCGGGCTGTAGCTCTAGAAGTCGCATTGATCCCGGAACCGACAATTCGGGCATGTTCTGCTGAAATACGCTGATCAGGTGATGCGGTGCAGCAGTGATCTGAAAAGCGATTTGATTCGGATCTACAGGCTGCAGGGAACGGCGAATCCCGTTGTGGATGACCGGTCGCCATTCCTTGTGCAGGTCAATGGCGTTTGTCAGTGCTTGCCGGTCTGCATCGTTGAGATGACGAACATCCCATTCGATGCCCATGTGCCCGAACAGGGCGGTCCCCGCTCGAACCTCTGTGGTGTGCTGACGGCCTGTGGTGTGGCTGTGCGATGGACCAATGTGGCTGCCGAGCACTTCGGCCGGAAAAAACAGGGCGGCCCATTGTTGCATGCGCTGGCGCTCGTGCGCGTCGTTGCAGTCGCTCAGCCAGAATCGGTGAGTATGCTGCAGTATGCCGTAATCCATTCGGGCACCGCCGGACGCACAGGATTCAATTTCGACCCCGGGGTGCGCTTTACGCAGTTTCGCCAGCAAGGCGTAGAGTGCTTTGGTCTGGCGAAAGGTGGCAGCTTGGCCCCGGGCATCGGCGGCCTGAACCAGGTCGCGATTCATATCCCACTTCAAGTAGGTAATGGGGTATTCGTCGAGTAGGGCATTCAGGTGATCAAACAGATAGGTCTGAACCGCGACCCTGGTCAGATCCAGTACCCGCTGCTGGCGTGCCAGAGGCTGATGCTGCTCAGCGATTGCCAACACCCATTCCGGGTGTTCGCGGTACAGATCTGAATCCGGGTTTACCATTTCAGGCTCCACCCATAGCCCGAATTCAAGGCCGGTACGTTTCAATGTTGCTGCAAGCGGGTGCAGTTTGTCTGGATAGATGCTTTCGTCAACCGTCCAGTCTCCGAGCCCAGAGGTGTCGTCACGGCGACCCCGGAACCAGCCATCGTCGAGCACGTAACGCTCGGCACCAACGGCAGCGGCGGCCTTGGCCAGGTCATCCAGCGCCTTCTGGGTGTGATCGAAATAAATCGCTTCCCAGGTATTGATATGAACCGGGCGCGAACCTTTGCCGGGCCAGTTTAGGAGGTTACTGCGTACAAATTGCTGGAAATTAGCAGCGATACCATTGAAGCCGGATGATGATCGGGTGGCATAGAGTACCGGCGAGGTAAAGTGCGCGCCGGGTTCGAGCTGTATTTCGCCGGGCAGCAGGTGTGCTCCAGCCTGAAATTGGGTGTGGCCCTGCTGATTACGTTCAACACGTAGACGGTGGTTGCCACTCCAGCCCAGATGAAAGGCACAGACATCACCCTGTTCCGCCGTAAAACCCGGAGATCCGGTGAGCAGACCTGGGAAGTGATCGTGCGAGGTACGGCCTTTGAGGTTAGTCAGTTCCAGTGCGCCAATGGGCAGTGCTTGACGGCGAGGCTGGAATTCGTTGACCCAGCGGCCTGTGAACGACAGAACGTCGTTGTGCTCACGAGGCAGTGGCCAGGTGGTCAGCCACTGCTCCAGGGCGAGCTCGGCATCGCTCTGGTTGGTCAGGGTAGTATGGATCGACAGTACATCGGTCGCTGTATCCAGGGTGACCTGCCAGTCAAGCCGGACCAGGCCTGAACGACTGATGAGCACGAAGGCCAGTTCAGCGTCTGTTGCCTGGGTGGCGGTCAATTGCCACTGCTCCGCCCAGCCCTGACCATGCTGATGCGAACGCAAGGCGGGTTCGAGGAAGGTACCGTCGGCCAGTGTCGGCGCGATGCTCAATGGCCGGACTTCATCGAGACCTGCTTGGGGCAACGCGGGTTGCCACAATACAGGGTCCGGCGACTGATGCAGCCGGGCGCCCCAGTAGCGAACGACAGGCGCATCGTTCGGCAGTGCCTCGATCAGCAGGGTAGACGACTCTGAATGCAGTGCGTAGACCGTCATGTTTACCCCTTGGTTGCGCCCAGCGTCAGGCCGGCAATGAAATGGCGTTGCATGGCGAAAAACAGAATTACCGGTGGCAGCGCGGCCACAATGGAGCCCGCTGAAATCAGTTGCCACGACGCCAGCCATTGACCTCGCAGGGCGCTGATGCCCGCAGTGATCGGCCTCACCTCATCACTTTGAACCAATACCAGTGCCCAGAAGTAGTCGTTCCAGATAAAGGTGAAAATCAGCACCGAGAGCGCAGCCAGCGCAGGCCGTACCAGAGGCAGAACGATCTTGGTGAAAATCTGCCATTCGCTGGCCCCTTCCAGGCGGCAGGATTCAAACAGTTCATCCGGTAAACCGACGATAAAATTGCGCATAAACAACGTGCAAAAGCCGGTCTGGAAGGCGGTGTGGAAAATAATCAGCGCCCAGATGGTGTCGTACAGGCCGGTTTGAATGGTCAGATCGCGAACCGGAATCATCAGAATCTGGAACGGAACAAAGTTACCCCCGATAAAGACGGCAAAAATGGCGATGCGCCCCCGGAACTTGTACTTGGCCAGGGCAAAGCCAGCCATGGTGGCCAGACCGACCGAAAAGATCATGACCGGCACGGTAATCAGCACACTGTTCAGCAGGTAGCGGCCCATGTTGGTCCGGGCGAAGACTTCGGTGTAGTTCTCGATCAGCATCCACTGCTCGGGCCAGCCCCAGTAGTTGCCAGCATTGATGTCGGCAATGGAGCGCACTGAGGTCATCATGATGGCGGCCAGTGGCAGCAGCCAGATCAGGATGGTCAGCGGCAGCGCGACCTTGTAGCTGATCTGGGTAAACCGGGACGTTTGTTGTATGGGAGTCGGAAACATGTCTTACCCTCGTTCCGCACGCAGCATGCGCCACAGGAAAAATGCGATGTACACCAGCATCAGCAGGAACAGAACGGTCGCGATGGCAGCCCCGTACCCCATGCGATAACTGAAGATGGATTGCTCGTACATAAAGAAAGCCAGTACCGTGGTACTGCCATAAGGGCCACCGCCGGTCATGGTGGCGACCAGGTCAAAGGAGCGCAGCGCGCCGATGACGGTAACCACCACGGCAATGAAGGTCGCCGGGCGCAATTGCGGAATGATGACTTTCCACAGCATGCTCCAGCCGTGCGCGCCGTCCATACGGGCCGCTTCAATCTGGTCCGGGCTCAGGTTATTGAGGCCGGTAAGGTAGAGAATCATGGTGTAGGCGATTTGCGGCCAGAGACCGGCGGCAATGATGCCGTAAGTGGCCATGGACTCGCTGGCAAGAATGGGCAGGGGTTCGAACCCAAAGATGCCAATAATGTCTTGCAGCAGGCCGGAACTTGGGTCGTAAAACCAGGAGAAGACCACCCCGACGATGACCTGCGAGATAACAAAGGGAAAGAAAAACAACGATTTGACGGCGCGAATGCCTAGCACCTGCTGGTTCAGAAAGAGAGCGACGCCCAGGCCGATGGGGACAGCCAGCATAAAGAAAAGCAGCCAGAGAACGTTGTTCCACAGAGCTGTCCAGAACTGGGGGTCGTCCATCAGTTCTGCGTAATTGCCAAAGCCGATGAAGACTTTATCGCCAATACCGTCCCAGTCGAAAAAACTGATCCAGATGCTTTGAAAGATAGGAATGATGACATAAACAGCGAACAGCAACATGGCAGGCAACATAAACAGCCATGGCGTCAGTGCATGCCATCTGCTTTGACCAGATGTCTCCTGCACGTGCAATACCTCGTTTACTTTCTTGTGGTTATTTTTGGCGACTGTGATCGACGCTTTTAATTTTAGATTGGAAGAGAGTATGAGCACGCTTGGTAACGTTTTCAAGAAAATTTTTTATGAAAGTGATCAAGCTTGAAGAATAAGGCTGATAGCCCCGCATAACGAGGGATTGGTCATGGGGACCGATGGTTGAAATCGTTTTCTTGGAGGGGAAGTGTTGTTGTCTCAGCTTTACCAGCAGGAGTCTGTTACCGGTACCCTCAGCGAGTGCACTGATGGCTGCAAGTCTGACATTGAGGTGTCAAGGCAAAGGCTGATCTGGCCGAAACTCGCTACTTGCGGGGAGCGGCACTTTTGCGTGGCAGTCGGGGAAGTGCACCAATCAACTGCCGGTGCCATGCGAGAGTGACGAACTGACTGTTGACGGCTCTATTCGTCAGGCAGGGTGTCCTGCCAGTGCTTCCTTGACCCAGTGTACCTGGACCCCGGCTTCTTCAAACATGGATTCACTGATGGTGATTTTCTCTCCCCAGCGCGACAGGAAGTCTTCTGTCTGAACCGGGCAGTGCACCATGGTAATCCCGGTTTGTATGATTTTGGCGGCGCAGTTGGGGCAGGGGAAGTGCGTGACCCAGATTTCACAGTTGGCCAGATCCCGCTTGGCAAAAAGGATGGCGTTTTCCTCGGCGTGAATGGTCTTGGCGTACTTCATTTCGCGGTCATCGGTGTCGGCACGGTCTGACACCCCGTGTGGGTAACCATTGAAACCAAGCGATACAACGCGGTTGCCCTGAGTGATCACCGCACCTACTTGCGTAGACGGGTCTTTGCTCCAGGAGCCGACCAGCTCCGCCATCTGGAAAAACCGCTGTGCCCACTTGCTCGCCATACGTTGCTCCTTTTTTGCCGGGAATGAACCGAGAGCCAGTTTACCGGTGTGGCGCGATGCTGTCCCGTTGGATCCGGGAATTCGTACTCGTCTCTGTTAATTTTTGGTACTGTGACCGACCTTTTGTTATCAGTCGCTGGAGTTCAAAGTCATGTCAGCCAACCCTGTTCTGGTTGAAGTGGTTCGTGGTGATGCTGTTGAAAGCACCCATCGCGGGCGGGCAGTTATCGTACGCAGCAGCGGTGAGACGTTGTGGTCCGTTGGGGATGTGAATGCGCTGACGTATCCGCGCTCGTCGATCAAGGCCTTTCAGGCACTGCCCATGGTGGCCAGTGGTGCGGCCAAAGCCTTTGGCTTTACACCAGCGGAACTGGCACTGACCTGCGCCTCGCACAACGGCGAGGCGCTTCACACGAACACGGCTCTGGCCATGTTGCAAAAGCTGGAACTGGCCGAGCCGGCACTGGAATGCGGCGAACACTGGCCCATGCAGCAACAGGCGCTGATCGACCTTGCCTGGCAGCAACAGACACCAGGAGCCCGGCACAACAACTGCTCTGGCAAGCATGTCGGTATGTTGGCGCTGGCGCGACACATGGGCTGGGACACAGAGGGCTACATTGAGGTAGATCATCCGGTGCAGATTGCCATTCGAGAATGCATTGAAACCTGCTGTGATACTCGTCTTGAAGGGGCGCCCATGGCGCCAGATGGCTGCAGCGTGCCAACCTGGGCGATGCCACTGAAAAACCTGGCGCTCGGGTTTGCCCGCTTCGGCGACCCGGATCAGTTACCGGGCCTGTATCAGCAGGCTGCGTTGCAACTGTACGACGCCGCCGTCAGCGAACCAATGATGGTGGCCGGTACCGGGCGCTATTGCAGTGAAGTGATGTCGGAACTGAAAGGCCGTGCTTTTCTCAAAGTCGGCGCTGAGGGCGTTTATATTGCGGCTATTCCTGAATTGAACGCCGGTATCGCATTGAAAATGGATACCGGATCAGCGCCCGCAGCCGAAACCGCCATGACAGCGATACTTGCCCGGCTGGGGCTGAACGTCAGTGACTTGAGAATGGCGCCGGAAATCCGTAACTGGAATCAGCGTCTCACAGGGTACTGGCGACCAGTGGATGACAGCTATTCGAGTTTATCGCCGTTGTCTCGCCATACATAATGGAATCAGCCATTGAGGAAGTAGTCGTTAATGAACTGAAATTCAGTGCGTACATCTACGGCTGTCATGCCCGCGGCGCGGGCAGCTTCCAACCCGAGATCGGCGTCTTCGAAAACCACGCAGTCTCCGGGTGAGCAGCCAAGTTGCTCAGCACAGGCGAGAAAGGTATCCGGCGCGGGTTTCGGGTGGGTTACCTGGTCGGCACCGACCACAACGTCGAATAATGACAAAATACCGCAGTGGTTCAGAATGTCCCGTGCCTCGGCGGTGTAAGCGCCGGTGCCAACCGCCATGGGCAGCTTGCCATAATGCTCGCGCGCCAGTTCCTCAAGGCGAGTGGCCTTGACGTAACGGGGTGCCAGATCGGCGACCAGAGCTTCTTTAAAGGCGTTCATTTCCTCTACCGGGGCACTCAGCGGATACCCGGTTTCCGCCGCGACCCGCAGCAAGGTCTCACGCGTGGGAACACCGGCCAGGCTATGCATCAGCCGGGCATTTACTGGAAGATGGTACTTGGCTAATGTTTTCCGCCAGGCAATTTCATGCAGCGGGCCGCTTTCGACCAGAGTGCCATCCATATCAAAAACAAGGCCGCGAAACGGCGTGACATCAAACATTGTGAGTTCCTGAGCGACATGCTTGCCCGGGCTTTTAACAGTCAGCCGGGCTGTTGAAGGCCGGGAGTATACGGCAAATATCGACGCTTATCAGTGCTCGCCAAAGAGGTCGCGTAAGGCCGATTCCAGATCCGGAAATGCGAAGTTAAAACCTTGTTCCTTTAATCCGGCGGGGATCACCCATTGGCCATTGAGCACCAGGTCAGCCAGCTCGCCCATACCCCAGCGCAAAGGCGCTGCAGGGACTTTCAGCCAGTAAGGGCGGTTCAGCTGCCGGGCCAGTGTGCGGCTGAACGTATCCTGTGATACCGGCCCCGGTGCCGTTAGATTGAAAGCTCCGGTGTGGCCCTGTTCCTGCAACCAGGTGACCGCTGCGAGCCAGTCGGCCTCGTGAATCCAGGATTGACCCTGATTCCCCTTACCCAGTCTGGCCGCCAGACCGAGCCGGGCAGGCAACGCCAGCTGTTTTAACAACCCGCCCCGGTTGCTGAGCACCAGACCGGTTCTGATTAAGGTGATTTTATCGATGTGTGCCTGGCCTGCCAGAGCACTGGCTTCCCAGTCAGCCACCATGCGGGCGGAAAAATCGGACCCGGCTGGTGATTGTTCAGTGACCGTCTCAGTGGTGGAACCGTAGTAACCGATGGCGGAACCGCTAATAAGATGGTCTATACGGTATTGTTCGGTCGGTAGCGGTGCGAACAGTGAGTCCGTAAAGCCGATGCGTGAGTCTCGTAACAGTTGCTTGCGCTTGGCCGACCATCGTTCACCGGCAATACTGGCCCCGGCGAGATTGATGGCCAGGTTAAAATGCCCGGTCAATTCACTGGGCGCTCGAACCTGGGTTATGTGCCGGGCCAGGTCGCTGGGCACGGGGGTGCTGTGTACCAGCCCCCAGACCTCGTGCCCGTGTTGGGAATAATGCCGGGCGAGTTGCGAGCCCAGCAGGCCAGTGACACCGGTAATCAGGACTTTCATCTTGGCTCCATTGAAATAATGACTTTAGCAACCACTTATACGCACCACATTGCCGGTCAGGTTGCCTGATCACCAGCATAGCAGCAAAGTTTCAATCGCCGTGCCACCACGATCACCCTGCTGATCCGGGCGCTGCGTCGCGACTGACTACCAGAACAGGACTTTCATGACTAAAGCGCTCGAAATCCAACAGCTTCGCAAGGTCTATGACAATGGTTTTGTCGCCCTGAAGGGCATCGACCTAAGCGTTGAAGAGGGCGATTTTTTTGCCCTGCTCGGCCCTAATGGGGCCGGTAAATCGACCACCCTGGGCATCGTGTCCTCCCTCGTCAATAAAGGCGAGGGCAGCGTGAAGGTGTGTGGCTATGATCTGGCCACCGAGCGGGAAGCTGTAAAGCGCAGCCTCGGTGTCGTGCCCCAGGAATTCAACTTTAATTCGTTCGAGAAAGTGCAGGACATCGTTATCCAGCAAGCAGGCTACTATGGCCTCAAGCGCAAGCTGGCCGAAGCCCGGTCTGAAACTTACCTGAAACAGCTCGATTTGTGGGACAAGCGCGATGTGCCCGCGCGCATGCTCTCCGGAGGCATGAAACGACGCCTGATGATTGCCCGGGCGCTGGTGCATGAACCCCGTATGCTGATTCTGGATGAACCGACTGCGGGCGTCGATATCGAGATTCGCCGGTCAATGTGGGCGTTTCTGAAGCGGCTGAACAAACAGGGCACCACCATTATTCTGACGACTCACTATCTGGAAGAAGCGGAAAGCCTCTGCCGCAACATCGCCATCATCGATAACGGCGAAATCGT
>ERZ1699650.198-NODE-198-length-12212-cov-25.290697_pt1 | contig 12212 bp, 12 predicted proteins | sample MGYA00581512_ERZ1699650 | MGnify/ENA primary metagenome ERZ1699650 (study PRJEB42348, sample SAMEA6618698) | metagenome | isolation source: Polyester-degrading enrichment culture growing on monomer terephthalic acid, Te | collected 2019-05-17 ... | reverse complement strand
TGGATGCCATCGACAAAGTCAAACAGTCACTCAACAATCTTACGCCCTGAGCGGAGCAACCGGCGTTCTGCTCCGGTCGCCTGACCCTGGAGCCCTCTCATGTCAATTCAGTTTCCAACTGCACTGCAACTCGGGGAAGCCATAGCACAAGGCGAGGTGAGCCCGGTCGAGCTAGCTGAACAAGCGCTCCAACAGGCAGACCAAGACCCCGCTATTTATTTGAAGGTTCTGCATGACCGGGCTCGCCGCGAAGCGGAGCAATCGGCATGGCGACAAGCGCATAGTTGTCGTCTGGGCCCTCTGGATGGCGTGCCGATCGCCTGGAAGGATTTGTTTGATGTGGCCGGTGAAGTCACCACCGCCGGGGGGCGGGTGTTCAGCGAACCGGCGTTGAGGGATGCCGATATCGTGCACCGGGCTGGCCAGGCAGGCCTGGTCAGCATCGGCAAAACCAATCTGACGGAACTAGCGTTTTCCGGTTTGGGCATGAACCCGCACTACGGCACACCCGATGCGACGCCTGGCAGCGGTGAACCCCGCGTGCCCGGCGGCTCCAGCAGCGGCTCGGCCGTTGCCGTCGCCAAGGGTCTGGTTCCAATAGCGGCGGGTACCGATACCGCCGGTTCTCTGCGCATACCCGCGGCTTTTAATGGTTTGGTGTCTTACCGGCCGACCACAGGCCAGCACTCGACCCGCGGCGTGGTGCCTCTGGGACGCAGCCTGGATACGCCGGGCGTCATCGCCCGAACTCTGGACGACTGCCTGGCGACGGATGATGCCTTTCGCGGCCAGGTTACCGAGCCTCGCCAGCCTCTGGCATCCGACCAGGTGACCGTCGTGCTGGATGAACACGCACTGGACGATGATGGACTGGAAGACGCTGTCCGGATGGCAGCACGGAAGTATGCCGATCAACTGGAATCGATGGACATCAGAGTAGTGCGCAAGGCCGTGCCGGTTGTCGGGCAATGTCATCAGCTAACCGCCCGTTTTGGCTGGCTGGGTGGGTTTGAAGCCCTGGCTGAATATAAGGCGTTGCTCGAGCGGGTTCCTGCAGATCGGTTTGACCCGCGGGTTCGGGACCGGATTCTGGCGTTTGAGCAGCGTTCTCCGGCCGATGTGGTGTGTTTGTATCGTGAGCGGCGCGCACTGCAACAGGCTTTAAAAGAGCAGTTGGGTTCGGCTGTGTTGTTGTCACCGACGGTGGCGCAAACGGCCCCCTTACTGGCGCCGTTGTTACAGGATGACGAAGCCTACCGGGCGGCCAATACTGCCTGCCTTCGATTAAGCATGGTCGCCAGTTTGCTTGACAGCCCGGCTATTACGTTACCCGCCGGGGTGGATTCGCATGGGCAGCATATGGGCGTTCAGTTAATGGGGCTTGCCGGTCAGGATGAGCATCTAAAGCGGGTTGTGTTGGCGTGCCAGTAAGAGGAGTTCAAGCAGTCAGTGATCATTCTCGTTCGAGACAATACGGTTGCGTCCATTGGATTTGGCCAGATACACCCGTTGATCGGCGAGTTTCAACGCGCGTTTGAATTCCGATTCGCCGTTAAACGCGGCCAGCCCGGCACTGAAAGTCAGGCTGATGTGGTGGTCGTCGAACTGAAACCGGCGATTGGCGATGAGTTGGCGCAGTTCGTCGACGATGGGCAGCGCCTCCGCTTCTGTCAGGCTCGTCATCACCAGCACAAACTCCTCACCTCCCCAACGGCAGACGCTGTCTGATTCCTTCAGGTTGTTGCGCAAAACTCTGGCAAAGGTGGAGAGCACCCGGTCTCCCACGTCGTGGCCATAGCGATCATTGACGGCTTTGAAATGGTCGATGTCGATCAGGGCAACAATGGCCGGCTGATCAGTCTGTTCCCATTTTAACAGTTGCCGCTCGAGACCAAGCCGATTCATCAGGCCAGTCAGCGGATCGGTCAGGGAGTTTTTCCGGTGCATATCAGCCGTGTGTTTTATCGCCAGGTAGGATTGCACATGGGTCCATTCAATCAGGAGGCTTAGCAACACGATAAATAGCGTTGCGGCGATCAGGCGGGGCACGGCTTCCAGTGTATAGGGGTACAGCCAGGGCCAGTCGACCAGAATGGCGGCGATCAGCATCAGCGTGTAAAGGGCACCCAGTATCTGCCCCCACCGCCAGCCTGCAATGACGATCATCATCGGGATTAGCGTAAAGGCAAAGTAGACGCCCGTGCCATCATGGCCGCCAGAGACAGTAAGATACAGGGCGAACAGACACAGCACGCTTGCCAGTGCAACTCTGGCGAGGTTGGTCTGCTGGCGAACATGGGCGGTCACGACCAGGGTGGTGATCACGCAAATGACCAGCAGCAGAATCCAGAACCGGATCCAGATGCCTTGCCAGACTGCCAGCAAGGCGAAGGGCACCATGATCAGATTGCCGGATACTGCGAAGAAGCGCATCAGAAGCAGTGTGCGCTTTAACTCGATTTGTTCTGGTGAACTACCCAATTGCACGCAGGAAAGGTCTCAGGCTCCGTTTTGTAAACAATAGCATTCCAGCGGCTAATTGGTAGTCGTGCTGCAGGGAGAGGGTTTTTCACAATACAGCCCAGAGCATTGTTGTTTTTGCCTTCAGAGGCTTAACTGTGGGGGCTTATTCATTGTATTCCGGTATTTAAATTCAGAGTGTCCCGGTATTTCATTCGTTCGGTTGGTTCGATGATTCAGGAGCGTTACTCAGATTATGGAATTTAAAGACTACTACAAGGTGCTGGGTGTTGCTGACAAGGCGACCCAGGCAGAAGTCAAGCAGGCTTATCGCAAGCTGGCCAGAAAATACCACCCCGATGTCAGCAAGGAAAAGGACGCCGAAGCGCAGTTCAAGGAAGTCGGCGAGGCTTACGAGGTACTCAGCGATGCCGAAAAGCGCGCGGAATACGATCAAATCAGGGCGTTGCGGGCTGCCCGCGGTAGCCGACGCTCTGCAGGATCCGGTGCGGGTAGGAGTGACGACGAAGCCAGCCGGCAATTCAGCGACTTTTTCAGGTCCGTATTTGGCGGTGGCATGGCGGGAGAGGGTATGGCTGGTAGCGGGTTTCGTCAGGCGGGTGGTAGCGATTGGGGGCGTACATTTAACCATCGCGGGCAGGACATGCATCACCGGTTGGCCCTGTTTCTGGAAGAGGCGGTGAAAGGGGTACAGCGCACCCTGAAGCTGGACATGCCGGCAGCTGATGCAAGGGGGCAGATGTATCACAAAACCAAAATGCTGAATGTGAAAATACCGGCCGGTGTGGTGGCCGGACAGCGCATCCGTTTGGCCGGGCAGGGTGGCCCCGGGCACAGCGGGGGTGCAGCCGGCGATCTTTTTCTGGAGATAGAGCTGGCGCCACACCCCTTGTTCGCGGTCGACGGGCGAGACTTGTTGTTGACCCTCCCGGTCGCCCCCTGGGAAGCTGCGTTGGGTGCAAAGATAGAAGTCCCGACGCTCACCGGGTCGGTCAACCTGACCATCCCCAAAGGCTCGGTGGGCGGAAAAAAACTGCGCCTGAAGGGGCGGGGCCTGGGCCGAAATCCAACTGGCGACCTGATTGTTACTGTGCAGGTGACCTTGCCTGCGCATCACTCGGCCAGATCGGAAGCCCTGTACCGGGAACTGGCCGAAGCGGAAGCAGGGTTTAACCCCAGAAAATCGCTGGAGAAAGGGTTATGAGCAAAGACATCACCACGGTCATCATAGATGAACAGCAATTGCATGAAACCGGGGTCTGGCTGAGTTTGAGCGACGTCTGCGAACGTTGCGGACTCAAGCAGACTCTGGTGGTTGAGTTGGTGGAACTGGGGCTGATTGCACCAGAAACCGTCGCCGCCGATCGCTGGCAATTTCAGGTGTCGGTGGTGCCGACCTTGCATCAGGCGGTTCGCCTCAAACGTGAGCTGGATCTCGACTGGCAAGGGGTGGCAGTGGCGATGGACCTGCTTGAAGAATTGCAGGCTCTGCGCCAGCAGGTGCACTCCCTGGAGCGGCAGTTGGGCGTCAGGTAGCTTGCTCAGACATCGGCAAACCGCCGGCGTTGCCGGGTAAGGGTCAGGCTGAAAGCCAGGGCCAGGGCAGCCAGGCTGACCAGAGTGGGCACCAGACCGAACCACTCCGACAAGCTCCCGATCACCAGGGCACCGATGGCCGGGCTACCCATACTGACCACCGTCCAGATGCTCATGACACGCCCCCGGTACTGGTCATCTATCATCATCTGGACCAGCGCCTGGCAACCGGTGCCGATGACCGTCATGGCCAGGCTACACAGGCAGATAATGCCGATCAGCCACACCAGATTGTTCAGCTTGAGCAAGGGCAGTATGGCCGCCGAACTGATCACCAGGCCCATCAGCACCAGTCGGCTGATGCGGGCCAGGTCGCCTCGCTGGCGCGAGACAATAACGCCGCCAATGATGGAGCCGGCACCAGCGACCCCAGTCAGCACGGCCAGGTTCTGCGCACTTCCGCTGGTCAGTTCGCCGGAAATGGCGGGCAGAAGCTCCAGCACGGAGCGGCCAACCAGGCCGTTGGTCAGCGTCATGAGCAATACCAGTCGCACCAGCGGCGCCTGTCGAATGAAGCGAAAGCCGGCCAGAAGATCCCCCAGCAGGCTGATACTGCGGTCCCGGGCAGCCGGGGCGACTTTTGGAACACGCAACAGAAACGTCAGGGTTCCGGAAAAACACAGGGCCGAGAGGGCAAAGGCAACTCCGACATTGGCAATGCTAATGATGCCAGCGCCCAGCGCCGGGCCGATAATCCGCGAGACATTGAAGACGATTGCGGTCATTCCGATGCCGCTGGGCAAGAGGTGTCGGCTCAGAATTTTGGGCACCAGGGCCAGGCGCATTGGATGATGGGCTGCGGTGACACACCCAAACGCCAGAGCGGAAGTCAGCAACGCAGCGATATTGATTGCATCCAGGAAAAACAGCACCGAAATGGCAACGCAAATCAGGGTGTTGAGTATTGCGGTGGTGACGACGCCACCGCGCGGATCGATGCGATCGGAAATTACCCCGAAAATGGGTGACAGTAGAAAGGTCGGGGCCAGCAGAATGGCACTGGTCACGCCGACCCACAAGGGAGACAGCGTGACATCCCAAACACTCCAGCCGATCAGAAAGCGGGCTATCCAGATTCCCAGAGTGGCGAAACTGGTGGCTATGAAATAGTCCCGGAAAACTGGGGACGAGAGTGCCGAACGCGACGATGGCTGCTTGGCGGAGCCGTCCAAATTAGGTGTCATGGGTGGTATTGGTCTGGTGCACAATGGCTCCCGAGGTTTACATGGATTCAATGAGTGGCCAGTTTGCCCCGGCCTGGTCCGTGGACCACACTGTCATGACAACTATAACGCAGACGGGCCCTGCCAAGGGAGCAACGAAGCGTCCTCACCAGGCCGCCTTTTAACGCCGGGGGCGCAAGGGCTACGCAGCGATTCGTCACTGGAGGTTTCACTCTGCCAGCATCTATTGCTTCAGCACGTCAGTATCGGCTGCCCAGGCTGACGCGGGTCAACTATACGCCGAGGGTGCTGGGATTTGGTGCCACCTTTGTGGCCATCGCCTGGCTGACACTGGAGCGAGGCTGGTCTGATTGGAACCTGCCTGTCGCCGCATTGATGCAGCGCATTGATCGGCAGGTGAAACATAAAAACATCAGTTTGACCACCGATGACGGTAACCAGATAGAAACGCCCATTCAACTGAGTGTTGGCCTTGCCAGTTCCGATCAGGTGCAACCGGAAGACGTATTGAAACTGGCCGACGAGCGAATGTATGCCGACAAGGAGCGCTGGTACCGCGACCGCAAACGGTACCGCTGAACCGCTATTCCAGTTTCAAATGCGAAATATCCGGAGGCGGTGGTGGCGCCGTCTTGTCGCTGTCGACCAGCGTGACGCCGGGTTCATCCAGCGACAGACCGGACAGGTCGACCTGGGCTGGGATCGGCCGTTTCGGGTTCTCCACCAAGGTGACCCCGGGTTCATCCAGTGACAGACCGGAAATATCGACCTGAACAGGAGTAGGGCGCTCCGGGTGTTCAACCAGGGTGGCGCCCGTCTGCGCAAGGCTGAAGCCGGTGGTATCGACTGCTATGGGCTGAATGTCTCGTTGCTCGCCGATGTCGCTACCGGGAGGCAAAACGGTCCAGTCGGGTTTGCTGCCGGGCTCTGTTACTGGCTGGTTCACCGACCTGGTGCCCTGTTGTTGCGGTGTTGAAGTAGATGCCTCGGGGCGCGCGGGCCTTGCCGGTATGGCTTCTCCCATCGGCACAATAATCGGTTTGGCCCCGATCTTCTCAAGCGCTGCCTTGTATTTGGCCGCCGTTGCCCGGTCTACCTTCAGTTTGACCGGTTGCGGCTTTCCTGAAAAAAATGCCTCCAGTCGGGCGGGATCTGTCTTGAACAGCTGCGCCATATCAGCTTTCACGAAGTCGGCATAAAACCCCTCAAGCAGATCTCCCCGGAAATAGATGTCGTAACGCGCCTCGCTCATGGTGCTGGTCCTGTCGCTGGGAGCCTGTGGGCAGTATAGAGGATTACGGGTTTGGGTGTCAGCGATCCAGGCCACAGTCTTGTTGGTGTTCACCGGGCGGTGGTGGGTCGTCCATTGGTCTCATTGTTTACAATTAAGGTTGAAAGCACGACGTTATATCCGTTTAATGGGTCAATTATCAATTTATTGTAGACAATCTATGGAAGCACGCACGCAGGTTGACCGCATATACCAGCAACTGCTGGAAGCCATTGTGCGCGGTGAAATCGCGCCCAATGAAAGGTTGCGGGAGTCGGAGTTATCGACTGAACTGGGCATTAGCCGGGGCCCGTTACGTGAGGCGCTGCACCGACTGGAAAGCCGTCGGCTAGTGCGCAAGGTGCCGCACGTCGGAGCTCAAGTGGTCGGCGTGGACCGGCAGGAGCTGATCGAACTGTATCAGATTCGGGAAAATCTCGAGTCGCTTGCCTGTGAGCTGGCGGCGAAGAACATGACCGACGAAGCCCTGCGGGAACTGGGCGCAGTTCTCGCCCGGCACGAACGTTACCTGAATGATCAGAACGACCAGTTTTACATTCAGCAGGAAGGGGATCTGGATTTTCATTTCAACATCATTCAGGCCAGCGGTAACCGCTGGCTGATTAGCCTGTTGTGTGACGAGCTCTACCAGCGAGTGCGCATGTTCCGGTTTCAATCGGCACACCGGCGCGGGCGACCCCGCCTGGCGCTGGAAGAACACCAGCGCATCTTTGAAGCACTGCAACAACGCGACGGCGAACTCGCCTCGTTGCTGATGAAACGACACATTCGCTCGGCACGCCGGGTACTCGAACAAACGACTGAGGAGACTCTGCTATGAAGGCTGCAACCACGGCCGGCCGCCGCTTCCGCGATGCTCTGGCGGCACCAACCCCTTTGCCAATCGTAGGCACCATCAATGCCTACACGGCCATGCTGGCAGAGCGGGCCGGTCATTCGGCCATTTACCTGTCAGGCGGTGGGGTGGCCAATGCCTCCTTTGGCTTGCCCGACCTGGGTGTTACTACCCTGAATGACGTTCTGGAAGATGCTCGGCGTATTACCGGCGCCTGTGAACTTCCGCTGCTGGTCGATATCGACACCGGGTTCGGTGGAGCCTTTAACATTGCCCGTTGCATTCGTGAGATGGAACGGGCCGGGGTGGCGGCCATTCATATTGAAGACCAGGTGATGCAAAAGCGCTGTGGTCACCGGCCCAATAAAGCCATCGTCAGCCAGGCGGAAATGGCCGACCGGATCAAGGCGTGTGTGGATGCGCGTCAGGACGATGACTTCTTCGTCATGGCTCGCACCGATGCCTTTGCCCAGGAAGGTTTGCAAGCGGCAATCGACCGGGCGCGGGCTTGTGTCGACGCTGGTGCTGACGGCATTTTCGCTGAAGCCGTGCACACCCTGGGTGACTACAAGGCGTTCGCCGATGCCATGGATGTTCCTATATTGGCGAACATTACCGAGTTCGGGCAAACCCCTCTGTTTAATCAGAAAGAGCTGGCCGACACCGGAGTTGCCATGGTGCTGTACCCATTAAGTGCTTTCCGTGCGATGAGTCTGGCGGCACTGGAGGTGTATCAGAGCATTAAAGTAGAGGGCGATCAGAAAGCCGTGGTCGACATGATGCAAACCCGAATGGATTTGTACGACGTGCTGAACTACCACGATTTCGAAGCAAAACTCGATGCCCTGTTCAATGAAGGCGGTGCTCGCTAGCCAGAGCGTTGAGTACTCTGTGAGCCCCGTTGGTTGAGGCTCAAACGGACTCGGAACGCACAATAAAACACAGACATTACGATACGAACAGGAGGCTGATCATGGTGGACAAACCCCTATCCGGAGCCGGGCTGCGTGGCCAGGTGGCCGGAGAAACCCGGCTGTGCACGGTCGGTAAAGAAGGCAGCGGCCTGACCTACCTAGGCTACGATATTCAAAGCTTGGCCGATAATGCCCAGTTCGAAGAAGTCGCCTATCTGCTGCAATTTGGCGAACTGCCGACGACCGAACAACTGACCGATTACGCCAGCAGTCTAAAAGAAAAGCGCGAGCTGCCGCAGGCATTGCTGGAGACGCTCGAGCGCATTCCGGCGGGTGCTCACCCAATGGACGTGATGCGTACCGGTTGTTCCATGCTGGGTGTGCTGGAACCCGAGCACAGTTTTGATGAGCAGGATGCCGAAATCGTGCGTATGCTGGCCGCCTTCCCGGGGATCATCTGTTACTGGTACCACTTTTCGCATTTCAACCGTCGTATTGAAACCGCTAGCGATGCCGACAGCATTGCCGGTCATTTTCTGACGTTGCTGCATCAGAAAACACCCGATCCGGTGCACGTAGCGGTTATGCATGCGTCATTAATTCTGTATGCCGAGCACGAATTCAATGCCTCAACCTTCGCTGCGCGCGTCGCTGCCAGTACCCTGACGGATATCTACAGTGCGGTGACCGGTGCGATCGGCACGTTGCGAGGGCCCTTGCACGGCGGCGCCAACGAAGCAGCCATGGCGATGATCGAGGGGTTTAAAGACCCGGACGATGCTGAACAACAATTGCAGGGCATGCTCTCGCGCAAGGAGAAAATCATGGGCTTTGGTCATGCGGTTTACCGTACCAGCGATCCGCGCAATGCCATTATCAAAGCCTGGGCGAAACGGCTGGCCGAACAAAGTGGCGACAGTCATTTATACGACATTGCCGAGCGGTGCGAGACGGTCATGTGGGACGAAAAAAAACTCTTTCCGAATGCTGACTTTTTCCACGCACCGGCCTATCACGCCCTGGGTATTCCAACGCCCTTGTTCACGCCCATTTTTGTAATGGCTCGCGTCAGTGGCTGGACGGCGCACATAAAAGAGCAGCGCGCTAAAAACCGGATTATCCGGCCCAATGCGAATTACGTTGGCCCCGAAATGCGTGATTTTGTGCCGTTGGAAAAGCGTTAAGTGACAAATCCATCGGCACCCGCAGCTTGCTTCCCCGGCGAACACTGAAACTTGAGTTCTCGGTTTTTTTTTGAGATTGCATTTTTTTAACTTCTATTTATCAACAGGACCCGACCATGAGTTCCAACGTAGACCTGAATAACCGCCCCGAATACGACGATGTCTTGCAGGCTATTGCCGATTACGTGCTCGACTACAAAATCGACAGCAACGAAGCCTGGGATACCGCCCGTAATTGCCTGATGGACACACTCGGCTGTGGTCTGCTGGCATTGCGTTTTCCTGAATGCACCAAACACCTCGGCCCTATTGTTGAAGGTACCGTTGTGCCAAATGGCGCGCGCGTACCGGGCACACAACTGCGGCTCGATCCGGTAAAAGCCGCCTGGGATATCGGCGCCATTGTGCGTTGGCTCGATTACAACGATACCTGGCTGGCCGCCGAATGGGGCCACCCCTCGGATAACCTGGGCGGCATTCTGGCCGTAGCCGATCACCTGTCGCAGGTGCGGGTCAGTCAGGGTGAAGCGCCCTTGACCATGGACGCCGTACTCGAAGCCATGATCAAGGCGCATGAAATTCAGGGTGTGCTGGCTCTGGAAAATTCGTTCAACCGTGTGGGTCTGGACCATGTGGTGCTTGTAAAAGTCGCCTCTACGGCGGTGGTGGCCAAACTGATGGGTGCGAACCGTGAGCAATTGCTCAGTGCGCTGTCTCATGCCTGGGTTGATGGTCAGGCATTGCGCACCTACCGCCATGCCCCCAATGCGGGTTCACGCAAGAGCTGGGCGGCGGGTGATGCCACCAGCCGGGCAGTGCGTTTGGTCGATATCGCCCTGCGCGGCGAAATGGGCATTCCGGGTGCATTGACTGCGCCGCAATGGGGGTTTTATGACGTGTTGTTCAGTAAGACCAACAAGGACCAACAGGTTAAGCCCGAGGCAGACCGGTCGTTCAAATTCCAGCGCGACTACGGCAGCTATGTAATGGAGCAGATCCTGTTCAAGATCAGTTTTCCGGCTGAATTCCATGCGCAGACAGCTGCCGAGGCGGCCGTTACCCTGCATCCCCAGGTAAAAGACCGCATCGATGAGATCGACCGCATTGTGATCACCACGCATGAATCGGCGATTCGCATCATCAGTAAGGTCGGTCCGCTGGCGAACGCTGCCGACCGTGATCACTGTCTGCAATACATGGCGGCGGTGCCCCTGTTGTTCGGCAACCTGGTAGCCGAGCAGTACGAAGATGAGTTTCACGCGGCCCATCCGGAAATTGATGCGTTGCGCGAGAAAATGGAGATCGTTGAAGACAAGCGTTACAGCGCTGAGTATCACGCCCCGGACAAGCGTTCCATTGCCAACGCCATTCAGGTCTTTTTCAAGGATGGCAGTAGCACCGAGCAGGTGGCGGTGGAATACCCCATTGGCCACCGTCGCCGTCGTGCCGAGGGCATTCCATTGCTGGAGCAGAAATTCCGGGCCAACCTGGCGACTCGCTTCCCGGCAAGCCGTACCGCTGAAATCTTTGAGTTGTGCAAGGATGCTGAGCGCCTGAAGAAAACGCCGGTGCACCGCTTTATGGATCTGATGGTGATTTAATACCCTCCGTGCATCCGGATTCATGAGGACAGCGTATAATTTGCTTTGATACGCAATTTCAGGTTCCCCTCGATGTTTTTGCATGCTCTGGCCGGTACCTGGCGGTACCGGCCTTTTTTTTGGCTATTCCCGCTAACCCTTTTGCTCGGCGGGTGTGCCTTGCCTGCGCTCAATATGATCACCCCTCACCACGGCTACGAGCGCACCGTTGATATTGCCTATGGTAAACAGCCACGTCAGAGGCTGGATGTGTACCAGCCCACCGAACCGGCAGCAGGCGCCCCTGCGCTGATGTTTTTCTATGGCGGCTCCTGGCAGGAGGGCTACAAGGGGGGGTACCGTTTCGTAGCGCAGGCGCTGGCGGATGCGGGGTATCGTGTTGTTGTGCCGGATTATCGTCTGTACCCGGAGGTGACGTTTCCGGCGTTTGTTGAGGATGGCGCGAAGGCCGTTGCCTGGGCGGTGCGTGAAGGCCTGGCTGATGACGGACTGGTGCTGATGGGGCATTCGGCAGGTGCACACATCACCGCCATGCTGGCGTTGGATGAGCAGTACCTGAACTCGGTCGGTGTGGATCGTGCGCAGATCCTGGCCTGGGTCGGGTTATCAGGCCCTTATGATTTCCTGCCGTTGTCGAACCCGAATTTAATCGACCTGTTTGGCGGAGCCGATGGAATTCCCCAAACGCAGCCGATTAATTTTGTCAGCCCCGATGACCCTCCGGCTCTGCTGATCGACGGGCTCGATGACCGCATCGTTCGACCGCGTAATTTACCTAATCTGGCGGAAGCCTACCGTCAGAATGGCGTGCCGGTGCAGATGCACCGGTATGAAGGTGTCAATCACAACGATACGGTCGCCTCGTTTTCAGTGCGTCTGCGTGACCGCTCCCCGGGGTTTGATGATACGTTAACCTATCTGCGGCAGCTGCGGTAACGAGCCCGAAGCCTGGCCAGTCAGGTGGCGACTTTACAGCCAGACAGCCGCCGCACTGGCGGCCAGTGTCATGATCAGCAGAAACCACTTCATGGTGCGCTGACTGACGTTGATGGCCAGGTGGACTCCGAGCTGGGCGCCGATCATGGTGCCGACCGCCAGCACCAGACCCGGCACCCAGGCGACCTGA
>ERZ1699650.197-NODE-197-length-12248-cov-7.075207_pt1 | contig 12248 bp, 17 predicted proteins | sample MGYA00581512_ERZ1699650 | MGnify/ENA primary metagenome ERZ1699650 (study PRJEB42348, sample SAMEA6618698) | metagenome | isolation source: Polyester-degrading enrichment culture growing on monomer terephthalic acid, Te | collected 2019-05-17 ... | reverse complement strand
CGTCGGTAGAGCCGTAGAGTGCCGATCGCAGGGCGGCTTGTCCGGCCGCAGCGCGTAGCAAGAATGGGTCCTCTGTCGGACCTGCCATCGCTACTCGTGCCGGTGACAGAGCGGATATGGCCGTGAAAGCGGCACCGGTGCACAGCACGTGCCGCCGTGAAATCAGTCTGTTGAGGGTCATTACTTCTGCCTTGATCTGAAAGGGTCGCACTCAGCCAGCTTCGGCCAAGGCAACGGTCAGGCCCCGCAACAAGCGAGGCCGTTATCAGGTTCAGACAGGCAGCTTGGGAGGAAATGGATCAAGGGAGGGAACCGCGCCAATCGGGATCACAGGTCCCGCGACCGGGATGACAACACCGAAGGCCATCTCAAGCGTCATCGCTGACGTACGAGCTACGATACCGGCCGTACTTCCCGCGCCACAAGGGACTGTACACCCACCCTCGCAGGATATCCCGTCAGCAAATCCGATCGGATCGCATCCGCCGCAATGGTCGTCCCCGCTTTCGGCGCCCACCATCTGAGCCATTGCTGCCTCAGCCGCATTCGCTGCCGATACATCCGGCGCAACCACGGCACCGAAGCTCAATGCAAGAATCAAAATGAGGCGGAAAAAGCGGATCATGCAGTTCTTATGCAAGCTTCCAGTAGGGGGAGGTCAAGAAGTATCCTGTAACATAGGCGTGACATTGCCACGCGGGTACTGACTGATTGGCCAACGGATGCCCGAGGTTGGTTTCGGGGGAAAATCTGAGGCGAGACTGCGGACTCATCCAAGGTCTTTTTCGGAGCCAGGCAACCACCCGCATTGTCGCTTTGCCTTTAAATCTGAGACATGGCGCTTTGAGCGTCGAGTTTTGTCCTTAACTGTGAGATTCGGCTGTCTTTGGTCCTGTGCTTCTGGCGCGCTGTTGCGCAACATGATCAACTGCGGCAAGCAGACGTGGCTCTCTCTCGAAGGCGCGCAACAGAGCAATTCTTACATAGTCGTCGGCACCGGCGCTGGATATGGCCGCTTTTATCAGCGGACGAGACTGGGCCGCAGCGATCGCCGCAAGGCAGAACAGCCTCACTTCCGGTCTGGGGCTCTGAAGAGCGAATAACGGATCCCCGCGGACGGCCTTGAGCGACATGCCAAAGGTGACCGCGCGCATCGCACGTCGAAGTAGGTTGGGGCGGTTTGACGTCGCTGCGTGCTCAAGCAGCCCTGCCCCGCAGCGCGCACGGTCTATCAGTTTTTCAGGCAACTTTTCGTCACCGGGCTTTGCGAGGCTCCGAACAAGTAGGGTCCCGCAAAATTGGCAATCAAATGCCCAGGATCGCCGCCAATGCCTGAGCGAGAGGCCGCGTCGGGAACACTCGGGGCAAGACTGGAAAGGAACTTGCGCTGTGAGCATCATCTCCATTTTCGTCATTGCCCTAAAAGTCATTGACTGCACGGTGTCGGGATCGACACGCGCAGCGATAGATATCTTTTCCGCATCGGCCGCCTCAACGTCGAAGTCCAGGGCGGCGCCATGTCGTGTATCGATCTCGATATGGGCCAGCAGTTCCGCGTCATTACAGTAGTTGGCCGCAGCCAGCCGAGACAACCAACCTGACAACAACTCGTCTGGCAGCGGCGCGACAGTCTTTGGCAGCGGGCGCGGCTTCACACCCGGGACTTCTCGAGCCGCCGCCCAGCGGACGCGTGACGCGACCAAACCGGCGTCCATTTTGCGATTGCGTCATCGGTGATGCATTCATCACCAGTGACAATGGCGTCGATGGAAAGATCCTTGATCAGGGCGAAGATGCGCGAGGTCACCCCACCGGTCAGTGCAAGCATCTGCTTGAGCGACTTGACCTTCAGATTGGATTTCTTCTCGAGGGGCATTGCCGCGATGAGTGTTTGAATCATGTCCGAGAACTCGGCATCGTCGCGCCAGTTTGGCAGGTGATGTTCGTCCAGCCGCCTGGCAAGCTGGAGATCACCACGGATGGCATCGACGGCCTCGCTGACCCCGAGGCATACCAGCGACACTTCGAGTTCATTGCTGAGATACCGCAGAACATTGAGAAAGCGGCGCTGTTCGCGGTGGGTCCCGGCCAAAAGATTGTGGACCTCGTCGATCATGATCATCCGCAGGCCAAGGTCGCGCAAGAGTGCGATGACACGGACTTCGAGGGAAGCCACATTTTGAGCGCGGGCGCTCAGTGCCGTCGCCGGGGCGCCGACGGCGGCCAAGATGTGCAGATAGAACCGCCGTTCGTCGGGTGCGGGCGGCGCTTGCAACAGCAGAAGCGGTGTGCGCGTGATGCCTGACGGCGGATCGTATTCTGGTGCGTACTTGCGCGACAGGTTTCGGGCGATCATCGTCTTTCCGATCCCGGACGCGCCATGCACAAGAAGGCCAGGCATACGGGTTTGCCTTGGCGCCTCGATCATACCCTGCAAACGGTCCAGCACTTGTTCGGCCCGCGGAAAGCCGATCCAAATGTCCGATTGAATGAGGGCGATCCGACCGTCTTCCTCAGTTGTCCCTGCCGTCAATTCACCATCTCTCTACCTTGAACAATGGGCGCGATGTATCACCCGTATCGATCGCGCGCAGCCCTTCGGTTGTCGCGACAGCCGAGTTGGCGCCCTCCAATGTCCCTTTTCTTTCACGGGATCGGCGTTCGGCCTTCGTGAGGCCCCGGCTTTCAGCTTCGATCTGGCGTTGCTGTCGGATCAGCTCAGCCAGGACCAGCTCATTGGACCCGGACTTGCCAAGTGCACGGGCCTTCCTCATGGCTTCGCGATATTCCCAGAGCGGCACGGGCGGAATTTCCAGGTTTCTGTAACGCGCCTCAACATATCGGCCATCGTCCAATTCGACCCAGATCATTGAGATATCGCGAGGGTCGTAGCGAACGACCACCTTCCCATCGCTGCGCCCAATGTGGCCTGCAAGAGCATCCGACCAGTACCGTATCTGAAACAGATGGATGCCGTCACGCCTGACCTTGCGCAATTCGCTCGGCAAGAAGCTCACCCGAAAGGCTTCCATCTCGAAGGGGATGTCGCCCATCATTTGCTCTGAGAGCGCCTCCCATTTGGCGACGGGCGTACAGCCAAGACTTGAATGAATGCTGTTGTTGTAGCGGCAGATTTCCAGGGCAAACCAGCGATCGAAGTCGCCTAAAGTCATCGTGGCCATGCCTTCGGCATCGTAGTCGCCCTTGGCCACGACCGAGGATTGCGTTGTTCCAGGCAACAGGTGCACGGCCCCCATCATCGTGCCGATCAATCGTTCGATGTGCCCTCCGAAATGAGGACTGCCTGGCGGCCGATAGACCAGATCGATCCCCCATTCCGCACATGCCGACCGAAAGGCATGCGACCGGAAATCGCGCCCGTTATCGACGTGGATGCTATGCGGTTTACCCTGCGCGGGCCAAGGAACATTGCACACCAATTCCGCCAGAAGTTCCGCCTTGGGGGCCACAGCCTGTGTCAGGCAAAGCGCCACTGACAGACGCGAAGGGGCCTCCAGAGAGGTGTAGTATCCAGTTACCATCCGCGTTGCGATGTCGATCGCCAGCGTGACCCAAGGCCGCCCAATTGGTTGGCGTTCAAAGCTGTCGACAAGAATGATGTCCGCCGGCGTATGATCAATTTGGACGATCTCCAGTGGCACACTGGCCTTGACCTCACCTGTGACCGGCGCAAATTTCTGGCGGGCCACCTTTGCGCCCTCTCGTGCTTTCGCAACTTCGCGGGCATCCATCGCATCCAGACGACGCTGAACCGTCCGCCGTGTCGGCGGCTGCAAGCCTTGTTGCCAGCACGCGCTGCGGATTTCTGTCACGACGCGCGACAGGCTCGAACGCTCCCGGCGCAAGAAATAACGGCGAAGATGTTCTTCGATCACCGCTTCAACTTTGCCGGATATCAAAGTTGTTCCAGTCGGGCGGCCCCGTTTCCGCGGCACCAGAGCGCTCGTGCGCCCACCCTCTTCGGCCAGCCGCTTTAACCAACGCCATACCGTAGCCCTGCTGACACCGAGTTCCCAAACGGCATCATTGATGCCACTTTCCAGACCGCCAGTACCTTTCAGATATGCCTGAACAAGCGGACGCAGCACTGCAGCCCTGCGCGCCTCTTCTGCACCAACGGCAACTGAGTCTTCGCCATCATTTTCCATCGATATCTGCCGCACAAGCCTGTGAACCCTGTCTCAGGTTTAAGGGCAAAAATATCGGAATTAAAGGCAAAATCTCATATTTAAGGGCAAAACACAGTCGTTGAATTCATTGAATTTCTCATCTCACAATTAAGGGCTACGCGACACCTGCAGCGTGGAGGCGACGGACTCAGACAGTACGCTAGGCTTGAAAGTGCCTTGCGCGACCGACAGTAATGTGGCTCCGAATACGCCGGCGGCCGCCGCTTCCGTCGGCGTAGCGATACCCAGCAGGATCGTCCCGATTACGCAGAAGATGATGATGCTGAATGGAAGGATCCCCGCGATGGCTTTGGCCACGTCCCTGAGAGAAATAGGGTTGAGCAGTTCGTCGCCTTTGCGTGGCGCCACTGACGGCGTCAAGACCAGCCGGAGGGCGATGTAGGCAATGAACATGGCGGCAAGTAAAATGCCGGGCAGGATGCCAGCGATCAGGAGCTTGGCGACGGAAACGTTCGTCAGCATGGCGGTGATAACAATGGCGATGCTCGGCGGAATGATCGGGGCCAGCGAGGCACCCGACAGTATTGCGCCAATCGTGAGTCGGCTGTCGTAACCCCGGCGCATCATCTCAGGGTAGAGCAGCCGCGCCATCATCGCGGACACACCCATGGTGGATCCCGATAGGGCTCCGAAGATCACCGAGAGCACTAGCGTCACGATGTAGAGCCGACCGTGGATCCCGCGGATGAGCGTGTCCACTGAGTCTAGCAGTCGGTTTACGGAACCTGACCTGAACAGTATCTCGCCCATTAGGATAAAGAGGGGCACGGCGGCTAGGACGGTCCCGGTTAGCGTGTCGAAGATCGAATTGACGATTAGCGGAAATCCCTTCGACCCCACTAGCAGAAGTAGTCCGCCGATATTGGCGAGGAGAAAGCCGACGAACATCGGAACGCCGGAGGCGAAGACGATGATCAGGAACGCGAACCCGCACGGAATGAGAATCCACCACGCCATCACAGGACCTCCTGGCGGCAGCGTAGCGCCGTATGAAGCCCGGCATATGCGTCGCGGAAAAAGTATAGAGCAGACCAGAGAAACCCGTATGTGATCCAGATCGAGATGAAGACCTTTTGGATTGAGCCGACCTTGATTAGGAGAATGCCGTCGACGAACTGGCGATGGTTCTCAACGAGCGAAAGTACCGTGATAAGCAGGCAAACGATGCCCGATACAAGGTTCAGTGCAACCACCCAACGATCCCGCGCCCGCTCGCCGAGATATTCGAGCACTGCGGACAGAGCAACGTGAGCCTTGTCTTGTGTGATCTTTGGCATCGACATCATCACCGAGGCGAGAAGCAGGTAGGATACGGTCTCTTCGACCCACCACTGCGGCTTGCTGAAGAAATATCTTGCCACGATCTCGAGTAAATAACTGCCTACGATGGCCAGAAGGCACAACTTGGCGATCACGTAGAACACGCTCGTGATCGCATCTCGAAGGGTTCCGAACTGATTTGACATACTGCTTGGGCTTTCCATTTGACAGTCTCCTCACTGCGCCCGTTGAAGAGGAATTGCAGCTTCAACGAGCGCAGCGATGTCACTTCGTGAGACCAGCGTTCTCGGCAAGTTCGCGCAGGGCTGTGGCCGCCTCGCCGCAGCAGGTCTCGGCCAACTGCCAGTTGTGCGACACCCAGCCATCTTGAACTATGTCTGCGTTCTCGGGGGAAAGCTTGACAACTTGCACACCGAGGTTCTCCAGCTGGCTCTGTTCGTTTTCGACGTAAGCGTGGCCGGCTTCTAGATTGTCGTGCTCGAGTGTCACAGCGACCTTTTCGATGAGGGCCTTCTGCGCGTCGCTCAGTCCGTTCCAGCGATTGAGGTTCATCAGGAACAAGCCATCGACATTGCCGAATGACGGCATCACGCGGTAGGGCGCAACCTCGTAATGTTTAGTGGCGACCATGCCACTACTCGGCCCACACGCCCCATCGACGACACCGCGGTCGAGCGCGGTATAGGTTTCGGAAAACGGCATCGCGACGGGCTGGGCCCCCATGGCCGCGATCACACCCTGAAAGCTCGAGATACCGCGTACTTTTAGGCCGGACCAATCGTTTTCCGGGTCAATCGGCATACGGAAGTAGCAATGATACCCCTGCGGGGCCAGCGGCGAGATGGCGATGAGTTTCAGCCCATGAGTCTCCTGGTAGAACGCATCTAAAGCGGCGAACACGCCAGAGGACCGTCGCAAATCCACGTCTGGAGCGATCACGTCGGTCACCAATCCTAGCCCCCTCGATCCAGCGTGATAAGCGCCGTGAGTGTAGAGCAGGTCGAAGACCCCGGATTTCACCGGTTGGAGTTGCTCGAAGGCGGGCACCACTTCCGGGCCGTTCAACTCCACCTGCAAGTCCGCGTTGCCCGCTTCGACCGCGTCCTTGAACCCCTCGACCTGCGCGTATGTCAGTGTGTCGCTTGAGGGCCAAGACGTGAGAAGTCGCAGCGTCTCCGCTCCTACCGCGCTGGTCGTCATCGCAATCGCCATGATTGTCGCGGCTAGTGTTCTAGTGTTGTTCATATTTTCCTCCCATTAATGATCTTCTGTCGCAGAGCTGACCGCTTCACCACGCGCCTTGTCCACCGGCGCCCTCACATGCACAGCAGATGCCTGCACCTGGCCCGAACCAGACTGAGGTAGTTGACCCGGTGTTGCGCGCTTCCTCCCTCACGTCTCGCCGTTCAACTGTCCAATCAGGATGCGGCAAATTACGCATTATCTTAACTAAAATGTATTTTTAGTAAAGTCAATCGATGGCTGGCGGAGACGATGCAATCCGCGTGAAGTACAATTAACTATTAATTAACAATAAGATAAGCTGCAGGAGGCCGATGTCCGCCATGTTGAAGCCTCCATGCTGCATCTGCAACGGCCCGACCTTGGCGGGGTAATTACATGCCAAGACGGTCAAGTGCCGTAGACATTGTCACCAGCTCGCTCGTGCCACATGGAGTAGAAAATCACCTCGGTCGCGGGGCTGAAGATGCGCTCACCGCGCGAGTTCATCGCAGCTCAAACCGCAACCGCCTGAGTGTCCGCTGAAACGGGGGCAAGACCAGTCGGTTGCGGTGTCTCGTTCGGGGGCACAATGCCCAAGCAGATCACTCAGAGGCAAGTTCCGGCAGGTTCGCACGAAGCATCATATCTGTGGTATTTTGGATGTGGCGTTCTATGGCGGCGACAGCGCCATCGACATCATGGGCGAGCGCTAGATCGGCTATCTCGTTGTGCTCCTTCTCAACCGAGCGCCCGGTCTCGTCCACTGGCATCGCGATGCGGCGGTAGCGCTCGGACCGGAGATAAAGCAAGCTGCGAATTTCCAACCAGCACGCATTTGGGCAAGCCGAGACGAGCGCGTCATGGAACTTCTGATGCCGAAGGTAGTAATCCTTGTACTCCCCTGTCTCCGGCAGAATTCTAGCGTGCGACACCGCGTTCAACTCATGTCGAGCGGAGAGCACGGCAACCTCCCAGGCGACCCCCCCGTTGCGGATCGATTGCTCGAGACATCGCATTTCGATTACGGAGCGGACCTCCGACAGTTCGATCAGATCCCGGCGCGCGATAGGCGCGACCACGAACCCCTTTTGAGGCTCTGCTAGCACCAATCCGTCGGAAGACAAGCGAGACAGGGCCTCACGAATGGCACCGGAACTCGCGTCGAATCTCTTGCACAACTCGTCGATCTTCAACCGCTCGCCAGGAAAGATCTCCGCACTGATGATCGCGTACCGGATACGTTCATAGGTCTGCGCCGTCCTGCTCACGGATTTCTTAGTTTCCCCCATATTCTGCCACCGTGAAAAATTTACATTTTCCCTATTTTTGTGCATTTTGAGGCGTGATGTCAACTTCGCGGATGCAGAGTTGAACGATGAAAGTCCCGAAAAGTCTTGCTTCAAGGGAAGTGAAATTTGCCTTACGGCACGGCCTTCGGATGGAGTTCGCTAGTGGGTTAAGCGGCTCGACTAAGCGGACCTGCCCAGGGGTTTGGCTTTATCGACGGCTTTGGTCCGCTCGGAGTAGTTCGTCCGCCAGCGCCATTGTTTCGGTGGCGCCGGAGTGGATTGCAGCGTCCAAAGCCTGGGTCTGAGGAAGGACTCTTGCAGCGAAAAACCGAGCTAAAGCGGATATGCTGCGGCAATGTGGCTTCGCCGAAGTATCCCGGTCGCAGCTTGCCGCCATGCGGACCCACATCCAGGCGAAGCTCACCAGCGCGACGAACCCCAGGTAATCGGTCGCGCTTGCACCCAGTTCCACAGCGTCGCCCCGTTTGGCAACAAGCTCGTCGGTCAGCTTCTCCAGCCTGCCGAGCGCTCCCTCGACGGCCTGTATGGTGCTGTCGAACTGCGGCACCCCCTTCGCTCTCACGATATCTGCGCGCATCAGGTCAAAAAAACCGCGGGCGACCGCGCCATCTTCCAGCGGCAGTTTGCGGGAAACCAGATCCATCGCCTGAACCCCGTTGGTCCCTTCGTAGATCTGAGCGATCCGGGCGTCGCGCACATACTGCTCCATTCCCCACTCGCGAATGTATCCGTGACCGCCGAACACGTGCTGGGATTGTACCGTGATCTCGAAGCCGAAATCCGTGAAGGCCGCCTTTACCACCGGCGTCAGAAGCGCCACAAGCCCCTCGGCCTTCCGCCTCCGGTCCTGGTCCGGGTGGCGCTCGGCGACATCCATCTGCAAGGCTGTGAAGACCGCCAGCGCCCGCCCGGCCTTGGTGAGAGCCTGGCCAGTCAACAGCATCTTGCGCACGTCGGGATGCTCGATGATCCGCACCGGCTCGCGCGATCCGTCCGCCGAGCGGCCCTGCAATCGTTCTCTAGGGTCAGGATGCATTGATTTCGGTTGCACAGCATGATTCACGGCTCCGAAAACGGAGCGTTGAAATGAGCGATCTCTTCTGGCTGACCGACGCGCAGATGGCACGTCTGGCCCGTTTCTTTCCCAAGTCTCACGGTAAGCCTCGGGTCGACGACAGACGCGTGCTGAGTGGGATTATCTTCATCAACCGCAATGGCTTACGCTGGCGAGATGCGCCTTCCGCCTATGATCCACACAAGACGCTTTACAGCCGCTGGAAGCGATGGAGCGAAAAGGGGATCTTCGCGCGGATGATGGTCGGGCTAGCGGCGGCACACGGCGAAGAGACGACCGTGATGATCGATGCGACATTGCTGAAGGCCCACCGAACGGCGACCAGCATGGCCGTCAAAGTGGGGGCGTGGCCGCCTGATCGGGCGAACCAAAGGCGGCATGAACACTAAACTTCACGCCATCTGTGACAGTCAGGGACGACCGATCGACCTGTTCGTCACTGCGGGACAGGTGAGCGATTACATCGGCGCACGGGCCCTGCTCAGCGGCCTGCCAAACTTCAAATGGCTGCTCGGTGATCGCGGCTATGATGCCGACTGGCTCCGAAAAGCATTGCAGGACAAGGGCATACGCGCCTGCATCCCGGTCGAAAACAGCGGAAGACGCCGGTCAAATACGATAAGCGACGCCACAAGCGGCGCAACCGGATCGAGATCATGTTCGGCAGGCTAAAGGACTGGAGGCGCGTCGCGACCCGCTATGACCGATGCCCAAAGGTGCTCCTCTCAGCCATCGCCCTCGCGGCTGTCGTCATCTATTGGTTATGAATCCTGACCCCAATGCCAGCAACGATAGCTGCTGTTATTTGGCGGGATGGCAGTTCACCCCGTCGGCCGCCATCGGATGGCTCAAGGACACGGTGGGCGGCATATGCTGTGCCGCCCACCTCTCGTTGCTTGTCAGTTGGCGACGCAGGTGAAGCTCTCTGCGCTCGACGGATCTCCTTCCCCATCGTACTCGGCATAGAGCGGGTACGGACACAGAGGACGCGAAAGATTCTTGCCGCCAAAATAGTCCGGGTTGGACACCGTGGCTTCAAGCCGTTCGATGGGAAGATCGTCCTCGACCCAAGCCATCAGCGGGGTCAGCAGGTCGACATCGTCTGTTGCCGGACCTCCCTGGCAATGGTTCATCCCGGGGATAATAAATAGCCGCGCAAAGTCCGCTGCCTGACCATCGGCTGTCTCGTTGACGGCATTCCAGTACTTGATCGTATCAAGTGCGGAAAATGCTGCGTCTGCCGCTCCGTGATAGATCACGAGCTTTCCGCCGCGGGATGCGAAATCGGAAAGGTCCGGCGAATCCGCGTTACCAAGTTCGGCCGACGAGACGGGGTAAAGATCGGTAGTCGCATAGGCGAGCGCCGGCGTCTCGTCTATGTTGAAGTTCATCTCGAACCGCACATATTCATCCGGGCGCAGAGGCACCGGTGGGGTCTGCCAGAGCATTGCGTGTTGCGGAGTGCTGAGGGTCACTTTGCGGGCATTGTTTTGGTCGCTGTCATAGGAACCGAACCACCACGACCGGAATCCGTCATTCACGCTGTCGCCGATCCGCCCGCCGATACCGGGATCCCAGGGATGGCCGGGATACAGCCTTGTCCCGTCTGATGTCACGGGTCCGGCCATCCCGGCGACAAAGGCGTCGATCTGATCCTCCAGCAGGCAACCTTCTTCCTTTGCACCAGAACAAGTAAGTGCTCTCAGTCGCGGAAGCACTGTAACAGTCGTACAGGCCTCAATATTATTGGACATCCGGTCCTCCAACCCGTCCAGCGCATCGCAGGCACCAACAACCGCGTCAGCGATCAGTTGAACGTCGTTGTCCGAATAAAGCTTGTTCAGCAGCGGGATTCCGTCAGGCCCCGACTGGTTCCGCGTTTCCGCTAGGTTCCCAAAGATTCTGAGCAGAAACGGCGCATAGGCTGCCGAGTATGAGAAGTGGATCCCCGGTGCACCGGCCGCAATACCATCATACAGATCGGGATAGCGCTGCGTCATCAGCGCAGCTTCGCGTCCGCCTTCCGAACAACCGATGAAATAGGACTTTTCAGGTGCAGCACCATAATATTTCTCGACAATTGCCTTCCCTACACGTGTCACAATATCATAGGACATGTAGCCGAAATCAAGCCGCGCCTGCGGATCCATGCCGAATGCGGAGCGCCCCGAGGCATTGCTGTCGGAGTTGGTGTCATTGTCATGGCCTGAATCTGTTGTCACGACCGCAAAGCCACGCTCAAGAGCAGAATCCTCTTGGTTGAGCCCCGTAGGCCCCATGGCGTCTTTCAATGCGCCGTTCGAGCCGCCGCCCCCCTCCATGTAGAAGCGGCCATTCCAGTCCTGCGGCAACCTGAGTCGAAACTTGATCGAATAATGTTGCCCGTCCACAGGGCTGATCCGATCATTGATCGCACCGACAATTTCACAATGCGCCGGCATACCCTTATCTCCGGCATGCTCTGCAATTTCGATCAGGCGAAAACCTTGGACATCCGCTGGAAGCTCAATCTCCGTGAGATTCGCCGCGTCAAAGCAAGATAGAAACTGATTGGGAAAATCTCCGGCGACAGCGGCATCGGCATGATCCACACCCGTCAAGAAGAAACCGCTCGCGATTGCTGCAAGGGCCGTAGTTGATCTGATAATTGGCATTTACTCTCCTCCATTTTGTCACTCCTGCGCACCCCGGAATCGCTTCAACAAATCAAACGCACTCGCACAGCGGGCGGCGAATGCCCTTAATTGCTCCAGCAACCCTCTACCGAAACGCATCCTCCGTCGCGTCGCCGGTAGATCCTGGCTCTTCGCCGTTTTAGGTAGCTTCATTCTCAAAAAAACCGATGTTCGTTATTCGACCAATATCCGAAATTCGCGCTTTTGGATTGTTAGCCGTAAAACCTATGCTGTCAAGCGTGGGAATGACGGGCACGTGCCGCGGCGGCGATACTGGGGTGATGCGGACAACCTCCAGATCGTGGAGGGGAGCTTCGTCGGGCGACGTGAGGTGGCGGTAACGACACGTCGGCATGGTATCGCGCTTCCTGCTGACTATGTGGCGGCGGCAGTATCGGAATGGCGAGCTTTACGCCGTGTCGCTTTGCCTTTAAATCTGAGACATGGCGCTTTGAGCGTCGAGTTTTGTCCT
>ERZ1699650.196-NODE-196-length-12381-cov-49.640922_pt1 | contig 12381 bp, 9 predicted proteins | sample MGYA00581512_ERZ1699650 | MGnify/ENA primary metagenome ERZ1699650 (study PRJEB42348, sample SAMEA6618698) | metagenome | isolation source: Polyester-degrading enrichment culture growing on monomer terephthalic acid, Te | collected 2019-05-17 ... | reverse complement strand
CATCGCCAGAGAAAGAGGCCGGGACTACTATGCCCTCCGCTCTGACTGGCTGGCATTTGCTAAGAGCGAAGCGGCCAAAGGGAACCCACCGAAGAACGCAGGCGCGGCCTTCGTGGCCTACTGCGGGAAGATGGGCAGCCTGCGCTGACATGATTTCGATGCCTCTAGTGGCAGTTTTCTTAGCGTAGCAAAGCGCAACGCTGTAACCTACTGCGCAACAGGCGAAAGAAACGAGGCGCAACGGCATGCAATACTCACTGTCCGAGGCAGCAAAGGCTACCGGAAAGAACAAGACAACGATTCAAAGAGCCATCAAAAGTGGTAAGATTTCAGCGTCTAAAGGTGACAGTGGCTCGTACCAGATCGAGCCATCCGAGCTGCACCGCATCTTCCCACCAGTCGTTGCGCAACATGACACACAACACCCCCTAAGCAACGACACGCAACAGGCTGAATTCAGCCTTCACAACAGTGACTTGCCCCGTATTCTTGAGTTGGAGAAGGAGCTTGCAGTCGCGCATGAGCGGGCCACTGGCCTTGAAGCTCAGAAAGATCAAATGGCCGATACGATCAGCGATTTGCGCAAGCGCCTAGATAGCTCCGAGAGCCGCATTACGGCACTTCTGGCTGACAGCAGGCCAAAACGTAGCTCGTGGTGGCCCTGGCGGCGATCCTAGGCGGCTCTTCGTGCGCATTTATGCGTAAGCATTAGGTCTATATGCTATCCGGGGTCCAGAATCCATTCCGTCGGCAGACGTCCCAAAGATCTTCGTTAGATCTTTTCGCAGAAGCAATCATTTCTCTTGCAGCTTCTGCACCTTTAGCACCCGCCTCTACTCCCATTCTGCTATTGACGAAAGATATTAGCCCACCTGCCCAGCTTCCAGTCTGAGCACGCGAGTACTCCGGAGAGGACTTATATTCCTCAAACGCAACCTTAATAAATTTGTTTACCGTCAGATGGATGATTACGTGCTCTGGTCCTTTCGCAACATGTCGCCGTCGTGCCTCCCTGTCCTCTTGATCACGTCGCTCTGCCTCTCTTGCCTCTTCCCGTGCGTATTCCAGCTCCCGACGTTTTTGCTCTCGTCTGTGTTGAGCCTGTTCGCGCTCGATCATCCTTTTCAGAGCAGTGGCTTGAACTTCAATGCTATCGACGGGCTTAGGCCAAGGCTCGGTGATAGTCGTTGATCTGATGCGCTTGGCCTGCTCAAGCACTTCTTCCTCTACTTTCAGAAGATTATCTTGGGCAGCGGCCAGTTCACGAAGCTCGTCAGCGCGGCGCGACAGCTTTCGTTCCAATGCATCTCTCGATCTGCGGATATGGGTCTGTACAGGGTAAGAATCTGGACCATGGCCTGGATAGTGATATTCAGACCAGCCTACAGGGTCAGCGTCGAACTTCTCTAGCTTGTCTCTGATCTCTGGAATGTCTTTCTCAGCCCAGATATGGGTTTGGATCTGAGCTTCCAGCTTACTTTGAGCGCCACGGACACGCGACGCCAGCGCTTTAGAAAGTCGGGGTCTATTCATCTTCAAAAACCATAATTTGAAACTTTATGATCGCATTGGTCGAGCACGATGTGACTGCGTCCAGGACATAACATTGATGCTCCACAGAAAGCCTGTCACTGCCAAAATCACCCAGAAGGAGATTTCATGAAAAGAATTATTGTCGAGGTTTCAAACCTTATCCCCGCGCACGATGTATTTATCGGAGACGAATTCGATGAGATTGAAAACCTCGTTCCAGTCGCGTTTTACGCACAGGTGAAGATCATGACTGTCGAGTACCCTGGGACCGGATTGGAGCAAGAGGTAATCGCTGTACCGTTGGAGAACTTCCAAGATAACCTCGTGGGAGAGGATATGGAAAAATTCAATTATCAGAACCTCGTACACCTTGCCAAAGTGCAACGTAGCGGCGAAGGGTAACCCTTCTTGAAAAACCCAACGTGATAGGTTATTTTGACCTATGGTCACGATCTACCGCGCACACGGGCTGCGCATCATCATCTTCACCGACGATCACGAACCAGCCCATGTGCATGTGTTTGGCGATGGCCAAGCCAAGATCAATCTGATCGGCCCCGATGGCTCGCCGGTTCTGGTTTGGGCACAGGGCATGAAGGGCAACGAGGTCCGTCGGGCGGTCCAGGTTGTTCGCGATCAGCAGGATTCATTTCTTGCCAAGTGGAGGGAAATCCATGGCTGAACTGACAGACGCCGAGATCAATGCCGCTCTCGAACGAGGCCGCATGGCGCAACAGACCGAACCCCGCGCGGATGCCGTCCGCTACGACCGGCGCAACAGCCGGATCATCGTAGACCTGACCAACGGCTGCACCTTCGCGTTCCCCCCCAGCCTTGCCCAAGGTCTGGAAACGGCCAGCGAGGACGAGCTGGAGGCCGTTGAGATCCTGGGCGCGGGCTACGGCCTGCACTGGGAAGCGCTGAACGTCGACCTCTCCGTGCCCGGCCTGATGGCGGGGCTGTTCGGCACGAAAGCCTACATGGCCCGCCGCGCAGGCCAGGCGACCTCTGCAGCGAAAGCGGCGGCGGCTCGCGCGAATGGCCGCAAGGGCGGCAGGCCGCGTAAACAGGCCTGAGGTGTATGCTACCGCCGCTCCCAATGGGGAAAGCGGCGGTCCTCTTGGGAACAGTTATTCGCCGAGGTTACCCATGGCGTTCTGCCCGCTTTCCGTGACAAAATAGCAGGTATTTCGAGAAAACGGGCGAAGCACTGGTGACTTATCCAAGTCCGCAACAGTTGTGCCCATAGGGCACGCAGGAACATTCACAAAGCGATACCCTTTATCGCCCATACACTGAGCAAAGGCTTGTACCCTCAGTCCTGCATTTGCATCGGATGTGTACGTCTGACCACCATATGTGTCGCCACCCGTGGAGTTACAAAATGTCTGCGTACCAATTCGATTGCACTGCGTCTGGACCGGCGTGGTGTAAGATGGAGTTGTCCGAACAACCATTTGCTGCGGAACTCGTTGAGCCGCTTCAATTTGGCAATCAGTGATGGACCTCTGCCTTTTGGCCTCATTATCACCAGCTCTGTAGGGGAAGTTCTGTACCGGCTGACCCGCTTTGTACCTATCGTATGGCGTTTGCGGCGCACACCCAACCAATGCTGAAGCAAGTACTGCTATCCCAATTATAGAAAGTATTTTCACAGGCAACCTCAAGATTTTACTAGAAAACCGATGACAGACATTGAGGTCTGTAGCCATCCTGATGATGAATAAGTCCACTTCTGTGGTCCGACAGATACAAGTATGGCGCGGGTCAGCCTCGAAATCCTGGCTGACCCGCGCCATCCAAACACGATCTCAAGCCGTCGAAGACTCTGCCGTTATGGTTAGCTTGTCCAAGCCAATTCTTGAAACCTGAGAGACCGCTCCGTCTAAACTCTTGAACTGCCTAGGTTCGTACGGATTTCTGGCGCTGCAAAGAACGACCGGTTCCCCGTTCCACTCAGCCGCTCGGCCATAGAATTGAACGATGTAACCGTGTTCACCTCTCACTATACCTGCACGATCGATCATTCCTTTCTCGATCCGCAGTTTGACCATTGCTTCCAGTACAAGGTTGGTGCCGTTGATGCCCGATATCATATTACGACTCAATATACATTTCTGATACGAAATTAAATATCGTATCAGAAATGGATAAGTCAAGTGCTACCTGAAGGGAGCTCCAGGAGAGCGCAGCGCCTCCGGCCTAATGGCAATTAGCGGAGCGGCTCGCAGAGAATTGCCTAGTGGGTTGTCATTTAAAATGACAATTCTCCCCAGTCTCCCTACGCTGCCCCCATGTTCAAGGCAGCTATCCGCGTCAACAAGATGACCACCATCGCCCAGCTTCGCGGGGCATCCCTTCATGCGCAGCGTCACGACGAGACGGGCAAGGCCCGTGTCCGGGAAGATGCGGAACCCGGCTTCGGCCTCGCCTGGTCGAAGGCCGAGGACGACCGCGACTACCTCGCCGCCTTCAAGGCGCACAAAGCCGAGCTCGGGGCCGGCGAGCGGAAAGGCTCTCCCCTCTGCCTGCAAGCCATCTGCGTCGTGTCCCCGGAATGGGTGCAGAAGGCTGGAAACCTCCATGACCCGGAGAACCCGCACAACCGCCAGCTCTTCGACCAGGCGAAGGCATGGGCCGAGAGCTGGGGCGGCAAGGGATCGGTGATCGCCACCCGCCTCGATCTCGATGAGAAAGGCGGCGCCGTGGTCGACGTGATGGTCTCCCCGGTCCGGGAAAGCCGGGGCAAGTCGGTGATCTCGACCAACAAGGCGCTGCAGGAGCTGAAACAGGACACTGGCGAACGGAACGAATACTCCGCCCTGCAAACATCATGGGCCGATTGGTGCCGCGAACATCTAGACGCCGAGATCGTGCGTGGAACACGGAAAGAGATCACGCAGCGCCAGCATCTATCCCCGGAAACCTATGGTGCGGTCATGGACAAAGCCCGTGAAAGCGTCAGAGCCCCTTCTAAGGGACTATGGGAGGCCATCAGGGACACAGACCTCTCAGAGCGCGATACAGAGGCCCTGAGTGAGTATCTCATGCTCAAGGGGGAGGTTGCCCGCCACAAGGCCTTAGGCGCATCCTACGAGCCTCCTAGGGGCGCTCTGGGCCTTCACCGCGTCGAAGGGGATGAACACACTGACCCGTGGCCTTTGATCGAGGCCGTTCGATCTGGGGCGGAGCGGGTGTACGAAGCGGCCCACGGGATAGGCATGGGGCTACTTGCGAACATGAATGATCGCTATGAAGCTGGGCGCGATCTCTTCCCCAGCTTATCCGATCGAATGCACTTGGCGGCGGTGGTCGCAAAATGCGGAGCCTTCATGGCAAAAATCGAATCTTCTGTGAAGAATCTGCTTCGACCGGATGGGGTCCAGATCGAAGAAGGTATGTGCTGGCCTCAACAGGCCGCAACAGAGGTTCAGCGTCATGAGCGGAACCTTGGCCTTGAAGCACCGCAGGTCAGGGAAGAGCCTCAAGTAGAGCTTGAGCATGATTTATCTGAGCGGGTTGATCAAGGCCGAAGCCACGGTCTCTAACCCCTAGTGTTAATAGTGTTACCTACGGAGTATGTTACGGGGCCAAAAATTACCCGTAACTCACTGCTTCCAAAACAACAAACTATCCACAGGGTTCCGAAAGGTGCGAACCTGAGTTCCGAAAGGTGCGAATTTTGGTTCCGAAAGGTGCGAACGCCCAGGGGTTCCGGATAGTGCGAATACATGGTTCCCGATAGTGCGAACATCTGCTATGAAATAGCCATGGCGTTATTACCTGACAGACATCCTCAAAAAGACTTCTTCATCCTCGATATCTCTGATGTCGTGGCGAAGGATGACATGGCTTCGATGGAGCATCCTCTGTTCTCCCTCGCCACCAAGCCAGACATGCGCCACCTGGTGTACAAAAGCGGGACCAGCAAGCTTGAGATCATCCCCTCGGGCAAGGGGCTGCCCACGATCTTCGACAAGGACATCCTGATCTTCTGCATCAGCCAGCTGATGGACATGAAGAACCGGGGAGAGAAGATCGGGAAACGCGTCCGCTTCTCAGCCCGTGAGCTGCTGATCGCGACCAACCGACCGACGAACAATCTAGGTTACAACCGCCTAGAACATGCCTTTCAGCGTCTGCGCGGCACCACCTTCACCACCAACATCACTACGGGAAACAAGATCGAAACCCGTATTTTCGGCATGATCGACGAAGGTGGCTTCGTGCGCACAGCCGACGAACGTTTCCGCCTCGACTACTGCGAAATTGTTCTCTCTGACTGGCTGATGCGCGCGATCGAGGCCAACGAGGTCGTTACGATCTCCAACGATTACTTCCGGCTACGCCGCCCGCTGGAACGCCGCCTGTATGAGATCGGCCGCAAGCATTGCGGCAGCCAGCCCAAATGGCAGATCGGCCTTGCCAAGCTTCAGGAGAAAACCGGCAGCAATGCGCCCCTGAAGAAGTTCCGGCTAAACCTGCGTCAGATCATCCAGGATGATGACACCCCGTTCTATCGCATGGAGCTGGCACCTGATGACTTGGTGATCTTCCGTCCGCGCTCTCCGCAAGCCAACCTCACACCCGACATCAAGCTCCCAGAATGGGCCGAAGACAAAGCGCGGGACATCGCCAGAGAAAGAGGCCGGGACTACTATGCCCTCCGCTCTGACTGGCTGGCATTTGCTAAGAGCGAAGCGGCCAAAGGGAACCCACCGAAGAACGCAGGCGCGGCCTTCGTGGCCTACTGCGGGAAGATGGGCAGCCTGCGCTGACATGATTTCGATGCCTCTAGTGGCAGTTTTCTTAGCGTAGCAAAGCGCAACGCTGTAACCTACTGCGCAACAGGCGAAAGAAACGAGGCGCAACGGCATGCAATACTCACTGTCCGAGGCAGCAAAGGCTACCGGAAAGAACAAGACAACGATTCAAAGAGCCATCAAAAGTGGTAAGATTTCAGCGTCTAAAGGTGACAGTGGCTCGTACCAGATCGAGCCATCCGAGCTGCACCGCATCTTCCCACCAGTCGTTGCGCAACATGACACACAACACCCCCTAAGCAACGACACGCAACAGGCTGAATTCAGCCTTCACAACAGTGACTTGCCCCGTATTCTTGAGTTGGAGAAGGAGCTTGCAGTCGCGCATGAGCGGGCCACTGGCCTTGAAGCTCAGAAAGATCAAATGGCCGATACGATCAGCGATTTGCGCAAGCGCCTAGATAGCTCCGAGAGCCGCATTACGGCACTTCTGGCTGACAGCAGGCCAAAACGTAGCTCGTGGTGGCCCTGGCGGCGATCCTAGGCGGCTCTTCGTGCGCATTTATGCGTAAGCATTAGGTCTATATGCTATCCGGGGTCCAGAATCCATTCCGTCGGCAGACGTCCCAAAGATCTTCGTTAGATCTTTTCGCAGAAGCAATCATTTCTCTTGCAGCTTCTGCACCTTTAGCACCCGCCTCTACTCCCATTCTGCTATTGACGAAAGATATTAGCCCACCTGCCCAGCTTCCAGTCTGAGCACGCGAGTACTCCGGAGAGGACTTATATTCCTCAAACGCAACCTTAATAAATTTGTTTACCGTCAGATGGATGATTACGTGCTCTGGTCCTTTCGCAACATGTCGCCGTCGTGCCTCCCTGTCCTCTTGATCACGTCGCTCTGCCTCTCTTGCCTCTTCCCGTGCGTATTCCAGCTCCCGACGTTTTTGCTCTCGTCTGTGTTGAGCCTGTTCGCGCTCGATCATCCTTTTCAGAGCAGTGGCTTGAACTTCAATGCTATCGACGGGCTTAGGCCAAGGCTCGGTGATAGTCGTTGATCTGATGCGCTTGGCCTGCTCAAGCACTTCTTCCTCTACTTTCAGAAGATTATCTTGGGCAGCGGCCAGTTCACGAAGCTCGTCAGCGCGGCGCGACAGCTTTCGTTCCAATGCATCTCTCGATCTGCGGATATGGGTCTGTACAGGGTAAGAATCTGGACCATGGCCTGGATAGTGATATTCAGACCAGCCTACAGGGTCAGCGTCGAACTTCTCTAGCTTGTCTCTGATCTCTGGAATGTCTTTCTCAGCCCAGATATGGGTTTGGATCTGAGCTTCCAGCTTACTTTGAGCGCCACGGACACGCGACGCCAGCGCTTTAGAAAGTCGGGGTCTATTCATCTTCAAAAACCATAATTTGAAACTTTATGATCGCATTGGTCGAGCACGATGTGACTGCGTCCAGGACATAACATTGATGCTCCACAGAAAGCCTGTCACTGCCAAAATCACCCAGAAGGAGATTTCATGAAAAGAATTATTGTCGAGGTTTCAAACCTTATCCCCGCGCACGATGTATTTATCGGAGACGAATTCGATGAGATTGAAAACCTCGTTCCAGTCGCGTTTTACGCACAGGTGAAGATCATGACTGTCGAGTACCCTGGGACCGGATTGGAGCAAGAGGTAATCGCTGTACCGTTGGAGAACTTCCAAGATAACCTCGTGGGAGAGGATATGGAAAAATTCAATTATCAGAACCTCGTACACCTTGCCAAAGTGCAACGTAGCGGCGAAGGGTAACCCTTCTTGAAAAACCCAACGTGATAGGTTATTTTGACCTATGGTCACGATCTACCGCGCACACGGGCTGCGCATCATCATCTTCACCGACGATCACGAACCAGCCCATGTGCATGTGTTTGGCGATGGCCAAGCCAAGATCAATCTGATCGGCCCCGATGGCTCGCCGGTTCTGGTTTGGGCACAGGGCATGAAGGGCAACGAGGTCCGTCGGGCGGTCCAGGTTGTTCGCGATCAGCAGGATTCATTTCTTGCCAAGTGGAGGGAAATCCATGGCTGAACTGACAGACGCCGAGATCAATGCCGCTCTCGAACGAGGCCGCATGGCGCAACAGACCGAACCCCGCGCGGATGCCGTCCGCTACGACCGGCGCAACAGCCGGATCATCGTAGACCTGACCAACGGCTGCACCTTCGCGTTCCCCCCCAGCCTTGCCCAAGGTCTGGAAACGGCCAGCGAGGACGAGCTGGAGGCCGTTGAGATCCTGGGCGCGGGCTACGGCCTGCACTGGGAAGCGCTGAACGTCGACCTCTCCGTGCCCGGCCTGATGGCGGGGCTGTTCGGCACGAAAGCCTACATGGCCCGCCGCGCAGGCCAGGCGACCTCTGCAGCGAAAGCGGCGGCGGCTCGCGCGAATGGCCGCAAGGGCGGCAGGCCGCGTAAACAGGCCTGAGGTGTATGCTACCGCCGCTCCCAATGGGGAAAGCGGCGGTCCTCTTGGGAACAGTTATTCGCCGAGGTTACCCATGGCGTTCTGCCCGCTTTCCGTGACAAAATAGCAGGTATTTCGAGAAAACGGGCGAAGCACTGGTGACTTATCCAAGTCCGCAACAGTTGTGCCCATAGGGCACGCAGGAACATTCACAAAGCGATACCCTTTATCGCCCATACACTGAGCAAAGGCTTGTACCCTCAGTCCTGCATTTGCATCGGATGTGTACGTCTGACCACCATATGTGTCGCCACCCGTGGAGTTACAAAATGTCTGCGTACCAATTCGATTGCACTGCGTCTGGACCGGCGTGGTGTAAGATGGAGTTGTCCGAACAACCATTTGCTGCGGAACTCGTTGAGCCGCTTCAATTTGGCAATCAGTGATGGACCTCTGCCTTTTGGCCTCATTATCACCAGCTCTGTAGGGGAAGTTCTGTACCGGCTGACCCGCTTTGTACCTATCGTATGGCGTTTGCGGCGCACACCCAACCAATGCTGAAGCAAGTACTGCTATCCCAATTATAGAAAGTATTTTCACAGGCAACCTCAAGATTTTACTAGAAAACCGATGACAGACATTGAGGTCTGTAGCCATCCTGATGATGAATAAGTCCACTTCTGTGGTCCGACAGATACAAGTATGGCGCGGGTCAGCCTCGAAATCCTGGCTGACCCGCGCCATCCAAACACGATCTCAAGCCGTCGAAGACTCTGCCGTTATGGTTAGCTTGTCCAAGCCAATTCTTGAAACCTGAGAGACCGCTCCGTCTAAACTCTTGAACTGCCTAGGTTCGTACGGATTTCTGGCGCTGCAAAGAACGACCGGTTCCCCGTTCCACTCAGCCGCTCGGCCATAGAATTGAACGATGTAACCGTGTTCACCTCTCACTATACCTGCACGATCGATCATTCCTTTCTCGATCCGCAGTTTGACCATTGCTTCCAGTACAAGGTTGGTGCCGTTGATGCCCGATATCATATTACGACTCAATATACATTTCTGATACGAAATTAAATATCGTATCAGAAATGGATAAGTCAAGTGCTACCTGAAGGGAGCTCCAGGAGAGCGCAGCGCCTCCGGCCTAATGGCAATTAGCGGAGCGGCTCGCAGAGAATTGCCTAGTGGGTTGTCATTTAAAATGACAATTCTCCCCAGTCTCCCTACGCTGCCCCCATGTTCAAGGCAGCTATCCGCGTCAACAAGATGACCACCATCGCCCAGCTTCGCGGGGCATCCCTTCATGCGCAGCGTCACGACGAGACGGGCAAGGCCCGTGTCCGGGAAGATGCGGAACCCGGCTTCGGCCTCGCCTGGTCGAAGGCCGAGGACGACCGCGACTACCTCGCCGCCTTCAAGGCGCACAAAGCCGAGCTCGGGGCCGGCGAGCGGAAAGGCTCTCCCCTCTGCCTGCAAGCCATCTGCGTCGTGTCCCCGGAATGGGTGCAGAAGGCTGGAAACCTCCATGACCCGGAGAACCCGCACAACCGCCAGCTCTTCGACCAGGCGAAGGCATGGGCCGAGAGCTGGGGCGGCAAGGGATCGGTGATCGCCACCCGCCTCGATCTCGATGAGAAAGGCGGCGCCGTGGTCGACGTGATGGTCTCCCCGGTCCGGGAAAGCCGGGGCAAGTCGGTGATCTCGACCAACAAGGCGCTGCAGGAGCTGAAACAGGACACTGGCGAACGGAACGAATACTCCGCCCTGCAAACATCATGGGCCGATTGGTGCCGCGAACATCTAGACGCCGAGATCGTGCGTGGAACACGGAAAGAGATCACGCAGCGCCAGCATCTATCCCCGGAAACCTATGGTGCGGTCATGGACAAAGCCCGTGAAAGCGTCAGAGCCCCTTCTAAGGGACTATGGGAGGCCATCAGGGACACAGACCTCTCAGAGCGCGATACAGAGGCCCTGAGTGAGTATCTCATGCTCAAGGGGGAGGTTGCCCGCCACAAGGCCTTAGGCGCATCCTACGAGCCTCCTAGGGGCGCTCTGGGCCTTCACCGCGTCGAAGGGGATGAACACACTGACCCGTGGCCTTTGATCGAGGCCGTTCGATCTGGGGCGGAGCGGGTGTACGAAGCGGCCCACGGGATAGGCATGGGGCTACTTGCGAACATGAATGATCGCTATGAAGCTGGGCGCGATCTCTTCCCCAGCTTATCCGATCGAATGCACTTGGCGGCGGTGGTCGCAAAATGCGGAGCCTTCATGGCAAAAATCGAATCTTCTGTGAAGAATCTGCTTCGACCGGATGGGGTCCAGATCGAAGAAGGTATGTGCTGGCCTCAACAGGCCGCAACAGAGGTTCAGCGTCATGAGCGGAACCTTGGCCTTGAAGCACCGCAGGTCAGGGAAGAGCCTCAAGTAGAGCTTGAGCATGATTTATCTGAGCGGGTTGATCAAGGCCGAAGCCACGGTCTCTAACCCCTAGTGTTAATAGTGTTACCTACGGAGTATGTTACGGGGCCAAAAATTACCCGTAACTCACTGCTTCCAAAACAACAAACTATCCACAGGGTTCCGAAAGGTGCGAACCTGAGTTCCGAAAGGTGCGAATTTTGGTTCCGAAAGGTGCGAACGCCCAGGGGTTCCGGATAGTGCGAATACATGGTTCCCGATAGTGCGAACATCTGCTATGAAATAGCCATGGCGTTATTACCTGACAGACATCCTCAAAAAGACTTCTTCATCCTCGATATCTCTGATGTCGTGGCGAAGGATGACATGGCTTCGATGGAGCATCCTCTGTTCTCCCTCGCCACCAAGCCAGACATGCGCCACCTGGTGTACAAAAGCGGGACCAGCAAGCTTGAGATCATCCCCTCGGGCAAGGGGCTGCCCACGATCTTCGACAAGGACATCCTGATCTTCTGCATCAGCCAGCTGATGGACATGAAGAACCGGGGAGAGAAGATCGGGAAACGCGTCCGCTTCTCAGCCCGTGAGCTGCTGATCGCGACCAACCGACCGACGAACAATCTAGGTTACAACCGCCTAGAACATGCCTTTCAGCGTCTGCGCGGCACCACCTTCACCACCAACATCACTACGGGAAACAAGATCGAAACCCGTATTTTCGGCATGATCGACGAAGGTGGCTTCGTGCGCACAGCCGACGAACGTTTCCGCCTCGACTACTGCGAAATTGTTCTCTCTGACTGGCTGATGCGCGCGATCGAGGCCAACGAGGTCGTTACGATCTCCAACGATTACTTCCGGCTACGCCGCCCGCTGGAACGCCGCCTGTATGAGATCGGCCGCAAGCATTGCGGCAGCCAGCCCAAATGGCAGATCGGCCTTGCCAAGCTTCAGGAGAAAACCGGCAGCAATGCGCCCCTGAAGAAGTTCCGGCTAAACCTGCGTCAGATCATCCAGGATGATGACACCCCGTTCTATCGCATGGAGCTGGCACCTGATGACTTGGTGATCTTCCGTCCGCGCTCTCCGCAAGCCAACCTCACACCCGACATCAAGCTCCCAGAATGGGCCGAAGACAAAGCGCGGGACATCGCCAGAGAAAGAGGCCGGGACTACTATGCCCTCCGCTCTGACTGGCTGGCA
>ERZ1699650.195-NODE-195-length-12677-cov-67.505467_pt1 | contig 12677 bp, 13 predicted proteins | sample MGYA00581512_ERZ1699650 | MGnify/ENA primary metagenome ERZ1699650 (study PRJEB42348, sample SAMEA6618698) | metagenome | isolation source: Polyester-degrading enrichment culture growing on monomer terephthalic acid, Te | collected 2019-05-17 ... | reverse complement strand
TCGTGAAAGTGAGAAAAAGTAGTATTTTTAAAACGCATTTGGTAAAGCGGAAAAAATCGCGCAGCAAAAACCGCCGCAAATCATATGCAAAACCGTTGTGCATAATTTAAACCAACCCAAAACTAATGGACAAAATATTTATCTTTCTTTCTATTCTACTAATACTAACTTGCGGAGATAAACAGAAAAATAACATTTCGAATTGTCAAAATCTTTATTCCGACGATAAAATTGAATTGTGCTTACCTAATAATGAATGGGAAACCATTAATGAAGATTCGGGTGCAATCATTTTCAGAAATACATCTGACAGTTCTCTGGCATTGGACAAAGCATTTATTATACTTATGATTGATGATGGATACGACCAATATAAATTAAATGCAGAAGCATATAGAAACGAATATCTGATAAATAAGGAAGAAGACACAAGTCTTAATATCGAAATAATTTCAAAAGGAAAAGAGGAGATTAATGAAAGAATTTTTTATGATTTCGAAATGATTGAAAAAAACCAAGGACTTTATACTTTTTTTTCAATTTATAAAAAGGATAATACAAGATATATTATAAGTGCGATGATAAAAGAAAAAGATAGGAATGGAATAAATAAAAATGATTTTCTAAAATTCTTTAAATCATTGAATATAAAATAAAAACTATGCACAACACCGTATAAAATTAATGGCTAGTTCTCGCCTACTTACGAAAATCCTCGCGGATTTTCTATCTGGTGTTTATTTGCTAAATTAGGTGCTTAAACACGCCACTAATCTTATACATAAACGTTATATTTAATGCCTCCGAATTGAATTCATCCGAATTAATTCGGAGGCGTTTTATTTGGGTGATCGGACTTCGGACAATTTACTCGTACGGATTTTGACTCGGATGAAACTGCTCGCAATTTCACTCAACCGAAACTCACTCGAGCGGATTTATTTAAGTGATTTAAAAACTTAAAATATTTTGCGGAATCATTTAAAAAACTATGCGGACTTCTACTCTTTCGGCAGATTGGCTCACTCGGGTGTGTCGGCAAAAAATATAACAATGCATATAATTTACGGCTGAAATTCGTGAAAGTGAGAAAAAGTAGTATTTTTAAAACGCATTTGGTAAAGCGGAAAAAATCGCGCAGCAAAAACCGCCGCAAATCATATGCAAAACAGTTGTGGTTAATTTGAAAAAACTGAATGAATAAAGAAAATGTCTTATTAGTATTGTGGATAATCTTCGGATTTATATTCATTAGCGGAATTGACTCAATTTTATACTTCGTTACTTACTTAATATATTTTGCCAAATCCGAATTGGGACTTTCTTATGGAATTATGAAATACTCTATGCCGATTATTACTCTGATTTTGTATGTTCTGACTACATTCTTGATTTTTAAAAGAATTAAACAACAGTCAAATTCGAACGGAATTTATCTGACCAAATTTCCTAAAAAAACTTTTATCGGATTGGCTCTATTAGCATTAATCTTGAATCCTATAACAAATAAATTATCTGGACTTTACGCAGAACATTACACACCGATTGAGAACATCGAATATTCTGATTTACTACAAGTTTATGGCTGGATGACTATGGGAATTGGCTTTTCAAGGTGGTTTGTGTTAATCATTCTGACTATATTATTTTTAAAAAAACTAAACCTAATTGAAAATAAAAACTAACCACAACACCGGCTATAGTTCATTGCTTCTGACTTTCCTCGCGGAAAGTCCTCGCAAATTTGTTATCTTCGGTTCACGGCGGAAAATCCTCGCGGATTTTCACGCAACGAAACCATAGCCAAACACGTTAGGCGCAATTTAATGAAACAAGTAATTTATATATTATTTTTGCTCAGCTTCACAGTTGTTTTGGCTCAATCTGATAGTTATAAAAAGGTTCGAATAGAGTTTCTACCTTCATTCATTTCGAGCTCATTTCTTGATATAAATTTTTCGAATTCATATGCAATCTTGAGGCTAGATACTTCTTCTAAAAGTCATAGAATACGGCTGACCGAATCAGAACAATCTAACTTAATGAAGGCTATACATTCCTTGGTTTCGGAGTCAAGACCTCCAATTGATACTGTCAAGGTTATTGGAGGAAATGGGGAACAAGAAACAATAGTTATTGACGGAAGGCTCTCTGAAGACGGAATGAGCACACGTATAATTTTAGAATGTTCAAACATTAAAGAATTTGGCAACTCTTACTCGAAATCTGAATCAGAACAATTAGCGAAAATTATATCCTTGCTCAAAACGAAATTTCCTAAAATGGCATATCTGAGAGAACTGGATGAGTATATTAAATATTAAAAAAACAGCGCCTAACAATGCCTATAATTCAGCGTGGCTAAAGAACTAAAGTGAAACTAATAAAAACAAATACGGCTGATTTCTATGCGGAATAATCCCTGCGGATCATTCCACGCCGAAATCATAGACAAGACCGTTGCCCTCAATTGCTCCGACTGAAATTCTGCCGAATTTAAGCCGAATCAATTAATCGGGCTTCCGGACTAAATTTTATAAATCGGATTTTGGACAAACCGCCGAACTGAAAACTTTTACCGAATTACTCCCCTACCGTTTACTCACGATTTCGGTACTTTATTGCGCCGGATTTAAAACAAATAAAGTCACACTTTACAAAATCGGGACTGAAAAATAAACCGATTAAATCGTGTTACGTAGCGCACTGATTTGTTTGTTGGTACTTACTCGACTGTGTCGCAAAAGAGGGCAACAATGCATATAATTTACGGCTGAAATTCGTGAAAGTGAGAAAAAGTAGTATTTTTAAAATGCATTTGGTAAAGCGGAAAAAATCGCGCAGCAAAAACCGCCGCAAATCATATGCAAAACCGTTGTACAACATTTACCAAAAAATGAGAATACTAATTTTAATACTGACTTTTCTTTTTTCATTCAACGGATTTGCTCAAGATAATATCAATCCGAAGGAACTAATCGGATTTGGATGTTATGCAGGAGGAACGAGCTCGGATATTGTTAATGATGTGACTTTTGACATTTACGATAAAAAATATAAAAAGGTCATCAAAAAACTGAAATCAAAAAATCCAGCAGAACGATTTTTGGCGGTAATCGTTGCAGAAAGACTATCTGAATTGAATAAATACGAGCTAACTCAAACTGACAAAGAATTGATAAATAAAGCGTACCAATCAACCGATTTAGTATCTGTTTGTTCTGGATGTACATATTTTGACCAAATCGAATTAAATAAACTTCTAATCAAAGAGAAAGAAAATTTTATGTGGACTTATGCGGAATATTGGTTGGAGGAATATCTTGGAAAGTAATCACAAAGAATGACAGTAGAATTAGCCAAAAATATTGGAATTAAAAAAGCTTTGCAGTCTGCAACGATTGGAATCTTGATTGCACTTGGTTTTATGACTCTTCTTGCAGGTGGAAGTTTTCAATGGATGCTTGACTGGAATTACTGGATAAATATATTAATCGGAATTGGAATTTTTTACGGACTTGCATATTGGTTCGGAAAAAATGCTGGATATGAAATCTTGATAAAGAAAAAAGATTCTGATAAAGTCGGAGCGAAATACGGCTTTTTGACCTTAATCATAACCGCTTTCCTTGTTGGTTGGACTGGATTTGTGCAAGAGGGAATGGAACCTTACGATACTTTTTGGGATTCATTTGAAGATTATATCTTTAAACCATTCTTTTGGATAACATTAATAGGGTTTTTGCCAGCAATTTTAGTCGGAATCTTATTCGGGAAATGGATTAAAAAAAGTAAATAAAAACGTTGTACAACAATGGCTATAAGTAATTGCTTGTTCTCGCCTACTTCTGAAAATCCTCGCGGATTTTCAGTTTGGTGTGTACTTGCAAAGTTAAGTGCTAACCCACGCAACTACTCATAGCCGAGACCGTTGGCAATAATTTGAATGAACATAATTCGAACAATATTAATAATTGCAATTTGTCAAAGTTGCGCGGATAAAAACTTAGATACCGACTTGCTTGGTAATTGGAGTTCAACGAATAGTGCAAATATTGTGGATTTAAGATTCTACAAAGATTCTCTTTTGACAAATTCTTGGGAACGAGAAACCAAGTACTCCTGGAGAAGTGACAATTCAAAAATTTATTATACTCAACTAACAAATATTGACCCTGATTTAAGAACCGACTTTGTTTTTGAATATAAAATGAATTCTCAAAAGGATACTTTATTCATCAAAACAGAGACTGATTCTTTACGCACAATTGAATTATCGAAAATTAATAATGCATATCAATACTTTGAAAAAAACATAAATCTCGACATTGATTTAGTCAAGAAAGAAAACGGACTCATTCCGAGCGGAAATAAAGAATTTGACTATAATATTTATGTTGGATATAAAAATGGCAAACTAATATCAAAATCAGATAAATATATAAACCTATCGGGTATCGAACTTGCAACTATGGAATATATTTTTTCATTTAAGGAGCCAAATGAGAATGATTTTAAATATATGTTGTTCGTGGATAAAAAAGTTCCCAAAAAACAATACGATTCTATTAAGTCTCTTTTAGAAAATACTAGGATTAAAAAAATATTTCGAGTATATACCAATAACAAAGTGGATTACACAAAAACCGATTGGAAATCGGAATTGAATTGGTATGGAACATACGAATGAAAAAACTATTGCCAACAATGGCTATAAGTAATTGCTCGCTCTCGCCTACTTTGGAAATTCCTGCGGAATTTCCAACTTGGTGTGTACTTGCAAAGTTAAGTGCTAAACCACGCAACTACTCATAGCCGAGACCGTTGTGTTTAATACCTCCGAATTGAATTCATCCGAATTAATTCGGAGGTATTTTATTTGAACTGATTGGATTTCGGACGGAGACTTTGCTCGGACTTCGACTCAGTTAAAAATGATGCGGATTAAAAGGTAACCGAAACTCACTCGAGCGGATTTTTTAGTGATTTAAAATTTAAAAGTTTTGGCGGAAACAATCTCAAAACTGTTCGGACTTTTACTCAAACGGCAAAGCGCCTTACTCGGGTGTGTCGGTAAAAAACACAACAATGCATATAATTTACGGCTGAAATTCGTGAAAGTGAGAAAAAGTAGTATTTTTAAAACGCATTTGGTAAAGCGGAAAAAATCGCGCAGCAAAAACCGCCGCAAATCATATGCAAAACAGTTGTAGGCAATTTGAAAAACCAAAAAATGAATAAAATAATAATATTGACTTTTCTTCTAATTTCTTCTCTATCATATGGACAATCTTATGAGGAAAAAATAGCTGAAAAATCTTGCGATTGTATTTCTAAAGATACAGAAACGGATAATCTTGACGAACTTCTTAAAAAATGTATCATTTCATCAAAAATTGAAGTTGAAAATAATGACCCAAGCGAAAAAGACAATAGACAATTTACTGTAGAAGGAATTCGTAAAACTTTTAGTGATGTATCAAAACTCGTGATTGAAAAATGTCCAGCGATAAGAACAAAAGTTTCAGAAAAGAAAAAACAAGAGTTTTATAGACTATCTGACAACCCAAAAGCAAATGACTACTTCCAAAAGGGCAATCAATTTAGAGATAGAAATCAGTTTGAATTGGCAATTGAACAATACGAAAAGGCAATTAAAAAAGATAAGGAATTTGTAATGGCTTATGACCATCTGGGAGTGGCATATCGAATGAATAATAATTTGGATAATGCAATCAAAACATATAAAAAGTCTCTTGAAATATTTCCAGAGGGCGATTTTGCCTTATTAAATATTGCTGCGGCATATTCAATGAAAAAAAATGAGGCGGAATCACAAAAATATTATGAAAATCTAATCAATTTTCACCCTGAAAACCCTGAAGGATACTATGGAAGTGGAAAAACAAATTTGATATTAAACAACAATGAAATTGCCTTGAGAAATACTTTAATTGCAATGATTTTGTATGATAAACAAAGTTCAACGAAAATATCAGATGCAGAAACTCTTTTAGGTTTTGTACACGCTAAAATGAAACAAGAGAACGAATTGGAAAAATTCAATCAGATTTTGAAAGAATATAATGTTGAATTTAAAGAATAAAAAACTGCCTACAACAATGGCTATAAGTAATTGCTTGTTCTCGCCTACTTCTGAAAATCCTCGCGGATTTTCAGTTTGGTGTGTACTTGCAAAGTTAACCGCTAAACCACGCAACTACTCATAGCCGAGACCGTTAGGCAACATTTGAACAAAAATTATGAAGAAACAGAATTCTATAGATTTAATAGTTGAAAATCTAATAAAGGAATTCTCAAAAATCAAAAATTTTGAGCTTACCCAAGATGACCCAATGGGAAAGAAATTCTTCAACTTTGTGGTAAGAATTGTATCGGAGTTCAATTCGTATCAAAACCTATTTATTCAATATTATTTACCTGCTTCGAGAAAATCTATTATAGAAACGAAAAGAGAAATTAAGCACTCAAAATACCGTAAATATTTTAAAATATCCGAGGAAGAGTTTTTAGAAAATTATTACGAAACAATAAGATTAGGATATGTTGGCGCTTATCATAAATATGAAGGATATATCAAAAAACTTTTGCCTTTAATGGATGAATTTTTTCAAGATTTAGATTTTGAAGGTCAATTTGTTCCGCTTAAGGATTATTTAAAAAATGAATTTGATATTGACATAAGTAGAACATCAAATAACTTTTATACAACTCGTAAAATAAACTGGATAAGTAATTGCGTAAAACATTATGATGGATTTCCGATAAAACAACCTATTCCTGATTCATTAAATTACTTTGATGAGACAAAAAAGATTCAAATTGAATCAAAAGAATTTAAATCAGATATGGAAAATCTAATAGCTCATAATAACTTAATGCTTTCAACTTTTTTTCTGATAGGTTTTCATCAATTTTTTGGATTTGAGTTTTCGTCGATAAAAGACCAACTAAAACCTGAAAATCAAGAAGAAGAAAAAGTACTAAAAATGTACAGAGACTTAAGATTTGTAATAAATGGAATGTTCGGAAAAAAAACGTTGCCTAACAATGTATAACCGCAATTACGGCGGATTCGACTACGTCCGAATCCACTCGGAATTGCTAAAGCCTGTGCTATACCGAAAATAATCGCTAATTTAACCCGTAACTGACGGTTATACGTGACCGTTGCCCTCAATTGCTCCGACTGAAATTCTGCCGAATTTAAGCCGAATCAATTAATCGGGCTTCCGGACTAAATTTTATAAATCGGATTTTGGACAAACCGCCGAACTGAAAACTTTTACCGAATTACTCCCCTACCGTTTACTCACGATTTCGGTACTTTATTGCGCCGGATTTAAAACAAATAAAGTCACACTTTACAAAATCGGGACTGAAAAATAAACCGATTAAATCGTGTTACGTAGCGCACTGATTTGTTTGTTGGTACTTACTCGACTGTGTCGCAAAAGAGGGCAACAATGCATATAATTTACGGCTGAAATTCGTGAAAGTGAGAAAAAGTAGTATTTTTAAAATGCATTTGGTAAAGCGGAAAAAATCGCGCAGCGAAAACCGCCGCAAATCATATGCAAAACAGTTAGCCCACATACGAAAATGCCACCGCTCGGTCAAGCACTTTTGTTTTTATCCGACACACGAGCCAACGCACAAAAAACAAAAGAGCTTGCCCTTCCCCACCGCCACCCGAACAAAGAATGTTGAAAACTTCCTAAAGAAAACGGGATAATTAAAACAAAAACCCTTAAATTTGCCAAAACTGTCAAGACGAAAATTTCAAGGCAATGAAAGAAACATTTGGCGAATACATAAATCAGTTAAGGACTGAAAACGGATTAACCTTAACTAAACTTGCCGCAGCACTCGACATTGACCAATCTACTCTGTCGAAAATAGAAAACGGAAAAAGAAACGTGCCGATTGAAATTCTTCCAAAATTGGCAACTGTATTCAAACTTGACTTAAAACAACTTGAACACGAATTTTACAGCGAAAAAATCGCTGAAATCATTTATCCGCAAGAAGAAACAGGAGAACTCTTGAAGGCAGCAGAAGAGAAAGCAAAATATTTGAGAATCAAGAAACAACAAGGAAAAATAAACTTTTAGCTATGACAACTTACTCAACATTCAGGGAAAAACTAAAAGTTGAAGAACTCAACGGCAATGCCGAAGATTTAGCTTTCCTTACCCACTATTTGCACAACCACGAAAACGGAGTTTCAAAATCTTACAAGCAAAAAGCAAATGAATATTACATTCAACTTGCCGAAGAACTTGGAATTGACATTGCGAGCGATTCGGGCTTGCAAACTTTGCTTCCCATAAAATGGGACGTGCCTTTTCCCGCACCCGAAAACCCCGAATTTACTTTTATCGACCTTTTTGCAGGTATTGGTGGATTTAGAATTCCATTGCAAGAACTTGGCGGAAAATGTGTTTTTTCATCAGAATTTAATCATCACGCCCAAAGGGCTTACGAACTCAATTTTGGCGAAGTACCTTTTGGAGACATCACGAAATTGGATATAAACATCGTTCCAAAACACAATATTTTATGTGCAGGTTTTCCGTGTCAACCATTCAGCATTTCGGGAAAAATGAAAGGTTTTGAAGATACTCGTGGAACTTTGATTTATCACGTTTTTGAAATTATAGAAAAGCGTAAACCCGAAGTAGTTTTACTTGAAAACGTAAAACATTTGGTTTACCACGACAAAAAAAGAACACTCGCAACCATCATCCAGCATTTGGAAGAGCTTGGTTATGTGGTTTCTAAAAAAGTGCTGAATGCTTCCGATTTTGGCGTTCCACAAAACAGAGAAAGAATCATCATCATTGGTCATAAAAAGAAAAAATTCGACTTTTCAAAAATTAAAAAACAACCCAAGCCTGTCCTTAAAGATTTTCTCGACAAAGAAAATGATTTTGAATACCTTGACGAGCCTTATACAATTTTAAAAGACCAAAAAAGACAAAAATCAGGTCTTATTTTCGCAGGTTACAGAAACAAGGCAATTAGAAAAGCCGGAGTGCGACCGGGAACGGAACATTTGTCAAGAGTCCATAAACAACCAAACCGAATTTATTCAACGGAAGGAGTTCATCCTGCTTTACCCTCGCAAGAATCTTCTGGTCGTTTTTGGATTTTACACGAAGGAAAAGTCAGGAAACTAACTATTGATGAATGTTACAGAATAATGGGATTTCCAAAAATATTCAAGAAAATATACAATCGTGGAGAATTGTATAAACAAATCGGAAACTCTGTTGCAATACCTATGATTAAAGCCGTAGCTGAACAAATAAAAACACAATTATTGACCCCGAAAAAGACTTTGAATGGAGCCAACTAAATTTCTTGAACAAACATACTCTGAAGCTATGGAAATCGTAGGTTCGGATGAAAATATAAAATCAGATTTAGACAAAGAAATATCTAAACATCTTCGTGAAATACTTAAACGGTCAGAATCATCTAAAGCGGTTTTAACCGTAACAATTACAAGCTTGGCTTATAAAATACAAAATCCCGAGCAAGATATTAGAAATCACCAAACGAGCATAGAAAATGGTTACTCAGGCAGAACTTTTGACACAAAATATGTAACGCCTTTTCTAAAAAGTGTCAAATTTCCTGCGATGGCAGAAAGTGGTTGGCTTACTCGTTCATTAGAGCAAAAAGTGCCTTATGATGCTAATTATTCGGGAGCGATTCGCCCCGATTCTTTAAAAACAGCCTTCTTGTCAACTATCGACTTTATCCAAAAAGGAAATAACCTTGATAAAGTTTTAAGTTTCATTTTTCAAGGTTTGATAATCAAGCGAAACAAGCAACAAATTGACTTAGCAAAACCGCTCAATCTTCCCATTGCCACAATCGTAGATTTGCTTTCCAAGCATTTTGACACAAAATACTCGGCAGAAGGAGCTTCAAGACTTCCTGTCTTGGCCTTGTATGCCGCATATCAATGCCTAATCAACGAAACCAAACGCTTTGAAGGCAAAACTCTGCTTGAAATCGAAAGCCATACTTCAGCAGATTCGAGAAGCGGAAGAATTGGCGATATTGACATCGTGGACGAAAAAGATAGAGTATTTGAAGCTGTGGAAGTAAAGCACAGAATTCAAATCACGGCTCAATTGGTAAGAGATGCTTTTGAAAAGTTCAAAACTACACAGGTAAACCGATACTATTTGCTTTCGACCGCAAATATCGACACTTCGCAACAAGCTGAAATCGACCAAGAAATTGACCGAATTAAGAACATTCATGGTTGCCACGTTATCGCCAACGGACTAAGCCACTCTTTGAAATATTATTTGAGATTGCTTTCAGACACTTCGGAGTTTATTGAAAACTACGTGAATTTGATTGAAAATGATACCGCTTTGAAGTTTGAACATAAAAAACAGTGGAACACGATAATTTCGGAGATGTAGCCAACGCATAAAACCATACACATTGCCAAGTCGCACTGCCCAACGCACCACCAAAACTTGTCAAAGAGTATGGTTTTGCCAACGCTGAATGACAGGCAGAACGGAAAAAGTACGTGGGCTAACAACGTGTATAGCTCATTGCGGGAGAAGTGCTTAACTGAAAGTTATTGCTTTTTTGCTAACTTTACTGCTTAATCGAAAAAACTCGCTGTCTAATCCGCAACGAGCCATACACAAAACCGTTGTGTTTAATACCTCCGAATTGAATTCATCCGAATTAATTCGGAGGTATTTTATTTGAACTGATTGGATTTCGGACGGAGACTTTGCTCGGACTTCGACTCAGTTAAAAATGATGCGGATTAAAAGGTAACCGAAACTCACTCGAGCGGATTTTTTAGTGATTTAAAATTTAAAAGTTTTGGCGGAAACAATCTCAAAACTGTTCGGACTTTTACTCAAACGGCAAAGCGCCTTACTCGGGTGTGTCGGTAAAAAACACAACAATGCATATAATTTACGGCTGAAATTCGTGAAAGTGAGAAAAAGTAGTATTTTTAAAACGCATTTGGTAAAGCGGAAAAAATCGCGCAGCAAAAACCGCCGCAAATCATATGCAAAACAGTTGTGGTTAATTTGAAAAAACTGAATGAATAAAGAAAATGTCTTATTAGTATTGTGGATAATCTTCGGATTTATATTCATTAGCGGAATTGACTCAATTTTATACTTCGTTACTTACTTAATATATTTTGCCAAATCCGAATTGGGACTTTCTTATGGAATTATGAAATACTCTATGCCGATTATTACTCTGATTTTGTATGTTCTGACTACATTCTTGATTTTTAAAAGAATTAAACAACAGTCAAATTCGAACGGAATTTATCTGACCAAATTTCCTAAAAAAACTTTTATCGGATTGGCTCTATTAGCATTAATCTTGAATCCTATAACAAATAAATTATCTGGACTTTACGCAGAACATTACACACCGATTGAGAACATCGAATATTCTGATTTACTACAAGTTTATGGCTGGATGACTATGGGAATTGGCTTTTCAAGGTGGTTTGTGTTAATCATTCTGACTATATTATTTTTAAAAAAACTAAACCTAATTGAAAATAAAAACTAACCACAACACCGGCTATAGTTCATTGCTTCTGACTTTCCTCTCGGAAAGTCCTCGCAAATTTGCTATCTTCGGTTTACGGCGGACAAATCCTCGCGGATTTATCCGCAACGAAACCATAGCCAAACACGTTGTGGTGCATTAAAAAAAATGACAAGTCAAGAAGTAAAGGATATTATTAACAAAGAATTGGAAGGGCAGACTGACCTATCCAATGCTCACGGAGTAAATCTAAATGATTGTTTAATAGAACCGAAAAAGGAAAGTTATTTAAGCTCAGTTGATGAATCAATCACATTAGAACTTTGGACTGTTTTAGAAGAAACTGCTGACCGAAGTGGTTATAAAATAACGTTTGACGAAACTTATAGCACATTTGGACTTGGCATAATGACTGACAAAGATGAATTGATGGATATTGGCACTTATGGGACTTTTATTGAAACACTCAAAGGAATGTAATGAGTTTGTCTGAAGAAGAATATCTGCCGACTGAAATCTTACAAAAAGCAACTGTAAGTGGGAAAGAATATGGTTGGAAACGAAATGACTTTAAGGAGGTAGTTGACAAAGCAGTTGAAGTCGGACTTGGAATTATTGGCGGACAAATTCAATTCAAATTTCCCGACGGAACTTGTGAACTTTATTGGCACAAATACGACACGACAGACAGAAAATCAGGAGAAAGTTGGGAAAACTACTGTCAGCGAACTAAAGAAGAATGTCTAAATCAATTTGAAAAACTTCCGACCGATAACGAATTAATAAAAGAAGGAATTGAAAGCTTTGACTTCTTGAAAGAGAAAATTAAAACTAACACAGAACTTAATGACTTCTTGATTTTTATTCTATACTTCAACAACAATGAAACTCATTTAGAAAAAAAAAAAAACGACACCACAACAACGGCTATACGCAATGCGGGTTTTGGTGCTAAATTGAAAGTATATGAGTATTAACAAATATATCGGTAGGCCGACTGTGAAGTGCTTTCTAATCCCGCACTGCACATAGCCAAACCGTTACCAGCAATTTGAACAAAGTGAATCGCAGAATTTTAACATTAGGGATTT
>ERZ1699650.194-NODE-194-length-12829-cov-3.950211_pt1 | contig 12829 bp, 15 predicted proteins | sample MGYA00581512_ERZ1699650 | MGnify/ENA primary metagenome ERZ1699650 (study PRJEB42348, sample SAMEA6618698) | metagenome | isolation source: Polyester-degrading enrichment culture growing on monomer terephthalic acid, Te | collected 2019-05-17 ... | reverse complement strand
TCTGTGCAGTCCGAAGAGTTCCGCAATGCGCAGCTCGCCAAGGTCCGCGAACTGGCCCCCGAGGTCGATATCGTGATCACCACCGCGTTGATCCCGAACCGCGAAGCTCCGGAGCTTTGGACCAAAGACATGGTCGAGGCGATGAAGCCGGGCTCCGTGATCGTGGACCTCGCCGCTGAAAAGGGCGGCAACTGCAAGCTGACCGTCGCCGACGAGAAGATCGTGACCGACAATGGCGTGACCATCATCGGCTACACTGACTTCCCCTCGCGCATGGCCACGCAGGCCTCCACGCTCTACGCCACCAACATCCGTCACGTGATGACAGACCTGACCCCCGAAAAAGACGGTCAGATCGTGCACAACATGGAAGACGACGTGATCCGTGGTGCGACCGTGACGTTTGAGGGTGACATCACCTTCCCGCCGCCGCCGCCGAAAATTCAGGCAATTGCGGCCAAGTCGCAGGAAAAGCCCAAAGAGCTGACGCCGGAAGAGAAAAAGGCCAAGGAAATCGCGGCCTTCAAAGCGCAGACCAAGCAACAGGTCACGCTTCTGGCTGTGGGCGGCGCACTGCTGCTGGGCGTGGGCCTCGTGGCTCCGGCCTCTTTCATGCAGCACTTCATCGTCTTCGTGCTCTCGGTCTTCATCGGCTTCCAGGTGATCTGGAACGTCTCGCATTCGCTGCACACGCCGCTGATGGCCGTCACCAACGCCATCTCGTCAATCATCATTCTCGGCGCGCTGATGCAGATCGGTTCGGGGTCGTTCCTCGTTATTCTGCTCGCCGCGTTGTCTGTCTTTATGGCCGGGATCAACATATTCGGTGGCTTCCTTGTGACACGTCGCATGCTTGCGATGTTCCAGAAATCGTAAAGGGGGGGTGGAGACAATGGAATTCGGTTTCACCACCGCGGCCTATGTGGTCGCAGCTGTTCTCTTCATTCTCTCGCTCGGCGGTCTTTCCGGTCAGGAAAGCGCCAAGCGGGCGGTTTGGTATGGCATCGTCGGCATGGCTCTGGCCGTGTTCGCAACGCTCATCGGCCCCGGCTCTGGCCTGTCGCTGATCTCTGTCCTGCTGACCGCAGGCGGGGGCATCATCGGTTGGTATGTGGCCAAGAAGGTCGATATGACCGAAATGCCCCAGCTGGTTGCAGCCATGCACTCCCTCGTGGGTCTGGCCGCGGTCTTTGTGGGCTCTAACGCGCATTTCGAGATGGGCCATGTGGCCTCCATCATGGCCTCGGCCCCGACCTCGCTGACCGAAACCGGTCTGCAGGCATGGATGCATGAGCAGCACCTTGGCACATTTGCCTCGCTGATCGCGCATAAGACGCCGGTCGAGCTGAACATCCTCAAGGTCGAGCTGTTCCTCGGTATCTTTATCGGTGCCGTGACCTTTACCGGCTCCGTGATCGCCTATGGCAAACTGGCTGGCAAAGTGACCTCGCAGGCCAAGAAACTTCCCGGTGGCCATGCGCTCAATGCCGGTGCGGCGATCATCTCAGTGCTTGCCCTGATCTGGTACTTCAACACCGGTGGTTTGCTGCCGGTCATCGTGATGACGCTGGCCGCCCTGTTCATCGGCTATCACCTGATCATGGGGATCGGCGGCGCCGACATGCCTGTCGTGGTTTCCATGCTCAACTCCTACTCGGGCTGGGCTGCTGCGGCCATCGGCTTCTCGCTCGGCAACGATCTTCTGATCGTGGTCGGCGCATTGGTCGGCTCCTCGGGTGCGATCCTGTCCTACATCATGTGCAAGGCGATGAACCGCTCCTTTATCTCCGTGATCCTCGGAGGCTTTGGCGGCACGACCGGTCCGGCGATGGAAGTCGAGGGCGAGCAAGTGGCCATCGACGCCGATGGTGTCGCCAACGCGCTCAACGATGCCGACAGCGTCATCATCGTGCCGGGCTATGGTATGGCTGTGGCGCAGGCACAGGCTGCGGTTTCCGAGCTGACCAACAAGCTGCGCTCGAAGGGCAAAAACGTCCGCTTTGCCATCCACCCGGTGGCTGGCCGTCTTCCCGGCCACATGAACGTGCTGCTCGCAGAGGCCAAAGTACCTTACGACATCGTGCTGGAGATGGACGAGATCAACGAGGACTTCCCCGATACGGACGTAGTCATCGTGATCGGCTCGAACGACATCGTGAACCCGGCCGCGCAGGAAGACCCGATCTCCCCGATCGCGGGTATGCCGGTTCTCGAAGTGTGGAAAGCCAAGCAGGTGTTCGTGTCCAAGCGTGGCCAAGGTACCGGCTATTCGGGCATCGAGAACCCGCTGTTCTTCAAGGAGAACACGCGCATGTTCTACGGCGATGCCAAGGCCTCTGTTGGCAGCTTATTGGCAAAAATGTAAATTATAAGGGATGCGAAATGGCAGCCAGAGGGGACTTGTTCTTGTTTGAATTGATTAAGGCAGATGCAATGATTGGTAACCAGAATTTACATAAGTTCTCTTATGCGATTTTTGGCTGACCCCAAATTTCCCTGTAGAATTCGTCCTCTACAACCTCCCTGTGGACGACCGACTGGCGGCACCGGTATTGCCGGTGCCGCCCTTTTCCGAAAGAACGATTGAACGGCCCATTATGCTTGCGAGACGGATCATCCCGTGACCTGCGTGTCGGCAGGCCTCCCATTCCGGCGATCTCGTGCCGTTCCAAGATTTCTTCTCTACACCTCAGAATGTAACATATATCGCGTGGCGATATTTCGCTCATCATGCCCGTCTCAACGGCATGAATTTGCGGGATCGCGTAGCACTGAACATCCAAGACCTGAGACGCGCCCGCGGCCTCAGCCAGGAGGAGCTTGCATATCGGGCCGACGTGAGCCGCGGCTACATGGGCAAGGTCGAGAACGCCAAATTCGCCGCCTCCCTGGATCTGCTCGAGCGTATCGCACGGGCCCTGAACGTCGATCCCGTCGAGCTTTTCACAAAACGCTAGCCATCCTCAGCCAGCTACTGGTCCGCTCAGACGCTAGGCGTCTTCAACGGTAATGTAATAAAATGGCATGAGGTCAATGGTTGAGAAAAGGCAAACGGGCTGGCCCTTCCAGGAAGGGTTTATCATCGAGCGAACGCAGGAAACCCATGTGTTCACTGACTATCGCTGGAACGATGGATCCGTGAGCCGGCGCCAGTTTGTCGATCCGGAAAGCTACGACGTCAGACTTGTCATCGTTCGGCCGTTTTCAGTCAAGCTGCCGGGTGGCGAGGATCAGTAAGAGAACCACTCCGAGTGACCCATGTTCCCCTCGTAGTCGCCGTATTCGACCATGATGCTGCGGGAATAGAAGTGCCAAAGGCCTCCATTGGTCGGGTAGGCGATCTCTTGTCCACTTTCCGAGACGAATGCCGCGGGCCAGGGCGTGTGGGATCCATAGACTCGCTGAATGTAGCGGCAGGTCCGGTTTTCACGGTCACAGGAGCGGATCGACCAGTCCCACTGCCTCGGATCGTCGCGGGTTCTGTAAGATCGCCCGGTGAACCAGATCACATGGGTGCGGTTCAGCCATTCGTATTCCGGCAGATTGGTGTCGAGTTCACCCTCGCCACCAGGGCCACCCAGATCAACCGGCACATGGGCAAAGGTACAGACCCCGAAGGGTGGCAGGCTCGGCCAGGGTGTGATCCGACGAATCATGGTGCGATAGGCCCGTGCGCAGACAGCACTCGGGGGGAAGCCGCCCGCCATGCAGAGCATGATGGCGCAGTCGATGTCATAGGCTTGCGCTTTCTGCGGGGTCCCAAGAGCTCCCAACACTCCGATTATCGCCGCCAAGACCTGTCGTTTCATGCCGCTCTCCCGCAAAAGTTGGATTGACTATCCCACAAATTGTATTTTTCTGCAATATGTCGTATTGACTCTATATGTCTTTATGGCCTTAGTGCAGTGAAGTAGAAGGACTCTCACGGGGAGAGTCCAAATGCCGATAGCGCGTAATCAGATCTTGATCACACTCGATGGGGTCAAAGACCTTCAGAAAAGGAAGGTTGCGTTCCGCTGCCGGTATGAACTCGTGGGGTTCACGGACGATGGCAAGCCGCGCTACCAGTGCATCTACCTGCGCGAGGGCGAGCCGGAAGCCATTCTGGTCTCGACCCGGATCACCCCGCACGGGCCAGAACCGCGGTATTTCAACATATGGCCGGGGCTCTTCAAACATCATCTCGAGTTCGGTGACGGGCGCGATCTGCGCTTTGGTCCTGACTACAGCATCACCCTCGAGGAGCGCGGCTGACGTCATCGCCTTCGGCCACGACGGCACGGCCCGGACCTCGGGCTGGACTTTCCACGGCGCGCGGCCTGCATGGGCGGGACTCGGTGATAGCGCTGAGGCCGAGGTCGTTCTGGCCTCGTTGGATGCCTCGCTGGCTTCCGGTCGCGACGACATTCTCGCGCTGATCCGCACCACCGCAGAGCGCCATGCGGGCAATCGTGCCTTGGGTCGCGTCGGTCTCGACGCGCAGGACTGGCAGATCCTGTTCCGCGCTCTGGTCGAGGCCGAAAGCAGCTACAATCCGACTGCCCTGAGCCCCAAGGGCGCCTATGGTCTCGGCCAACTGATGCCGGACACGGCCCGGAGCCTCGGAGTCGATCCGCGCGATCCCTCCCAGAACCTCGACGGCGCGGCGCGGTATCTGCTCGCACAACTCGGAACGTTCAAGGACATCGACTTGGCGCTCGCGGCCTACAATGCCGGACCGCACCGGGTGGTCGAGTATTCCGGCATCCCGCCTTTCATCGAGACCCGCGACTACATCGCGCGCATCCACCGGATCCGGTCCCGACTTGCGGGTACACCTGTTTCCGCGCCGGACATCCGCGTCGCAGACCGGGTTCCAGCCCGCGCGCCGGTCCTCATCGATCTTCAGTAAAACAAGGGAACTTCGCATGCTTCGACATCGCCTCAGCCGCCTCTTGCCTGCCACCACAACCTTGACGGCTCTCGCAAGCCCTGCCCTCGCGCAGGACTTGTCGCCGATCCAGACCATGCTGGAAACCGTCGAGGCCGCGCTGACCGGTCCGATCGGGATCGCGGTCGCCACGCTTGCGGTCATCGGCACCGGTTTCATGTGCATGATGGGACGGCTCAACTGGGGCTGGTTCGCCTCGGTCATCATCGGGATCGTCCTGATCTTCTCGGCCGGTACCATCGTCGACGGCTTCTCGTGACATTCCGGCAAAATAGCGTCCTACGAGCGACCCGAACGCGTTGTGCTTCGCAAACGCTGCCTCGGATCCCTCTCCGGACACACATTTCTTTCTAAGCCGGAATATCACCCAATGGCAGAACGATCCCCCCTCTTTCTGGGCCTCGCCCGTCCGCCCAAGTATCTGGGCCTCCCCGTCGGATACCTGGTGGTGCTGGCGACCGGGGTCGTTCTGCCGTTCATCTGGACGAAGTCGATGGTCTTCTTCCTGATTGGTCTCGTCGCCTATCCGATCCTCTGGTTCGTCGCCGACCGCGAGCCGCATTTTTTCGAGGTCCTGCGGGTCTCCTATGGCTCGGTGCGCCCGACGAAGAACCGCATCCTGCATGGAGGCGACAGCTTTGGCGCTTGATGCGGGCACACTTTCCACTTTTGGGGCCGCCCTGCATCAAGCAGGCGGCGGGGCGTTCGCGCGGGAGAGCTTTCTCGCCGAACACCTGCCGTATTTCGCGGTTGCCGATGACGATGTCATGGTCCTGCGCGAAGGCGATCTCTTGGCGACCCTGCGCCTTGATGGTCTGAACCCGATGACCACTGAAGACGCCCGGCTCGACGCGCTCAAACGCGCGGTCGCGGCCATCGTCGCCCAGACCGGCAGTGCCTTCGGCTTCTACATCCACCGCATCTCGGTCCCGCAGGATCTTGGGATGCGCCCCATCGAGGGAGACAGTTTCGCCGCGGCGATCGATGCGCGCTGGCAGGCCCATGTCAAAGGCCTCCGCCCGGCCAAGCGACAGCTCTTTCTCAGCGTCATCCGGCGCCCCGACATCTCAGCCCGCATTCCGCTCCTGCGGGCGCTGGCCCGCAAGGCCTGGGTCAAGGACCGCGCGACGCGGATGCAGGAGCTGAACGAGGTCTTGGGCTTCTTCGAAGTGGCGCTTGCCTCGGCCAATCCCGTGCGGCTCACAAAGTCGGGCGGCGAATGGCTGGGCTATCTCAACACGCTGAACGCCGGCAGCTTCTCCCCCATCGCCTTTGGGCAAAGCGCACTGCCCCTTTCGCACACCCTGAGCAATTGCCGCGCGACCTTCGATGGCGAGGTCGTCACCCTGACCGATGCCGTGACCGGCCAAGTCAAATACGGCGCGCTTTTCTCGATGAAGACCTATCCAGCCCTCACCGATGTAACCCTTCTCGACGCGCTCGACCTGCCCCTCGACATCGTGCTGACGAATTCCTTCAGCCCGATCCCGAACAACATCATGGCCGAACGCATCCAACGGATCATCCGCCAGATGCACGCCTCCGACGATGCGGCCGTCTCCCTGCGCGAACAACTGGGACAGGCCGCCGACGATCAGGAAGCAGGCCGCATCGCCTTTGGCGACCATCACCTCTCCATCGCCGTCTACGCACCGGACCGCGACATGCTCGAACGCGCGGCTGCCCAGATCAAACGCGTCGGTCAGGAGATCATGTCGGTGATCGTCCGCGAAAACATGGCGCTGAAAGCCACCTACTTCGCACAGTCGCCCGGCAACTTCGGCTACCGCGCCCGCAAGACGCCGATCTCCTCGATCAACTTCGCCGACTTCGCAGCTCTGCATGGCAGCGTCGAGGGACGTGGTCTTGACCAATCCCCCTGGGGTCAGACCATTTCGGTCCTGCCCACGGTCGGCACCTCGGGCTATCGCTTCAACTTCCACGAGGCGGGCAGTGCGGGCAAGGAACCGACCGTCGGCCATACGCTGGTGCTGGGACGCACCGGCACTGGCAAGACACTGACTACCGCCTTCCTCGCGGCGCAGGCGCAGCGGGTCGGAGCCCGGCTCTTCTTCTTCGACAAGGATCGCGGTCTCGAGATGGCCGTGCGCGCCCTTGGTGGCCGCTACAACGAAATCCGCGCAGGTGTTCCAACAGGCCTCAACCCACTCGCCACCGAGACCGACGAGCGCGGCCGGGCCTGGCTTTCGGACTGGCTGGCGACACTCCTCACCCGCAATGGCACGCTCTCCGGCGAACAATCCCGCCACATCCAGAGCGCGGTCGGCCAGAACGCCGATGCGGGGGTAGCCCTGCAGCGTTTCGCCAGTTTCGAGACGCTGTTTCAATCGCTTGACGATGATGGCGAGCTTCAATCCCGCGTCGCCGAATGGGCCCCGGGTGGACGCTATGGCTGGGTTTTCGACGAGCCCGAGCGCGGCGCAGGCCTCAAGCTCACAGGCGACATCGTCGGGTTTGACATGACCGAGATCCTCGACATGACCACCGAACGCATGGCCGTACTCTCCTACATCTTCCGCCAGATCGAACGCGTGGTCGAAGATCGCCGTCCCACCATCATCGTACTCGACGAGGCCTGGAAGCTGCTTGACGATCCGTATTTCGGGGCGCGGTTGGAAAACTGGCTGGTGACGCTCAGGAAGATGAACTGCGTCGTGATCATGATGACGCAGTACCCGAGCCAGTTGCGAGATTCCCGCGTCGGCAAGACCATCGTCGAGACGGTCCCAACCCAGATCCTCTTCCCGAACGACCGCGCCACCATCTCGGACTATGACTTCCTGCGCGTGAACGCGAAGGAGGCGGCCCTGCTCGTGCAGCCAACCATCGGCCAGCGCATCGCGCTCGTCCGCTCAGCCGGCGACAGCGTCTTCATCGATGCAGACCTCTCCGCGCTTGGCGACTTGCTGCCCATCCTTGGCGGCGGCGCCACCGGCGAGGCGCGCGTGCCCGCCGATTGGCGCGCCAATCCCGATTTCTGGAGACATGTGATATGAGTTCAAAACCGCTCCTCGCGCTTTGCGCCGCCGCGGGCCTTCTCTCGGCTTGCGAGAAATACACCGAGAAAACCTCGCCCTGCTTCGGACGCAATGGCGCGCCGCAAGTCACGCGCGCCGCCCTCTCCTTCTCGACCATGGGCGCACCGGTTCAAGGGTCGGCCCAACCCGACTGCACCTTCGAGACCCTGCCCCGTCCGGAATGAGCCGCGCCGCGATCATATCCGCTGGGCTCTGCCTCGGCCTCGGCACCCTACCCGCGCTTGCCCAGGGCGTGCCGACCCAGGACGACTCCGCCATTGGCCGCGCCATCGCGCGGGTGACAGCACTCGCCGAGGATCTGGGCGTCCAGCAGGACAAGGACCGCATCGAGACGACGTTGGCCGATGTGCAGGCCGACCAGCTGCGCGTCCTCGAGGAGATGACCGCGGCCATCACCGATCCCGGCTTCGACATCCGGGCGCTCGAGGGCAATGCGGATTTCGGGGTGGCGGCGGTCTATCCCAATACCGATCCAAGCCCCATGAACAGCCGCCTCTTCGGCGAGACCCGCGAGACAATCGAAATGATGATCGTCGAGGTCGCGGACGAGTTCGCTGGTGCCCCCGGCGTGACCCGCGCGGGTCTCTCGGCCACACAATGGCGCTGCCTCTTCCAGGCCCTGATCAAGCAGGAAAGCCGCTTCAACGTCGCCGCCGAAAGTCCGGTCGGGGCCTATGGGCTGACCCAACTCATGCCCGGCACCGCCTCGGATCTCGGCGTCGACCGCTATGACGTGAAGGACAACCTGCGCGGCGGCGCGCGCTACATCACCACCCAACTCAATCGCTTCGGCAACATCCCCCATGCGCTCGCGGCCTATAACGCGGGGCCGGGCCGGGTCATCGAATATGGGGGCGTGCCGCCCTTTGCCGAGACCCAAGGCTACGTGCGCAACATCTCAAAGTTCTACAACGAGTACCTGGCTGTCGTGGGCGGAGCCGACGCGCTCGGCACGCTCTCGCCCTCGGACTTTGCGTTGGCCGAATATGCCAGCATCTCCGAGGCCGGCGTCTATTACGCCGCGGACAGCTCCGCCACCACCGAGCAGGTGATCAATCGCCTGCGCGCGATCATCCTTCAAATCGATGCGCAGCCCAATGCCAAGGCGGCTTGGGAGCTCAACACCTACGCCAAAGCCGAGATCGGCCGCATCCTCAATCTCCGCGTCCGGCTGATGGCCGCAAACCAGCAGCGCGAGGCGGCCTATGCGCAGCACCTCGTCGCCGACCGGCTGGCCGAGCGCGACTTCATGCAAATGGGAGTTCCCGAATGAGACAGCTTCTCCTGACCGCCGCGGCGGTCGCCACACTCGGGTTTGCCTCGCCCGCCTCGGCCCAAGGCGTTCCGACTTTCGATGGCTCGGCGCTTCAGCAATTCGTGGCCCAGCTCGAACACATGGCCGAGGATCTGAACGTCCAGATGCAGCAGCTCGCCACCATGCGGCTGGAACTGGAAACCCAGCTGTCGCAGCTGACGAACCTCGAGGCGCAATTGACCTCGCTGATCGAAGGCAGCGGGCTGGGCGAGCTCTTTGCCACGGTCGAAGAGTTCCGCGCGCTGCGCGGCAAGCTGGTAGCCCCCCTCAACACCGCGCAGTCGCTGGCGAGCGGCGATTTCCTGAGCGGCTTCAATCCCGGCGCGGAACTCTCGGCTTCGGTCGAGCGCGTTCTGTCGGGCAGCGGCTTCACCTCAGAACGCCTAAGCACGCTCTCAGGCTCCGCTCAGCCCGCGGACAACCGCATCGCCACCTCGGCCGGGGCCAGTGCCATGCTGTCCGTCGCGGCGCAGGAAAGCCATGAAGAGGCAGGGCAAAGCCTGGTGCGTTTGGAGGTCATGGTTGGCAAGATCGACGAACAGGACGGGCTGAAGGCCGCGGTCGATCTCAACACCCGCGTCACTGCCGAACTTGGCATCATCCTGACCCAGATTTGGCGGCTGGAAGCGGCGCAAGGCGTGAGTGCCGGCCAGCTTGGCGTTGTCGATGCCGCGACCCTCGCGGATGAGCGCAAGTTCCGCTCGATGGCGGTGGATCCATGAGGCAAACCATGACCCGCAGCTTGGCTCCAGGCCGGGCGCTCGGTCTCGCCGCCCTTGTCGTGAGCATCCTGCCCAATGCTGCGTCGGCCCAGACCCCGAGCACGAACCCTTCCGGCGACACGCCCTTCAACTCGATGGCCATCGCGCGGGATCAAACGGATGAATGTCGTGTTCCGAAACCCCCTACCGATCTGCCGAAACCGCCTATCTGCGCAACGGCTACCGGGCAATCCTGCGCATCCTGATTGCCGAGGAAGCGCTCGCCTCGGAAACCTGCACCTGCCTGCTGGATCAGTTCACCTGGGATCAGGCGCTTGCGGCCCTCCCCCTGTTCCAAACTTCGGATAACCCACGCCTGCCGTTCAAGGTGCTCGATCTCTACGCGCAAGCCGACGCGCTCGAGGCGCAAGTCGTGGAGGCCTGTGCGGAATAGATGGGGGTCATTCGAGACATCCTGAGCCAGGTCGACGCCGCGGTGGATACCGTGGCGCAGGACGGCTTTGTCTCTTCGGCAGGTGCTGTCGGTGACGTGATCTCCGCCGGGGCCGCGCTCCTCGTGGTGCTCCTCGGGATCAACGCGGTGATGCAGCTCCGCCCCCTGCCCTTCGGCACCGGCTTTGCTTTCGGCATGAAGATCGCGCTCGTGGGCATATTCGCGCAGAGTTGGGACAATTTCAGCGTGATCTATGACATCGTCACCCGGGTGCCTGACTCCGTCGGCGCCTCGATCCTGGCGCTCACCGGCTCGGGCGACGAGGCCGGGGTCTATGAGAGCCTCGACAACATGGTCGCACGCATCACCGCCTATGGCGACACGATCGGCGACCGGGCGGGCTGGGTCTTCGGCGCGGTCCTGGGCGCCATCTTCTTCGTCCTCTCCGCCGTCTTCGCCGCCGTCACTGCAGGCATTATCGCCTTCGCTAAGATCGTCTTCGCGCTGATGATCGTGATCGCCCCCTTCATGATCGTGACCTCGCTCTTCAAACCGACGCAGTCGCTCTTCGAGGCCTGGAGCCGCGCCACCATCGGCTATGCACTCATGCCGGTCGCCGCCGCCGGGGCCGCTGGCATCATCGTCGCCATCGCCGAGGCGATCGGGGACGCCTCCGCCGATCCGGGCGATGTGGAGACCGTGAGCCTCATCCTGCCCTTCCTCGTCATCCTCATCCTCAGCGCCGGGATCATGGCGTCGGTGCCCTACATCGCCTCCAACCTCACCGGTGTTGTCGGCATCGCTTCGAATGCAGTGGGGCTCACAGGCCTTGCGCGCCAAGGGTTCGTGAACACGCGCCAGTATGGTACCCGCACGGCCACGCGCCTCGTCACCGGCAAATCCCCGCACGAGTTGAATCAGGCCGCCAATACCGGCGTCGTGAAAACCGGCGAGCTGATCCGGCAAAGCCCCGGTGCACTTCTCTCCGCCGCCAAGGCCTTCCGCAAGCCCTGATGGGAAAGACGACCGATTTTGAAGAAGCATGTGACCAGTTCCCCCGCGCCTGAACGCGACGCTTTCGAGGCGGATTTCATCTACGGGCCGCGGCGGCGCGAGCGCTTTGCCTGGTTTGTCGCGGCGGCAGGCGTGCTGGTCGGCGTGGCCGGTATGGTCGCAGGCGCAAGCCTCTTCCCGCTCAAATCGACCGAGACCTTCGTGGTCGTGGTCAACAAGGAAACCGGCGAGATGGACCGGGTCGCCGCCGTGCAAGCCCTGACGCTCTCGGAAAGCGACGCCATCATCCAGGCCAATCTCGTGGCCTATGTCGACGACCGCGAAACCTATGACCTGACCGACGGCGAGCAGCGCATCAACTCGGTGCTCGACCGCTCCGACGGCGATGCCGCCCGCACATTGCGCGATCTCTGGTCTTCCACCAATGAGGACTACCCGATCACCGTTTACGGCCGCGACGCCAAAATCGAGGTGGTGATCAAGTCGGTGAACCAGATCGAGCGCGGTGTGGCCCAGGTCCGCTTCACCCGCACGCTGCGTCGCCCCCGCGACACCCGCACTGTCACCCGGTCTTACGTGGCGACCGTCGGATACGACTTCCAACCCGAAACCCGCCAGCGCCTTCAGGACGTCTGGGCCAACCCCTTGGGCTTCGTGGTGACCTCCTACCGCGTCGACGCCGAGACCCTGGAGAATTGACCAAGATGAAACCCCTGCCCGCGCTCCTCACCAACATTCTTGTAGCGCTTGCCCTTCCTGTTGCCGCACTCGCCGAGGCCACGCCGCAAGGCGGCCCGCTCGACATCCGCATCCGCACCGCCGTCTATAACGAAAACCAGGTCTACCGGATCGAAACGGATCTGAGGCATTCGACAACGATCCATTTCGGGGCGGGGGAACGCTTCGAGGCGGTGATCGTCGGCGACACCGAAAGCTTCCAGGTCGACCCGATCCCCGAGCTTGGCAACGTGCTGACGATCAAACCGCATGCGGCAAATGCTTCGACCAACATGACGGTAATCACCAACCGGCGCACCTATTCCTTCCACCTGCGCGAAGGCTCGATCCCGAACCGCACCGGCATGTTCTTCGAGGTCCGTTTTCGCTACCCCGACGAGGAACGCCGTGCGACGGCGGCTACCCAGCCCAAGGGCCTCATAGCTCCACGCAACTACAACTACCGCGTCTCGGGGATCGGCGACTTCCGCCCCAGCCATATCTATGACGACGGGCGCTATACGTATTTCGTCTTCCCGGAGAACGGTCGCCAACCCGCCCTCTTCAAGGCCGACGATCAGGGCCGCGAGCGCACGGTCAATTGGACGCAGCAAGGCAATACCGTCCGGGTGCTCGGGG
>ERZ1699650.193-NODE-193-length-12946-cov-3.323094_pt1 | contig 12946 bp, 8 predicted proteins | sample MGYA00581512_ERZ1699650 | MGnify/ENA primary metagenome ERZ1699650 (study PRJEB42348, sample SAMEA6618698) | metagenome | isolation source: Polyester-degrading enrichment culture growing on monomer terephthalic acid, Te | collected 2019-05-17 ... | reverse complement strand
CTTCGACAATGAAAAGATGGAGACCGCCTTCCGCACCGCCATCGCCGCCTATCAGGCACAGCCATGGCAGGGCACCGTCGCCCTGTTCCGCCCGCCCCTGGACCGGCGCTGGCAGGTTTCGGACGGCAATTGGGTCAGCACCGAACGCGAGTATGTCTTCGACGACAACAACTGGCGCAGATACGCGCCGGACACGCAGGTCTGCGAGGTGCCGGGCGATCACAACAGCATGGTGCTGGTGCCCAATGTCGCGGTTCTGGCCGAAGCCCTGAAGGACGCGCTGGACGCGGCTGAACGCGCGCCGGCGGCCTCTCCGGCGGCCCATATTCAAGCGGCGGAATAAATCATGGCGTCCGGTTCGGTTCTGACAATCCTTCTGAATTACCGCACGGCAGCGATGACCCTGCGTGCGGCCGAAACGGCGCTTGCCGCCATGGAGGAGCTGCCCGGCGAAATCGTCATCGTGGACAATGATTCGCGCGACGGCTCCTTCGAGGCGCTCACCGGGGCGGCTGCCGCGCGCGGCTGGATTGCCAGCGGCCGCCTGCGGGTGCTGGCCTCGGGCCGCAACGGCGGCTTCGGGGCAGGCATGAACTTTGGCATGGCCGCAGGCCTCTCGGACGGCAGCGCGCCGGATTACTACTACCTGCTGAATTCGGACGCCTTTCCGGAGGCCGGCACCATCCGCATCCTGCGGGACTTCCTCGCCCGCCGCCCCGGCGCCGGGCTGGCCGGCTCCTATGTCCATGGCGAAGACGGCACACCCCACTGCACGGCCTTCCGGTTCCCCACCATCGCTGGCGAGTTCGAAGGCGCGGTACGTTTCGGCCCGGTGTCACGCCTGCTGCGGCCCTGGATCGTGGCAATGGAGATCCCTCAGGACGAGGTGCAGGTGGATTGGACCGCCGGCGCCAGCCTGATGATCCGCCGGGAGGTGATCGAAGAGACCGGCGGCTTTGACGAGACCTTCTTTTTGTATTTCGAGGAGACCGACCTGTGCCGCCGCGCCGCCCGGGCGGGCTGGCGGACGCATTACGTGCCGCAGAGCCGCATTGCGCATATCGGCTCGGTTTCAACCGGCATGAAGGCCTGGACCCGCACACCGGATTATTTCTTCGACTCGCGGCTTCACTATTTCACCAAGGCCCACGGCCCGGCTTATGCCGCTGCCGCCACCCTGGCGCGGCTGGCCGGCGGGCTGATCTGGCAGGCACGGCGGCGGCTGCAAGGCAAACCGGCGCTGGACCCGCCGCGTTTCCTGCAAGACCTCGCAGCCCACGCCCTGCGCGCGCCATTCCGGCGCCGCCAGATGCAAATTTCCGAAACGCGCTGTCCTGACCCGGTTCCGGAGGAACAGAAATGACATCTTTCACATGCGCCCTGATCGGCAATGAATCCCTGCTTGCAGGCTGCGGCGATACGCTGCTGGGCCGCGGCCACCGCATCACCGCCGTGGTCACCACTGATGACGGGCTGCGCGGCTGGGCTGCAAAACACGGCCTCGACTTACTTGACGCCCCGCGCGATCTGCAGCCGGGATTCGACTGGCTGTTGTCCATCGCCAACCTGCAGGTGATCCCGGACAACGTGCTGGCCCTTGCCGCCAATGGCGCGGTGAACTTCCACGACGGCCCGCTGCCGGCCTATGCGGGCCTCAACGCACCGAACTGGGCGCTGATCAACGGCGAGGCGCGCTACGGCATCACCTGGCATTTGCTGGAAGGCGGCATTGACGAGGGCGATATCCTCGCCCGGCGCGTGTTTGATGTCGCCGCGGATGAAACGGCTTTCTCGCTCAACTCCAAATGCTACGCCGCCGCCATGGACAGCTTCGGGGAGGTGATCACCCAGCTGGAAAGCGGCACGCCGGACCGTACAGCGCAGGACCTGAGCCAGCGCAGTTACTTTGCCAGAGCCGCCCGCCCGGCGGCGGGCGGGTGGCTCGACTTCACCCGCCCGGCAGAGGAACTGGCCCGGCTGGTGCGCGCGCTGGATTTCGGCGGCTACTGGAACCCGCTCTGTGCAGCGAAGTTCGAAGCCGGCGGGCAGATCCTGCTGGCAGGCAGCGCCGAAGCGGTTGCCGGCAGCGCCGCCCCCGGCACGGTTCAGCAGGTTGCGGCAGACAGCCTGACCGTGGCAGCCGGCAGCGGCGCGCTGCGCCTTGGCGGCATCACCTGCACAGCCGGGCAGCCGGTTTCCCTGCAAGACCAGATCGCGGAAGGCAGCAGTCTTCACTCGCTCTCCGCTGCCGAGGCGGTCACCCTCACCGGGCGGATGGCCGCCACCCAGGCAGGCGAACACCATTGGCGCAAGGCGCTCGCCGCGATGCAGCCCCTGCCGCTGCCGTTGGCCAATGCCACCAGCGGCACCGGCCGGGGCAGCCGTGCCCTCGCCCTGCCTGCCGGCCTGACGCAGGAACAGGCCGCTGCCGCCGTGCTGGGCTGGGCGCTGCTGGGCAGCGGTGAGGTATTTGGCGACATCGCCCTGTCAGACAGCACCATGCCGGACGCAGCCCTGCCCGGGATGATCTCTGCCTGGGTGCCGCTGCAGGCGCGCCGGGATGAATCTTGTTCTGCCCTGCTGGACCGCCTTTCCGGTGCGCTCGCCAAGGCGCGGAAATTCGGCGGCTTTGCAGCCGACCTCCCTGCCCGCGACCCGGCCATTGCCGGCGCGCCGCAGCCCGCCATCGGCCTGATGCTGGACACCGATGCCCCGGTGGCGGGCTGCGCCGTGACAGTGGCGCTCTGCGATGGCAAGGCGGTTCTGCATTGGGACAAGGCGCAGCTGTCCGGACAGGCGGCGGATCTGCTTGCGGCCCGTCTCCAACTGGCGTTCAACGGCCTTTCCGCGCTGGGCGACGCGCCGCTCTCGGCCCTGAACATCCTGCCCGGGGGAGAACGCCGGACGGTCCTGACCGAGTGGAACACCACCGCCCGGGAATACCATTCCGGCCTTACCATCCATGCCGCCTTCGAGGCCCAGGCCGCCCGCACGCCCGATGCGCCTGCGCTGGTCTTTGAAGACGAGACCCTCACCTACGCCCAACTTAATGCCCGCGCCAACGCGGTGGCCGCACAGCTGCAGGGCATGGGCGTGAAACCGGGCTCTCACGTGGGGCTATATGTGAAACGCAGCGCCGCGCTGGTCATCGGCGCGCTGGCGGTCCTGAAGGCCGGCGGCGCCTATGTGCCGCTCGACCCGGCCTATCCCGCAGACCGGATTGCGCATTTTATTACCGACAGCCAGGCGCGAGTGATCGTCTCGGAGGCCGCTCTGATGGACAGCCTGCCGCCAGCGGAGGCGCAGGTGCTGGACCTTGCTTCGGTCCCAGCCGCGGCAGACCTGCCCAACGTGCAGGGCGGCGCTTCGGCAGAGGATCTGGCCTATCTGATCTACACCTCCGGCTCCACCGGCACGCCCAAGGGGGTGATGGTCAGCCACCGCAATGTGGCAAACTTCTTTGCCGGGATGGACGACCGTATCCCGCACAAGGCCGGCGACACCTGGCTGGCGGTCACCAGCCTCTCCTTCGACATTTCGGTGCTGGAACTGTTCTGGACCCTGTCGCGCGGCTTCAAGCTGGTGCTTTCGAGCGACGAAAGCCGGCTGCAGCTTTCCAACGGGCCGATCCGCGCCTCGGACCGGAAGATGGATTTCAACCTGTTCTACTGGGGCAATGATGACGGGCCGGGGCGGCAGAAATACCACCTGCTGCTGGAGGGCGCAAAGTTTGCTGACGCCAACGGTTTCAATGCCGTCTGGACGCCGGAACGCCATTTCCACGCCTTCGGCGGCCCCTACCCGAACCCCTCGGTCACCGGCGCTGCCGTGGCCGCCGTCACGCAGAACCTGTCTGTGCGGGCCGGCTCCTGCGTCGCGCCGCTGCATCACCCGGCCCGCGTGGCCGAGGAATGGTCGGTGATCGACAATATCACCAATGGCCGGGCCGGGCTTGGCATTGCCGCGGGTTGGCAGCCGGACGATTTTGTCCTGCGCCCGGAAAACGCGCCGCCCAACAACAAGCCTGCGATGTATGACACCATCGAAACCCTGCGCAAACTCTGGCGCGGCGAGGCGGTGGAGTTCCCGCGCGCCGACGGCACCATGCATTCGGTGATCACCCAGCCGCGGCCGGTCTCCAAGGAGCTGCCGCTCTGGGTCACCACCGCGGGCAACCCGGCCACCTGGCGCGAGGCTGGCGAAATCGGCGCCAATGTGCTGACCCACCTGCTGGGCCAGAGCATCGAGGAGGTTGCCGGCAAGATCAGAATCTACCATGACGCGCTGCGGGCAAACGGCCATGACCCGGCGGATTTCACCGTCACGCTGATGCTGCACACCTATCTGGATCAGACCCGCGAGGAGGCCCGCCGCATCGCCCGCGAGCCGATGAAGGACTACCTGCGCTCCGCTGCCGGCCTCATCAAGCAATACGCCTGGGCCTTCCCCGCCTTCAAGAAACCGGAGGGCGTGGAAAACGCCTTTGACATGGATCTCGGCATCCTGTCGGAGGAGGAGCTGGAAGCCATTCTCGACTTTGCGTTCGAGCGCTATTTCGAGGATTCCGGCCTTTTCGGCACCGTGCAGGACGGGCTGAAACGGGTGGAGGAACTGAAGCGCATCGGCGTGGATGAGATCGCCTGCCTGATCGACTACGGCATTGCGCCGGACGTGGTGCTGGAAGGGCTGAAGCCGCTGGCCGAAGTGCTGCGCCTGTCGAACGCGCCGGCCGAACTGGCAGCGGATGATTTCTCGCTCGCGGCGCAGATCATCCGCCATGGCGTCACCCATATGCAGTGCACGCCCTCGATGGCGCGGATAATTGCCATGAACGATGAGGCGAAGCTGGCGCTTGGCCGGCTGGCGCATCTGCTGGTCGGCGGCGAAGCGCTGCCGGGCGATCTGGCCGCGGCGCTGCAAGGGGCCATGCACGGGCAGATCCACAATATGTACGGACCCACCGAGACCACCATCTGGTCGACGGTTGAGACTTTGACCGGCACGCCGGAGCCACCGGCAAACATCGGCACGCCGATCGCCAACACCTCGGTCTACGTGCTGAACGATGCGGGCGGGCCGCAGCCCATCGGCGCGCCGGGCGAGCTGCTGATCGGCGGCGAAGGCGTGACCAAAGGCTACTGGCAGCGGCCCGAGCTGACCGCCGAACGCGTCATCCCCGATCCTTTCGCGGGCGGGGCCGCCAAGCTTTACCGCACCGGCGATCTGGTGCGCTGGCGGGCCGATGGCAAGCTCGACTTCCTGGGCCGCACCGACCATCAGGTGAAAATCCGCGGCCAGCGCATCGAACTGGGCGAGATTGAAGCCGCCATGGCCGCCTTCCCCGGCGTGACTGCTGCCGTGGCCGTCCCCCGAAAGATGGGGGAGGACGAGCGGCTGGTCGGCTATGTCACCGCCGCAGGCCCGGTTGATGAAGCGGCCCTGAAGGCGCAGCTGGCGCAACAGCTGGCCGATGTTATGGTGCCCGCCCATATCGTCACGCTGGAGGCCTTCCCGCTGACCCCCAACAAACAGATCGACCGGCAGGCGCTGCCCGATCCGCAGCCGGCGCGCGCGGCGCCGGCTGCTGTCGCGCCGCCCCCGGCGCAAGGCGCGCAGGCGCTGATCGCCGCGGTCTGGTCGCGCATTCTGGGGGTCGAAGGCATCCGTTCGGGCGACAACTTCTTTGCCCTTGGCGGCCACTCGCTGCTGGCCGTGCAGGCGCACCGCGAGATCCGCAAGGACACCGGTGCCGAGCACCTGTCGATCACCGACATCTTCCGCTTCCCGGTGCTGGAAGGGCTGGCGGCGCATCTGGACGGTCTGACCGGCGGCAGCGCGCCTGCGGAAGCGGCCCAACCGGCGGTTGACACCGGGGCGAGAACGGAAACGATGTCCAAGCGCCGCGCGATGCGGGCAAACCGCAAAGCAAGGGCCGGATGACCGCACAGGCAGACGAAAACATGAACGGGCGGCTGGCACTGATCCGGCCGCTCTTTGGCTTGGACGTGGCGTTGGCCGTGACGGACCCGCAGGGCAGCCTTCCCGCACCGCTGCCGGAGGAAGCCGCTTGCCTGTCCCCCAACACGGTCGAAAAACGCCGCCGCGAATTTGCCGCCGGCCGCGCGGCCGCGCGCGCCGCCATGGCGGACCTTGGCCTGCCCGCGCACCCGATCCCGGTTGGCCCCAAACGCGCGCCGGTCTGGCCCGCGGGCGTCACCGGCTCGATCACCCACACCCGCAGCTGCGCCGCGGCGGTTGCAGCACTGGCCGGCGAGGACCTGCGCGCACTGGGGATCGACGTGGAGGAAGACACCCCGCTGGAGGACAAGCTTTTGCCCTCCATCTGTTCCCCCCGCGAGCAGAACTGGCTTAACCAGCAGGAAAACCCCGGCCGGCTGGCCAAGGTGATCTTTTCCGCAAAAGAGGCCGCCTATAAATGCCAGTATGTGCTCAGCGCGCGGTTTTTCGGATTTGACGGCATGGAATTGCAACTCGACACGGCCCGCGGCCAATTTCTTGCGGAATTCACCAGCGATCAGCCGCCGTTTGCGAAGGGGGCCGGCATCGCCGGCAGGTTTGCCATCGGGGACGGGCTGATCGTGACCGCCGCGGAACTGCGGGCGGGAGGCTGAGATGATGGCGCGCCGCGGTTTCCTGTCCCTTCTTGGCGGCCTGCCGGCTGCGGCCGCCTTCGGAAGCTCTTTGCCCCTGCCCCAGCTGCCCCCGCCCGAAGGGCCGCTGCAGGTCTTTCACCTCGGCCATTCGCTGGTCGGGCAGGACATGCCCTATATGGTGCAGCAGCTGGCCGGCGGAGGGCATATCTACAACAGCCAGCTCGGCTCCGGCACCACGCTGCGCCAGCACTGGGAGCCGGACGAGGCAATCTTGGATTTCGAAAAGGTGAACCATGCGCCCGCCTACCGCGATGCACGCGACGCCATCGGGTCGGGCGGGTATGACGCGGTTGTCCTCACCCCGATGGTGGAGCTGAAGGATGCGATCCGCTGGCACAAATCCCCGAAATACTTCCGCCGCTGGGCCAATCTTGCCCGCGGTGCCAATCCCGAAACCCGCGTCTACCTTTATGAGACCTGGCACTGGCTGGATGACCCGGCGGGCTGGATGGAGCGGGTGGATGCGGATCTTGAAAAACTCTGGCTCGGCAAGCTCATCGGCTCGGACAGCCGCCGCAACCCGACCCGCCCCGCCTGGCTGATCCCCGGCGGTCAGGCGCTGGCCGCCGTGGCCCGCGCCGCCGAAGCCGGGGAGCTGGACAGCATCAGCCGCCGCGAAGACCTGTTCGGGCTGGATCCGGACGGCAAGCTCGACCCGATCCACTTCGGCCAGCTCGGCGCCTATGTGGTTGCCCTCACCCATTTTTCGGTACTCTACCAGAAGCCGCCGATGGGCCTGCCGCATGAGCTTTTGTTGCGCGACGGCACCCCGGCGCAGGCCTTCAGCAAAAATGATGGCCTGCAGGTGCAACAGATCGTCTGGCAGGTGGTGACCTCGCTGCCGCGCACAGGTGTCGCACCATGACCCTGCTGCCGCTGGCCGCATCGGTGGTCTTCATCGGCCATTCGCTGTTCGGGCATGACAATCCGGTAATGCTGGACCAGCTGCTGGACACCCGCGGCCCGGCGCAGGTGGAGGCGCAGATCATCAACGGCGCGCCGCTGATCTACACGTGGGAGCATTCCGCACGCGCCGAAGGGGTCGATGCCCGCAAACGCCTGCAACAGCCCGCCGATGCGGTGATCGTGACCGAGGCAGTGCCGCTGGCCAATCACTTGCAGTGGAGCAGCACGCCGGATGCAGTCACCCGTTTCTACGAGCTGGCCCGCGCGTCCAACCCGGATGTGGAGTTCTACCTGCAGGAAACCTGGCACAGTCTCCACAGCGGCACCGGCGTTCCGGTAGCGCACGACGACGCGGCGCATGTCCCCTGGCGCAACCGGCTGGATCAGGACCTGCCGCGCTGGCAGGGCGTGGTGGAGGCAGTCAACACCAGAACCGGCGGCAATGTGAAATTGCTGCCCGCAGGACAGGCGATGGCGGCGCTGGACGACGCGATCCAGGCGGGCACCGTCCCCGGCCTTGCCCGCAGTCAGGACGTGTTTTCCGACGACATCCACCCCAACGGAACCGGCCGTTATTTCCTCTCCCTGCTTCAATACGCAGTGCTGACCGGCGATGATCCAAGCGGCCTGCCCTTCCGCCTGAAAGACCGCTGGGGCGGCGCCTATCCGGCGCTGGCGCCCGCATTGGCAGCGCGCCTGCAGGAGATCGCCTGGGAGGCCGCCCGCGCCGGCACCGGAAAACAGGGCAATGGCGCAGGCAGCACAGCGTATCCCCTGCCGCCAGAACCCGGACCGCTGCCGCAGGACCCGCCCGGCATTGCCCGGCTCAACACCAAACCTGCACCGGCGCCAGACCTTCCGGAGGTCCCTGAAGTGCCCAGGCAGCCCGTCGCCATCAACCTCGCCCCGATCGCGGACTGGAGCCCGCAGGCTCCCTTTCTGGACCATTTCAAGACCGCCCGCCCTTGGATCGGCCATATAGCCGGGCAATGGGGCGGCGCGGGCCACGCGGATCTTGCCGAAGCCGGCTATCTCGATCCGGACGGCTGGCCCACCGCGATCCCGCCGGAACTCGGCTCGATCGGCACCGTGGTGCTGACCGACCTGCCGGAACAGGCCGCGTCGCTGGCCGGGCGCTACGTGCTGCGGTTCTCCGGCGACGGCATTGTGGAGGTCACGGGCCGGGCCGAAAACGTGCGCTACGGCAAGGGCGAGATCCGCTTCGATTTCACCCCCGGCCCCGGCACAGTGGACATCCGCATCCAGCGCACTGACCGGCAGGGCACCGGCGACTACATCCGCAATATGTCGCTGGTGAAAGAAGAGCATCTTGCCGCCTTTGATGCCGGTGCGCTGTTCAACCCGCTCTGGCTGGACCATCTGCGCGGCTTTGCGGCGCTCAGGTTCATGGACTGGATGGCCACCAACAACTCCGCCCAGGCCGGCTGGGAGGACCGCCCGCTGGTCACCGATTACAGCTGGGCAGTGAAAGGCGTGCCTGCCGAGATCCTGCTGGAGCTGGCCCGCGAGGCTGACGCCGACCCCTGGTTCACCCTGCCGCATATGGGTGATGACACCTATTTCCGCCGCTTTGCCCGGCTCGCCGCGCACCGCCTGCCGGAAGGGCGCAAGGCCTATGTGGAATATTCCAACGAGGTCTGGAACTGGCAGTTCGCCCAGGCCCGCTGGGCCGATGAACAGGCGCGCGCACGCTGGGGCGGCGACAGCCTGTGGATGCAGTTCTACGGCGGCCGCGCAGCCGAAATGGCGCAGATCTGGACCGAGGAATTCGGCGCCCGCGCAGATGAGCGCCTGGTGCGGGTGATCGCCACCCAGACCGGCTGGCTGGAGCTGGAGGAGCAGCTGCTGTCCGCGCCGCTCTGGAAGGCGGAGAAGGCCGGCCGCAAACCTCCGGCCGCGTATTTTGATGCCTATGCGGTCACCGGCTATTTCGGCGGCGTGCTGGGGCTGGAAGACCGCGTGCCGATGGTGCTGGACTGGATCGCGCAGGATGCCACCTATGCCCATGCCACCCGACAAGCCTATGCCGAGCTGACGGACGGCCGGATCTCCGGCAATCCAGAGGACACGCTGGCGCATCTCCTCGGCACCGTGCTGCCCTACCATGCGGAGCAGGCAGCGGCCCACGGGCTGGACCTGATCATGTATGAAGGCGGCAGCCATGCGGCCGGCCATGGGCCATTGGTTGAGAACGAAACCCTCACCGGGTTCCTCACCCATTTCAGCTACACCCCCGAGATGGGTGCGCTTTATGCCCGGCTGCTGGCGGGCTGGCAGGCGGCCGGCGGGCAGTTGTTCACCGCCTACAACGATGTCTACAGCCCCTCGAAATGGGGCAGCTGGGGCGCCCTGCGCTATCTCACCGACCAGAACCCGCGGTGGGATGCGCTGGAGGCGGCGAAATGAGCCTGCTGTCGGTGCTGATCCCGGCCCATAACGAAGCGGTCGAGATCGCTGCCTGCCTGCAATCGGTCTTTGCCTCGGCCCCGCTGCCGCCCGGCTGGCAGGGCGAGGTGCTGGTGCTTGCCAATGGCTGCACCGATGCAACCGCTGCCATCGCCCGCGCCTGCCCGGTGCCGGACGGCTGGCAGAAACAGGTTCTGGAGCTGCCCGCGGGCGGTAAGCTGAAGGCGCTCACCGCGGGGGACAAGGCCGCGCGCGGGTCGGTTCTGGCCTATCTCGACGCCGACGTGCGGGTTGATCCGGAGCTGCTCTGCCAGACCGCCGCGGCGCTGGCCGGGGCCGCACCCGGCTATGCCAGCGGGCGGCCCCGGCTGATGTGCGAGGCCTCCGCTTTCTAGCGCGCGTACGGTCGGGTCTGGGCCAGCCAGCCCTTCCTGCAGACCGGGGTGCCCGGCTTTGACTATTTCGCGTTGAACCGCGCCGGGCGCAGCCGCTGGCAGGACTGGCCGGACATCATTGCCGACGACATGTTCGCCCGTCTCAATTTCGCCCCGTCCGAACGCCGCCTGCTGGATGCAGGCTACAGCTGGCCCTTGGTCGAAGGCCTGGCCGGCCTGGTCCGCGTGCGGCGGCGCCAGGACGCCGGCAACCGGGAGCTGGCCGCGCGTTACCCCGCCCTCTTGCCGAACGAAGACAGCCGCCCCGCTGCCGGGCCCGCCCTGCGCCGCGCCGCCCTGCGCGACCCGGCCGGCCTCGCCGCCTATTGCTTGGTCAAAGCCGCCGTCAGGACGCCGCTTTATGCCTCCGGCACCTGCTGGGCCCGCGGCCGCTGAGCCGCCCCATTCACCTTTGAAGAAATACTCCGGGGGAGCCGCCGCAGGCGGCGGGGGCAGCGCCCCGCGCCGCGCAACCGCGCGGCGCCCGGCCCAACGGGCGGAGGGCATCCGAGATGCCCGAACGGCAGGCGGGAGCGCCCCTAGCCGATGGCGCAGCGGAAATGGGCGGCAAGCTTGCCCGCCTCTGTCCGCACGTCGTGGCGCTGCAGAACCCGGTCCCGGCCCGCCGCGCCCATGGCAGCCAGCGCCCCGCGCGGAGCGGCGTTTAACCCGCGCATCGCATCTGCCAGAGCGCAAGCATCACCTGCCGGCACCAGCCAGCCGGTCTCACCCGGCCGCACAAGTTCCGGCGTGCCGGCAATATAGGTGGCGATCACCGGGCGGGCGGCGGCCATGGCTTCCATCACCACCATCGGCAGCCCTTCCGCGAAGGAGGGCATCACCAGCGCATGGGCGGCCGCCAGCCGGTTCCGCACCCCGGCCTCATCCAGCCAGCCGGTCAGCGTGATATGCTGCTCCAGCCCGGCGGCCGCAATGGCCGCCTCCAGATCGCCGCGCATTTCACCGTCACCCACCAGATCCAGATGCAGCTCCGGCAGCTCCTTCACGAGATCCGCCATGGCGCGCACCAGCACCATCTGGCCCTTCTGTTCCACAAAACGGCCGATCGACACCAGCCGCAGCGGCCCCTCCGGCAGCGGCGCGGGATTTGCAAACTTGGCCGGCTCGATACCGCAATGCACCACGTGCAGCCGGTCCCAGCTGCCGAAGGACGCCCAGCGGCTAAGCTGGCTGCGGCCGAAGGCGCTCACCCCGACAGCAAAAGCCGCCCGGTCCAGCTTTTCGCCCAGGCTCAGCGCGTGCGGCGCGTCGAACTCCTCCGGGCCGTGGACGGTGAAACTGTAGCCCGGTCCGCCCAAGCCGTGGGCCAGCATGGCAACGGCGGCAGAATTGGTGCCAAAATGGGCGTGCATATGCTCTGCCCCCCACTCCGCGCAGCGGCGCGCGGCATAGGCGGCCTCCGCCAGGTAGATCAGATGCCTGAGCATGCCCCGGTCGGAGGCCCGCGCCAGCCGAAGCGCCAGCCAAAGCGCCGCGGCAAACCGGGCCGGGCTGGACAGGAAGGCCCGCGCCAGCGCTGCCAGCAAGGTCAGGGCGCCGGCCTGCAGCACATACTCCGTGCGCGCCGCTTCCGCCGTGTCGCCCGCATCCTTGAGCGGCGCCTGCGGGCCGCGCATGGCAAGGCGCAGCACGTCGGAGCCCTGATCCTCCAGCGCCTGGATTTCGCGGCGGATGAAACTATGCGAGGGCTGAGGGTAACTGTTCAGGATATATGCGATTTTCACGGGCACACCAGGGTCAGGATCCGGCGCAGGTTAACCGCGTGCCGCCGCCTATGCAAAGGCCGCGGCTGCACCCGGCCTGCCAGGGCGCCAATCCCGGCGATACCGCCGGTTTGTTTCCGTTCCGGCCGCTGCCCGGCACTCGTGGGGCGGCATTGATTGACGCGATTCCGCGGCCGCCCTAGCCTGCGCCGGAGCAACCACGGACGGAGACTGCAATGGGACGGGCCGCGCGCCTTATGACCGGGCACAGCCTGACGGCGCGGGTGGCGCGCTCTGCCTCCTGGCTAGTGATCGGCTACGGCGGCAGCCAGGCGCTGCGGCTTGCCTCCAACCTGATCCTGACCCGCATCCTCTTCCCCGAGGCCTTCGGGCTGATGGCGCTGGTGCAGGTGGTTGTGACCGGGCTGATGCTGTTTTCGGACGTGGGCACCGGGCCGTCCATCGCGCAGAACGCGCGCGGCGATGATCCCGATTTCCTAGACACCGCCTGGACCATCCAGCTGGTCCGGGGATTTCTGCTCTGGGGGGTCACCGGGCTGCTCGCCTGGCCTGCCGCGCAATTCTACGGCGCGCCCGAGCTTCTGTGGTTCCTGCCCGTTGCCGGGGCCGGGCTGGCAATTGCCGGCTTCAACCCGACCCGCATCGAAACCGCCAACCGGCATTTGCTGGTCGGGCGGCTGACGCTGCTGGACCTTGCCGCACAGCTGATCGGAATCGCCTCGATGGTCATGCTGGCGCTGGCCACGCAATCGGTGTTTGC
>ERZ1699650.192-NODE-192-length-13019-cov-3.208346_pt1 | contig 13019 bp, 13 predicted proteins | sample MGYA00581512_ERZ1699650 | MGnify/ENA primary metagenome ERZ1699650 (study PRJEB42348, sample SAMEA6618698) | metagenome | isolation source: Polyester-degrading enrichment culture growing on monomer terephthalic acid, Te | collected 2019-05-17 ... | reverse complement strand
AATCTCTCGGTCACCCTGCGGAACCGGGTGGTGTTCCGGGACGTGTCTTTTGAGATCGCGGCGGGTGAGTTCGTCGGCCTGCTTGGCCCCAACGGCGCGGGCAAGACCACGCTGATGCGCGCGGCTCTTGGCCTCGTTGGCGCCGAAGGCAGCAGTTCGCTGGCCGCGATGCCCGCTGCTGAACGGGCCCGCGCCGCCGCCTGGATGCCGCAATCGCGCGAAATCGCCTGGCCGATCCCGGTCGGGCGGCTGGTGGCCCTCGGCCGGCTGCCGCATCTGCCGCAGGGCCGTCAGCTGCCGCCCCATGATCAGCAGATGGCCGACAGCGCCATAGCCCGCATGGGGCTGGAAAGGTTTCGCAAACGCGCTGCCTCGCGCCTGTCAGGCGGCGAGCAGGCCCGCGCCCTGATCGCCCGCGCGCTGGCGCAGGACACGCCGCTATTGATGGCGGATGAACCGGCGGCAGGCCTGGACCCGGCGCATCAGATTGCCGCCATGCAGGTCTTTGCCAGCCTCGCCGAGGAGGGCCGCGCAGCGCTGGTATCGCTGCACGACCTGGGGCTGGCGGCACGCCATTGCACACGGCTGATCCTGCTCGCCGAAGGCGGCGTGCTGGCGGACGGCCCGCCCGCCGAGGTCCTGACCCCGGCGCTGATGGCGCGCGCCTTCGGCATCTCGGTCTGGCACCGCCATACCGACCAGGGCCCGGTGTTCCAGCCGCTGGAGGTGCTGTGATGGGCGCGGTGAAGCTGGAGCGCCCTTGGCTGGAGTTCGATCTCGGCGCACCGATGCAGGTGCTGAGCTGGGCAGTGAACCGCCCCGGGCTGGTCACCGCCCGCCGCATTTTGTGGCGCGAGGTGAAGAACCGCGATCTGCCGCGCGATCTGGATGTGGAGGACTGGTTAGCGCAGGAACTGGCCCGCCGCGGCGCCAGCGATGCCGTGGCCTTCCTCACCTCCCGCGATGTGCGCTGCTACAGCGAAACAAAAGCGGCGGCCGGAGGGGTCGAAGCACAGGCTGTGGCCACCGTGGGCCTCTCCAATGGCGAACGCGTCGGCCGCCGGGTGGCGGACTATGCCAGCCGTGACTGGGGCACCATCAATGTGGCGTTGCGGCTGTCGGCCGGGCTCACCCAGGCCGCGCTGATCGAAGCGATGAGCATCGCGGTGCAGGCCCGCACCGTGGCGGTGATTGATGCGGGCCACATGCTGCCGACCGGGCGTGCGACCGGAACCGGCACCGATTGCGTGGCGGTGGCCGCCCCCTCTGGCAGCCTGGCCTATGCCGGGCTGCACACGGAGGCGGGCGAAGCCATCGGCCGGGCGGTCTACGAGGCGGTCCTGAGCGGGGCGCTGGAATGGAAAACCACCAACAGGAGAGCGGAACATGCCTGAACTGGAACAGGTGCTGAAAACGTCTTTGATGAACGAGGACACCGGCTGGAACATGGGCTCTTTCGGGGCCATCGCAGAATTCCACCACGTGGCCGGCGATCCGGCCCCGCAGGAGCAGGACGGCCTCAGCCAGGTGACGGCACGCGGCGGTGTGCGCATCGGCAGCCTCGCAGGTGTGCGCCCCGTGGCCTACGAAACCCTCAGCCCGAAACCGCACCGCTGGACGCAGGCTGTTTCTCTCTGCCTGCCGGAAGCAGAGGCCGCGATGAACCGGCGCAAGGCGCTGACTGCGCTCGGGCCGGACCACGAGGCGCTGCGCGATGAGGACCGCGAAGCAGAGCTGTTCGACATGGGGCTGGGACAGTATCAGGTTGATTTCTGCATCCGCACCGCGGACCCGGAGCTGCTGACCGTGCTGCACGCAAACGCAAACCGCTCGCTGTTCGCGCCGGACAACCCCGCCATGGCGGCGATCCTGAAGGCGCATCCGCACCGGGTGGCGCTGACCCGTATCGGCCGGGTCGAGGTCTATCAGATGATCGGCGGGCCGGACACCGGCGGCAAATCCCCGGAAGGCCCGCATACCCATGTGCTGCCCAAACTCCTGCGCGCCGGGCGCACCCATTCCGCCAATACCCCGGTCCCGGACGGCTGGGTGCCCTGCTGCGGTGTGCATCCGGAAAACCCGGTGATCGGCCGCCTGGGCGAGGACAAACCGTTCAACCGCGCCGCCTTCGCCGCCTTTCAGGAGCTTCTGGCGGCCTGGGGCGCTCCGGCCTACTGCAGCGGCAAACAGGCTGTCCGGGAGCTGCTGGCGGCCAAGGTGCCCGCCGAAGAGGCCGAAGATCCCGGCAGCCGGGAAGCGCGCGCCGGTTGGCGCAACGGCATCCGGCAGTGGCGCGTACTGCACGGGCCGGACCCGCTGATTGCCGCCTATGCCGCCCGCTTTGACCGGGGCAGCGAAGAGACCGACCCCGAGAACCCGGGCCACTGAAGGAGACTGGCATGACCCTTACCCCACTGTTTGACTTTCTGGCACGCGGCGGCCCGGCGCTCTGGGTCATCGCCGGGCTTGCGGTGCTGACACTTGCGCTCTGCCTGTGGCGGGCGGTGGAACTGACGCGCGCGGGCGTGTGGCGCAAACCTGCCGCCGAAACCTGGATTGCCCGCTGGCCGGAGGTGCTGCAGCCGCTGCCCGGTGCCGCCCGCACGCCGCTGGACCGGCTGGCGCAGGCCGCCATGCAGGCGCTGCAATCCCCGGAATTCAACCGGGACATGGCAGAACAGGAGACAACCCGTATTGCCAAGGCAGAGCTAGCCGTCCTGCGCACCGGCCTGCGCCCACTGGAGCTGATTGCGGCCATCGCCCCGCTGGTCGGCCTGCTGGGCACGGTTCTGGGCATGATCAGCGCCTTTCAGGCCCTGCAGGAAAGCGGCAGCGGCGCCGACCCCTCGGTGCTGGCGGGCGGGATCTGGGAGGCGCTGCTGACCACGGCAGCGGGCATGGCTGTTGCCATCCCGGCCTCCGCCGCCGTCTCCTGGATCGAAGGCATCGCTGAGCGCCAGCAGGCGCGCATGGAAGACGCTGCCATCCGCATCTTTGCCCGCCATGCCGCCGCCGCCCGGCAAGTGAAGGCCGCGGCATGAGCCTGGCCTTCGGCACCCCGCGCCCGAAGAAGCGCCACAGCCTTGCGCCGATGATCGACGTTGTGTTCCTGCTGCTGGTGTTCTTCATGCTGGCCTCGCAGTTCGGCCGCGACCGCATGGTGCCGCTGGTGATGCCGGGCGGCGGGCAGCCCTACGAGGGGCCGCCGCGTCTGATCCGGGTGGAGGCGGACGGGCTGCTGCTGAACGGGATGCCACTGGCCGCCGAGGCGCTTGACACGCGGCTGCGCCCGCTGGTCGGCTCGCAAGCGGACCCGGTTCTGCTGCAGCCCGGCGGCGCGGCCTCCCTGCAGCATGTGATGGATGCGGCGGCGCTGCTGACGGCAGCGGGTTACACCTCGCTGGTCGTCGTGGAGTAGCCGCGATGGATTTCTCCCGACCCGAAAAGCGGCAGCCGGGCGAGCAGATCCTGCCGATGATCAATGTTGTCTTCCTGCTGCTGATCTTCTTTCTGCTGTCCTCGCAGATTGCCCCGCGCGCGCCATTTCCGGTGGTCCCGCCGCGGGTGGACAGCACCGGCAAGGCCGAGCCCGGCGCCACCCTGTTCATGGCCGCCGATGGCCGGCTCCACTTCGAAGGGCCGACAGGCGCGGAGGCAATGACGGCATTGGCCGCGAAGGCCGGCAGCATCGGAACCCTGACCCTGCGCGCAGATGCAGAAGCCTCCGGGCACGCGGTTGCGGCCCTGATCACGAAACTGCGCACCGCCGGTGTCGCGCGGGTTGTGCTGACCGGAACCGGGCATTGAACAGCCGGGCGCGTTTCTGGGCCTGCCTGGCCGTCTCTGCGGCGGCTCTTGCCTTGCCCTTTGCGATGTTCCCGTCCGGCGGAACACTGGCCGGCGGCAACAGCGGAACCGGCCAGGTGACCCTGACGGCAGCGTCTGCATCGCTGGCCGGACAGGCTGCGCAATGGATCCGCCCGCCGGAAACACAGAATGCGGCGGCCCACGTGCAGCCGCCCGCACCGCCCCCAGCTGCGTCAGCGCCGGCGGTGCCTGTCCCGGCCCGCCCGCAGCCATTGACACCGGCACCATCTCTGCCGCACGCGCCTACACAGGCCGCGGTTCCCGAAAGCCTGCCTGATCTTCCCTCTCCGCCGCCCCCGCCGCAACAGGCTGAGGCTCCGGAGAAACAGCCGCCGTCCGCCGAAAGCGCACCGCAGGAAACGGCCGCCGGCAGCGGCCACCGGCAGGCCGAAGGCGCCGGCGGCCGGAATGAGGCAACAACAGGCAACCCGGCCCGGGACGCCAGCCTCAAGACCCGCTGGGGCGCATCAATCTTGGCCCGCGTCGAACGCCGCAAACGCCAGCCCCGCGGGGGCGGCAAGGGCACAGCTGCTGTGCGCCTGACAGTCTCGACACAGGGGCAACTGATATCTGCCGCCATCGCCGCCACATCCGGCCATCAGGCTCTGGACCAGGCTGCCCTGAAAGCCGCGCAAGCCGCCCGCTACCCCCGTGCCCCGAAAGACCTGCGGCCCGGTGAGTATTCCTTCCGGTTTACCATCCGCTTTAAGTAACCCCGGGGAACGGGAAACACCCGGAAACACGGCCACTGGCAGCATTTCATATAGCCGGAGCTGTTTGGCCCGCCGGCAGAGAGAGCTTGCAATCACATGCCGTTTCGCTGCGGCCCTTGCCACCGGTGAGGGGCCGTTCGGATCCGTCGCTCCACTCCGCTGAATGCGCCATCACAACAATCAAGCGCAGCGCCGTCCGGCATGGCACTTTGTCGCCGCGCACGCTGGCCGATGTCGGTTTTCTGCAAGCCGGAGGTAGAACGAGCGCTCTACCATGGTGGTCATGGAAGAGACGAAACAGAAAATCGCCCGCAATCTGGATGCGCAATTTGCCGCCATGGGCTTTGCCGCGCCGGGAGTGGATGCGTTGCGCGAAGGGGCGGATGTGTCGCTGCGCACGCTCTACAAATACTACCGGTCGCGCGAAGCGATGGTGGCAGGCGCGCTGGAGCACCGCAACGAAGTCTATCTGGCGTGGATCTCCGGCGGGCCGGAGAGCGGCCCGGAGCATAGTCTCTATGTGTTTGAAAAGCTTGGGGAATGGCTGGGCCAAGTCGCCAATACCGGCTGCCTGTTCCTGAATGCGCTGGCGGCCTATCCGGACGATCCCAACGTGCGCGCCATTGCTGAACACCACAAAGACTGCGTGCGCCGCGACTTTGCCGCGCGGCTGGCGCGCATCGCGCCCGGAGCAGAGACCGCAGAGCTCTCCGAAGCACTGCTGACCATTCACGAAGGCCAGACAGACACCGCCATGGTGCGCGGGCCTGAAATTGCCACCAAATCCGCCCTGCGCCTGGCGCGGGCGCTTCTGAAAAGCGAGGGATTGCTTTGACACTGCCACAGACCATGCACGCCGTTCTGCTCACCGGCCACGGCGGGATCGACAAGCTGGAATACCGCACCGATGTGCCGGTGCCGCAGCCCAAGCCCGGCGAGGTGCTGATCCGCATTGCCGCCGCTGGCGTCAACAACACCGACATCAACACCCGCACCGGCTGGTATTCCAAGGCGGTGGAGGCCGCCACCAATAGCGGCGGTGCCGAAGGTTTCGAGGCCGTCAACCATGATGACGCCAGCTGGTCCGGCACGCCGCTGACCTTCCCGCGCATTCAAGGCGCGGACGTCTGCGGATATATTACAGCCGTTGGCGAAGGCGTTGATCCCGCCCGCATCGGCGAGCGGGTGCTGGTGCGCAACATGCTGCGCACATACGTCGATTACAGGCCTTACGAATGCTGGACCATCGGCAGCGAATGCGACGGCGGCTTTGCCCAGTTCACCGTTGCGCCCGCAGGCGAAACCCATGCCGTGGACTGTGACTGGTCCGATGCCGAACTGGCCTCGATCCCCTGCGCCTATTCCACCGCAGAAAACATGCTGCACCGCGCGCGGGTCGGCGCGGAAACCGTGCTTATCTCCGGTGCCTCGGGCGGTGTCGGCTCTGCTGCCGTGCAGCTGGCCAAGCGGCGCGGTGCCACGGTGATCGCGCTGGCCTCACCCGCCAAATTCGATGAGGTGCGCGCCATCGGCGCCGACCGGGTGATCGACCGCAACGCCGATCTGGCAGCGGAACTGGGCGAAGGCAGCGTCGATGTGGTCGTCGATCTGGTTGCGGGGGAGCAATGGCCCTCTTTCCTCGACGTGCTGCGCCGGGGCGGGCGCTATGCCACCGCCGGCGCCATCGCTGGGCCGCTGGCGCAGATTGACGTGCGCACGCTTTACCTCAAGGATCTCACCCTCTTCGGCTGCACTTTCCAGGAGGATGAGGTGTTTAAAAACCTGATTTCCTACATAGAAGCCGGTGAAATCCGCCCGCTGGTGGCACAGACCTATCCGCTGCGGGACATTGCCCGGGCGCAGGAGGATTTCCTGGCCAAGAAGCACACCGGCAAACTGGTTCTGATCCCCGAGGAGGTGCAGGCATGAAGATCAAGACCATTGAACTCTACCAGGTAGAGCTGCCCTATTCCGGCGGCACCTACCTGTTGTCGGGCGGCCGCGAATACACCGGCTTCGGCGCCGCCATCGTGCGGATGGAAACCGCCTGCGGGCTGGAAGGCTGGGGCGAAAGCACGCCGTTCGGCTCCACCTATATCGCCGCCCATGCCCGCGGTGCTGCGGCAGGCATCGCCGAAATCGCCCCGTATCTTCTTGGCCGTGATCCGCGTCAGGTCGACCGCATCAATGATACGATGGACGAAGCTCTGCTGGGCCACAACCACGCCAAAACGGCGCTGGACATTGCCTGCTGGGACATCTTCGGCAAGTCGGTGGATATGCCGGTCTGCGAGCTTCTCGGCGGCGCCACCGGCTTCCGGATGCCGGTGATCTCCTCGATTTATGCGGGCGACCCCGAAGACATGCGCGCCCGCGTCGCCGATCACCGCGCCCGCGGCTACATGGGGCACTCGGTCAAGGTCGGCGCGCTGGACCGCGAAGGCGGCCCGGCGCTGGATGCCGAACGCATCGCCGCCAGCCTCGCCGACCGCCGGCCGGGGGAATATTTCATCGTCGATGCCAATGGCGGCATGATCCCGGAAACCGTGCTGCGGATGCTGCGGATGCTGCCCGGCGGGCTCGACTTTGTGCTCGAAGCTCCCTGTTCGACCTGGCGCGAGACCGCCTCGCTGCGCCAGCGCTGCCCGGTGCCGATCATCATGGATGAGCTGGCCCAGCAGGACGGCGACATTGCGCAGATCGTGGCACAGGATCTGGCGGACGGCATCGGGCTGAAGATCTCCAAGGCCGGCGGGCTGACCCGCGGCCGCCGCCACCGCGACATCTGCCGCGCCGCCGGCCTCACCATGAGCGTGCAGGACACTGTCGGATCAGCCATCGCCTTTGCCGGCATCGCCCATCTCGGCGCCACGGTGCCGGAACAGCTGCTGCGCTGCATCCTCGATTGCCGCGACATGGTCACCCTGGAAACCGCCAGCTTTGACGCCCCGGTTCAGAACGGCGGCGTGCTGGTGCCGCAAACGCCCGGCCTGGGCATCACCGTCAACCGCGACGTGCTGGGCGCACCCGCCGCAGTTTGGGAGAACTGAGTTGAAGATCAAGGAAATCCATATCTACCAGCACGACCTGCCGGTGAAGAACGGCCCCTATACCATGGCCAATGCCGAGGTCTGGGCGCTGGCCACAACGCTGGTGATGATCGTCACCGACAGCGGCGCGGCCGGCTGGGGAGAGACCTGCCCGGTCGGCCCCACCTATGCCGAAGCCCACGCCAAGGGCGCCCGCGCGGCGCTGCTGGAAATGGCGCCGGGGATGATCGGCTGCGAGGTGCTGCCGCTGACCGCGCAGCGCAAAATGGCGAGCCTGCTGACCGGCCACAACTACGCCAAGGCGGCGCTCGATATCGCGGTGCATGATGCGCTTGGCAAATCCTGCGGCCTCAGCGTCGCGGCGCTGCTGGGCGGCGCGGTCACGGACCGGGTGCCCTCCTACTACGCCACCGGCGTCGGCGCCCCGGATGACATTGCGCAGCTGGCGGCGGAAAAACAGGGGGAGGGCTACCGGCGCCTGCAGATCAAGGTCGGCGGCCGCCCGGTGGAGCTGGACATCGAAACCATCGCCAAGGTCTGGGAGCGGATCGGCGGCACCGGTATGCGGCTGGCGGTGGACGGCAACCGCGGCTGGACCACGCGGGATGCCCTGCGCGTCAGCCGCGAGCTGCCGCATATCCCCTTCATCATGGAACAGCCCTGCAACACCGTCGATGATCTGCGCAAGATCCGCCCGCAGCTGCATCACGCCCTGTTCATGGACGAAAACTCGGTTGATCTGCCGACGGTGATCAACGCGGTTGGCACCGAGCTGGTTGATGGTTTCGGCATGAAAATCACCCGCATTGGCGGGCTGCAGCCGATGCAGACTTTCCGCAACATCTGCGAGGCCCGCGCCTTGCCGCACACCTGCGACGACAGCTGGGGCGGCGACATCATCGCGGCCGCCTGCACCCATATGGGCGCCACGGTGCAGCCGCGGCTGCTGGAAGGGGTCTGGCTGGCACAGCCCTACATCGAGGGCCATTACGACGCGGCCAATCCGGTGAAAATCGAAGATGGCCATATCGCCCTGCCCACCGGGCCGGGCCTCGGCGTTACCCCGGACGCGGCGCAATTCGGCGCGCCCGTTGCATCGTTCTGAGGAGAAACACATGGAATTCGAAGGTAAACGCGCGCTGGTCACCGGCGCGGCGGGGGGCATCGGTGCCTCGATCGTCGAACGCCTGCGCGCCGCCGGGGCGAAAGTGGCCGTCGCCGACCGCGACACCAGCGGGATCAATGCCGAGGCACATCTGCCCGGCGATCTCTTGGATGCCACCTATGCCGATACCCTGCCGCGCGCAGCCCAGGAGGCGCTTGGCGGGCTGGACATCGTCATCAACAATGCCGGCGTCATTACCCGCGGCGCGGTAACCGATACTTCGGATGCCGGCTGGGACGTGTCGATGGGCGTCAATGTCGAAGCGCCCTTCCGCATCTGCCGCGCGGCGATCCCGCTGATGGCGCAAACCGGCGGCGGGGCCATCGACAACACGTCCTCCTGCTGGGGCGGCAAGGCGCCGGGGGCAAACCACGCGCTGTATTGCGTGACCAAGGCGGCGATCGCCTCGATGACGCAATGCATGGGGATGGACCACGCCCATCAGGGCATCCGGGTCAATGCGGTGTGCCCAAACGAGGTCAACACGCCGATGCTGCGCTCGGGGTTCGCGAAACGCGGGTTCGACCCGGACTCCGCAGTGGCGGAGCTGGGCAAATCGGTGCCGCTGGGCCGGATTGCAGAGCCGGAGGATATTGCCGATGTGGTGCTGTTCCTCGCCTCCGAAGCCGCCCGCTACATGTGCGGCGCGCTGGTCGAGGTGAACGGCGGGAAGCCGGTGTCATGAGGCGCTTTGACGGCAAGGTGGCGCTGGTCACCGGCGGGCGCAGCGGCATCGGCCAGGCGATTGCCCGGCGGCTGGCGGAGGAAGGCGCGCGCGTCTTCACCGCGCAGCGCGGGGCGGATGCGGAATTCGAAGGCATTGCTGCGGATCTCACCGACCCGGACAGCCCGGCGGCGGTTGTGGATCAGGTCATCGCCCGTGCCGGGCGGCTGGATGTGCTGGTGAACAATGCGGGCATGATGCAGGAGGCGGCCATTGACGACATGTCCGCCGCCGACTGGCAGCGCAGCCTGACTGTCAACCTCACTGCACCCTTCCTGATGATCAAATCCGCCCTGCCCCACTTGCGCGAAACCCGCGGCAGCATCGTCAATACCGGCTCCATTGAAGGCTTAGGCAGCAACCCCGGCCACGCGGCCTATTGCGCCTCAAAGGCCGGGCTGCACGGGCTGACCCGCGCGGTGGCGGTCGATCACGGGCACGAGGGCATCCGCTGCAATGCGGTGGCGCCGGGCTGGATCGACACCGGGCTGAACGAGGATTTCATCGGCAGCATGGAGGACCCCGCCGCCTTCCGCCGCGACATTGGCAGGATCCACCCGGTTGCCCGCAGCGGCAAGCCGGAGGAGGTGGCGGCGCTGGTTGCCTTCCTCGCCGCCGGGGAAAGCGGTTTTGTCACCGGGCAGGTCTACACCGTGGACGGCGGCCGGATGGCGCAGCTGAGCCTGCCCTGACGCGCGCCTTGCGGGCAGCGGTCATTCGTTGCCCGCCCGCCATTCCTTCCAGCGCAGGACGGCATTGGCGCCGATCTCGGCAAAAGGCCGCGGCGGCAGGCGCTTGGGCTTGGCTTCCTGCGTGAAATAGCTGGTGATGTCCGAGGTTTCGCCGCAGGCCAGCTCGGCCGCGCCGATACCGGTCAACGTGCCACGGGCGGTGCCAAGGCCGTTCTGCACGCAAGCGGCAAACACGCCGTCCTCGACCTCGCGCATCACCGAGACGCCATTGAGGCTGAGGCAGAGATGCCCGGCCCAGCAGTATTGCATCTTCATGCCCGCCAGCTGCGGGAACCGCTGGTCGAATTTCTTCTGCTGCACCCGCGCCGCACGGTCGACACCCGCTTGGGTCGGCACCATGCCGGGATTCAGCGTTGCGCAGGTGCGGGTGACAATGCGGTTGCCGCCCTGGCCGGTGTCGATGCGGCGCATGGTGGTGCCCATCGGGTCAGATGGCGTGACTCCCCAGCGCGCCGCGCCGCCCAGTTTCTTCAGCGCGCCTGCGTCCAGCTCCGGCGTCATCGAGGCATAGAGGAACAGCTGCATCAGCCGTCCCCTTTCAAACCCGAAGCTTTCCAGATGGCCGTTATTGGCCAGCAGGATGCGGCCTGTGCTGATGCTGCCTTTTGGCGTCGTGACGATCCAGTTGACGCCGTCACGCTTGAACCCGGTTGCGGGCGAGTTTTCATAGATCCGGGCATGCTGTTTCAGCCCCGCCCCCAGCCCGCGGATATAGCCGGCCGGCTGCAGCATCACCGTGCCCGGGGTGTAGAGGCCGGAGCGGTAATGGCGGCTGCCGGTCAGTTCCTCCATCTGATTCTGGTCCAGAAGTTCAGAGGTTTCCCCCAAGGTTTTCAGATGCTTGGAATAGCTGAGGTTGTGGGCATGGCCCGCAGCAGTTGCCGCGCCGTTCACCTTGCCGGCCGGGTCGAAGTAATCGGACCGAATGCCGTATTCCTTGACCGCGCTGCCGGCAAAAGCAATGGCCTGACGGTTCAGTGCGATCATTGTCAGGTCGTCGCCCGCGCCCGCATAATCGTCCGAGGCCAGATCATGCGGCAGGTCGATCATGAAGCCCGAATTGCGCCCGGATGCGCCCTCGGCGAGGCGCCCGGCCTCCAGCACCACGACCTTGGCGCCGGGCTGCAGCTGGATCAGCCGCCGCGCGGCGGAAAGGCCGGCAAAGCCGCCGCCGATGATCACGAAATCCGCTGTCTCTTTGCCGTCCTGCAGCTCTGGCGCAGGCTGGGGGCCGAGGATCTCATTCCAGGCGGCCGGACCGCGGTGGAACGGCAGGCGGCGGGCAGTCACACTTTGGCGCATCACGTCATCCGGAAGGAATTGCAGAACCCGGCGGCACAACCCGCCGGGCCGGGGGATCAATCGACGGCTTCGTCTTCGTCGTCAGCCAGATCCAGCCAGATGGTCTTCAGCTGGGTGTACTGATCATGCGCGTGGATGCCGTTGTCGCGCCCGCCGAAACCGGACTGTTTGTGGCCGCCGAACGGCGTGGAAATATCGCCCTCGCCAAAGCTGTTGACGGTGACCGTGCCGGCCCGCAGGGCGCGTGCGCCGCGGATGGCGCGCTTGGTGTTGGCGGTGAACAGCGAGGCGCAGAGGCCGTATGGCGTGTCATTGGCAACCTGAATGGCCTCATCAAAGCCGGAGACGGTGATCACGCTCAATACCGGGCCGAAGATCTCTTCGCGCGCCAGCACGTGGTCATTGCCCGGCAGGTCCACCACCGTGGCTTCGGCAAAGCCGTCTTTGGCGGTGCCGCCAAGGATCACGTTTTCGGCCTGCGCCAGATAGCCTGAAACCTTGTCGAAATGCTGCGGACTGACCAGTGCGCCGACACGGGTCTCCGGTGACAGCGGATCGCCGACATTCCAGTGCTTGGCGTGCGACTTGATGCGCTCCAGCAACTCGTCCTTGACGTCCTTGTGAACGATAAGCCGCGAGGTGGCCGAGCAGTTCTCGCCCATGTTCCAGAAGGCGCCGTTGACAATGTGCTGGGCCACGCGGTCCAGGTTCTCGGCGTCATCCATCACCACGGCGGGGTTCTTGCCGCCCATCTCCAGCACCACTTCCTTGGCGTTGCTTTCGCCTGCGTAAGCCAGGAAGCGCTTGCCGGTCGCGGTGGAGCCGGTGAAGGAAACCATGTCGATATCCATGTGCCGCCCGATGGGCTCCCCCACTTCGGCGCCGCCGCCGGGCAGGATGTTCAGCACCCCGGCCGGCAGCCCGGCTTCAGTGGCCAGCTCGGCGACGCGCAGGGCCGTCAGGGTGGTTTCAGCGGCGGGTTTCACCACCAGCGAGCAGCCGGCCGCCAGTGCCGGGCCGATTTTCCACGCCAGCATCAGCAGCGGGAAGTTCCAGGGCAGCACCAGGCCGACAACACCGATGGGCTCGCGCACCACCATGGCGATGTGATCATCCGACGCCGGGGCAACCTGATCATAGATCTTGTCGATCGCCTCGGCATGCCTCTTGATGCAGTGGATGGTCTCGGGGATGTCGACAGTCTCGCAGTCATAGATCGCCTTGCCGCTGTCGATGCTCTCCATCACCGCCAGCTCGCGCGCGTTGCGGGTCAAGAGCTTGGCAAAGCGGATCAGCACATCCTTGCGGCCGGATGGATGCATGCGGCTCCAGCACCCGTCCTCGAAGGCTTCGCGCGCCTTGTGCACCGCAAAATCCACATCCTCGGCGCCGCAGGCGGCAATCTCGGTCAGCTTCTCGCCGGTGGCCGGGTTCGAGGTGGTGAAG
>ERZ1699650.191-NODE-191-length-13020-cov-11.179715_pt1 | contig 13020 bp, 8 predicted proteins | sample MGYA00581512_ERZ1699650 | MGnify/ENA primary metagenome ERZ1699650 (study PRJEB42348, sample SAMEA6618698) | metagenome | isolation source: Polyester-degrading enrichment culture growing on monomer terephthalic acid, Te | collected 2019-05-17 ... | reverse complement strand
AGTCGCGCAGCACGTTGCCGGTGATGGCGATGCTGTCCTTGCCTGCGGTGATGGTCTTGAGCGATTGCGCCGTGGCTTCGCGCGGGGCGAGGATCAGGAAGAGATCGGATTTGCCGGCCGCTTCCAGTGCGGGCTTCACATACTTGATCAGCTCGGCATCATGCGCGCGGTTTTCGTCCAGCCAGAAGATCGCCTCGGACCCGGTCAGACGCTGACGGTCCATCGCCAGTTCGATCCAGTTCTCGATCGGTGCTTTCTTCACCGTGCAGGCGCGCCAGATATCGCCCGCCTCGACGTCATGCGAATGCAGCGTTTCGCCATTGGCCAGAACGATGCGGATCGCGCCGTCTGCTGCCGCCTCGAAGGTGGTGGGGTGCGAGCCGTATTCTTCGGCCTTCTGCGCCATCAGGCCAACGTTGGCGACCGATCCCGCAGTGGTCACGTCAAGCGCGCCATTGGCTTTGAAGAAGTTGATCGCCTCGTCATAGACGGTGGCATAGCAGCGGTCGGGGATGACGCAGTTGGTGTCGCCCTTGTTGCCCTGGCTGTCCCAGCCCTTGCCGCCCGCGCGGATCACGGCGGGCATCGAGGCGTCGATGATCACATCGGACGGCACATGCAGGTTGGTAATGCCCTTGTCGCTGTCGACCATGTACATTTCCGGGCGCTCGGCGCGCACGGCGTCGATGGCCGCCATGATCTCGGCGTTGTCTTTTACACGGTTCAGCAGGTCGCCCATGCCGGAATTCGGGTTCACGCCAAGCGCATCAAGCTCGGTGCCGAATTTCTCGAACACCGGGGCCAGCCATGCCTTGACCGCGTGGCCAAAGATGATCGGGTCCGAGACCTTCATCATCGTGGCTTTCATGTGCAAGGAGAACATGGTGCCGTCGGACTTGGTGTCTGCAATGGCGTCCGCCAGGAAGGCGTCAAGCGCCGATGCCGACATGAAGGTCGCATCGGTGATGGTGCCTTCTTCCAGCGGCCAGCCATCCTTGAGAACGGTGACAGAGCCGTCCTTGGCCACGAATTCGATCTTGGCGTCGCCGGCCTGATCTGCGGTGATGGTGGCCGATTTCTCGTTGGCGTAGAAATCACTGTCCGCCATCGAGGACACCTTGGTCTTGCTGTCCGAAGACCATGTGCCCATCGAGTGCGGGTTGTTCTGGGCAAAGTTCTTGACCGCCTTGGCCGCCCGACGATCCGAGTTGCCTTCGCGCAGGACCGGGTTCACGGCCGAACCCTTGATGCCGTCATAGCGGGCGCGGATCGCCTTTTCCTCGTCGGTCTGCGGGTCTTCGGGATAGTCGGGCAGGTTGTAGCCCTTTTCCTGCAATTCCTTGACCGCCGCCACCAGCTGCGGCACCGAGGCCGAGATGTTGGGCAGCTTGATCACGTTGGCGTCCGGCGTTTTGACCAGCTCACCCAATTCGGCCAGATCGTCAGACTGGCGCTGTTCTTCTGTCAGATTCTCCGGGAAGGTCGCGATGATCCGACCCGCAAGCGAAATGTCCTTGGTTCCGACCGTGATGCCAGCCGCCGCCGCGAACTTGCGGATGATCGGCAGGAACGAGGCGCTGGCCAGCTCCGGCGCTTCGTCTACAATGGTATACAATATGTCGGGAGACTTTGTTTCGGCCATGATTTTGAGCCCTTTTCTGACAGTGGAAACTCGGGTTTCTTTGGACGTCACTTACGTTTCTGAACGCGCGCCCCGCCCAGGCGCAACCCTGAAATTCGCCGTAATCCTTCGATTACCGGCCAATTAGACCAGCTTACCGGCATTTTCAACCGGACAAACCCGCGCGGGCAGGATTGCGCCCTTCCAGGTCTTCTTCTGTTCAAAAATACCGCGGGGCAGTCCAGGACGGGCGGGGGCAGAGCCCCCAAACCACGTCAGCCCCCCGCAAAGAGCTCAGAAATCAAGCCCGAGGTCCAGCGTCTGGGCCGAATGGGTCAACGCACCGGACGAGATATAGTCGACACCGGTTGCGGCCACCTCGGCGATCCGCTCCAGTTTCATGTTGCCGGAAGCTTCGGTCACCATCCGCCCCGCGACCATCTCGACCGCGCGGGTCAGCGTCGGCGTGTCCATGTTGTCGAGCAGCACCACATCGGCGCCGCCGACCTCCAGCACCTCGGACAGTTGATCGAGCGTGTCGACCTCGATCTCGACGCGCATCATGTGGCTGGCCTGGGCCTTGCAGGCGTCCAGCACCGGGCGAATGCCCCCGGCGGCGGCGATGTGGTTGTCCTTGATCAGGATCGCATCCGACAGCGAGAAGCGGTGATTGAAGCCGCCGCCATGCAGAACGGCCAGCTTTTCGACGATGCGCAGGCCCGGCGTGGTCTTGCGGGTACAGGTGATGCGGGTCCGGGTGCCGTCCGTCTGGGCCACGAAACCGGCGGTGAGCGTGGCAATGCCCGACAGTCGCCCGGCAAAGTTCAGCGCCACCCTCTCGCCGGTCAGGATCGACACGGCGTCGCCGGTGATCTCCATCAGCAGGTCGCCGGGCGCACAGGCGCTGCCATCGGGTTTGTGGGTCACGATCTTCAGGGCTGGGTCGACCAGCCGAAAGGCCAGCGCCGCCACCTGCATTCCCGAAACAACCCCGGGCTGACGCGCGTTCAGCCGCGCGGAATAGCTGGTGCCCGCCGCAATCGTGGTGCGGGTGGTGATGTCGCCGTAGCTGCCCAGGTCTTCCATCAGGGCGTTGCGGACCATCGGCTCAAGCACGAGGTCGGGGACGGTGGCGGCAAGAGTCATCAGGCCAGTTCCTCTTTGGCACAGGTCGCGCGCAGATCAAGCGCCTGGGCAAGGGTGATCCGGGTCCGCTGGCCGATCTCGCCTGCGGTCTCGGGGAAATCGTCGCGGCAATGGGCACCACGGCTTTCTTCGCGCAGAAGTGCTGCGGCGGCGATCAGTGTCGCGGTGGCGGTCATGTTGTGGAAGGTGGCAGAGGGGCAGGCGGCCTCAAGCCCGGCAATCTCTGCCAGTGCTTTGCGCAGACCCGTGGCATTGCGGACCACGCCGACATGGTCGGTCATGACCTGGCGCAGGCGCTGAACCAGCGTCTCATCGGTCGCTTGCGCGCCCTTTTCGAAGTGAAGGGCGATGGGCGCGTCTTCGTTGCTGGGGTCGGACAGCGCGCCATCAATGTCCAGCGCGCAGCTTCGGGCATAGACCAACGCCTCAAGCAACCCGTTCGAGGCCAGGCGGTTGGCCCCGTGCAACCCGGTGGACGAGGCTTCGCCACAGGTCCAGAGCCCCGCCATGCTGCTGCGGCCCCGGCTGTCGGCCTCGATCCCGCCCATGTGGTAATGCGCGGCGGCAGCCACCGGGATCGGTTGGTCCGCCGGGTCGATGCCGCCCCGCAGACAGGCCGCGGCCACGCCGGGAAACAGCGTCTTGATGCGCGCGCCCAGCACGTCACGGGTGTCCAGCATCGGGCGCAGGCCGTTTTGCATCTGGGCAAACACCGCCCGGGCCACGACGTCGCGCGGCGCCAGTTCGGCGTCGGGGTGAACATCCGTCATGAAGCGCGCGCCATCGCGGTTGATCAGCACCGCGCCTTCGCCGCGCAGCGCCTCGGTCGCGAGCGGCGCAGGGTCTTCGCCCACGTCGATGGCGGTGGGATGAAACTGAACGAACTCGGGATCGGCGATCATGGCGCCGGCGCGCGCCGCCATGCCGATCACCTGGCCGCGAATGCGCCGGGGATTGGTGGTCAGCGCATAGAGCCCGCCAGACCCGCCCCCTGCCAGAAGAACCGCAGGCGCCCGCAGCAGAACCGGCGCCGACCCGCCGCCGCTGGCGCGTTCCAGCATCACGCCGGTCACCCGACCTTCGCTGGCCTCAAGCCCGACGGCCAAAACATCTTCGATCACCTGGACCGAAGGCGTGGCGCGCACCTGGGCCACGAGCGCCTTCATGATCTCGGCCCCGGCCTGGTCACCCTTGACGCGGACCACGCGGGCAAAGCTGTGCGCCGCCTCGCGCGACAATACGTAACCGCCATCCTCGGTGCGGTCGAACGGCGTGCCAAGCTCGGTCAGGTCGAGGATATGACGCCGCGCCGCCTGGGCGACGTCCTCGGCCACATCCGTTTGCACCAACCCGGCGCCGGCGCGGACCGTATCGGCGGCATGCGCCTCGGCGCTGTCTGCCGGATCCATCGCCGCCGCGACGCCACCCTGGGCCCAGGCCGAGCTTGCGCCTTCGCCCAGGGGTTCGGGTGAGATCATCACCACCGGACGCGGCGCCAGTTTCAGCGCGGCATAAAGCGCGGCCAACCCGGCGCCGACGATGACGACGCGCGCGGCGTCCTGGCGGATCACCGGTTCAGAGCCCCAGCTTGCGCGACAGGTCGATCATCCGTTCCACCGCCACCCGGGCCTTTTCCGACACCGCCGGGTCAACCTCGACCGGCGCGGTCATGGTGTGCAGCGACCACAGGACCTTCTCCAGCGTGATCTTCTTCATGTAGGGGCAGGCGTTGCAGGGCTTGGCCAGGTCGACCTCGGGCAGCTCTTCGGCCACGTTGGCGGCCATCGAACATTCCGTCACCAGCAGCACCTGCTCCGGTCGGTTGTTGCGCACCCAGTCGATCATGCCGGTGGTCGAGCCGGTGAAATCGGCCTCTTCCACCACTTCCGGCTTGCACTCGGGGTGGGCCACGATCTTGGTGCCCGGGTTGGCCGCGCGGTATTCGCGCATTTCCTCGGCCGAATACATTTCATGCACGATGCAGGAGCCGGGCCAATAGACCACCTTCTTCGACGATTGCGCCGCCACGTTCTGGGCCAGGTACTGGTCGGGCGTCATGATGACGGTGTCGCTGTCCATCGCCTCGACGATCTGCAACGCATTGGCCGAGGTGCAGCAAATGTCCGAGGCGGCCTTCACTTCGGCGGTGGTGTTGACGTAGCTGACCACCGGCGCGCCGGGGTATTTCGCACGCATTTCGGCAATGCCGTCGGCGGTGATCGATTCGGCCAGTGAGCAACCGGCGCCCATGTCGGGCATCAGCACGGTCTTCGAAGGGTTCAGAATCTTCGACGTCTCGGCCATGAAATGCACGCCGCACTGCACGATGACATCGGCCTCGACCTCCATCGCCTTGATCGCCAGCGCCAGGCTGTCGCCGACCACGTCGGAAATGCCGTGATAGATCTCGGGCGTCATGTAGTTATGCGCCAGGATCACCGCGTTCTTTTCCTTTTTCAGCCGGTTGATGGCATCGACATAGGGCGCGTGCATGGCCCAGTCGGGAAAGGGCAGCGACCGTGCCATCTTGGCGTGCATGTCGGACATGGAGGCCGCCAGGTCGATGTTCGGAGCAAGATCGTAATGCTCGGCGAGCGTGGCGCGCATGTCGATGTGGTCCAGCATGGGACAGGTCCTTTGGGCTGTGTCGAAACCGCAGAACGGATCCGTGGGAAGGAAAACCTTACTTAAGGGGCTGCTGAGCCGAGGTCAAAAGCATATGCGGGGGAAAACCGGCCTGTTCTCACACTTGAACCGCTTTGGATGTTTCCCATGCGCACCACTTGCCGACGATTGCCTGCATCTGGCATCTTGCATGGTCAAATCACCGGTGCTATTCGGCGATCCGGCGCCGGTGTAGCTCAGATGGTAGAGCACGTCATTCGTAATGATGGGGTCGTAGGTTCGAGTCCTATCACCGGCACCAGTTCATCAGCATGTATCGGTCCGCGCCCTTGTCGCGGCGCACCCTTCCGGGTCGATTACTCGGGCAGGGTGCCGCGTTTCCATGCGCCGCGATGCATGCGCAGGTGAAACGGCGCAAGCTTGACCAGCTCCTCGGCGAGCAGAAGCGTGAACACCCAGACCACCGAGACGTCGAGGTAAAGCACCATCAGCGCCGTTGCCGGCACCCGGAACAGCCATTGCGACCAGACGAAGACATGCATGACATAGACCGTCTCGCCCCCGGCGCGCAGGGTATTGCCGCAGATCGCGTTCGATCCCTTGGGGAAGGGCAGCACCAGCAGGATCGGCAGGAACGCCAGCAGCGTCGCCTTGGTTTCGGGGTGAAGCTCGGAATAGATCCAGGGCGTCGACAGGCAGACCCCCGCATAAATCACCGACACAGCCGCCGCCGCCAGGAACGCCACCCGCCAGCAGCGTGACAGGAAAGGATCGAGCACCTCTTCGGGCGCGCTCCGGCCCAGCAGTTGAGCGACGAAGATGCCGGTGGCCTGAGCCCAGCACATGCCGATGGTGCCCGCCACCTGGACCCAGGGCATGATGATTGTCATCGCCGCGAACTGGTTGACCGGCAGCGTGGCATAGATCAGCCCGCAGATGTTCATCGCCACCGTGGCGCTGGCAAAGGTCGCCGCGATCGGCAGGGAAAAAACCAGGTGCCTGCGCAGGCTTGCGCCAAAGGTGCCGTTGCGCCATCCCGGCAGGCTCAGCAACGCGCGGTGACGCACCATCAACATGATGCCCAGCACCGCGACCTGCAGCACCGAGGCCAGCGCACTGCCCAGTGCTGCGCCCAGCACGCCCAGCGCCGGGGCGCCGAACAGGCCGTGGATCAGGATGACGCTGGCCAGGATGTTGACCGGCACCGCCACCAGGTAGCTCAGCGCCGGCAGGCGGGTATTGCCGCAGCCGTTGAAAAAGGCGGTCAGGCATTGGCCCACCGCCTCGGCCAGGATGACGATGGCAAAGACCGACAGGTACTGTCGCGCGCCTGCCGCGATCCAGGCGTCATGCGCCAACCCGTCGATGATGGCGCCCGCGCCAAGGCCCAGCAGCGCCAGCCCGACAAGAATCACACTCACGTTGATCGTCAGCCCGATCAGCAGCGCCGATTTCAGGAACACCCGGTCGCCCGAGCCATAGGCCTGGGCGATGCGGATCTGCGTGGCGTTGGAAAAGGCGACGATCAGCCCCAGCAGCAGCCCGGCAATCGACGCCGACAGCCCCAGCACCGCCACCGCAGCTTCGCCCAGCGACGACACCAGCCAGGCGTCGATCACCACGATGCCATGCAACATGATGGCCTTGAACGTCAGGGGCCAGGCAAGGTTGAAGACCGCAGAGGTCGGCGGGATGTCCTGGGCCGTGGCCGGTCGTGTCATGTCATGTCCAGATGTTGGGGCCGCGAACCCGGCGGTCGCGGCTTTCGCACCGATGAGGATCGGGCGTATCGAAAATCGGGTCGGATCAGGCCCCCCGCACAGGCCGCGGCCCCGGGGATCAAGCGGGTTCAGCCGCCGTCGGGTTCAAAGTAATGGGCGTTGGTGGCTTCGATCGCGGCAATCGTGGAATCCAGCCGTGACAGGTGCTCCATCCCGGCGGCAACGGCGCGGTCCTCGTCACCGTCAAGGATCGCCGCGGCAATCGCCCTGTGGTCGTCCAGCAGTTGCGGCATCCGGTCTTCCTTGGCCAGCCCGAGGTTGCACAGCCGGTCGACCTTGGCTTTTTCGGTCGAGATCACCTCGAAGGCGAAATCCACGCCGGCGAGCTCGCACAGGGTCTGGTGGAATTCATAATCCAGCTCGCCGAAACGCTGGTAATCGGACTTGGCAATGGCGCCTTCCTGGCGCTTCAGGCAGGCGTCCAGCGTCCGCGACACCGCGGCGCTTCCGGCGCCGTTGCGCGCGGCACGGCGCAGCACCTCGGCCTCCACGGCGGCGCGGACAAAGCGGGATTTCTCGATCTCGCGGATCGAGAAGCGCTTGACCTCGGTCGCGCGTTGCGGCCGGATCAGCAGCAGGTCGAGATTGGCAAGCCGGGTAAAGGCATCGCGCACCGGTTGCCGCGACACGCCGAACCGCGATGCGATTTCGGCCTCGGAAATCCGGTCGCCGGGACGCAGCCGCAATGACGAGATCTCGTCGAACAGGTGTTCGAAGATTTCATCAACGGTGGTTCTGCGGTCACTGGCGAGGCTCTGTTGCATCTGGCGATTTTCCCTTTTCGAAGACGGTTTATAATCTGTTTTGAGCAATCCGCCAGTTCTTTGGCTTGGCCTGTGGCCGATTTCCCTGTTCATTTTGCGACCCCTCTGGTGGCTTTGGTCGAACTTCCGTTCGTATTTCTGTTTGCGCCGTGATGGCGGGGCGCGGCGTCCGTTCGATGGCGCCACGACGTGACGCCTCGAAATCCTCTTCCTCCCGAAACCCGCCATCTCCGATGCCTTGCCTTCCCCAGGACGGCGATTTGCGACTCTCATATTTATACTAGTATTCCAGTTTACGTACTAGTATACCAGTAAAAAGAACGCAACGAATCGCCAAATACGGTGCCGCCCAGGGGGCGCTGACCACCGGCAAGGCGCCCGTGACCGCAGAATGGAACGTTGGGACCCTTAGGAGGAGACTACATGTCGGGAGTTCGATTGGAGGGCATCGTCAAGGCCTATGGTGCCGTGCAGGTTGTACACGGCATCGACCTTGAGGTGCAGGAACAGGAGTTCGTGGTGCTCGTTGGCCCTTCGGGGTGCGGCAAATCCACGACGCTGCGCATGATTGCCGGTCTCGAAGAGATCAGCGAGGGCGACCTGACCATTGACGGACGCCACGTGAATCGCGTTGCTCCCAAGGACCGCGACGTGGCCATGGTGTTTCAGAACTATGCGCTTTATCCGCACCTGAACGTCGCCGACAACATCGCCTTTGGCCTGCGCATCCGCAAGGAAAGCAAGGAAACCATCGCCTCTTCGGTCGAAGAGGTTGGCGGTATCCTCGGCCTGACGCCTTATCTTGAGCGTCGCCCGGCGGACCTGTCTGGTGGTCAACGCCAGCGGGTTGCAATGGGTCGTGCCATCGTGCGCCGCCCCAAGGTGTTCCTGTTCGACGAGCCGCTTTCCAACCTTGATGCCAAGCTGCGGACCCAGATGCGCGCCGAGATCAAGCGCCTGCACAAACGGCTGGGCGTCACCTCGATCTACGTGACCCATGACCAGGTCGAAGCCATGACCCTGGCCGACCGCATCGTTGTCATGCACGACGGCCGGATCGAGCAGATCGGCAGCCCGATGGACCTGTTCCTGAACCCGAAGAACACCTTTGTTGCCGGCTTCCTGGGCTCGCCGCCGATGAACATGGTCAAGGCCACCATCGCCGCGGGCGATCAGGGCCCCGTTGCGGAATTCGACGGCCAGCGCGTCCAGCTTCAGCAGATCCCGTCGCTGACCAACGCCGTGGGCACCGAGGTCATCCTCGGCATCCGGCCCGAGTTCGTTTCGGTCGCCAACCAGGATGACCCGAACCTCGTCGGTCTCGACGTTGACCTCGTGGAAACGCTGGGGTCCGAGGCGCTGATCCACGCCAGCCTTCAGGGGGACTCCTTTGTCATCCGCACCGATACCGTCGGTCAGATGCATGTGCTGGACGGGATCAAGGGTTTCACCATCGAACCTCACCTCGTGAAGGTCTTCGACGCCAAATCCGGCGAGGCGCTGCCCGGACAGGTGCTGAAACAATGAGCAACGATCCCGATTTCACCGGCGCCGGGGGGGCGACGACCGAAGAGCTTGTCTTCGACGCCAAGGAAGCCCAACGCCGCCGCAAGCCCAACACCATGCAGCGGGTGGGCGACCACCTGAAACGCGAATGGCAGCTTTATGTCATGCTGGTCCCGACGATCCTCTGGCTCGTGATCTTTCTTTACAAGCCGATGTACGGGCTTCAGATCGCCTTCAAGGATTACTCGATCTTCCGCGGCGTGGCCAACAGCCCCTGGATCGGGCTGGAGCATTTCCAGACCCTGTTTGGCAATGACCAGTTCATCCGCGCGCTGAAAAACACGATCATCATCAGCTTCTATGGCCTGATCTTCGGCTTTCCCATGCCGATCCTGCTGGCGCTGATGTTCAACGAAATCCTGAAGCAGACCTTCAAGAAGACGGCCCAGACCATCGTCTACCTGCCGCACTTCGTCAGCTCGGTGATCATCGCGGGTATCGTCATCACGGCGTTTTCTCCGAGTGCGGGCATCGTGAACACCATCCTCGGGTGGTTCGGGGTGGACCCGGTCTACTTCCTGACCAAGCCGGAATGGTTCCGCCCGATCTTTGTCGGCACCGGTATCTGGCAAGAGGCGGGGTTCCAGTCGATCGTTTACCTGGCGGCCATCGCAGGTGTCTCTCCGACGCTTTATGAATCCGCCGTGGTCGATGGCGCCAGCCGCTGGCAGATGATGTGGAAGATCACGCTTCCGTCGATCCTTCCGACCATCATCATCATGCTGATCATCCGGATCGGGAACATGTTGGAGGTCAGCTTCGAAATGATCATCCTGCTCTATCAGCCGGCCACCTATGAGACCGCCGACGTCGTGAACACCTTCATCTATCGCCAGGGTATCCAGGGCGGCCAGTACGACCTTGCCGCAGCTGCGGGCCTGTTCAACGCGGTGGTGGCCTTCGTGCTGGTGATGACGGCGAACGCAATCTCCAAGCGCTACTCGCGCACGTCGCTCTGGTAAGGGGGAGAACCAGTCATGACCAACATGAATCTCTATTCACGTGGCGACAAGATGTTCGTCATCATGAACATGGTCCTCATCGGATTGTTCACCCTCTCGACCCTTTACCCGTTCATCTACATCGCTTCGCTGTCGATGAGCACCGGGTTCGAGGCCCGCGCCGGCAATGTGATCCTGACCCCGGTTGGCTTCACGCTGGAGGCCTACAAACAGGTGCTGTCGGAACCGCTGTTCTGGTCGTCGTACATGAACACCTTCATCTACACGATCGGCGGCACGATCATGAGCCTGCTGTTCATCATCCCCGGTGCCTATGCCCTGTCGAAGCCCCAGCTTTACGGGCGGCGGTTCTGGAACCTGGTGGTGGCCTTCACCATGTGGTTCAACGCAGGTCTGATCCCGTTCTTCCTGAACATGCGCGATCTGGGCCTGCTGGACAGCTACTTCGGCATCATCATCGGTTTCGCGGTCAACGGCTTCAACATCATCCTGCTGCGCAACTTCTTCGAGGGCATTCCGCAAAGCTTTGAAGAGGCCGCGCGGATGGACGGCGCCAACGAATTCCAGGTTCTCTGGAAAGTCTACATGCCGCTGTCCAAGCCCGCGATTGCCACGGTGGCCCTGTTCTGCATCGTCTCGCGCTGGAACGGCTTCTTCTGGGCCATGGTGCTGCTGCAGGACGAAGAGAAAATCCCACTTCAGGTCTATCTGCGCAAGGTCATTGTCGAGCTTTCCGATGACGAGGAATTCGCCACCAGCCTGCTGACCGCGGCCTACTCGGTCGAGACCGTCACCGCCGCGATCATCGTCTGCTCGATCATCCCGATCCTGCTCATCTACCCCTTCCTTCAGAAGTACTTCAGCAAGGGCATCCTGCTGGGCGGTGTGAAGGAATGACCAACAACCGGAAGCCCCCTGGCGGGGCTTCCACCAGAACGACCCCGAAATTCAATTGTCTCGCAATAGGGAGGACACCATGCGAACTTTGAAACTGGCAGCCGCTGCCATCCTCGGAACCACGGCCCTGACGGCCCCGGCCTTCGCCCAGGACATCGACCTGCCGATCGTCGATGAGCCGCTGGAACTGACGATCCACATGCACTGGGCGCGGGCCCAGGGTTATGGCCCCGGCGGCGACACCTCCAAGATCTATCCGGTCGAGGAAGTGGCACGGGAGAAGACCAACATCCACCTGATCGACAAGACATCCGGCCGCAACTCGACCGACCAGTCCGAAGCGATGAACCTGCTGCTGGCCACCGGCAACCTGCCCGACATCGTCGGCGGTGCGAAGATCAAGCAGCCGGTCAACGAATTTGGCCCGCAGGGCGCATTCCAGCCGCTCAACGATCTGGTTGACGAGCACGCGCCCAACATCAAGGCATGGTTCGACGAGCATCCGGACATCTGGAAGGCGATCCAGGCCTATGACGGCAACGTCTATTACATCCCCTACCTGCCCGACGGCAAATACGCCCGCGCCTGGTTTGTCCGCCAGGACTGGCTCGACGCGCTGGGCCTGGAACAGCCCGACAACGTCGAAGAACTTTACGATGTGCTGGTGGCCTTCCGCGACAACGACCCCAACGGCAATGGCGAAAAGGACGAGATCCCCTTCTTCGTGCGCGACTGGGAAGAGGTCCTGCGCCTGCTGAACCTCTGGGATGCGCGTTCGACCGGTGCGGATGTCTATCACCAGTTCTACATCAAGGACGGCAAGGTTGTTCATCCCTATGCCCAGGAAGCCTACCGGGACGGCCTGGCCAATATCGCCGACTGGTACGAAGAGGGCCTGATCGACGCCGAGATCTTCACCCGCGGTTCTTCGGCCCGCGACTACCTGCTGGGCGAGAACCTGGGCGGCATGACCCATGACTGGTTCGCCTCCACGTCCGGCTACAACATCGCGCTGGCCGACAAGGTCGAAGGCTTCAACTTCATCCCGTTCCTGCCGCCGAAATCGGTGTCCGGCAACCGGATCGAGGAAAACCGCCGTATCCCGATGAAACCCGATGGCTGGGCGATCAGCTTCTCGAACGAGCATCCGGTCGAAACCATCAAGTACTTTGACTACTGGTTCTCGGAAGAGGGCGCGTTGCTGGCCAACTTCGGTGTCGAGGGCAAGACTTGGGACATGGTCGATGGTGAGCCGATCTACAAGGACAGCGTTCTGAACTCCGGTCAGCCGGTCAACAGCCAGATGTACCTGGAAGGGGCGCAGGTCTATCGCGGCTATCCGCAGGACTACCGCTATGAGTGGCAGTGGACCCGTGACAGCGCGCGCAAGGGGATCGAGCTTTACGATACCCATGACCTGCTGGTCGAACAGTTCCTCGGCGTGGCCTTCAACGAAGACGAACAGACCATCTTTGACAAGTACTACCCGTCGATCGAGACCTACATGCTGGAACGTCAGCAGGCCTGGATCCTCGGCACCGGCGACGTCAAGGAAGACTGGGATGACTACATGGCTGCCCTCAACAAGATGGGCTACGAGGATGTTCTCGAAGATCGGAAGAGCACACGTCTGAACTCCAGTCACAGCCTATCATCTC
>ERZ1699650.190-NODE-190-length-13081-cov-8.604790_pt1 | contig 13081 bp, 12 predicted proteins | sample MGYA00581512_ERZ1699650 | MGnify/ENA primary metagenome ERZ1699650 (study PRJEB42348, sample SAMEA6618698) | metagenome | isolation source: Polyester-degrading enrichment culture growing on monomer terephthalic acid, Te | collected 2019-05-17 ... | reverse complement strand
TGTCGCGTTTAGTTCCCGATTTCAATTGAAGCAGTAAGCTGAAACTGAAGCGCTGGAAATTCACCTTAGCGCTTCACCAAGGCCTCAAGTTTCCTGGTCTTCACAGCCCTGCGGCTTTGGTCAGGTTCACCCGGAACCTGTCGCGCCTGCGCTGGTAGCGCCGGGTCATCTCGGCCGACGCATGTCCGAGTTGCTTTTGAACATAGCGCTCATCAACCTCTGCCGACGAGGCGAGCCCGGCGCGCAAGGAATGTCCAGAGAACATTGCCAGCCTTTTGGCTTCCGGCAGATCGGATCTGACGCCACTCTTCAGAACGGTTGCCTTGATCAGTCGGGCTACGTGCTTGTCGGAAAGGCGAGTCTCGAGTGCACGTTTGCCGTCCCGCGAGGTGCGCACGAAGACCGGGCCACAGTCGATTTTTGCAAAGTGTAGCCATTGTTCCAGCGCGTGGACGGGACAGGTCTGATCGCTTGAGCCGCGCCCGATCTCGACCTCGCGCCAGCCGGTCTTGGCATTGAGGGTGAGCAGGGCGCCTCCATCGAAGAACTCGATCCAGCCGCCGGAGTCCGGAGTATCGTCCTTATGCACATCGAGGCAGACCACCTCCGATCGGCGCAAGCCGCCTGCATAGCCCAAAAGCAAGATCGCCCGGTCTCGGAGGCCGCGGAGATCGTAGGGAAGGGTGGCCACCATGGCCTGGATGTCCTCAGGCAGGATCGCCTCTTTCTGAACCGGCGGGCGCGCATGCTTGCGTTTGATCCCGGCCAGAACCGTGGCGATGTGGCGGTTCTTGCGATCAAGAGTGAACCCGCGCTGCCTGTAGTTCCAAGCGAGGCCGGAGAGACGCCGCTCAATGGTGGAGACCGAGAGAGCTGGGGCCTTTCCGGTCGCGGCGGCCAGGTCCGCCACATAGAGCCCGACCATCTCGGGCGAGGGGGGCAGAGGTTCCGTGCCTTTCAGTCGGCACCAACGGGTGAAGTGTTTCCAGTCGGCCGAGTAGGCCTTGTTGGTGTTCTCGGCTGTAGAGGCCTCGGCGTAGTCGCGCGCGGTGTCGATCAGCCGGTCGAGCGCGCCGGAGCCGACCACATGAGCGGGCAGAGCGATTGAAGCTCGGTCCCGAGGGGTTCTCTCGTCGTGTTCGTCACTGTTCAGCGAGTCATAGGTCGCTGAGCTCAAAATCTCTGCGTCAGACGCGTCGGAATCCTCGATTTTGGTGCCGTTATTCGTGAGATTGCCCATGTTTTGGGGCATAACATTTTTATGTCCGATAACGCAAGGTTATTGGACATATAACGGTTCAGCAAAGAGGGGCGGTTTCTACACTATATGGTAGCCAAAAGCGCCGCCGCAAGATAGTGTTGTGGCATGACATATGCCCGCTCAACCTTGGACAGCGACCCTGATAGCTTACCCCGGATGCCGTCCTGGGTCACCTCGGCACGCGCCGAAACCCTTGAAGATGTGGCGTTTTTGTCGGGCGCAGCACTGAGCCACCTGCATCTTGTGTTAGGATACCAGCCTGTCCACCAGCCTTTGCTGCGGGACAGGCTCGCGCTGCGCGCGGCGGAGGCTTGTGTTGCGTTCTCGGGTCGTCTGGAGCGGGCAGGGGAGCTGCGCGACGCGGTCCATCTGCTGCGCCCCGGCGACCTGCCCGGCCCGGCAGGCGAAACCTGTCTGGCGTGGCGTCACGCCACGGAAAGGCCGGTGACCGTGCAAGCTCTGGTCCGGGCGCTGCCTGAACTTCAGGGTGATCAGATCGCGCGTTGGCTCGATGCCGGGCAGGGGGCACCGGTCAGTCGCGCGGTAATGGTGCTGGAGGCGGTACTGAACGATGCCCCCCGTGCCGAGGTGCCCGCGCTCGTCCTTGCTGACGCGACCCTCGCTCAGGCGCTTGGTTGGGATCATATCGTGCCGCTTCTGGCCGCAGGCCTGAAACGGCACGATATGCGCAAGCGAGGCGGAGACCTACGCTCAGCTTGTCATCGTGCGCTCGTCTCATCGGCGGTCGAGGCCGTGCGTCTCTCAACTGACCTCGCGCGGCGGGCAGCGCATCTCAAAGCGGTCGCGCCGAAGCTGCGCGCCAAAGGCGCAGAGGCCGCCGTCGCGATGTTCCTGACCCAAGATGCCGTCGCGCCTGCGGCCCTGCCACTACCGGACCGGTCCGCACGGCGGCTCTGTGACCGGTTGGTCGATCTCGGCGCGGTGCGCGAGCTGACCGGCCGCGACACGTTCCGGCTCTACGGGGTGTGAGCATGAGCATGTCCAGCGAAAGTGGGAACCGGTTTCGCGGTTCGGACATGCGACCACCAAAAAAGGCCAGGGATCACGCCGAAACTGACTTCGATCGGGAACTGAACGATCTGCCAGCCGAATTGCGCTGGCGTGAATGGATGCGGCGGATTGAAGCCGTTCTCTTCGCCAGTGCATCGCCGGTGCCGCGCGAGGACCTCGCGCGCGTGGTGGGGCAGGGGGCTTCGGTCGATCTGTTGGTCGAAGACCTGGTCGCCGATCTCGAAGGACGATCCTTCGAAGTGGCGCAGGTGGCCGGCGGCTGGATGTTGCGCACGCGGCCCACCTACGCCCCGGCGATCAGGGCCGCTGCGGATGTGGGCGAACAGCTTCTGGACCTGGACGAATACGATGTCGCGGTGCTCGCTGCCATCGCCTACCACCAGCCGGTCACACGGGACGGGCTGAAGGACATCTTCGGCAAGGAGATCAGCCGCGATCTGATCGGGCGACTGCATGCGCGCGGGTTGATCGGAACCGGCCCACGGTCGCCGCGGCGTGGAGCACCCTATACCTATGTGACGACGGAGCAGTTCCTGGTCGCGTTCGATCTGGAGTCGCTGCAGGACCTGCCCGATCGGGAGCAGATGGAGGATGCAGGGGTCATCAATTCGCAGGCATAGCCGTTGCCAATGATGTGCGGCGGTTTGAATGAAGGCGAACGATGACCTGTTGTAAGTCCGCCAAATCAGGATGTCTGGAGCGCGTCTTTGTTCCCGGTGTGATCTGTGACGTGATCTCTGCACTCAATGACGCCACCAAGTCGGAATGCTTGGGCGCAGCCCGTGCAATGCGGGTCCAGAGATCAATTGCAGGATGCACGGAACGTTTTTGGACGTGCGTCATTCCATCGGCCAACTGGCGGAACAATGCGTAGCGGACCCGGTGCGGCAAGCGCGAAATTGACGTCGGCTGGCCATTGAACGTGAAACAAGCCGCCCCAAGCATGGCGGGCAGGGATGTCTTTCCATGCCGTCCATGTCCCGCAACATGCATTCGAAGCAAATCGTCGATGAGCCGTTCGAGACGCTGCACATCATACTCGGCGGGCAGGGTGGGTTTTCGGATATCAGCATCACACCAGACGCAGAAATGTTGCGGTAGAAGCCGGTTCTGTCGAGCAGGCGCAATGCCGCCGCCGCAGGCAGGGCATTGGTCGCGCAAGCGGCATCCATGCCGAAAGCAGGAAACGCGCGTCGCCAGGCTCCAGCCGCGCCGGAAGAACGGTGCGCGATCCTCTTTCAGGCATGCCGGGCAATATTGCAGGCGATTGACCCGAGCGGTCGATGTGCGGGCATCTCCTGATCCTGTGATCAGCCGCACTCGCAACCGGGCCAGCGGGTCGCGGTGCAAAGCCAGGCCATCAATCTCCTCGGCGGGCAACCGGGTTCGCTCGACCAGGAGATCAAGGACTCGCCCGGGAAGGTCTCGGTCAAGCTTTGCAGACCAATCTCCACCTGCGACATCCAGAACCCGCCCAAAATATTGAGGTGGAATTCCATTGGCCATGGCCAGCCTGTGCAGCCAGCTCGACAGCAGCTCTCCGGGTGCCGGTGGAACGACGACGGGCCAGCCTTGCCCCACCTCATTGCCGTAGTCGCGCGCAGGTGTGACTGTGATCTCGGACGCAGACTGGGTCACATCATTTCGCGGCGCAAAGGCGCATTTCGGCGTTTCGACAGGGGCGTGTAACCGAGAGAGGTGATGGTCGCTTCAGAAATGTGTTCCTCGCCGGTCCTTATCGCCGTGATAGCTGCGTTGCTCACGATATCGACGACCTCTCCGATCAAGCCCTCTGACAATTCATGGATGATCTCAGCCAGTGGCGGTCGCGACAGGTTCGAGGCGCGGGCGAGAGGCATGCTGGTCTCAAGACTATCGAGGAGCGTCGCGAAATCCTCGTCATACGCCCATCTGGAAATAGGGATCGTATCGAACCGCGATCCCATTTCCTCGGTGTCGTGCACTGCATCGTAGACCGCGACCTCGCCGACCAATACGGGCGAGATGTCGTGGACACGTGCGATACGACGCATAAACGAGAAGATCGCTTTCACATCCTGGCGCCGCCCGCGCAAGGCGCTGTGGAACTCATCGAAGATGAGCACGCGGGGTTTCAGGCTGTCCAGCAAGTGATCCACCTGCTCGCCCGCGCGCGACAGGCTTCGCCAGCCAGATGCCTGAGGTGCGCGCAACCCGGCAAGAATGCTGGCATAGAAGTGAGACAGTCCGGCACCTTCTCGGGTCTGGATCACCCAGATCCTTTGACGTTCTGACTGACGCAAATGTTCAATCGCGAAGCGTTCGGCGATCATTGTCTTGCCATTGTGATAGGGGCCCGTCAGCAAGAGCCCTCTGGGGCGCAATGTTACAGGCCGATCAAGCAGCAGACGCATGGCGTTATGGGCGCGACTTGCAACCGGATGGCTGATCCAACGGGCCGTCCGGATATGGTCGATGCGGCACGCGTCACCGGCATCGAGAAGTGATGCGGCGGAGTCCAGGAGGTGATCAGTCATTTCACCAATCCTCAACCGGAAAGACGCGGCGCGGGCGCTCAGGGTCAGGCGTTTCGCTGATTGGCGTCGGGGAAGAAGTGAGGCTCTGGTAGGGTTTCGGCGCATGAGCCGCATGCCTGGCCCGTGCGATTTCCTTCAGCCTTTGCTTCTTCGATGCCGAGGCATCCACCGTCGCCGCGATTTCACGGCGGATCGCGGTCTTCTCCTCAATCGGGCGCCGGCCGGTTTCGCGCGCTCGGTTTCTCTCGGCCCTGTGCTGCCAGAAGGTGACCGCCTCAAGCAGTCCATCCCGCCGCCCCACAGGGCGCCAAGCTCCTGTATCGGGATCCTTGATGTAGATGTGGCTCATGTCCCGAGGATCATAACGAACATCGAGAGCATCCAATCGATCACGGCGGGCGACTAATGGGCCCAACCATGGATCGAAATAGTCGTTGGCAAACAGGCTGACACCTTGAGGTGAAATCCTGCGTGTCTTGTTCGGGAGAAAGCTGAGCAGAACGTCGAAAGGGTTGTCTTCTGGGCCATCCGGCTGACGGCATTTTCGTTCCCATTCCTTGGTCGGGACCGTCAGCTTGCGTTCATTCTGGCTAAGATTGTGATCGATAATCGCCAGCGCGATACAGCGTTCGAGGTCTGCAAAGTTGAGCCTCGCACGGTCTTCGGACAGGTACTCACCCCGATCCGCGATGGAACGCCCGGTCTTGCCAGGCAGGGAGCGCAGCACCGTATTCACCTTGCCGAGAAGCCGTTCGACAACCCCGCCACGATGGACGGTCCCCTTGTTCCGGCTTTGAATTGCAATCCCGTACTCGGCACAACCCCGGATGAAACTGGTGCTTCTGAATTCCATGGCGGAATCCACGACGACCTTCTTCGGGCGACCAAACATCGGCCAGGAATGATTGATGTCGCGCGCTGCCAGCCAGTCCTCCTTGCGGCACATCGCCTGCGCCAGACAGAGGGCGACCGACAGGCGTGAAGGCTGTTCAAGGGTCAGGCAGAAGCCGATAATCGCGCTTGTTGCAACATCGGCTGCGATAGTGAGATAGGGGCGTCCGATATAGATGCCCTGACCATCGATGACTTCTACAAACTGGATGTCGGCAGGGGTATGATCGATCTGGACGACGTCGAGAGCGTGTTTGGCCCGGATATAGCCCGGGCGCGGTTTCAGACGCCGCAGGCTTTTCCCTCCTGAATGTCGCCGTCGGGCAATCTCCTCGGGCGAGAACAGGCGCGGGATACGCTTGGATACGGTGACATAGGCAGGCGGATCAAGACCCTCGCTGACACAACGGGCACGGATTTCATCGACGACCGGCGCAAGGTCCGGTTGCTCGGGTCGAAGCCACATCTCCCGAAGGGTTGCCGAAATGATCTCCTCAACGGCCGGGCTGATCCTTGCGCGCCTCGCCCCACCTGTTCTTGGCAGCAACGAAGAAACCCGGCGCTCGGTGCGGTATCGGCACAGGTGGTTGTAGACTTGGCGCGTCGAGAGACGCAATTCGGATGCTGCCCGAGCAACTGCGGTGCGCATAGGCTCTTGCCCGTCCAAAATTCGATCCAGTTCTCGCCCGATACGCGTTGCCTTCGCCCAAGCCTCGTCAGACGCTTCGTTTTCGCGCAGCATCACGAACCCGCCGCTCCACGGTTTCTGAACTCCATTTTCTGCCCCAGTCTCTCGCTTGTTGAAACGCGAGTTAAAAATTGAAATCGAAACGTAAAATATCGCGTCGGATTACGCTTCATCCTACTGAAATCCTGTAAGAACTTTTTGATGAAACGGCAAAGCAATTGCGACAGCCCCGGTGCGCCCCATCCAGTCCGACAGGGCGAACCGGTTGATCGCTACGCCATTGCGCGCCAAGGCCACAGCCTGGCGGTTCAATGGCATGTGTTCGCAATATTTGGCGAGGGCGATCTGGGCCAGCAGGGCCTCGGTCGGCCAGCTGTTTTCCAGAAGATACGCGGGGGCTTTGGCTTGCACCACCCCCGCCCGCCCCTTGGGGCAGGCGTATTTGGGCCGGACCGTGACGATGACCTGATAGCGGGCCGGAATGTAATCCAGCCGGTTGCTGCGGTCCTCCCCGATCTTGACCATATCGCCACAGCCGCACGGGCAGGCAATGCTATCGGGCTCGATCACCCGTTCGACCCTTGGCAGATTGGTCGGCAGGCTGCGGGGCTTGCGCGGTTTGCGGGGCTTTTTGTCCTTTGCCGTCTTGTCGAGCTGGTCGATCTTGTCCTGAACGGCGTCGATCTGTTGCTGCGTCTCGGCGATGGCCGTTTCCTGATCTTCGAGCGCCAGTTCGAGCTGATCGGGGTGCAGCTTCTCCGATTTGGGGCCGAACTTGGTGCGCCGATCATCGGCCACTTGGCTTTCCAGCTTCTCGACCAGCGCTTTCAGCTCGGCGATGAAGGTGTCTTTCTCAGCTCCGGCAGCCTGTTAATGTTGCCGCGCCGCGCGCTCGACCGCCAGTTCAAATTGGTTCGCCTCAAAGGCCTTCTCGACCACCCGGGAGACCGGGGATCTGGCAAATATCGAACGGCTCTGACATGCGCTTTTCTACCCTAAACCGGCAGAAAAGCTCCGCAGCTATTGCGGCGGCGCAGCCATCCTGTGTGAAATTTACGGAATTTCGGAACCTGAAATATAGCGTTTGGAACTATCCATCTCGACCTGTGCTGGATGGCCCCAAGCGCCGTGCCACCCGCAGCATTCGGCGGCGCGTTCTGCCGCATGTGAGAGGGCGTCAGCAGGAACGGCGCCGCGGATCATTGCGCTGAGAAATCCGGCGATGAAAGCATCGCCCGCGCCCATCGTATCGAGAATGGTAGCCGGGCCGGCCGGCTGGTGCAGGCGAACACCGCCGTCGGCCCAGAGCGCTCCCCTTTCGCCCATCGTGACGCAGACGCAGGCAACGCCGCAGCTCTGCACCTGTTCGATCAGGCCGGCGATGCCAGCTTCGTCCAACCCCTGCCCGGACAAAAATGCAATGTCTAGATATGGGCACACCTGCCGCAGATAATCTGGGTCGCGATTGGTTGAAAAGTCGTAAGACACCCCTCGAGCTACCTTCGCGATACGCGGCAACTCCGGCTCGATATAGCTGAAACAGCTGGAGTGAACGTAGCCCAGCCGCGTTATTAGCGCGAGATCTTCGTCGTCCATTCGCAGCATTATTTTGCGCCTAATGCCGCCGAGGTTGGAGCCCGCAAAGATCCGCTCTCCGTCCGCGCCGTGGTCAACCTTCGCCTTGCCGTTCGGACCCTCTGCGATGCGCAGCCAATCGTCCGATAGCCCCTCGGCCAGCAGGCTACGGCGCACATGAGCGCCTTCAGCGTCGTTGCCGAGGATGCCGATGTATTGCGTCTCCGCGAGCCCGAAACGGCGGGCCAACACCGCTACGTTGAGCGCGTTGCCGCCGGGAAAGTAGATGCCGCTGTCGCGGTAGAGATCGACGACATTGTCGCCGATCCCAACCAGACCTGGTTCATTCATCGCGGTCAAACTCAATACTCCATCTGCCACATGTAGCGGCGGACAGTCAGCGGATGTCCGCGCGAGAAGGCCAGCTTATCAGAATATACCCGCAGCAGCGCGCCGAAGGCCATGTGTTCGACATATTCCACGATGTCAGGATCCAAGGCGCCCAGGCCCAGTTCTTCGGAATCGAGCACCGTCACCTTGTTGGAATACTTCTTCACAAACGTGAGTGCGCGCTCGTCCATTGTGCGGGAACTGCCGAGACCTTTCAGCACGATGAATGGCACGTCATAATCGGTAATTTCGAACGGGCCGTGGAAATACTCGCCGGAATGGATTGCGGCCGAATGGATCCATTGCATTTCCTGGAAGATGCAGATTGCGTAAGAATAGGCGGTGGCAAAGTTGGTACCCGAACCCATCGTGTAGATTACCTCCTCGCGCTTGTGCGCCTCGGCAAAGCTGGAGATCCGGCCGGTATGAGCCTCGATCGCGGCGTCCACGATCCCCGGCAACGCCTTTAGCGCTTCTTCCACTTTGTGAGCTTTGGCGTTACTCTCGCGGGCATCAAGGATGCCGAACGTCAGCCGCGCAAGCACGGCGGGAGAATGGTCCGGACTAATCGTCTTTGGGTCGTGGCTGTAGTAGACGGAACATTCCGCCGCCTCGTCAAGCGGGCTGCCGGGGTCGTTGGTTAGCGCGACGGTTAGCGCTCCGGAAGAGCGGGCAAAGCGCGCGGCTTCGACAGTTTCCGGAGTGGTGCCGCTATGCGAACATAAGATCACGATCGAGCCCGCACCCAGACGTTTTGGCGCGCGCGCCTTGAACTCAGCCGCGTTCAGAGCATGGCCGGATATGGTCTCTGCCTCGCGGTCCATGGCGAATTCGTTTGGCAGCATCAGCGCGTAAGAGCCTCCGCAGGCGACGAAATAGATGTCAGTGACACTCTCGCGGGCTTTGGCAGCTTCAATCGCATTGGCGATCTGCTCGCTGGTAGTCAGCATGTCTTTCATTGGTCCTTCCTTTCTGTTGGACAAGGGAAACCGTTCCCGGGTCAGTATGATCCGGGCTGGGCCGTCAGCGGTTGTATTGATTTATTGAGGGAAACCTCCTGGGTGAGTGCAGGTGGCTGCGGCGCGGGCATGGCCAGCGGCCATCGCCTCCGTAACTGGTGCGCCGACCAGCCGCGCTGCGAGAAAGCCGGCGATATAGCTGTCGCCGGCACCCGTAGTGTCGGTGGCTTCGATTCCCGCGGCATCGGCGCAGTGGAGCCGGTTGCCGGCCAGAGCAAGGCTGCCGAGGCGGCCAAGGGTTACGACGGCAGCTTTCGCTCCCTTTGCGACCAGTGCGGCGGCGCAATCTTCGGCTTCGGCTGCACGGGCTTCGGGCAGTGAGGCGAATGCAATTTCCAACCCCTCCACCGAAATGTCGCCGGCGCTAAGGCAGTTCACGCTTATGTCCTGCGATACCGAAACGCCGCGCCGCACCAGCGCGCGCCGCGCCGCGCCACCGTCGTTAATCCACCCGATGTGGACGTGCGGCGCCGTGGTTAGCGCTGCCAGTATATCAGGGCGGGGGGTCCACCCGGTACAGGCGCCAAAATCCTCGCGCAGGATCTTGCGGTCGCCGTCCGTGCCGACATACAGCTCGGTCACCGGTGTGGGCCGCGCGCCGCGCTCCAGCCAGCCAATATCTACCCCGTTCGCCATCAGCGCGGCCGCTACCCGGTCACCATTTGCCTCGCCTTCCGGCCCGACCACCCCTACGTAGGCCGTGCGCAGTCCCGCCCGCGCCGCCTGCACTGCCACGTTGACTGCGTTGCCGCCCACGAGCGCCACTGCCGCCCGGCCCGACAGCCGGTCGATGCAGTTGTCCCCCACGGAGATTAAGTCGAAGCGCTGGTTCATCCGATGGCCGCTCCGCCTGATGGCATCCTGTCCTTCAGGTCGTGCCAGGCCAAAACGGGCCTGCGGTACCAGGTTTGCCCGTGAAAGAAGGGCCGGGTCTCCAACTCCACATGGTCTAGCCCCGTTTCGCCGCCGGGCTGCCCCAGAATCTTCCGCGCGAGCGCCCGGCCCAGGTAGGCAGTCATCGCCACGCCTGTGCCGTTGTAGCCGATGGCATAGCCCATTCGGCCGCGTATGCCGACATGCGGCAGGCGGCTGAAGGTGGCGCCGACCCAGCCCGACCATACATGTTCCAGCGCTACGTCCTGAAGCTGCGGGAACACCCGCAGCATATTGGCGCGCGCGCGCGGAAAACACGCGGCCATGTTGCCGTGGTTCACCGGCACCACCGTGCCCATCACCACCCGGCCGCCATCGGGCGAGGGACGGTGATAGGTCACGTTCAATCGCGTGTCGTAGACCATCGAGGCACGGGGATAGAGTGCGCTGACCTCCGCTTTCGGCATTGCCTTTGTCGCCATCACCACCGAGGCCAGCGACACGATCCGCCGTCGCATCCATTTTGAGGCTCCATCGGTATAGCCGTCCGTCCCCATCACCAAGTACTCGGCGCGCACCGGGCTTCCGTTCGCCTTCAGCGAAATGTGGCTGCCTTGATCTTCAATCTCGGCCGCCCGGCATTGCGGCACAATCCGTACGCCCTCTGCCAGAACCAGCCGCACAAGTTCGGCTAGTAATCGCCCAGGATGTACACCGGCCCAATCGGGCAGATGCAGCCCGCCCTTGAAATGCGGACTTGCGATAAACTCGCAGACACGGGCCTCGGGCACCATCTCGGCATCTGTGCCGATCTTGCGCTGCAGCGCGCCAAACGCCTCAAGCCCCGGCAACCGGTCGCTGCGATGGGCGCCGATGAAATGCCCGCAAACGGAGTAATTGCAGGCAATTTCCTCCTCCCGGACGAATTCGCGCAGATAGCGGTGCGCTTCCAGCCCGGTGCGCAGTATCTCCATCGCGGCCTCGAAGCCGTATTTGGCCTTCAGGCTCTCCAAATCGGGCCTAATCTCTGACGACACCTGCCCGCCATTCCTGGTAGAGCAGCCGTGCCCAACGTTTCCAACGTCCACAACGACGACCTTGCGGCCGCCCCGCGCGAGATGCAGTGCGGTGTGGAGCCCGGTAAACCCGGACCCCACCACAACGACATCCTCGCGGGGCTCAACTTCGGCTGCCGGAACCTCGGGAAGAACCATTTCGGCCCGCCATAGCGGCTGGTCAGAAATGTTGGCAAACGGATCGAACGCCATTGCGTACCTCAATATGCCACGCGGCGGTAGTAGCGGCGCGTCTCCAGCGGGTGGTCGCGCAGGTGTTCCAGATGCGCTGATAGGCGCTCCAGCATCGTTGCCAGAATCGCCGGCGCCAGAAGGGCCCGGAACTCCGCTGACAGCCCCTCGGTTTGCATATCGCGCGTGTCAAGGATGATCAGCCGGTCGGTGTGCTCCCGCGCGAAGCGTACGACGCGTTCGGCCAGCGGCCGGGTCTCGTCCTCGCCCATGAACACGATCACGCTGACACCGTTTTCCACCAGTTCCAGGGTGCCGTGGAAGAAGTCGGAGGCATGAACCGGCCGAGTCCGGATCCACTGCATCTCTTCCAGGATACACATGCCATAGTAATTGGCTTCAGGCCATGCCGGTCCCGCGCTAGTGATGATGTGGTAGGTATCGGATTGAATCTTCTCGGCCAGCGCCTGGGCGCGCGGCTCGAACGCCTCTTTGATTTTCAGAAGCTGTGCCGGCAGCACCGCCATCTGACCCATCAGTGCATCGAAATCGTTGCGCTCGCCGCGGGCCTGCATCGCTCCCAGCACGGCGGCCAGCGATTGAGCATAGAACATTTCGCAGGAGGTGTCGTCCTGGGCAAAGTTGACAAAGCAATGATCCGCTTTTTCCGCCAGCGGCGTGTCGCCGTGACCGACCAGAGTGATCACCGTCGCGCCGTATTCCTTCACGTAGTCCAGCGCTGCGATACTTTCCTTTGTGGTGCCAGACAGCGAGGGGATAATGACAACAGAATTTTCACCCAGGCCCGGGTGTCCGTTCACTACGACTTCGGCGCAGAGCAGGTTGTAACAGGGCAGTGCGCTTTGCCGGATCATCAGGTCGACAGCGGGCTGCATCAAGATGCCAGCCCCGCCCGAGCCCATGAAAAACAAGCTGTCGGCGCCGTTCTGCACCAGTTCGCGCACCATAGTGCCAAGCTCTCTTGCCCGGTCGCAGGCTCCGGCTTCGATCCGCAGGAAGCGGTCAGGGTCGAAATTAAACATTGAGGGTCTTCCTTTTCCAAGTGTCAGAAGCGGTGGCCAGTTTCGGCCGAAAACAGGTGCGCCTGGCCCGGCCGGACCCGGCAAGATAGACGGTCGCCCGCCGAAACCGGCAAGGTGCCGTCCAATTGCAGTGTCAGTTGCTGGCCATCGGGCAGTTGCGTAAGGGCAAAGCTCACTCCTCCCAGCCGCTCGCACGCCACGACATCCAGCGCGGGATCACGTGCCGCAGGCTCCATTACCGGGTCGAGATGCTCGGGCCGGAGCCCCAGCGTTACCGCCTCGCCTGCCTCGGGCATGGCATTCACCTCGACTTCGGTCACGATCCCGGCCGCGTCGACCTGGACCTGGCCGCCCTTGCTGTCTATTACCCGCGCTTTCAGCAGGTTCATGTTCGGGCTGCCAATGAAACCGGCAACGAATGTGTTTGCAGGTCTGCGATAGATCTCCAACGGCGCGCCGGTTTGTTCAATCACGCCATCGCGCATAACCACAACTGGAACCGCGATCCACTGGGGTGATCCTACTGGGCTGATCTTCAGGTGAATT